>Ga0214180_1000020_pt1 | contig 70931 bp, 69 predicted proteins | sample TroBogEpilimnion_22_FD_153018 | JGI IMG/M metagenome (GOLD analysis project Ga0214180, IMG submission 153018) | Freshwater microbial communities from Trout Bog Lake, WI - 16OCT2007 epilimnion | ecosystem: Environmental > Aquatic > Freshwater > Lake > Epilimnion/Euphotic zone | place: Trout Bog... | reverse complement strand
CGTCGAGTTTAAGGAAGGAAGAGAATAAATGGCTCGTTATACCGGAGCAGATTGCAAGCGCTGCCGTCGCGAAAAAGTAAAGCTCTTTCTTAAGGGCTCGAAGTGCGATGGTCCAAAGTGTCCTATTGAGTCACGTCCATATCCACCAGGACAACATGGTCGTGGCCGTTCCAAGGAATCTGAGTACCTACTACAGATGCGTGAGAAGCAGAAGTGCGCACGTATGTACGGCGTACTCGAGAAGCAATTCCGTGGCTACTACGAAGAGGCTAACCGTCTCCAGGGCAAGACAGGTGAAAACCTTCTCGTCATTCTTGAGACCCGCCTTGATAACGTCGTCTTCCGCGCAGGCTTTGCAAAGAGCCGCGACATGGCACGCCAACTTGTTCGTCATGGACATTTCTTGGTGAACGGCAAGAAGGTAAACATTCCTTCATTCCGCGTTACACCAATGGACATCATCGATGTCGTCCCTGGCTCACTTGATACCACTCCTTTCATCGTCGCAAGCGCTGAGTTGGGTGACAAGGCTGTTCCAGCATGGATGGAAGTTGTTGGAGCCAAGATGCGTATCTTGATTCACGCAGCACCAACCCGCACCATCATCGACACTCAAATTCAAGAGCAGTTGATCGTCGAGCTTTACAGCAAGTAATTAGTTAAAAAATTAACAGCAGGAGATCAAATAGTGGATCTCCCCAACGTATGGAGGAACTAAGTGCTCATTGCACAACGCCCTATCCTCACTGAGGAAGTTGTATCGGAGTTTCGTTCGCGTTTCATCATTGAACCGCTAGAGCCAGGCTTCGGTTATACCCTCGGGAACTCATTACGCCGTACTTTGTTGTCTTCGATCCCTGGTGCCGCAATCACCAGCATTCGTGTCAACGGAGCGCTTCACGAATTCACAACTCTTGAAGGTGTCAAAGAAGATCTTACTGAGATCGTTTTGAACATCAAGAACTTGGTGCTCTCATCAGACAACGATGAGCCATCACTTCTCTACATTCGCAAGAGTGGAGAAGGTGTTGTTACTGGTGCTGATGTTGCTGCTCCTGCTGGAGTTGCGATTCACAATCCAGAACTTCATATTGCAACGTTGAATTCAAAGGCAAACTTTGAAGTTGAACTCACTGTTGAGCGCGGTCGTGGCTATGTCACTGCTGTCTCAAACAAGGCTGCTGGTGGAGATATCGGCCGCATTCCAGTGGATTCAATTTATTCACCAGTGCTTCGTGTTACCTACAAAGTAGAAGCAACTCGTGTTGAACAACGCACAGACTTCGATCGTTTGATCGTCGATGTTGAGACAAAGCGTTCAATCACACCTGCAGATGCAATGGCATCAGCTGGAAAGACATTGGTTGAGCTCTTCGGTCTTGCACGCGAATTGAATGTCAACGCAGAAGGCATCGAAATGGGACCTAGCGTCCAAGATGCTGCCCTTGCCGCTGACCTTGCTCTTCCTATCGAAGATCTCGATCTCACAGTTCGTTCATACAACTGCCTCAAGCGTGAAGGTATTCACACTGTCGGCGAACTTGTAGGACGCTCTGAAGCTGATCTCTTGGATATTCGTAACTTCGGTTCGAAGTCGATCGATGAGGTGAAGGCAAAACTTCACAGCATGGGTCTACAACTCAAGGACAGCCCAATCGGATTTGATCCAACAAAACACCACAACTACGGAACTGACGTTGACGATGACATCGTTGAGTCAGAGCAGCTCTAGGAGAAGACCATGCCAACACCAAGCAGAGGACCACGTCTCGGAAGCGGTCCAGCTCATGAAAAACTGTTGCTAGGCACTCTCGCTGAGCAACTCTTCGAACACGGCAAGATCAAGACCACCGAGGCAAAGGCTAAGCGCCTACGTCCGTTGGCTGAAAAGTTGATCACAGCCGCTAAAGAAGGCGATCTTTCAGCACGTCGTCGCGTCATGCAGACAATCCAGAACAAGAGCGTTGTGCACACACTCTTCACTGTGATTGCTCCAAAGTTCGCAACCCGTCCTGGTGGATACACCCGTATTACAAAGGTCGGTCCTCGCAACGGAGATAACGCGCCAATGGCAGTTATCGAACTTGTTCAAGACTAATCCCGTAATAACACTCGCTTTACTCTGATACTCGTATCATGATCGAGCCCGCTCTCAACCCTGAGAGCGGGTTTCGTCGTTTACGGATCGATTTGGCTTACGATGGAACGAATTACGCAGGCTGGGGGATTCAGCCAGATCAGCGGACGATTCAAGGCGCAGTCGAAGAAGCTATCTCACGCTTCGTCAGACACCCCGTTAAAAGCGTTGTAGCAGGCCGTACGGACGCGGGTGTGCATTCCAGTGCACAAGTAATACATGTTGATATCCCCGAGGCGACAGTGGCTTCTCGGTATCAGAGCGATCTGGATATTTTTGATCCAGCCAATTTCAAGTTTCGCATTAATCAGATTTTAGATTCCGACATTCGTATCTTGGCGGTCAGCGATGCCCCTATCAATTTCGATGCTCGTTTTTCTGCAACCGCCCGGCACTACCGTTACAAGTTGCTCGATGGAAATCGTGATCTCCTTCCACTCCAGCGGCTGGATGCGGCCACCTGGTTTCGGGAGCTCGACCTGGAGTTGATGAACGCTGCCGGCGCACCCCTTTTGGGAAAGCATGATTTTGTGACCTTCTGTCGCTATCGCGAGGGAGCTACCACGCTGCGTACCCTGCTGGAATTTCGCTGGTCTCGCGATGAAGCGGGCTATGCCATCTGCGATATTGCAGCGGATGGATTTGGTTGGAATATGGTCCGAAATCTAGTCGGAGCCGCGGTCTGCGTGGGTGAGGGGCGTTTTCCGGTGGAGTGGATGGCCCAGATTCTGGCCGGCGCGGCGCGGGTCTCAGATTCCTACGTCTTCCCGGCCTGCGGATTGACCTTGGTCGGGGTGGATTACCCAACCCCTGAAAGTAGCGTAGATGGCCTCATTTTGACCCCAACCCCCTTTGGAAGGTAGCCTAGTCCTCTTACATCAGTGCGTAACTTCTTGTTGAACACTGCGTGTACGAGCACCACAAGCAGAAAACGACCAGAGTTTTTTGATATCAGATCAAGACTTCATTAAGACTAGAAAGAGAGAGACCTCGTGCGCACATTTACACCGAAAGCTGGTGACGTCACCCGCAAGTGGCATGTCATCGACGCTGAAGGAGTTGTCCTTGGTCGTCTAGCTAGCCATGCTGCTGCGCTTCTTCGCGGAAAGCACAAGACAACATTCGCACCACATATCGACATGGGTGATTTCGTTGTTGTCATCAATGCAGAGAAAGTTGTTCTTACTGGACAAAAAGCTGGACAGAAGTTTGCTCACCACCACTCAGGTTATCCAGGTGGCATGACCTCAATCGTCTACGCAGATTTGATCAACCAGGATCCAACTCGCGTTATTGAAAAAGCAATCCTTGGAATGATTCCAAAGAACAAGCTCGGTCGCTCAGTTGGTTCAAAGCTCAAGGTTTACGCAGGTTCAGAGCACCCACATGCTGCACAGAACCCAACACCATATGTATTCACTCAAGTTTCACAAATCGTGAAGAAGTAAAGGAAGAAGCCATGTCAGATTTCGATACAACTCTCGACGCTTCAAACGATGAAGCAGTGCTCACTTCTTACTCTTCATCAACACCAGCAGCGTCAACAAATCGCGCTGCGATCAAAGCTCCAGGTGGTGGAACAGGCCGTCGTAAGGAAGCTGTAGCTCGTGTACGCCTCACACCTGGTTCAGGTAAGTGGATCGTTAACGGCAAAGATCTTGCAAACTATTTCCCAAACAAGGTTCACCAACAACTAGTTTCAGAACCTTTCCGCACAGTCGGTGCAGAGAACCAATACGACGTTGTTGCACGCATCAACGGTGGCGGAACTTCTGGACAAGCTGGTGCGCTTCGTCTTGGCGTAGCGCGTGCGCTTAACGAGATCGATCGCGATGCGAATCGTCCTTCACTCAAGAAGGCTGGATTCCTCACACGTGATCCACGTGTTATTGAGCGCAAGAAGTACGGCCTTAAGAAGGCTCGTAAGCGTTCTCAATACAGCAAGCGTTAATTTCGCAGCCCGCTGTTATGGCGCTCTTTGGCACCGATGGTGTTCGAGGCTTAGCTAACGGATTTCTTACCGCTGAATTAGCTGTAGATCTTTCGATAGCTGCCGCACACATTCTTGGTGAAGTTGGCGCATTTACACGCGAAGATGGTCATCGCCCTATTGCAATTGTTGGGCAAGATTCGCGTGCTTCCGGTGAGTTCCTTGAAGCATCGGTGGTTGCCGGATTAGCAAGCGCTGGCGTTGATGTTTATCGCGTAGGCGTTCTTCCCACTCCAGCTGTCGCATATTTAGTTGCCGAGACTGGTGCTGATTTAGGCGTCATGATTAGTGCATCGCACAACCCAATGCCTGATAACGGAATTAAGTTTTTTGCTAAAGGCGGTGGCAAACTTGATGATGCACTTGAAGCGGCGATTGAAGCTCGCATGGGAGAGAAGTGGGATCGTCCAACTGGCCGCAACGTTGGTCGCGTATTTGATGATAACTCTGCATCAGAGCGCTATCTCTTTCACTTACTCAATAGCTTAACGACAAATCTTCAAGGCCTTACTGTTGTTGTTGACTGCGCAAACGGCGCAGCTTCTCGTGTTGCTCCAAAGGCTTACACGCGTGCGGGAGCACAAGTGATTGCGATCTCGCACGAACCAAATGGTTGGAACATCAACGAAAATTGTGGTTCTACCCATCTTGAAAATCTTAAAGCTGCTGTGGTTGAAGCCGGTGCAGACCTGGGAATTGCGCATGATGGTGATGCAGATCGTTGCCTTGCAGTAGATCACCAAGGCAATGAGATTGATGGCGATTTCATCATGGCAATCTTGGCTGCTGATTGGCAGTCGCGTGGGTTACTGACAAATGACACAGTTGTTGGAACCGTCATGAGCAACCTTGGCTTTATCAAAGCTATGGAATCCCTCGATATCAATGTCGAGACCACTGCAGTCGGCGATCGCTATGTTCTCGAGCGAATGCTTGCACAGAATCATGCACTTGGTGGCGAGCAATCTGGCCATATCATCATGCGTCACTTTGCTAACACTGGTGATGGAATTCTTACCGCCCTCGCTCTGATGCAAGCAATCAAGAGCAGCGGAAAAACACTGCAGGAATTAGCCACAGTCATGGAGCGATTCCCGCAAGTTCTGATCAATGTGAAAGATGTAGCCAAAGAGAAGCTCTCAGAGTCGGATCGAATCAAGGCTGCGATCGCTGAACATGAGAAGCGACTTGCAGATAGCGGTCGAATCTTGGTCCGCCCTTCGGGTACCGAACGCTTGGTACGCGTCATGGTTGAGGCGCAGAGCTCAGATACGGCTCAAAAGATCGCTGAAGAAATCTCGGCACTAGTAAGATCTGAACTTGCATAACAGCTTGTGTAAATAGGACCACGCTCAATCGATAGGGGATAAGCCATGTGCGGCATTGTCGGATATACCGGTAAGGCCCAGGCTCTCTCACCAGTTCTTGAAGGTCTGCGTCGACTTGAATACCGCGGTTATGACTCAGCGGGGATTGCACTCGTGGTTACCCCAGGAGCTCCACTCTGGATCGAAAAGCGCGCTGGAAAACTCGCGAATTTAGAAGAGACTCTAGGCGCGAATAAACCAGATGCTCATAGCGGAATCGGCCACACTCGTTGGGCTACTCATGGTGGACCAACTGACACAAACGCGCACCCACACCTCGATAACGAAGGCAAGCTTGCGCTCATCCACAATGGAATTATTGAGAACTATGTTGAACTTCGCGCAGAGCTTGAATCTCGTGGTCACGTATTCAAATCTGAGACCGACACCGAATCGGTAGTGCACTTACTCAGCGATGCCAGAAAAGCCCATAACGGCGATTTGGCTGCTGCAATGCGCGAGGTCTGCGCACAGTTGCGTGGCTCATTCACACTCCTAGCGATTCATGCCGATGAACCTGGTCGAATAGTTGGCGCTCGCCGGAATTCTCCGCTTGTTGTTGGAGTAGGCAATGGCGAGAATTTCTTAGCTTCAGATGTTTCGGCATTTATCGCTTATACCAAGCACGCGCTTGAACTTGGGCAAGATGAAATTGTTGACATCACTGCTTCATCGATTGTCGTAACTGATTTAGCGGGAACAATCATCACACCGCGTGAGTATGAAATTTCTTGGGATGCATCTGCTGCCGAGCGCGGCGGATTCCCACACTTCATGTTGAAAGAGATTTACGAGCAACCAAAATCAATCGCAGATACCTTGATTGGCCGCACAGCAGGACTCGATCCCGAAATCACTGCTGGTATTAATTTAGAGGGTATCTCCAAGGTTGTCGTCATTGCATGTGGCACGGCTTATCACGCTGGTCTAGTCGGCAAATATGCGATTGAAAAGTGGGCAAATATTCCTGTCGATGTTGAGCTCGCTTCGGAATATCGCTACCGCGAGCCTGCAGTTGATAGCAGCACCCTGGTGATTCCGATCTCGCAATCAGGTGAAACCATGGATACCTTGATGGCGATGCGCTATGCACGCAATCTTGGTGCACGCGTTTTCGCAGTCTGCAATACCAACGGTTCCACAATTCCTCGTGAGTCCGATGCAGTTCTCTATACCCACGCTGGTCCGGAGATCGCAGTGGCTTCAACGAAGGCTTTCACAGCACAGCTCATCGCTATGTACTTGATTGGACTGCACTTAGGTCGAGTTCGCGGGGTTGTTACTCCAGAGCTCTCGGCGCAGATCGGTGCTGAATTAGCCGAACTCCCAAGCAAGGTTGAACAAATTCTTGAGACTGTCGAACCGCTTCGTGCGCTGACTCGCCAATTCAAAGATGCCACCTCGATGCTCTTTCTCGGCCGCAACGTTGGCTACCCAACCGCGCTTGAAGGTGCGCTGAAGCTCAAAGAGTTGGCTTACATGCACGCAGAAGGCTTTGCTGGCGGTGAGCTCAAGCACGGACCGATCGCGCTGATTGATCAAGGTACTCCTGTGATTGCAGTGATGCCTACCGCTCACTCTCCACTCCATGAAAAAATGGCGAGCAATGTGATGGAAGTAAAAGCTCGCGGAGCTGTTGTGATCGCCATCGGAGACGCTGATTTAGATACCGCAGCCCACAATATTCGTATCCCAACATCGCATGAATTCTTACAACCAGTACTTGCGGTCGTACCATTGCAAGTGATTGCCTACGAGATGGCGATTGCACGCGGTAATGATGTGGACCAACCTCGCAATCTCGCTAAGTCGGTCACAGTCGAATGAGTTGGGGTTCGCTAGATATCGCGCGTAAGCAAGAGCGAAATCGAGCCATCAGAACTTCTGCTTTACTTTTTCTTGGCTTTCTTATTGTGACCGAACAGGTCATGACAAAGAGTTATATCTACCGCCTCGATCACAAAATCGAACGGATGAAGCACCATACTTTCAAAGGCTTGCCAAGTCACATCTTGCTAGCGCTCGATGATTTAGGGTTGCGTAGCTTCACTGCAACGTGCCTGCTGATTACGGCAGCGATCATCGCTTACCGATTTAAGTCATGGCGCCCTATTAATCTCTCGGTCGCGGCACTATTGCTTCTTAACGGAGTCGTGGGAATTTCAAAGTTAATTTTTGGCCGGACCAAGCCACGTCTCAATATGGATTACCTTCATCAAGGTGGACTCTCTTACCCAAGCGGACATGCATCAAATGCGCTCTTGACCTGGGGGATGTTGGCATATCTGATCTACACCTACACCAATCGAAAGCCATTTAAAGGAATTCGACTTTATCCACTCGTTGGCCTCATTACCGCTACCGTCTGTGTTGTCTCCTTGATCCGCAAAACGCACTGGTTTAGCGATCTACTTGGTGGCTTATTTCTTGGCGGTTCGCTCTTAGTCTTTCTGATTGCCGTTGATCGAGCCTGGCCTTCCAAGAAGCAACCATCGTAGAGGTGCGCTGATGATCCGTGGAGTTGGCATCGATGTTGTTGATATCGAACGCTTTAGAGAGTCGATAGAACGCACACCTTCCTTGCGCGAACGGATTTTTACTCAACGGGAAGCAGTTCTCAAGATCTCCTCACTTGCAGCTAGGTTTGCGGCAAAAGAAGCTCTGGCCAAGGCGCTAAACGCCAAGGAGATTTTTAACTGGCAACAAGCTGAAGTAATCAATGAAGAATCCGGGCGCCCAGTTTTTATCTTCAGTGGCGCGCTAGCAGAGCGGATCGACGGCGCAAATGTGCAACTTTCAATCTCTCATGATGCAGGAATAGCCAGCGCAATAGTGATTATCGAGGATTTGTAATGCGTGCATATGTAGAGGTTGATCTTGGAGCAATCGCGCATAACATCGCGAAAGTAAAGTCCCAGACCCAAGCAGAGATTCTTGCAGTAGTGAAAGCAGATGCTTACGGCCATGGGCTAGTGCCGGTTGCGCAATGCGCGCTTGAATCTGGTGCAACTTATTTGGGGGTTGCTCTTCTAGAAGAAGCGCTAGCGCTGCGAGCAGCGGGTATTGATGCGCCGACAATTGCTTGGCTCACGCCGCTTGGTGAGGATTTTGAACGCGCGATTTCGCAAAATATAGATCTTTCAGTTTCATCGATCGCGCTCTTTGAGGCGATTTTAAATGCTGGCGCGCGCGTGGGTATCAAACCACGAATCCATTTCGAGATCGATACTGGCATGCATCGTGGTGGCGTATTGGGCGAGTGGCAAGAATTTCTGAACTTCGCGCTGGCACATCGGGGCAAATACGAGCTCATTGGTTTCTGGTCACACTTTGCTCGGGCTGATGAACCGGGAGAGAGTTACACCCAACTCCAGCTCGATGCATTTGATCGGGCACTTGCCGAACTTAAATCGAGCGGCTTGCATCCAGTGATTGTGCACTTTGCTAATTCAGCTGCTGCGCTCTCACTCCCAACCGCGCATCGTCAGATGGTGCGACTCGGAATTGCGATGTATGGCTTAAGCCCCGATGTAACAACAATGGGAAGTTCACAAGATTTGGGACTGCGCCCTGCGATGAGCGTCTTTGCGAAGTTGCACTTAGTGAAAGAGATTAAAGCTGGTGATGCGGTCGGATATGGCGGAGTGGGCGTCGCCGGAACTGACACCACGATTGGAATAGTGGTGATGGGGTACGCCGACGGTCTGCCACGTATCGCCGCTGCAACTACCGGGGTTGTACATGGCCAGAGCAGAGCACCACTCATTGGGCGAGTGTCGATGGATCAATGCGTGGTCGATTTAGGGCCAGAAAGTTCGGCTAAAGCCGGTGACTATGTTGCTGTTATTTCAGCGCAGGGCTTTAGTGCGGACGATTGGGCGAGTGCGGCTGGGACTATTAATTACGAGATTGTCACTCGAATCGCTACCCGGGTTGCGCGCATTTACCGATGATTATTTCTACTCCTGATGAGATGGTGGCTTTGGGTGCGAGGATCGGCAAGAACCTTAAAGCTGGCGATGTGATACTTCTGCGTGGCGAACTTGGCGCAGGGAAAACCGCGCTTACGCGAGGTATCGGACAAGCACTTGGGTTTGATGATGTTACTTCGCCAACATTTGTGATCGCCAAAATTCACAACGGACCACTTCCACTCGTCCATGTCGACGCCTATCGCTTACGCGGACAAGCCCTCGCAACATTCGATGACCTCGATCTAGAGACTCGAGTTCCACGGAGTGTGACCGTGATTGAATGGGGAGATGGATTCATTGACCGTATTGCTCCTAGCTACGCCACGATCTCGATTTCGCATGGTGCAAGTGAGAACGAACGCATCGTAGAACTTGAAGGTATTTCGCTATGACCACGATTTTGGCGATTGATACCGCTACCGACCGAACAACCTGCGGCATTGTTCGTGACGGTCGTGTTATTGCGCAGAGATTTCATGATGATGCACTTGCTCACGGTGAAGTGTTGCCAAAATTGGTTGCAGAGTTACTCGAAGAAATGGGTAAGGAAAAACAGGCAATCGATCTAGTCGCGATTGGGATGGGCCCCGGGCCTTTCACTGGACTTCGAGTAGGAATCGCATTTGGACAAAGTTTTGCGACCGCGCGAAATATTCCCTGGCGTGGTGTGAACTCCTTAGGCGCACTCGCGCGTGATTATGCCTCCCAAGCAGAGCGCTACGCAGTTGCCATCGATGCTCGGCGGCGCGAGTTTTTTATTGCTGAGTGTGTCGCAGGGGAGATAGTGAGTGACGTGCGAATTGTGCAGCGAGAAGAGTTGGCAGAACTTGAGATTGCGGTCGTTCAGGGTCACCCCTCTGCAGAATCAATAGCTGCCCTAGCCCAGAGCGGTATGAGCGTGAATGAGCCCATATATATTCGAAAGCCAGATGCTTACCCTGCTCCTAAAGGTGTGAAATTTAGGCCTTGGAATCAGCTCGATCTTGTGCCGATCTACATCATTGAACAGGCGGCTTACCCGGATGACCCATGGGGAATGGAGCAGTTTAAAGAGGAGTTCGTTGGCCCACACCGAATCTATCTGGTGGCTGAAGTAGACGGTCAGGTTGTGGCGTATGCAGGTGCGATGGTGCTTGGTGATGTCACCGATATTTTGACTCTCACTGTTGCGCACGAGTTCAGGCGTAAAGGCATCGCTCGTGAACTTTTGCGGCGCTTGATCGATTGGTCGCGCAATCAAAAAGTTGATGCTGTGATGCTGGAGATGCGAGTAGGAAATCATGAAGCCGAGCCGCTTTACTTGGCATCTGGTTTTAGAAAAATATCGATCCGTTCCGACTACTACGCACCGGGTGTCGATGCCATTGTTATGCGCAAGGAGCTCAAAGCATGATGACGAGCAACGGCCCACTTGTTCTCGGCATAGAGACTTCCTGTGATGAGACTGCAGTCGGAATTGTGCGCGGTCGCACCTTGCTCGCCAACATCATTTCTTCAAGCGTCGATGAGCATGCGCGCTTTGGTGGCGTTGTGCCAGAGATCGCTAGTCGTGCGCATGTGGAGGCGATGCAATCTGTTATTGCACAAGCACTGGAAGTCGCGGGAGTACAACTCTCTGATCTTGATGCAATTGGTGTAACTGCTGGTCCTGGTCTCATTGGCGCACTTTTGGTAGGAACGAGTGCGGCATCCGGACTTGCACTCGGTTTAGATAAACCGCTTTATGGTGTCAACCACCTCTCCGCCCACTTAGCGGTCGACTCGCTCACAGATGAGAGCGAACTCAAACCTGCAATAGGTTTATTGGTAAGCGGGGGCCACTCTTCGATATTGCAGATTACCGATATAGCACGTGAGGTAAAAGTTTTGGGTGCAACTATTGATGATGCTGCAGGAGAAGCTTTCGACAAGATCGCGCGCATCTTGGACCTGGATTTTCCAGGTGGACCTGCAATCGACACTCTGGCTAAGAGCGGTGATCCATCGGCCATCGACTTTCCGCGTGGGCTCGCAGACTCCGACTACAGCTTCTCTTTTAGCGGTTTAAAGACAGCAGTCTCGCGCTATTTGCAGAGCGCACCCGAAGTGAACCGCGCCGACTTGGCGGCATCCTTTCAAGAGGCAGTTGTTGATGTGCTGCTGACAAAGGCGCTAGCCGCATGCAAAGAGCAGGGAATTGATCGTTTGATTATTGCCGGCGGAGTTGCAGCAAACTCAAGGTTGCGCCACCTTGCAGCTGAGCGCACCGCTCGCGCGGGCATTGAATTACGTACGCCACCTATTGGCCTCTGCACTGACAATGGGGCAATGGTTGCAGCGATGACATCGCTTGCGGTCACCGCGGGAGTCGCACCATCAGAGATTGGTTTGGAAGCGATGTCAACGGTGCCGTTGACGAAGCCAACCTGGTCTTAATAAGTTTTTATTTAGCTCTTCTTTTGGGGCTTCTTGCGACCCATAAACATAAAGAGCGCAATACCGGTAAGAATATAGAGAGACCAAGTGATTGCTTGCAAGAGTGATGGGCGTTCTGCATATCCCACGAGGGAGTGCAGCGCATCACCAAAGTTAGAGGCTTCAGAGACGAAACCAGATGAGTTCCAGAGTTGGCCACGACCAAAAGGTAACCAATTCAACTGCTGCATATTTTCGACGGCATCTGCAATGAGGCCGGCAGCAAAGACCATGAGTACTACGCCAAGAACTCTAAAGAATCGACGCATATTGAGTTTGGCACCGAGCTTGTAGATGTAGAAAGCAAGAACAAGAGCTGCAGCTATTCCAAGAATCGCACCGAGCCAGAGAAGTCCACCATGGACTGGAGTTGCTGCTTGCTTTGAATTTGCAAAAATAATTGCCAGAGTGAAGACCATTGTCTCTAAGCCTTCGCGACCAACTGCTTGGAAGGAGAGAAGCGCGAGTCCAAAGCGTTTGCCATGGGAGAGTGCTTCATCGCTCTTGCGTTGTAGTTCGCTGGAGAGTCCACGTGCATGGCTCTGCATCCAGAAAGTCATATAGGTCAGGACGGCGGCTGCGATGAGGTAGGTAGCGGTCTCAAAGTACGTCTGAACGAGGGAGCCGTCATACTGCTTAATCAGGAAGTAGGCTGCAAAACCGCCTGCGAAAATGAGTCCAAAAGCGCTGGCCACACCAGCAAAGACATCTCGAAAGTGGCGTGCTTGACCGATTCGCTTGAGGTATGCCAAGAGGATCGCCACGATCATGGAGGCTTCTATTCCCTCACGCAGGAAGATGACGAACGTTGGAACCATGCCATGAGCGTATATCCACCCCCAGATTTACGCAACATAAGTGTTGTTTAATTACCCAGCGGTATGGATGGCCCCGCCTCGTTTAGCACTCTCGGCGGGTAACTGCTAATTTATGACTATCGGCGAAGGTCCCTGCGGATCTTGCTGAGCGGTCAGGGTAGCTGGCCGAATAGAGCAATGAATAAAGCAGTAATTGTTGATTCAATTTGATTCATTTGAGTAATAAGGAGCACACCATGGCCGTAGCCATTAAGCCACTTGAAGATCGTATTGTCGTAAAGGCAAGCGCTGCCGAGCAGACCACAGCATCTGGACTCGTTATTCCAGATACAGCTAAAGAGAAGCCACAGGAAGGCACAGTTGTCGCAGTTGGCCCAGGTCGCTTTGATGATGGCGTTCGCACCCCAATGGATGTCAAAGTCGGTGACGTTGTTCTTTACAGCAAATACGGCGGAACAGAAGTCAAGTACAACAATGAGGAGTATCTCGTACTCTCAGCTCGTGATGTCCTAGCAATCATCGAAAAGAACTAGGTCATACCATGGGAAAAACTTTAAGTTTTGACGAGAACGCTCGTCGTTCGATGGAGCGCGGTGTCAACATTCTTGCTGACACAGTCAAGGTAACACTTGGGCCTAAGGGACGTAACGTTGTTATTGCCAAGGGCTATGGAGCTCCGCTTATCACCAACGATGGCGTAACAATCGCTAAGGAAATTGAACTCGAAAACCCATCTGAGAACATGGGAGCACAACTTGTCAAGCAAGTTGCTGAAAAGACCAACGATGTTGCTGGTGATGGCACCACGACAGCGACAGTTCTTGCGCAGGCAATGGTCCGCGAAGGTCTTCGCAACCTTGCAGCTGGCGCTCAACCAATGGATATCAAGTACGGCATCGAAGCAGCAGTTAAGGCTATTTCAGAAGAGTTGAAGAAGAATTCAACTCCTGTCTCTGACAAAGCTCAGATTGCAGATGTTGCAACAATCTCTGCCCAAGATCGTGCAATTGGCGAATTAATCGCTGAAGCGATGGACAAGGTCGGCAAGGATGGCGTCATCACTGTTGAAGAATCATCAACAACTGGACTCGAACTTGATTTCACCGAAGGTATGCAATTCGATAAGGGTTATATCTCTCCATACTTCGTGACTGATTCAGATCGCATGGAGACTGTGCTTGAAGATGCATTCATCTTGATTTCAGGTCAGAAGATTTCAGCTCTCTCTGAGATCCTTCCAATCCTTGAGAAGATTGCGCAAGCAAATAAGCCACTTCTGATCATTGCTGAAGATGTTGAAGGCGAAGCGCTCTCAACTCTCGTAGTGAACCGCATGCGCGGAACCTTTACCTCTGCAGCTGTTAAGGCTCCTGGTTTTGGCGATCGTCGCAAGGCGATGTTGCAAGATATTGCAATCCTCACCGGCGGACAGGTAATCACTCCAGAAGTAGGTCTCAAGCTTGATCAAGTAACCATCGATCTTCTCGGCAAGGCTCGCCGCGTAGTTATCACCAAAGACAACACCACAATCGTGGATGGCGCTGGCGATAAGAACGAAGTTGCAGCTCGCGTCAATGAGATTCGCAACGAGTTGGCTAACACCGATTCTGAGTGGGATCGCGAGAAGCTTCAGGAGCGTGTTGCAAAGCTTGCTGGTGGCGTGTGCGTCATCAAAGTAGGAGCGCACACTGAAGTTGAACTCAAAGAGAAGAAGCACCGTCTAGAAGATGCAATTTCAGCGACACGTGCTGCTGTTGAAGAAGGCATCGTGGTTGGCGGCGGAGCTGCTCTTGTGCATGCTGCTGCATCTCTTGATAGCGACCTCGGTCTCAATAGTGATCGCGCTGTTGGCGTTCGCTTGGTTAAGAAAGCTTGCGATGAGCCACTTCGTTGGATCGCTGAGAATGCTGGACATGAAGGTTATGTTGTCGTGGCAAAGGTTCGCACAATGAAGCCAAACGAAGGTTTCAATGCCGCAACTGATGTCTATGAAGATCTCGTCAAAGTTGGCGTGATCGATCCAGTGAAGGTAACGCGTTCAGCACTTGCAAATGCGGCATCGATCGCTGCGATGTTTATTACAACAGAAGCGTTGGTCTTTGAGACTCCAGAAGAGGAGTCGAAGGAGGCGGCTGCGGGACATGGTCATAGCCATGGGCCTGGTGGACACACCCATTAAGTGAGCGGACACACCCACTAAAAAATCCGTCAAAAAAACCGGGCTCCGTAAGGGGCCCGGTTTTTTATGGGGTCTATTTCTATAGATAAAAGTTAGGAAGCTGTATTGAGGTGCAATGGAATAACTTGACCAGAGAGAGTTGTGATGCGTGATTGACGATTGATGATGGCAAGACGATCGTCCTCTGAGAGACCGCCCCAGATGCCATATGGCTCTTGAACTGCGAGCGCATGCTTGCGACATGCTTCAATAACCGGACAGGTTGCGCAGACGGCTTTCGCCTTCTTCTCGCGATTAACGCGGCGAGGACCGCGTTCTCCATCTGGATGGAAGAACATCTCTGTAGGTAATTCGCGGCAAGCGCCTTGTTCTTGCCACTCCCATTCGGAAAGAACTGGGCGGGGTAGACGTGAAATTTCAGCCATGACCATCTCCAAGTACTCGTGAATAATTTCCTGAATAACTTCCTGAATAACTATTTGAATAAGTTATGAACAACTTTTTCCGTGCTGCCTGAACAATACAATCGTTTCATAAGTTGTTCAAGCCCCTAGCAGAACTTTTTTTGCACGTTTATTAGGTGGCTTGGAGGGTGGTTCAAGTGGCGAGAATGAGCCCAGTGCCCCACGATTGGCCTATGAACGCGCCTACGCCACCGGAGTTTTTCACGGTGGCTGCTGTCGCCCGGCGCCTGGGGGTGGCTCCTGCGACCCTTCGAACCTGGGATCGCCGCTACGGCCTTGGACCGAGTGAGCACAGCCAAGGCGCTCACCGCCGCTATAGCGAGGGCGATTTGGCACGTTTGACCCATATGCGACGCCTGATTGTCGGGGGAATGACACCTGGTGAGGCTGCGCTGGCAGCCAAAAACTTCAATGGCGGCCTAGCAAAGGCGCAAGAACTTTCCACTTCGCTCTCTCCACAGTCTCACGTGGATTGCCCACAGTTGGTCGAGCTTCTCAAGCGGGCGACTATGGCCATGGATCGCTCATTGGTCGAGGATCAGATTGCTGGCGCAATAGCGAAGGCGGGGGTCGCCCAGACCTGGTCTGACGTCTTGGTCCCACTTCTCAAAGCAGTGGGGGATGAATGGGCACGTTCGGGCAAAGGAATCGAAATCGAGCATATGCTCAGCGAAATTATCGCTAGAACTCTGGCCGAATCTGCCTGCAAAGTCACCCAACCCGTTAATCCAACCCCCGTACTCCTCGCCTGTGTTGGGGAAGAGATCCACTCGCTCGCCATCAATGCGCTCGCGGCTTGTCTGGCTGAAGATTCGATCCAAGTTCAATATTTAGGTGCGCGTACCCCGCAGAGCGCAATCAACGAGACAGTTCGTAAGAGTGCGCCACCTGCAATTTTCCTGTGGGCCCAACTAGCCGCTAACGCCAATCGAGCTTTTGTCGACGAACTGCCTTCACTGCGACCTGCGCCACGTGTCATCATTGGCGGTCCAGGTTGGAGCGGAATGCAGTGCGAAAAAGTCTATGTTGCCCACGATCTACCGAGCGCTCGCTCTGAGATCGCTCGAGCTGTGGGTATTTTGAGCCACTAGACTTCCCCAATGATTGATAGCACCCGCGAAAAAGTTCTGATGACGGGGCTGACATACGATGATGTGCTTCTGCTTCCAGATGCCTCCGATGTCGTTCCAAGTGAGGTCAATACCAGCACTCGTCTGACGAGAAATATCTCGCTCTCGATTCCCATTGCATCTTCTGCTATGGATACCGTGACTGAGTCACAGATGGCTATTGCCATGGCCAAGGCTGGTGGAATTGGAATCGTCCATCGCAATCTTTCGATCGAAGATCAAGTCAAACATGTCGTGCTCGCTAAGGCTGCTGGAATTGTGGGAGCAGCTGTTGGCGTAGGCGAAGATGGCTTTGCACGCGCGGTTGCGTTGATTGAAGCCGGCGTTGATGTTGTTGTTGTAGATACCGCACACGGTCATCACCGCGGTGTACTCAATGCTGTTGCACGTATCAAAAAAGAATTTCCCGGAATAGACATTATTGGTGGAAATGTTGCTACTCGCGCAGGTGCGCAAGCACTTATTAACGCTGGTGTAGATGCCGTCAAAGTTGGCGTGGGTCCAGGTTCCATCTGTACTACCCGCGTTGTCGCAGGTGTAGGAGTCCCACAGGTCACTGCAATTATGGAAGCGCATAAAGCATGTGTGACCGCAGATATTCCTTTGATTGCCGATGGCGGTTTGCAATATTCCGGTGATATCGCAAAGGCGATTGTCGCTGGAGCAGATACTGTGATGCTCGGATCACTCCTCGCTGGTTGCGCCGAATCACCAGCAGATCTCATTGAAATCAACGGTCGCAAATTTAAGGGCTATCGCGGTATGGGTTCACTCGGTGCAATGCAGTCACGAGGTGAGCAAAAGTCTTACTCCAAGGATCGTTACATGCAAGACGATGTACTTGCTGAAGACAAATTAGTTCCAGAAGGCATCGAAGGTAAAGTTGCTTACAGCGGCCCTGTTGCACAAGTACTTCACCAACTCGTTGGGGGACTTCGTTCAGGAATGGGTTATGCCGGTGCTGCGACTATCGCTGAATTGCAAACGCGTGGTCAGCTCATTCAAATTACAGCAGCAGGACTTCACGAGAGTCATCCACATGACATTCTCGATGTAGCCGATGCGCCAAATTATCGCGGTGGAAAGTAACGGAGAGTAGGTAAGAGATGAACGAGATCGAAATCGGCCCAGGTAAGCGTGCGCGTACTGCCTATTCATTTGATGACATTGCTATTGTTCCAAGCCGTCGCACCCGCGACCCGGAGGAAGTATCTATCGGTTGGCAGATCGATGCTTATAAGTTCGATCTACCAATGCTTGCTGCTCCTATGGATTCGGTGGTCTCGCCAGAAACAGCTATTGCTATCGGCAAACTTGGTGGAGTAGGCGTCCTTGACCTTGAAGGGCTATGGACTCGCCACGAAGATCCACGTATTCAACTAGGGGAGATTGCCTCACTACCACAAGAACAAGCGATTTCGCGGATGCAAGAACTTTACGCCGCACCCATTCAAGAGAGCCTGATCAAAGCGCGTATCGCTGAAATTCGCGCAGCTGGAGTCACGGTTGCAGCAGCACTCTCACCACAACGCACTGCCGAACTTCATAAAGTTGTGATCGGTGCAGGCGTTGACCTCTTTGTGATTCGCGGAACTACTGTGAGTGCCGAACATGTATCTGCCAAAACTGAGCCGTTGAATCTTAAAAAGTTTATTTACGAACTCGACGTTCCAGTAATTGTCGGTGGTTGCGCAACTGCGACGGGTGCGCTGCACTTGATGCGTGCGGGTGCTGCTGGTGTACTCGTTGGATTCGGCGGAGGAGCCGCACACACCACTCGCACCGTGCTTGGAATTGCTGTTCCTATGGCTTCAGCAGTTGCAGAAGTTGCATCTGCTCGTCGTGATTACATGGATGAATCAGGTGGCCGTTATGTCCATGTGATTGCCGATGGTTCTGTTGGTCATAGCGGTGACATCGCCAAGGCGATCGCATGTGGCGCAGATGCAGTCATGATGGGTTCACCTTTGGCACGCGCCGTTGAAGCGCCTGGAAAAGGATGGCACTGGGGAAGTGAAGCTCATCATCCAGAGTTGCCTCGCGGCAATCGTGTGCACGTGGGCACAGTAGGTTCGCTGCAGGAAATTCTTACCGGTCCTTCGCATACCGCAGATGGTTCTATGAACCTCTTTGGTGCGTTGCGTCGTGCGATGGCAACATCGGGTTATGACAATCTTAAAGAATTCCAACGCGTTGAAATTGTCGTTCAGTAATGAATGATGTAGTTCTCGTAGTTGATTTTGGCGCGCAATATGCTCAATTAATTGCACGCCGTGTGCGCCAAGCAAACGTTTATTCCGAAATAGTTCCATCTTCGATGTCGGTTGAGCAGATGCTCGCTAAGAAGCCTAAGGCGATCATTTTGTCTGGTGGCCCTTCAAGCGTCTATGAAGTTGGTGCGCCAACTCTTGACCCTGCGCTCTTTGATCACAATATTCCTACCTTTGGAATTTGCTACGGTTTTCAAGCAATGGCAGCAGCGCTCGGGGGAGTCGTTAGTCAGACTGGAAAGTCAGAATTTGGTCGAACCACAGCCAAGCAGACCGTTGAATCGCAACTCTTCGCTGGATTAGAGAGCGAATTCCGAGTGTGGATGAGTCACGGCGACAGCGTGACGCAAGTGCCTGCAGGTTTTATTGCTACGGCGCACACAGATGACACTCCAATTGTCGCCTACGAAAATGCAGATGGAAAACTTGCAGGTGTCCAATGGCATCCCGAGGTTTTGCATTCCGAGCACGGTCAAGAAATTCTTCGTCGCTGGCTCATTGATATCGTCGGATGTCGTCCCACATGGACAAGTGAAAATATTGTTGCTGCTGAAGTCGCGAAAATTCGCGAACAAGTTGGCGATAAGCGCGTGATCTGTGGACTTTCTGGTGGCGTGGATTCAGCAGTTGCTGCGGCAATTGTGCAGAAAGCGATTGGATCACAACTCACCTGCGTCTTTGTCGATCATGGTCTTTTGCGTGAAGGCGAAGCAGCGCAAGTCGAAAAAGATTTTGTCGCCGCTACCGGCGTTGAACTCATGGTTGTTGATGTGCGTGAAAAATTTCTTAGTGCGTTGCACGATGTGACCGATCCTGAGACCAAGCGCAAGATTATTGGTGCCGAGTTCATTCGTGCCTTTGAAGATGCAGCTCGCACTATCTCAGCAAGTGGAAGCGTTGATTTCTTAGTTCAAGGAACGCTCTATCCAGATGTTGTTGAGTCTGGTGGTGGTACGGGAACAGCGAACATCAAGTCACATCACAATGTCGGCGGACTCCCAGATGATCTTAAATTTACCTTGATCGAACCGCTGCGCACCCTCTTCAAAGATGAAGTTCGCGAGGTTGGACTAGAGCTTGGCCTACCCGCTGAGATTGTTTGGCGCCAACCATTCCCAGGTCCGGGCTTGGCAATTCGTATTATTGGCGCGGTTACTGAGAATCGTCTTAGCATTTTGAGAAAAGCCGACTTCATCGCCCGCGAGGAATTAAAATTAGCGGGTCTCGATCGTGAAATCTGGCAATGCCCAGTCGTTCTTCTCGCAGATGTACGAAGCGTCGGAGTACAAGGAGATGGACGTACTTATGGTCATCCGATTGTTTTACGCCCCGTCTCTAGCGAAGATGCGATGACTGCAGATTGGAGTCGACTCCCATACGAAGTATTGGAGAAGATCTCAACGCGCATTACCAATGAGGTTCGGGAGGTGAATCGGGTAACTCTCGATGTCACAAGCAAGCCACCTGGAACTATTGAATGGGAGTAAGCGTGAAGTTACGTTCATCTTTTAAGAGTGCAACTCTTGCCGTGACTTTGGCTCTGACAGTAAGTGCGCTCTTCTCTCAAGCGCCAGCCAATGCATCGCAGCAAGGTGCAAGCGCGACAGGACATAACAGCAAAGTAGTCTGTACTGCCACAAGCGCCGTTGGTCATCAACCAAAACAAGTTCCTACTCCAAAGGTAGCTCGCACCTACACCAATAAGACTTTTACTCTGGTTACTAACTGCGGAACTATTGTTATTGCTGCTGACGGCAAGAATGCCCCGGTTACCGTTCAGGTGATGCAAGATCTAGCAACAGCAGGCTATTTCAACAATTCTCTCTGTCACCGCCTGACAACTGCTGGCCTTTATGTATTGCAGTGTGGCGATCCGACAGCAAGCGGTTCTGGCGGACCTGCATTCACCTATGGTAATGAAAACTTGCCTGCGGCGAGTGAGAACAACTATCCAGCGGGAGTTGTTGCCATGGCTAACACTGGTCAACCTAATTCAAATGGCAGCCAGTTCTTCTTGGTCTATCAGAACACAACTCTTGCACCGAGCTACACTCGTTGGGGAACAATCCTCAAGGGGCTCAACATTGTGCAAGCAATCGCAGCTCAAGGCGTCGCCGGTGGCGGAAGCGATGGAACCCCAGCACAAAAAATTGCGATCGAAAGCGTTTCAGTTCGCTAACGTTGAAACGACTAATTAGCTTACTTTTACGATCTTAAAAGATTCGCCGAAGTGGCCTTCTGGTAGGCCCGCTTCCTCTCCATTGCGCAAGCCCCACTCTCGAATCCGAGAATCAAGTTCCTCGTTGTGCGCTGTTTGGCTTACGTGGGATTTAATCGCAGCCAGCTTCTTTTCGAAGGTATCGGTGATATCAACGACGTAGTCGGTTTTTTCAGACATGAAGACCCACGCCTCTTTGATTTCCCATGGCTCCAATTTTTCATCGTGCAACAAATCTTCAAAGGCGAAACGGTTTCCTGAATCAGGATAAATTGCTTGGATCGCTGCCTCGCCTGCGGCTAGGTGATCAGGGTGGCTTGCGCCAAGACGGTTCCAGTTTCGTTCTGGGCTCTGGATAAGCATCCGCTGTGGACGGACGGTGCGAATTGCTCGCACGATGTCTTTGCGTAGCGTGATCGTCGGTTCTAACCAACCATCGCGGTAGTTAAGAAAATTGATATCGCTCACTCCAAGAACTTCGCCAGCTACGCGTTGTTCACGTTGGCGTATTGAGCGCATCTCTTCGCGCGAGATCGATGGATCAACCCCGCCTTGGTCACCGTTGGTGCAGATGTAGTAACTCACGGAAATTCCTTGCGCAGTCCACTTGGCAATCGTGCCACCCGCACCAAAATCCACGTCGTCAGGATGCGCGGTCACAACAAGTACGCGCTCGATTTCACTATCTGCAAGAGGTTCCATAGGGAGATCTTACCCAGCAGATACACTCCCGCCATGTCGTTACAGTCCTCTGATCCGCTCACCGATGACCTCAACCCGCAACAGCGGGAAGCGGTTATCCATGCTGGTTCGCCACTTCTCGTGGTTGCTGGCGCGGGTTCGGGAAAGACTCGAGTACTTACTCGTCGGATCGCGCATCTCTTGGCGCACCGCGGTGTTGCTCCTTACGAGGTGCTTGCCATCACCTTTACTAACAAGGCTGCCGCCGAGATGAAAGAACGCGTCGCAGATCTCGTCGGTCCTCGCGCGCAATCCATGTGGGTCTCTACTTTTCACTCTGCCTGTGTGCGGATGTTGCGCCAAGAAGCCAGTCGACTGGGTTACACCAACTCGTTTACAATTTATGATTCAAGTGACAGCGTGCGTTTACTCACCGTCATTATTCGGGAGCTCAATCTCGATGCAAAGCAATATGCACCGCGTGCGGTTGCTGCACTCATCTCAAACGCAAAGAATGAATTGATTGGCCCTGCCAACTTTCTGCAACAGACCACCAATCATTTTGAGCAGACAGTTGCCGAAATCTACGCCCTCTATCAGCGCAGGCTTGGTTCGGCCAACGCAATGGATTTCGATGATTTGATTGGCAAGACCGTCGAACTGCTGCAGCGCTTTCCTGAAGCAAGAGCCCGGTATCGCTCGCGCTTTCGTCATATCTTGGTCGATGAATACCAGGACACCAATCACGCCCAATACATATTGATTCGTGAGTTGGTTGGTTCACCAGACGATGGGTTTCCACTAGCAGAACTATGTGTGGTCGGCGATGCCGATCAATCTATTTATGCCTTTCGTGGTGCCAACATCCGCAACATCTTGCAATTTGAAGAGGACTATCCCAACGCTACGACCGTGCTTCTTGAGCAAAACTATCGCTCAACCCAAAATATTTTGAGTGCCGCAAATGCAGTGATAGCAAACAACGAAGACCGCAAAGAGAAGAACCTCTGGTCGCAAGAGGGTAAGGGCGAGATCATTACCGGTTATGTCGCCGAGAGCGATCACGATGAAGCCGAATTTGTGGTGAGTGAGATTCGCAGGTTGCGTGATGAAGGTATTTCAAACCCAGGTGATACCGCGATTTTTTATCGCACAAATGCGCAATCTCGCACTTTTGAAGAAACGTTTCTTCGCTCAGCCATTCCGTACAAAGTCGTTGGGGGAGTGCGCTTTTACGAACGCAAAGAAGTAAAGGATCTACTCGGCTACTTGCGCGTTCTTGTTAACCCTGAAGATGAAGTCTCGCTGCGTCGCATTATCAATACTCCTAAACGTGGAATTGGTGATCGCGCCATAGATGTCATTGATCTGCATGCTAAAAGTATGGGCATCTCATTTTGGCAAGCGCTCAACGATGCCGCCTTTGCTTCTGATATCCCAGCGAGGTCACTGGCTGCGATCAACGACTTCCTACACTTGATCGGGTCGCTGCGAACGCTGGTGGAGGCTGCGACAAAGCCTTCTGTCATTGCTCAAGCCGTATTAGAGCAGAGCGGAATACTTGCCGAATTGAGCAAGAGCATTGATCCGCAAGATGAAGGTCGAGTTGAAAACTTACAAGAACTCGTTGCAGTGGCAACTGAGTACGAAGAGAGTGAAATTCAAGATGGCGAAGAAATATCGCTCTCTGGATTTTTGGAAGGAGTCTCCCTTGTTGCTGACTCCGATCAAATTCCGGAAGGTGAAGATCATGGCGGAGTTGTCACAATGATGACCCTGCACACCGCAAAGGGCTTGGAGTTTCCAACAGTATTTTTAACTGGCATGGAAGAAGGAATATTTCCGCACTCGCGCACGCTCGGCGATAAGAGCGAGATTCAAGAAGAACGGCGCTTGGCTTACGTAGGTCTGACTCGTGCGAGAAAGCGGCTCTATCTTTCGCGCAGCGAATATCGATCTTCGTGGGGAACTCCTACTTACAACCCACCTTCACGATTCTTGGATGAGATTCCAGATGATGTCATCACCTGGAATGAGCGAAGCAGTTCTCTCGTTTCTTCATCGAGCAGACTTTCGCAGAACCGCAGCTATGGCCCACCGCCTAAAGCCACTGGCAAGCGCGAGAATAGAACCATGGTGTTAGAAGTCGGTGATCGTGTGTCCCACGACACATTTGGCCTAGGCAAGGTCATTGCGGTCAATGGCAGCGGAGATCGCGCAGAAGCCACGATCGACTTTGGAAGTACAGGTGAGAAGCGGCTCTTGCTGCGTTACGCCCCCGTCGAGAAACTGTAAGCGGTTCGGTCTATCGGCCGTTGGTTAGTAGGATTTCTCTCGTTACAGCAGGTCACCGCAGAAGAATGGGGAATCCGTGGATCTCTTTGAGTATCAAGCTCGAGATCTCTTTGAAGCACATAACATTCCAGTACTCGCCGGCGCAGTTGCAACAACTGCTGAAGAAGCCGAGCGTGCAGCTGCAAGTATGGGCGGCAAAGTAGTCGTTAAGGCTCAAGTAAAAGTTGGCGGACGTGGAAAAGCTGGTGGCGTAAAACTCGCCGAAGATGCAGCCGATGCACACGCAAAAGCCCAAGCAATTCTTGGAATGGATATTAAAGGTCACACCGTTCACAAAGTGATGATCGCTCAAGCTGCTCCGATTGCAGAAGAGTATTACATGGCGATTTTGCTTGATCGCGCTAATCGCAATTTCTTGGTGATGGCATCAGTCGCTGGCGGCATGGAGATCGAAGAAGTTGCACATACCTCGCCTGAAAAGTTGGCACGTGTAGGTATCGATCCAAACGTGGGAATTTCACTGGAGAAGGCGCGCGAGATTGTAAAAGCTGGCCAGTTCCCAGCCGAGATCGCAGATAGCGTTGCCGATGTTCTTCTCAAGCTCTGGGCAGCATTTGTTGCGGAAGATGCAACGTTGATGGAGATTAATCCGCTCGTTAAGACTGTTGATGGTCGAATTATTGCCCTCGATGGCAAAGTTACTTTGGATGACAACGCAGAATTTCGCCATCCTGCACATGAAGCGCTCGTAGACCATGCAGCTGCAAATCCACTCGAAGCAGCAGCCAAAGAAAAGAACCTCAACTACGTCAAGCTCGAAGGCGAAGTTGGAATCATCGGAAATGGTGCTGGTCTTGTCATGAGTACGCTCGATGTTGTTGCTTATGCTGGCGAAAAGTACGGCGTGAAGCCAGCAAACTTCCTCGACATTGGTGGCGGTGCTTCAGCCGAAGTGATGGCAAATGGCCTTGCGATTATTCTGGGAGACCCAGAAGTTCGTAGCGTATTTGTTAACGTATTCGGCGGAATTACTGCCTGCGATGCTGTCGCAAACGGCATTGTTCAAGCACTAGCGATTCTTGGTAACAAGGCTACAAAGCCAATCGTTGTTCGCCTTGATGGCAACAACGTGCTCGAAGGTCGACGTATCTTGAATGAAGCGGCACACCCACTAGTGCAGCAACTCGACACGATGGATGGCGCAGCAGCAAAAGCTGCAGAATTGGCGGCGAAGTAAATGGCTATCTTTATCAATAAGGAGACCAAGGTCATTGTTCAAGGCATGACCGGTTCTGAAGGAACAAAGCACACCACTCGCATGCTTGCATACGGCACCAATATTGTTGGCGGCGTTACTCCAGGCAAGGGTGGTCAGGTAGTCGAAATCAACGGCACCTCACTTCCAGTCTTTAACAGCGTTGCTGAAGCAGTGGCCGCAACCGGAGCAAATGCTTCTGTGGTATTCGTTCCACCTAAGTTCGCAAAAGCTGCAGTAATGGATGCAATTGATGCTGAATTACCACTATGTGTAGTTATCACCGAAGGCATTCCAGTTCACGACTCAGCCGCTTTCTATGCCCACGCAGTTGCAAAGGGCAAGACACGTTTGATCGGACCTAACTGTCCAGGACTTATTAGCCCAGGACTATCGAATATTGGAATTATTCCTGGAGATATCACCGGTCCTGGTCGCATCGGTTTGGTTTCAAAATCTGGAACTTTGACATATCAAATGATGTACGAACTCCGTGATTTTGGATTTAGCACAGCAGTTGGAATTGGTGGCGACCCAATCATCGGGACCACACATATCGACTGCTTGAAAGCATTCCAAGATGATCCAGATACTGATGCAATTGTGATGATCGGTGAAATTGGTGGCGATGCGGAAGAGCGCGCAGCCGCCTTTATTGCAGAATATGTCACCAAGCCAGTCGTTGGTTATGTTGCTGGTTTCACTGCGCCAGAAGGTAAGACCATGGGTCACGCTGGTGCGATCGTCTCCGGTTCTTCAGGAACAGCAGAAGCAAAGAAAGTTGCGTTAGAAGCAGCTGGAGTAAAGGTTGGTAAGACACCTTCTGAAACTGCAGCCCTGATGCGTGAAATTCTTAGCGCAAAATAAGATAGTTCGATCCCTTCAATGGTAGCGCGCGCTTTCGGAGTTTGCTTAAGACAAGCACTCCGAAGCGTCGCGCTTACTTTATTTCCACTCGCATTCATTGCCTTGTTCGCATGGGCTACCGCGGGAAGCACTTCAGGTAATACTTCTGATCCGATGCGCGCTACTGGTTGGTTATGGCTAGCTGCGCACTGCGTTCCCTTCTACACCCATTCCCAAGTTGGACTTAGTAGCAGTGCCCAACTCGGAAAGCTCTCTATTTTGCCGCTTTCGGCTCTACTTTTTCCTGGCTGGGCGATCAGGAGAACTTTTCCACGCGTGCGGGAAGTATTGCCGCGTGGATTTGGCGTGCAGATCATTTTCTCGCTCTGCTACGCCGCGATCGCTTTTCTCATTGCGCTTGCTTCGTACTCGCACCAAGTCAGTGCCAGTCTGTATTTAGCTCCTATTTTTTCTTTTCTGCTCGCCCTGATTGCAACCACAAAAATTTCTGAAAGTTCCATGATCTATCTGAAATTTTCGCTTTATGGTCTGCTGACTTTATTGGGAATCAGCGCACTTGGTTTTAGTGTTTCACTCGCTGCACACTGGAGCATTGTTAAAAGTATTGACACTGTTATAACACCAGGAATTGTTGGCGGTTTCCTTTACGCGCTGATTCAGTTGCTTTATCTGCCAAATATCGCGCTAGCAGCGCTGGGATATTTTGGTGGAGCAGGATTTACATTTGGTGCTCACACCAACATCGCTCCCACGCACTTTATCCTGCATGGAATTTCGGCAATTCCTGCTCTCGGCGCGCTGCCGACTGGCAAGCATCCGCTGCTCCAATACGGTGAAGTGATCTGGCCGCTTCTTATTATCCTCACACTGGTGCTCATTAATCGTTCGGTCTTTCGCTTTGGCCAACGACAAGTAGAAGCCATCGTGAGCAGCGCACTTTTTGTTGTGTTCTTAGCGGGTCTTGGTTATATGGCTTCAGGTGAACTTCTTACTCCCTCGCTCAATCGGGTTGGAGTTCAATGGGCTCGATTGACGGTAATCGCCGCTGTAAGCGCTGGTTGTGCACTTGTTATTGGTATTTACTTGCCAGAACTCGTCAAGAAGTTGCTCCACAAGCGAAGGAGCGCCAATGTCTGAAAAATCTAAGCGCATTCTTTTGCTCGCTTCGGGAACTGGTTCACTCGCCAAAAGCATTATGGAAGCTGTAGCTAGCGGAGAACTCGACTGTGAAATCATTGGATTGCTCTCAGATAAAGATGCTCCCGTTTTAGCGCTGGCTGCACAATTTCATATCCCCACAATCTACTTGCCTATGAAAAAAGAGCGCCAGCAATGGAACGATGAACTTCTTGCACGAGTTGCAGAACTAGATCCCGATTTGGTCGTCAGCGTTGGCTTTATGCGAATCCTCGCTCCTGAATTTGTGCAACGTTTTTCAGTGATCAACACCCACCCTTCACTACTACCAGCCTTCCCCGGAGCACATGCGGTGCGCGATGCGCTTGCTGCGGGTGCCAGAGTCACGGGCTCGACCGTGCATTGGGTGGATGCTGGAATGGATACTGGCCCGGTGATCGCCCAGCGCGAGGTGGCAATCACGCCTGGCGTGAGCGAAGATCTGCTCCACGAAGAGATTAAGATTGTCGAACGCGCCCTCATCGTTGAGGTACTCCAGAAATATGCCACCGAGGGGGAGTTATGAGCACACGTAAACCAATTCGCAGAGCGCTTATTAGCGTCTATGACAAGAGCGGCCTAGTAGAGCTAGGACAAGAACTTGCAGCCAGTGGAGTCGAAATTTTATCTACGGGCTCTACTGCCTCAGTTCTCAAGGCAGCAGGTGTGCCCGTGATTGCGGTCGAGGATTACACCGGTTTTCCAGAGATGATGGGCGGTCGAGTAAAGACGCTTCACCCTCGCATCCACGGTGGAATTTTGGCCGATCAAAACAATCCTGAGCACTTAGCTGCGATTGCTGCGCACGAGATCGCTCCCATCGACTTGGTTATTATTAACCTCTACCCATTTACCCAAACAATTTCTTCTGGCGCGAACTACGCCGAGTGCATTGAGCAGATCGATATTGGTGGTCCATCAATGCTGCGTGGAGCTGCAAAAAACCATGGCTCGGTCGCAGTGATCTCATCTCCGGCGCAATACCCACTCGTCTCTGCAGCGCTTAAGCAAGGTGGATTTACACTGGAGGAGCGCACTCGTTGCGCGATGCAGACCTTTAGAACCACTGCCGAATACGACATTGCAATTGCTACGTGGCTAGGTGAGCAACAAGGTGTCAGTGAAGAATGGCGTGCACAAGCGTGGCATCAGATCACCTCGCTTCGCTACGGCGAGAATCCACACCAAAACGCAAGCGTCTACCACAATGCAGATTCAAAGGTTGTGGGAATTGCGCAGGCTCTTCAACTTCATGGCAAAGAGATGTCATTTAATAACTACACAGATGCAGATGCCGCGGTGCGAAGTGCTTACGATCACGATGCGCCTTGTGTTGCGATTATCAAGCATGCAAATCCATGCGGAATCGCGATCGGTGAAACTATCGAGAGTGCTTATACAAAAGCGCACGCCTGCGATCCTGTTTCCGCCTTCGGTGGCGTTGTTGCCGCCAATCGTCCAGTCTCACTTGCTATGGCAAGTGCACTCTCGGAGATCTTTACGGAAGTGGTTATTGCGCCAGCATATGAAGAAGGTGCGGTCGAGATACTTTCCAAAAAGCCATCGATCCGCATACTCACACTCGAAAATTACTCCCAGCCAGATGTTGAGATCCGACCAATCTCTGGCGGACTACTTGTTCAAGGTTCTGATCTCGTTGATGCCAACGGTGACAACGCCGAGAGTTGGACTCAAGTGGCCGGAGGCCCAGTTGCCCCTCAAACGATGAGCGATCTGCAATTCGCTTGGCGAGCAGTGCGAGCAGTGAAAAGTAATGCGATTTTGCTTGCCCATGACGGAGCGTCAGTCGGTGTGGGAATGGGCCAGGTCAACCGCGTTGATTCAGCTCGACTTGCAGTTTCGCGTGCAGGTGATCGTGCAGCACAGAGCGTTGCAGCCAGCGATGCCTTCTTCCCATTTGCTGATGGTCTGCAGATCTTGATTGATGCTGGTGTGAGCGCAGTTGTGCAGCCAGGTGGCAGCGTCAGAGATGAAGAAGTCATCGCTGCAGCAAAGGCTGCGGGTGTTGCGATGTTCTTTACGGGAGTTCGCCACTTCTCGCACGCATAAGGGAAATCTGAGATAAAGAGAAGTTTTACGTAGTCACGAGAAAAGGGATGATCGATGAGTGCACAGATACTTGATGGCAAGTCCACTGCAGCAGCAATTAAGAAGGAACTCGCTGTAACAGTCGCAGGTATGTCCATCAAACCTGGACTCGGCACCGTGTTGGTAGGAGATGACCCTGGGTCACACTCTTATGTAGGTGGCAAACATAAAGATTGCGCAGAAGTAGGAATTTCATCTATTCGAGTCGATCTTCCAGCGACCGCGAGTGAAGCCGATGTTTTAGCTGCGATTGCTGATTTGAATTCATCTAAAGAGTGCACCGGTTATATCGTGCAGTTGCCGCTACCTCGTGGCATCAATGCCAATAAGGTTTTGGAAGCGATCGACCCAGCCAAAGATGCTGATGGATTGCACCCTCTCAACCTTGGCAAATTAGTTATCGGTGAGCCCGCACCACTTCCATGCACTCCTCGTGGAATCGTTGAGTTGCTCCACCGCTATGAAATTTCCACTAAAGGCGCGGAAGTTGTGATCATGGGTCGGGGTCTGACCGTTGGGCGCCCGCTCTCGTTGCTCCTCACGCGACGTGGCGATGATGCGACAGTGACGATCACTCATACCTCAACACACGATGTTGCTTTTCACACTAAGCGTGCAGACATCATCGTGGCTGCAGTAGGAAGTGCGCATTTGCTTACCCCGGATATGGTTAAGCCTGGTGTTGTTGTTCTCGATGTAGGCATCACTCGCACCGATGCTGGCTTGCTTGGTGATATCCACCCCGGAGTTGCAGAGGTCGCATCCTTCATCGCGCCTATGCCGGGTGGGGTGGGTCCTATGACCAGAGCAATGCTGCTGACGAATGTGGTCGAGATGGCTCAGCAATCGGCGCTTGGCCGGTAAGTGATTTCTGGATCGTGTCGATGAAATTGCCACGGAAAGTATTTCCACGCAAACTTGAGGAGTTGCCTGCACTTCCAGGTTCGCAACGCTTCTGGCGCAGGGTCCCTACGCTCGTAGTTGTAATCGGCGTCACAATTGGCATCTTTGGGGCGGTGCGATCTGGCAGCGTGCTGGTCGCGCTTGGCTGCGCGTTTTACTCATACAACGCTTATGCCCGATCTGCAGCCAAACGGAAGGTCGAACTGATCATTCCGGTAGTGGCTGCACTCGTTCTGCTCGCGCTGGCATTTACCCTGCCACACGCTAGATAGAATTCGATATATCACCGTCACCATCGATTGGGAGAGAACATGAGCAGATCAGGCAAAGTCACCGTTGTGGGTTCAGGTTTCTATGGTTCTACCACTGCACTGCGGTTAGCGGAGTACGACATCTTTGAGACCGTTGTTCTCACCGATATTCTCGATGGCAAAGCTGAAGGCCTTGCTCTTGATATGAATCAATCTCGTGCCATCGAGGGTTTTGAAACTAAAATTATTGGCGCAACGACCACGCCTGAAGGTGCTGGCTATGAAGCAACTGCCGGTTCAGATGTAGTAGTCATTACAGCAGGCTTGCCACGCAAGCCAGGTATGTCGCGTATGGATCTCATTGGAGTAAACGCTGGCATCGTCCGCGGAGTTGCAGAAAATATCGCCAAGCATTCACCAAACGCTGTAATCATCGTGGTCTCTAATCCACTCGATGAAATGACTGCACTGACTCAAATCGCAACCGGTTTCCCACATCATCAAGTGATGGGACAGGCGGGAATGCTTGATACCGCTCGCTTCACCAACTACGTTGCCGAAAAACTCGCTGTACCTGTAAGCGCAGTCAAGACTCTGACTCTCGGCTCACATGGCGAGACGATGGTTCCAGTTCCAAGCCGTTGCACTGTCAATGGTCAGCCGCTCACATCACTACTTTCAGCTGCCGACATTGATGATCTTGTGGAACGCACACGCAATGGTGGCGCCGAGATCGTTGCGCTTTTAAAGACAGGCTCTGCTTATTACGCACCATCTGCAGCAGCAGCTCGCATGGCCAAGGCTGTCATCGAAGATTCTGGCGCAATCATGCCGGTCTGCGCATGGGTAGAAGGTCAATATGGAATTAGCGGCGTCTACCTTGGTGTGGAAGCAAAGATTGGTCGCAGTGGAGTCAAGGAAGTTGTTGAGACTGCATTGACCGAGAGTGAAGTGGCGGCTCTTAAAGTAGCTGCTGAAGCAGTTCGCAGTAAGCAAGCCGACGTAAAAGACCTCTAAGGGGATTAGATCTCAATGAATAAGATCAAAGTAGAAGGAACAGTTGTCGAACTCGATGGCGATGAGATGACTCGTATCATCTGGCAATTCATCAAAGATAAGTTGATTCTCCCTTATCTCGACGTCAATCTTGAATACTACGACCTCAGCATCCAAAAGCGTGATGAGACCGATGATCAGATCACTATCGATGCTGCTCACGCAATTCAAAAGCATGGTGTGGGAATCAAGTGCGCCACCATCACACCAGATGAAGCTCGAGTTGAAGAATTTGGCCTCAAGAAGATGTGGAAGTCTCCCAATGGAAGCATCCGCAACATTCTTGGTGGCGTAATTTTCCGCGAGCCGATCATCATCTCTAATGTGCCACGTCTCGTTCCACACTGGACTAAGCCAATTGTGATCGGTCGTCACGCATTCGGTGATCAATACCGCGCCACAGATTTCAAAGTTCCAGGCAAGGGCAAGCTGACCATGACCTTCGTTCCCGAAGATGGCTCAGCACCGCTTGAGTATCAAGTCTTTGATTTCCCAAGCTCGGGTGTTGCGATGGCGATGTATAACCTTGATGATTCAATTCGAGATTTTGCCCGAGCATCACTCAACTACGGCTTGCTCCGCAAGTATCCGGTTTACCTCTCAACAAAGAACACCATCTTGAAGGCTTACGACGGTCGCTTTAAGGATATCTTCCAAGAGATCTATGAAGCAGAGTTCAAGTCACAATTTGATGCACTAGGCATTTGGTATGAGCACCGCTTGATCGATGACATGGTTGCTATGTCCCTGCGCATGGAAGGTGGCTATGTCTGGGCTTGTAAGAACTACGATGGAGACGTTCAGTCAGACACCGTTGCCCAAGGTTATGGCTCACTCGGTCTCATGACTTCTGTGCTTATGACTCCAGATGGAAAAGTAGTTGAGTCTGAAGCAGCTCACGGAACAGTGACACGTCACTACCGTGATCACCAAGCTGGTAAGCAGACATCAACAAACCCAATTGCATCTATCTTTGCGTGGACCCAGGGACTTGCTCACCGCGCGAAGCTCGATGACAACGCAGAGTTAGCAAAGTTCTCGCAGACACTCGAGGCAGTCTGTATTCAGACAGTTGAGTCAGGCAAAATGACTAAGGACTTGGCGCTCTTGATTGGACCAGATGCTCCATGGCTTAATACCCAAGACTTCCTTGCTGCGATCGATGAGAACTTGCAGAAGGCGCTTGCTTAACAGTAATAAGTAATAAAAAAATCCCGACCAGATAATCTGGCCGGGATTTTTTAATGGTGTTGATTAATTGAGACGCTCACCAGATGTCGCATCAAAGAGGTGAACTGCTGCATTGTTGACGCCAACAGTGATGGTCTCACCTGGCTTTGGTGGGTTCTTTGGATCCCATCGAACAATGACTTGTGCACCTTCATCGGTCGCGTTAGCGAATTTCACTGATGAATCTGCTGGCTTTCCGTAAACGAATGCATCCGAGCCAAGCTCTTCCACAACTTCTACGAGAACCTTAAAGCCTGATGCTGATGGCGTGAAGCCCTCTGGGCGAACGCCAACAGTGACCGAAGAACCAGCAGAAGCTGGGACGTCGATGGCAAGATCACCGAGGTGTGCCTTGCCGCCGCTGACTGGAGCAACCAAGAGGTTCATGGCAGGAGAGCCAATGAATCCAGCTACGAAGGCATTGATTGGATGATCGTAAAGATTGCGAGGTGTATCAACTTGCTGGAGCAGACCATCTTTAAGAACCGCAACGCGATCGCCCATTGTCATAGCTTCGACTTGGTCGTGAGTCACGTAAACGGTGGTGATTCCAAGGCGGCGTTGAAGCGCAGCAATCTGAGTACGTGTTGCTACGCGCAACTTTGCATCCAAGTTAGAGAGCGGCTCATCCATCAAGAAGACCTGTGGTTCGCGAACGATCGCACGGCCCATAGCTACACGCTGGCGTTGACCGCCAGAGAGCGCCTTTGGCTTACGATCCAAATACGCTTCTAGATCGAGCAGTTTTGCTGCTTCAAGAACTCGACGATCACGCTCTTCCTTTGCAACGCCAGCGATCTTGAGCGCGAAGCCCATGTTCTCAGCAACTGACATATGTGGGTAGAGAGCGTAAGACTGGAAGACCATCGCAATATCGCGATCTTTTGGCGCAACATTTGTTACGTCGCGATCTCCGATGCGGATTGATCCGGTATCAACTTCTTCAAGACCGGCCAACATACGAAGTGATGTTGACTTACCGCAGCCAGAAGGGCCGACGAGGACGAGGAACTCGCCATCTTTAACGGTGAGGTTGAGTTTGTCTACAGCCGGCTTCGTGGTGCCCGGGTAGATACGTGATGCGTTTTCAAATACGACTGAAGCCATGAGTTATTCACTCCTTCTCCGGGCTGGTACGTGCCCGACGATCCGTTGGATGAAGGTAAAACACCTGCCAACCTGTGCTGGCAAGTGCCCATACCCTAACTCAGAAGGGGTCAAAAGGGATAGGCTTTGAGGTGATGGACCCGAGATTCTTCGTGAGCGCCGATATCAGCCATAGGGCTGCCTTGGCGGGTGCCAGCCATTTTGGTAGCCCTGGCCAGCTAGCCGTGGACATCCTCTTGGTCCTTGCCTTCATTATTTTGGCCGGCCTCTTTGTGGCCGCCGAGATCGCACTGATCTCACTCCGAGAATCCCAACTTCGACAGCTCGAACTCTCTGGAGTTCGCGCCAACCGTACTGCGCGGCTGGCCAAACTCACTAAAAACCCCAACCGATTTCTAGCGGCTGCCCAGGTAGGCGTAACTTTCTGCGGCTTCTTTTCAGCTGCCTTGGGTTCAGAGCGACTAGGTAGCTCCTTTGTTATTCCACTTTTCGAGCGTTGGGGGCTTTCGCACTCACTGAGCACCGCGCTCTCACTTATCTTGCTGACTATCGTCATTGCCTATGTTTCGCTCGTCTTTGGCGAACTTGTTCCCAAGCGGCTTGCGCTTTATCGCACCGAGAAAATTGCGCTCGCAAGTGCACCGACAATCGATCGACTTGCCGAAATTTTTAGACCGGCGATCTGGCTGCTCTCACGCTCTACCGACGGCATCGTTCGCCTCTTTGGACTTAAACCGCAAGAAGTGCGTAATGAAATTAGCGAAGCAGAACTAGTCGACATGGTTACTGGCCATGCAGCGCTCTCCGATGAAGAGCGCGATATCGTGGAAGAAGTTTTCAACGCGGGTGATTTATCCCTGCATGAAATCATGGTGCCACGGACCGAAGTTGATTTTATGGATGTCAATCTCACCCTCGGGCAGGCGATGAGCGCTGCTGTGAAGAGTGCACACTCACGTTATCCCGTCACACGGGGAAGTAGCGATGAGGTCTTGGGATTTTTTCACGTACGCGACTTGCTCAACCTCAAAGATGATGAGCTCGATAAATCTCTCTTGGAGATCACCCGCCCAGTGATATTTTTGCCGGGCACTAAAGGCGTGCTCCCAGCTCTCACCGAAATGCGTGCCAAGCGCTCTCACATCGCCATTGTTTTGGACGAGTACGGCGGCACAGATGGCATCGTGACCTTGGAAGATATTGTTGAGTGTTTTGTTGGTGAGATTCACGATGAATATGACACTTTGGCGGAAGAAGTCACAGCTCAGTCTCGTACCGGAGACTTTGAAGTAGATGCCCTTATTTCACTAGAAGGCCTTAAGGATCAGACTGGGATAGATATTCCCGAAGGGCCTTATGAAACAGTAGGCGGATATGTCATGTATAAATTAGGACGCCTGCCACAAGAGCATGATGTTATTTTTGCCCCAGGAGCCAGAATTACTGTGCTCTCCGTGGAAGGTAAGCGGGCGGGTCAGTTATTGATCTCGGCGCAAGAATGGAAAGATACGGCTCATGAGTAACTTGCGCGTTCTATCTGGAATCCAACCGACAAGTGGCTCTTTCCACTTGGGCAATTACCTAGGCGCAGTCAAACAATGGGTTGAACTTCAAGACTCCTACGATGCCTTCTACTGCGTCGTCGACTTGCATGCGTTGACATCCGCGCCAGATCCAAAAGAACTGCGAAAGAACACCCTCACCTCTGTTGCGCAATTGCTGGCACTTGGACTTGACCCTGCTCGTTGCACGTTATTTGTACAGTCGCACGTGGTTGAACATAATCAGCTGGCGTGGGTGATGGAGTGCTTAACCGGATTCGGTGAAGCAAGTCGCATGACCCAATTTAAGGACAAGTCTGCAAAGACCGGTACCGATCGAATTGGAGTAGGAGTATTCACATACCCAATGCTGATGGCCGCAGATATTTTGCTCTACCAAGCTAATCAAGTGCCGGTCGGAGAAGATCAACGTCAGCACATCGAACTCACTCGAGATTTGGCTGGTCGCTTCAATCATCAGTATGGAAAAACTTTTACGATTCCAGAAGGCTTCATCCTCAAAGAAGGCGCAAAGATCTACGATCTACAAGATCCAACTTCAAAGATGAGTAAGTCTGCAGAATCTCTCTCTGGTTTGATTGAGATTCTGGATACACCGCAAGTAAATACAAAGAAGATCAAGAGCGCCGTGACCGACACTGGTCGCGAAATCATTTTTAATTCCGCCGAAAAACCTGGAATTTCTAACTTGCTCACTATTTTCTCAGCGCTCTCTGGCCGCACAGTTGCTGATCTGGAAAATGAGTTCGCAGGTAAGGGTTATGGTGACTTCAAAGCCGCGGTGGCAGAAGTAGTGGTGGATTACCTCACGCCGGTTCGAGAGAAAACTTTGGAGTTGCTCGATGACCCAACTCATCTCTCCAAAATCCTTGCTGAAGGCGCTGCCAAGGCTCAAGAAGTTGCTAGCAAAACAGTCGCCGATGTTTACGAGAAAATTGGTCTGATTCCACGTGGCTAGCCGCGTTAGATCTCCTAAAGTTGCTGGGGTTGTTGCAGTAGCCATGGCGGCGACTTTAAGTACCGCAGTGGCAATTAATCCAGCCAATGCCGCTGCGAGCGCCTCACATCCGAGTACGCCAAATAAGATCGCAATCCTTTACGATCAAGGTGGCCGCGGAGACCATGCGCTCAACGATGCTGTGGCGGTCGGTGTCGATGCAATTAAAGCGAAGTATCACTTGAATTCACTCGATGTGCGCGAGATGGTGACTACTGGCACGGATGCTGACAGATACTCGAGGTTGCTCTTTCTCGCCCAAGCGCACTACAGCTTGGTGATTGCGGTAGGTAGCGCCTTTGCCTCGGTGCTCAGCCAAGCAGCTATCGCTGCTCCAAGCACGCAATTCGCAATTATGAATGATGAGAGCGTGGCCAGCCTCAATGTGAGTGACATGGCATTTGATGGCCCACAAGGAGCATTCTTAGCTGGTGCACTTGCCGGCGCAGCAACCAAAACTCACAAAGTTGGTTTTCTGGCCCCTACTGCGGATTCTGCATGGTTGAGTGCTTTTCAAGCTGGCGTGGGATTTGCGGGAAGTAAAGCTGTGGCGTATGCGGCCTTCACTGATGCAGCTCCCGCTGCCCAGGTGAAGAGTTTGTATTCGCAAGGAGTAGATGTGCTCTTCTCTGAGTGGAGTTCAACTAGCGATGTAGCAGATGAAGCAGCGGTTCTGAGCTCCCCGTCGCATCCGCTCTATCTGATTGGGCTCTCACCAGATCAGTACTTCTTGCTGCAAAAGAGCGACTCCCACTTGCTTCTTGGCGCTGTCACAAAGCGGATTGATTTAGCTACCGAAGATCTTATGAGCGCAGCGTTAGCAGGGGAGACGGTGAACGATATTCTCAACCAGAGCGCTGGCATATTCGGCAAGCTCTACACAGTGCCCGGAGGCGGCGAGTCGATTGCCTTAACTGCTCTTGGTCAAAAATATGCGCTTAGCGTAGGTAAGGCACTTGCCGCCCTTAAGAGCGGCAAAATCTCGATAAAATAAGGCTTATTCGATCAACTAGTTCAACTGTTTGAACTAGTTTGACTCGATCTGGCACAGAACCTGACCACTAGAAACACTTTCACCAACGCCAACGCCTAAGCCAGAGATAGTTCCAGCTTTGTTGGCGACAAGTGGCTGCTCCATCTTCATGGCTTCAAGCACCACAATCAGATCGCCAGCTTCAACTCGGTCGCCATTGGACTTTACGATTTTTACAACCGTGCCTTGCATCGGACTGGAAAGCGTATTTCCGGAATTCCCAGCAAGCGCATTGCTCTTCACCTTGTGACGACGATCGTGCTTCTCTGGTGAGTGCAAGACAACTTCAAATCGGTGTCCGTTCACTTCAGCCACAACTTTTTGAGCTGCGCTCTTACTTTCGGCAACTCCTTGCTTGTAAGAGAACGGCTCAATCTGGTTATTGAATTCATTCTCGATATAGCTGGTGTAGACCGTGAAATCTTGGGTAAATGCTTTGTCTTCCACGATCGCGCGGTGGAATGGTAGGGCAGTGGCGAGGCCACCAATTTCAAATTCACGTAGCGCACGTCGGGCACGGGCAATCGCTTCTTGGCGCGTGGCGCCAGTGACAATCAGTTTCGCTAGCAGTGAATCAAAGTGTGAACCAATCGTGTGACCATGGTCAAAGCCCGCATCGATGCGCACGCCGGGACCGGATGGAACTTCCCACTTGGTGATTGTTCCCAGTGATGGCAAGAATCCATTTCCAGGATCTTCACCGTTTATGCGAAATTCAATAGAGTGTCCGCGTATCGCAGGGTCGATAGGGGAGATGGCTTCACCGGAAGCAATTTTGAGTTGTTCGCGAACTAAGTCCAGTCCGGTCACTTCTTCACTGACTGGGTGCTCTACCTGTAGGCGGGTATTTACTTCAAGGAATGAGATGGTGCCATCTTGTCCGACCAAGAATTCGCATGTGCCAGCGCCAACATAGCCAACTTCTTTCATGATCGCTTTGCTCGAGGTATAGAGCTGGTCGATCTGTGCTTCACTCAAAAATGGAGCCGGCGCTTCTTCCACGAGTTTTTGGTGTCTACGTTGCAATGAGCAATCGCGTGTACTCACGACAACAGCATTGCCCTGCATATCGACCAAGCATTGGGTCTCAACGTGACGTGGTTTGTTGAGATAGCGTTCGACGAAACATTCACCACGGCCAAATCCAGTGATCGCTTCGCGAACAGCAGAAGCAAAGAGTTCTGGAATTTCTTCAAGCGTGAATGCAACTTTGAGGCCGCGTCCACCGCCGCCATGAGCTGCCTTGATAGCAACAGGTAGTCCGTGCTGCTTTGCAAATGCCACAACTTCATCTGGTGAGTCAACGGGATCTGCAGTACCAGCTACAAGCGGCGCACCAACTTTTGCAGCGATCTTTCGCGCAGAGACTTTGTCGCCGAGTTCACGAATTGCTGCTGGTGGTGGTCCAACCCAGATTAAGCCCGCATCTAATACGCGTTGAGCAAAGTCAGCATTTTCCGAAAGAAAGCCATAACCCGGGTGAATTGCATCTGCGCCAGATTCCTTCGCGATTGCCAAAATTTTGCTCTGATCCAAGTAAGTTTCGGCAGCAGAAAGGCCATTAAGAGCGTAAGCCTCATCGGCAGTTGCGACATGGAGCGAGTTGCGATCTTCATCAGAGTAGATCGCGATCGACTTCACGCCGTGGTCACGGCAAGCACGAGCCACGCGCACAGCAATCTCACCACGGTTGGCGATTAAAAGTGCGTTGATCTTTTTACTGTTCTGGCTCATAACTCACCTTTACTTGACCTTGACTGGAGCGACCTGAGACCAGGCAAGCCCTAAGTTGATTGCTATTTTGCGAAGGGTAGGCAGGGAGAGCCCAATAATTCCGCTTGGGTCGCCATCGATATGCGTAATAAATGGGGCGCTCAAACCATCGAGGGTAAATCCTCCTGCGACGTTAAGCGGCTCACCGCTATCCACGTAATTGATAATCTCTTCATCAGTCATTTTGGCAAAGCTCACTTTGGCTGTTGAAATATCGCTGACTTCAAGACCTTGATCGGTATCGATTACACAGTGGCCGGTGTGTAAGTATCCGGATTGTCCGCTGAGTAGATGTGCGCGCTCTATGGCAGCTTCTCGAGTGAGTGGCTTTCCAAGTGATTGGCCTTCGAATTCAAAAGTTGAATCGCAGCCAATAATAAGCGAATTGGTGAGCTCTGGGTGGTCCAAGCGCACGCTATGGGCTTTGAGGATCGCCAAAGCGATGACAAGTTCTGCTGGTGGTAGCGCTAGTAGCTCGGGGGTCTCTTCATCGACACCACTAACAATAACGAGCGGGTCGATCCCAACTGACTCTAGCAATCGCTTACGCGAAGGAGAGGCTGACGCCAACACAATCTGCTTGCTCATGAGGGAGTGTTACCCCATTTACGTGGGAGTGAGTTTTGAATTTTGAGACGTGACCAAGCACCACGATATTTCTTTGGCGGGTTGGAGTTCTTTTTAATCTCATCGATGGCACGGGTGAGCGCAATCAGCTCTTCTTGTGTTGGAGTGCCAGCGTGGATTGTGAAACCCAGCTTCTTAAACTCGCGTGGAAAATCGCTCACGATTAAAGAGGAATGTTTCCGTGCTTGCGCGTTGGTAGATCAACTCGCTTGTTCGCTAGTGCGCGCAGTGCTTTGGTGATCTGTTGACGGGTGGCGTGCGGCTCGATCACAGCATCGATAAAGCCTCGGTCAGCTGCGATATAAGGATTGAGCAATTGCTCTTCGTATTCTGCAAGCAGGCTAGGGGCAACCGAAGGATCGGCAGCGATCTCGCGGCGATAGAGCACGTTTACCGCGCCTTGTGCTCCCATAACAGCGATTTGAGCGCTCGGCCACGCTAAATTGATATCGGCGCCAAGATGCTTGGAACCCATGACGATGTATGCGCCGCCATATGCCTTTCGCGTGATCACAGTTACTAGTGGAACTGATGCTTCACCATATGCGTAGAGCAACTTGGCTCCGCGACGAATAATGCCGTTGTATTCCTGTTCGGTACCAGGCAAGAAGCCTGGGACATCCACAAGCGTAACTACCGGAATTCCAAAGGCATCACAGGTGCGGACAAAACGAGCTGCTTTCTCGCTAGCGTCGATATCTAAAGTGCCTGCAAATTGCTGTGGTTGGTTGGCGATAATTCCAACCGACTTGCCTTCAATGCGACCAAAGCCGACCACAATATTTGGGGCAAAGAGCGCATGTACTTCAAGGAAGTCAGCATCATCGACGATTGCTTCGATAAGAATTCGCATGTCATAAGGCTTATTTGGGTTGTCAGGCACCAACGAGTCGAGTGCACGGTCACTTGGGGCAATGTCATCTGACTCTGTGGCTCGAAGTACAGGAGCGTCATCGAGGTTATTAGAAGGCAAGAATGAGAGAAGGGCTTTTACATAGAGGAGAGCGGCTTCTTCGTTCTCGGCTAGGTAGTGGGAATTTCCAGTCTTAGCGCTATGTGTTGCTGCGCCACCGAGTTCTTCCATCCCTACATCTTCACCTGTGACAGCTTTAATGACATCTGGTCCGGTGATAAACATATGGGAAGTCTTATCCACCATGATTGTGAAATCGGTGATTGCTGGTGAGTAGACGGCGCCGCCAGCGCATGGTCCCAAGATCACTGAGATTTGTGGGATAACTCCCGAGCAGCGAACATTGCGCTTAAAAATTTCGCCGTACTGGCTCAGAGATGCGACGCCTTCTTGAATGCGGGCTCCGCCAGAGTCGTTTAGGCCAACGAGTGGAATACCGCTTTTGAGTGCGAAGTCCATTACTTTGCAGATCTTCTTACCCATGGTCTCACCGAGTGATCCACCGAAGACCATGAAATCTTGTGAGTAGAGGGCGATAGTGCGGCCATCGACAGTGGCATAACCAGTGACTACGCCATCACCATAAGGATGTGATTTATCCATTCCAAACTTGTCGGAGTGATGCGTAGAGAAAGCGTCGAACTCAACGAAAGAGCCTTCATCGACGAGCGCAGTGATTCGCTCGCGTGCAGTCATCTTGCCTGCAGCATGGCGTTTTTCAATTGCAGCATCTGACCCACTTTTGTGGGCAACCTCAAGGCGCGCTTTCAAATCATTGATCTTGGCGGCAGTAGTATTTATCGCATCAGTCACATCTCTACTTTACTAGTTAAGCGGGTTTAAGTGATACGGGCATCACTCGATCAGAGCGAAATATCTGAGTATTTATCGAAACTCACCAGTAGCAAATACTGGCGAGTACGCGTGGAGTCTGAGGTTGGTTCTACACAAGACGAATTGAAAACCGAACTGGTCGGTAGTGGCGATGGTGTCGTAGCTGAATTTCAAAGCGCGGGCCGTGGTCGACTCGATCGCAAATTTGAATCAGCGCCTCATGTAGCTCTCCTCTTCTCATTTTATGTAGAGCCACAGCGAAGCGATGCGCACGGTTGGGTACCGCTATTAGCGGGCATGAGCGTTGCGACCACATTGAATGAGCTGACAGAGTCAGAAATTTTCACAAACAAATGGCCCAACGATGTCATCACCGAGAGCGGAAAGGTGTGTGGCGTGCTCTGTGAGAAATACGGCGATGGAATTATTGTCGGTATCGGAATCAATGTCTCTACGTTGCCCGAAGAACTGCCGGTAGAAAGCGCTAGTTCGATTTTTATCGCCAGTGGAATAGAAATCAATCGAAATCGGCTACTCGCTCATATCCTTGAAAATTTCTATCGCCTCTTCATGCAATGGGAGAGTGGAGCCCCGCTCAAACCACGCTATCGCGCGCTCTGTTCGACTATCGGGCATGAAGTCTCGATCTCTCTTCCAAATGGAACGGTAGTGAATGATCGTGCGATCGATATCGGTGAGAATGGCGAGTTATTTCTGGAGTCGGGGAGCGTAGTGAGCGTGGGGGATATAACCCACATTCGCCCTAGTTCATAAAGCCAGTAAACTTCTGGGGTGAGTTTCCCAACAGTCGGCGTAATTGGTGCAGGTCAATTGGCCCGCATGATGGTCCCACCGGCAATCGATTTGGGCATCAATCTCTCACTCTTTGCCGCATCTTCCGAAGATAGCGGTGCTCAAATTGCACCCCATGTAGTCGGCGACTACACAAATGTCGAGCACGTTCTCTCGTGGGCACAAAATTGCGATGTCATTACTTTTGAGCACGAGCAAGTTCCGCAGTCAGTGATCCATGCGCTCGAAGCTGCGGGTCACGCGGTTTATCCTTCCGCCTCGGCTTTCACCTATAGCCAGGATAAATTGGTAATGCGCGAGAAGATGAATGAATTAGCTCTTCCAAATCCGCAATGGGCTAAATACATGGGCGGGGGCGCGCCATTTAATTTTCCGTTGATTGCAAAGACCAGCACGGGTGGCTACGACGGACGCGGTGTCTTTGTTATCAACAATCAGGCTGAACTCGATGAACTCTACGCGCGAGTGAACGCACCGCTTCTTCTGGAAGAGAAACTGAACTTTGATCGCGAGATCGCAATTATGGTTGCGCGTTCACCGCACGGACAGGCCGCAACGTGGGCACCAACTCTTACAGTTCAACGCGACGGTATCTGCACAGAGACAGTTACCCCAATTCCCGATGCCAGCGAAGAACTTGCAACGAAGTGCAGTGCTATCGCTCTCGCGATCGCTCAAGGAATCAACCTTGTGGGAGTGATGGCAGTAGAGCTATTTGTTGTAGGCGGTGAACTACTTATTAATGAACTCGCGCTACGTCCTCACAACTCTGGTCACTGGAGTATCGAAGGGTCTCGCACCAGCCAGTTCGAACAACACCTGCGCGCGGTGCTCAACTTGCCACTCGGAGATACTTCGCTGACCGCACCTTATGCGGTAATGGGTAATGTCATTGGAATCGAGACCGAGAAGGATGGCGATCTCTATCGACCATACCTCCACCTCATGGCCAGAACTCCAGCACTAAAGATTCACCAATATAAGAAAGAGTTACGTCCAGGGCGCAAAGTCGGACACGTCACCGCGCTCGGCGCTGACCTCGTACACTTACGTACTGAAGTTGAACATGCCGTCGCATATCTGAGCGGAGCAATCGATGAGTAACCAAGGAAATTCAGTAGTCGCAATCGTGATGGGCTCTGATTCAGATTGGCCGGTCATGCAAGACGCGGCGACCGTGCTCGATGAATGCGGTATCTCCTACGATGTGGATGTCATTAGTGCACACCGCACTCCCGATGAGATGTTGGCTTTCGCGCACACTGCTGCCGACAAGGGTTACAAAGTAATCATCGCTGGCGCTGGCGGAGCAGCTCACCTTCCAGGAATGATCGCATCTGCAACCACCCTGCCTGTCATTGGAGTTCCGGTTCCACTCAAAGTGCTTGATGGCATGGATTCATTGCTCTCTATCGTTCAAATGCCGGCTGGCATTCCGGTTGCGACTGTCGGTGTTGGCAATTCAAAGAACGCCGGATTGCTAGCCGCACGAATTCTGGGCACAAGTGATGTTGCGGTTTCCATCAAAGTAGAGAAGATGATGCAGGATGCGCGCACTGCTTCCTTAGAAAAAGGGAAGAAGCTCAACGCGCAACGAAACCATAAAACCGGTTTCTAATTTTTATTGGCACGTCCCAGCGCGCGAACTTTCCAGCCTGCGCTGATCCACAAATCGCGATCAAGAGTGTTGCGCCCATCGATGAGTAGTGGCTGTGCAACTAAACTTTTGAGTGCGAGTGGATCGATCTCTCTAAACTCTTTCCATTCAGTCAGGTGCAGGACTATTTGCGCACCAGCAACGCACTGGTCGATAGATGGCGCAAAGGTAAGTGCAGGGAAGCGTGATTGCGCATTTGCATTCGCGCGCGGATCAAAGACTTGTACTAGCGCACCCGCCGCGTGAATTTGCGCTGCGATATCAAGAGCAGGAGAGTCGCGCACATCATCGCTATCAGGTTTAAATGCTGCGCCGAGTACGGCAACTTTCTTGCCGATGAGATTTTCACCTAACTCGCGGCGGACTAAATCGATGACGCGAGAGCGAGCTCGCATGTTGATTGAATCAATTTCGCGCAAAAACTCCAGTGCCTGATCAGCGCCGAGCTCTTGCGAGCGAGCCATAAAGGCGCGAATATCTTTCGGTAGGCAGCCACCACCGAATCCAATGCCTGCTTGCAAAAATCTGCTGCCGATACGTGGGTCATAACCAATTGCTTTGGCCAGAACGGTGACGTCACCCTCAGCAGCTTCGCAAATCTCTGCCATCGCGTTGATGAAGGAGATTTTGGTGGCTAGAAACGAGTTTGCCGCGACCTTCACTAATTCAGCAGTGGGTAGGTCGGCAGTTATCCAAGGGACGCCATCGCCGAGGTTTTTCTCGTAAACCTTTTGCAAGAGCGCAAGCGCACTCTCATCGGCAACACCAACAACTAATCGACTAGGAGCAAGCGTGTCTTGCACCGCAAAGCCTTCGCGCAAAAATTCTGGATTCCAAGCCAAGTCCACATCCGGATTTAATTGGCGCAGGCGTTCGCGCAGTCGCGCAGCACTGCCGACAGGAACCGTGGATTTTCCAACCGCGAGTGAACCTGGTTTCATGAATGGGGCGATCGCCTCGACTGCTCCGTCGACATAACTCATGTCAGCAGCCAGACCATCTTTTACTTGTGGTGTACCCACACAGATAAAATGGATATCCGCATCGGCGATTGCAGAGAAGTCGGTAGAAAAGCTCAGGCGTCCAGAGGCCAATTGTTCTTGCAATAGTTCTTCTAAACCTGGCTCATAAAAAGGCACTCGGCCTTCTTTGAGTAGTTCGATTTTGGCAGGATCGAGATCGACACCAATGACCTCTAAACCAAAACTGGCCATGCAGGCGGAATGAGTCGCACCGAGATATCCGGTGCCAATCACAGAAATTTTGATTGCCATTGGCCAGATCTTAGCGTCGCTGGCGTGCTCGAGGCGGTACGGTGACCATGTGGAATGCGCGCAAGTTGCCGAAGTTTCCGGGATTTATGAGGGTTTTTACATAGGTGTTTATTTATGAGTAGTCATAGTGGTGATCGTGCCGGAGCGCAGGCCCCGGGAGTTTCGGTGGTGCTGCCGATCCTCAATGAGGAGCGCTTTCTCGAAGCTGCGATTACCGCAATTCTCAACCAGAAATATTCCGGAGAGTTAGAAGTCATTTTGGCGCTCGGACCATCGAAGGATCGTACTAACGAGATCGCAGCCAAGCTCGCCGCTGCCGATCCTCGTGTGGTGCTGGTTGCAAACCCCACCGGGCGAACTGCGGCCGGGCTCAATAACGCAATCGCACAAGCACGTTACGAGATCATCTGTCGCATCGATGGTCACGCCGAGATTTCGGATACCTACATCGCTGATGCGGTCTCTACCATGCTGCAGACTGGCGCAGTTAACGTCGGTGGCATCATGGCAGCTGTCGGTAAAAACAGATTTGAAAACGCGGTTGCAACTGCAATGCGTTCATCGCTAGGTGTTGGTGGTGCGAGGTTTCATGTGGGTGGAAAAGCTGGACCATCCGACACCGTCTATTTGGGTGTCTTCAAACGAGCAGCACTGCAGGCTGCAGGCGGCTATGACGAACGCTTCACGCGTGCACAAGATTGGGAACTCAATTATCGCTTGCGCCAAGCAGGTGGAGTGATTTGGTTTGATCCAGCGCTGGTTGTCACATACCGACCACGCCCGAATCTCAAGGCACTCTCAAAACAATATTTTGAATATGGACGTTGGCGTCATGCCGTTATCCGCAGTCACAAGGGGACCGCTAACTATCGATACTTAGCACCACCTGTGACGGTTGCAGTTTCTCTGTTTTCAATCATCCTCGGTCTCACAGTTTCTAGCATTTTTTACATTCCATTTGCGCTCTACTTGCTGGGCAATCTTCTTGGTTCGCTCGCAATCGGCAAGAGTTGGTCTGAGAAAATTATTTTGCCTGCGGTTCTAGCAACAATGCATTTTTCTTGGGGCCTTGGTTTCTTGACCTCTCCTAAAAATTTGGTGAAGTAATGCGCAAAAAATTAAGTGCGATCGCAGCAATCGCTTCACTGCTTGTGGGGTTGGCAGTTAGCGCTTCACAAGCCGATTCAATTCAAGCGCACTTTGTTTTAACTGGTTCTGGATTCGGTCACGGAGTCGGTATGAGCCAGATTGGCGCAGAAGGCCAAGCCATGGAAGGTAAGAGCGCCTCGGACATTTTGACTTACTGGTTTCCAGGAACCCAAGTAGTGCCGGTCAATGACAATCTCCCGATCCGCGTAAATGTGGCGCATCAGGCTACCTACGCAAATTTCACAATAGTGAAGCCCGTGCTCGGTGCTACCTATACACTCAGCGCGCTCGGTACACCTGCCGCTCTTGCAAATCCAACTCCGCTCACAACTTCGGCAAATTGCATCATGAAGTTCTCGGTGTACGGCAAGGCAATCGCAGAATCTACTTCCTGTCCTGGAACCACAATCTCAGCCGCACAAGCCCCATCGACTTTGTGGAATATCTCGTGGAATTCACCTCAAACTAATCCGCTGCTTCAAATTATGAATATGAGCGCATCGACTGGCAGCATGCAACTGAAGTATGGCTTCGTACAACTACGTTACGTCGCAGGCAAGATTGAAATTACCGACACCATGAGTTTGCATAATGAATACTTGTATGGAATTAGTGAAATGCCTTCAAGTTATTTGCCTGCTGCACTTCAAGCGCAAGCTATTGCTTCACGTACCTATGCACTTGGCAAAATGGCAGTCGTTCGCAAAGAGTGTGACTGCAATATTTACAGCACCATGTATGACCAGAGTTATATCGGTTATGCCAAAGAATCCGAACAAGGGGTTGGCCAACTGTGGAAGGCTGCTGTTGATGCCACCGCGGCCGATCCAAACGATGGATATGCGATCGAATATTTGGGTAAACCGATTTCCGTTTACTTCTTCTCATCCGATGGCGGCACGACCCAACGCAGCGTTGATGTTTGGGGGACCGCACTCCCATACCTCACCAATGTGCCAGACCCTTGGTCGCTCGATATTTTCTTAAACCCTTATTACTCGCACTGGCAGCGAGTCTTGGTGGAGAAAGATGTAGCAACAGCATTTAACTTGCCGGATGTGGTCTCGATGAAAATTGATACGCTAACACCCGCTGGTGCTGCGCTCAGCGTTACCGCCACTTCGAGTACAGGTGCAACATCTCAATTGCAGATCGGGGACTTCAAAACAAAATTGAAGATCCCATCCTCATGGTTCCAAATCGCCCCGCCTGGTTATTAAGGAATCTCGATCTCACTAATTGCTACTTTTTCTTCGCTTTAACCACTAACTTTACGAAGTACTTCTTGCCAGAGGTGCTGGTGAGTTGAACAAGGTAGGTGCCAGGCTTGCTTGCTGAGAGTGCAGGCAAGGTAACCACACCTGAAGCATTTGTCCTCACCGTCCCCACCGAGACTTGCTTTCCATTAATCACCAGAGTGACTTTGAATGCTGAACTCTTGGGAAGTGATTTCACAACGGGAGCAATCGGTTCTCCTGCACTCACGCTCACTTGAGGAGCCTTTGCACTTTGGAGCTGAGTTGGCCGACCGAGGCTTTTATGGCAGAGGCTTGAGCCTTCACTCCCAGTTCAGATATGCCATCTCCAAGAGTCTTGGTATTTGCCACCCCTGAAGCAGCTAGTTGCGTAGGAGTCGGCATCGGAAGTGGAGCTTGGGTCACGGACGGAGTAGGGCTAGACATTGGCATAGGAGTTGCTGAAGGACTTGCAGTTGGTGTGACTACCGGACTTGGGGACGCACTTGGGCTCGGCGTTGCCGAAGGGGTTGGTGTTGGAGTTGGTGAAGGAGTGGGTGCCGAGGAGCCCCCACTGCTCACGTTATTCGAGGACTGGCTGCCCGAAGGAAGTGTTCCAGAAAAGTTCAGAAAGACGATCGGATCGGAGATAGCTCCGTTAGCAATTCCATCAGCATCGCCCTCACCACCATCTGTATATTGAACAGTGACCGTGTTGGATTCCGAATTGAAACTGGAATATGGCGTCAGGTCGAGGAAACCACCATTAGTTAAAGGTTTCGCCACTCTATTGGCACTTGCACCTGAAGGTAGAGCAAATGTGACATTGATAGTACTTCCCACAGTGATGCTATCTACGAGATAAGTGAGTTGGCCGATGAGGTTGACAGCCCCTTGTGGAAGAGATGCAGTTTCTAATGGAGATATCGATTGCCCGGTGACGACGCTGTCTTGAGGGCCAATGATTGTTACAGTGCCGGAATTCGTTCCTTCGGAAGCAAGTTGGGCAAAATTTTTGAAAGTGAAATGAGCACTCACATCCTGATGAGCAACCGAAACAGTGATGTTCTTAGTTATAGTGACTCCAAATCCCAAAGGGGCTACGACTTGTAGGGGTGTTGTTGAATTCGCTGGAACTTGCAGCGTGCATGTGCCAGAACTGTCAGTGGTGCATCCTCCAAAAGACTGCATGGCTTGAGTTCCTTGCGCCGTCCCGCCTCCAGGCAAAGGTATGGAGAAGGTAGGCCAGCTCACGGTTGAGGATGTGAAACAGCCATCACCGCAGCTTGTCCCAATTTGAACTGGTGCATCATTGATAGGAGAGCCATCTGTGTTTTGAGCACTCACCGTGATGGTCTCAAGTGATGGCAGTGAAATATTCAAAGTAGCGTCAGAAGCGGGAACTGTGTAGTTGGTCGCAGAAGCTACGTAGTTAATTAAAGGATTAGGCCAGGGGCCAGATGGATTGCTGTAAGGAGTGACATTAATGTTGAGATCACCGACGCAACCAGATGGAGCTGTAATAGAAAAGTAACCATTGAGACGATCGATCGTTGAGCTAACATTTGCTGAAGCTCCACCGATGGCGCAGTTATCAATCGAGATAGAGCCAGCGGGTCCATCATTTTGGTTAGCAAGATAGGTCGATTGAATTGAATGTCCATCTTGTGTGACGTAGCCAGATATCGTGGTTGTTCCGGTAGCCTGCTAATTATTTGGAATAATCACAGAGATTAAGGAAGCAAGCAAAGAAAGGATGGCCAAGCGGGTCAATCCAGGCCTGTTCCTTGTCATGAACTAAGTATGCAGTAGCCCCGGTTAAGGCAACAATGGGTTGTGCTGTGGAATTTATGCAAGGGGCACTGAATGAATGAGGGAGATCTTCCAGACGCCTTGAGTTTTCGTTAGTCCGACAGTAGTCGGAGCCAAGATTTCAACTTGGCTAGCTTGATAGGTATAGCTCTGATCGAGCACGCAAGTCACCAGTGCGGTATCTCCAGTTACGACAGTATGAAACTCAGAAAGTTTGCTGCGAACGTTAGATACGAGTGCAACCGTGCTTGCAAATGCCGCTTCCACTTCACTTTTGCCACGTGACCATTTTTTACTGATTTCTTCAACCGCTTGCGCATCATCACTCAATAGTGCGGTAAGAGCAGGAATGTCTAAGTTATCGACTGCGACAAATAGATCTTTGACGATTCCCTCTAGCTGATCATTCATGACTTTGCCTCTCGGTTACTTAATCGCTGACATGGCGACTACGCATCGAGTATGCCGTATAAAGGTAAGGTTAGAAAGAGCGCTTTGGGCGGAAAGTACTGCGGTGTAAATGAGAAGTACCGACTAGTTGGCGTGCAAAATCGAGTTCAGACCATCCCAGCCGCCAACTTTTGGCAGGGATTCGAGGTTTCCATGTTGGGAGTTGCGACGGAAAATCAGATTGCTTGCGCCTGAAAGTTCTCGCGCTTTAACAACGTTGCCGTCTGGAAGCGTGATCTTTGAGCCGCTGGTGATGTAAGTACCGGACTCGATCACGCAATCATTGCCAAGTGAGATACCAAGTCCTGAGTTTGCCCCAAGCAAGCAGCGCTCACCGATCGAGATAACTTCTTTTCCACCGCCACTAAGCGTGCCCATGATCGATGCTCCCCCACCGACGTCGCTACCGTCGCCCACAACCACGCCAGCGCTAATGCGTCCTTCAACCATTGACTTACCCAAGGTGCCAGCGTTGAAATTCACGAAACCTTCGTGCATCACGGTTGTGCCCGCCGCCAGGTGAGCACCGAGTCTCACGCGATCTGCATCTGCGATACGAACGCCATCTGGAATTACGTAGTCGACCATGCGTGGGAACTTGTCGACCCCATAAACAGTGATGTGGCCATACTTGGCACGCAACCGGACTCGAGTGCTCTCAAAATCAACTAACGAGCAAGGACCAGCAGATGTCCAAGCAACATTGGTAAGCAACCCAAAGACGCCATCGAGATTTTGGCCGTGAGGTTTTACTAAGCGGTGAGAAAGTAAGTGGAGGCGAAGGTACGCGTCGGCGGCGCTGGTAGGCGCGCCATCAAGATCAATTTCGATATCGACGATCTCTTTGGTCACTGCTCGGTCGCTATCTGGAACAAGGAGCGCTGAGAGATCGGACTTTGACGTAAGTGGCTCAAGCGCTAGATCGGAGTACCAGACATCAAGTAGATCTCCGTTGTGTGCAATTGTCGCTACGCCATAACCCCATGCTTTTCTCATGGCCGTACCGTATCTGAATCCGCTACGGGCGTGCGAGAATTCCATCATGCGTATTAGCGTCTACTGCTCGTCTTCACCCGCAATCGATCAAAAGTACATCGACTTCGCTTATGAGGTTGGTCAAGCAATCGCAGCACGCGGTTGGGAGCTGGTCTGGGGCGGTGGCAAGATTTCTATGATGGGCGCAGTCGCACGTGGTGCGCGCGATGGTGGAGCAGCGACGTGGGGAGTGATCCCAGAGAGTCTGATGAATCTGGAATTCGGAGACGACCAAGCAACCCAGATGCACATCACGGCGGATATGCGCTCGCGCAAAGCAAAGCTTGAAGAATTATCCGATGCATTCATCGCTCTGCCCGGCAGCCTTGGCACTCTAGAAGAACTCTTTGAAATATGGGTGGGGCGCTACCTGAACTTTCACTCTAAGCCCGTGGTGATCCTTGACCCCTTTGGGCTCTATGAACCACTCAAGGTCGCGCTCGATCAACTTGCGCATGAAAAATTTATGAAGCCTGGTCAGGGCGAGGCAGCCATCTGGACTACCGATATTGCAGCCGCGCTTGAAGCCTGCCGCCAAGGAGCCTCACTTTAGGTATTTCCACAGGGAGCCCGAGTAACCTTGAGGAGTGAAGCAGGCTCCTACCATCGCAGAAGTCATCGCGAGCCTGCCTGAGGAAGAACGCTTTATCTTGACCATGCATCTGCTCAAGGGGATGTCGGCCGATCAGATCGCAAAGGCGCTGGGAGTCCCCGTTAAATCGGTAAACGCGCTCATTTCTGGGGGTAAAGCCCGCCTAGTAGCGCTACTCGATTTCCCACCGTCGGCGTGATGCGAGATACTTCTCCTACTGATAGCTCAATTTTTTGCACTCGTTTCAGTAAGGGAGTTTGACCATGGCAGCCATGAAACCACGTACAGGCGATGGTCCAATGGAGGTCACCAAGGAGGCGCGTAGCCTCGTCATGCGTATCCCGCTCGAAGGCGGCGGACGCCTCGTGGTGGAGCTCAACGTCGAAGAAGCGACAAATCTCGGAAATGCCCTTCAGGCCGCTGTAGCCCTCGTCAAAAAATAAGCCAGAGTAACCACAGTTTTCAAGAAGGCGGCGAACAGAGCATGCGTCTTGTAGCACCTGAATTTCTCACCATCACCCCAGCCGAATCTCGCAAGGCTGCCCGCTTTGAAAAATTTGATGCAATCGTTCTTACTGTCGCTATCGCAAATGGCGAACTCGCACTCCTCACTAACCCGGTCGTTGACGCCGCGATCCTTCGAACCGGTTTTGATTTCGCGGATTTCACATCATCCTGGCCACAATTTGGCGCTAAGAGCGGTGAACTTGTTGAAATTCCTGTCAAAGACGTTGGTTCGCTCTCGCGCATTTATGTACTCGGAGTTGGAGAGGGTACGCGCGAGGAGTATCGAAAAGCTGGCGCGGCAATTGGTCGCAAAGTAAAGAGTCACATCAACGCGCCTGGTCTAAAAGTTTTAATGACTTCATGGGCAGATGACTCACGACAAGCAGTAAACGCTGAAATGAGCGAAGCGATCATTGCCTTTATTTGCGCGATTTCGCTCTCGCATTATGGATATTCCATGAAGAAATCAATAGCGTCATCGCCGGCTAAGAAGAAAGCAAATACCTTTCTCTTCACCGCTGCAATTTCAACGGAATTAGAACGCGCTAAAGTTTTGAGCGACGCTGTTTGGAATGCAAGAGATCTCATTCATACGCCATCAAATATTAAAAATCCAGAGTGGATTGCGAATCAAGCTCGTGCGCTTGCCAAAGCAACTCAATCTTCTGCGCTTACCGTTACCGTGAAGAGCGGTCGTGCGCTTGCAGAGTTTGGCGGTCTGCGAGCTGTCGGCAACTCAGCGCCAGTGCCTGGTCCACGCTTAATTGAAATGAAATATGCGCCGACGGGATCAAAGAATTGGCCACATATTGTTCTCGTCGGCAAGGGAATCACCTTTGACACCGGCGGTATTTCACTCAAGCGCCCGTACGACGCGATGGTCGCTATGAAATCAGATATGGCGGGAGTTGCAGCAATTTTGGCTGCTACCTGTGCGATCACTGCAATTAAGCCCAAGGTTCGTATTACCTCGCTCCTCATGTGTGCGGAAAATATGGTCTCCGGCACCGCGCAACGACCTTCCGACATCATCTCGCAGTACGGCGGCACGACAGTTGAAGTTCTCAACACCGATGCCGAAGGACGTTTGGTATTGGCAGACGGATTGGCTTACGCAGATTTAGAGCTCGATCCTGATTACCTCATCGATGTCGCAACACTCACTAGCGCAGCAAGTATGGGTCTGGGTAAGCAATACGCCGCCATGTACACACGAGATTCTGAATTGGCGCAGACATTGGCAAAGATCGGTGAAAAGACCAACGATCGAGTTTGGCATATGCCACTTGTCCGTGATTACGAGCCAGCGCTCGAGAGCACCATTGCAGATCTGGCACATGTACCTGTTAAAGCAAAATTTTCAGCTGGCTCGGTGACGGCTGCGCTCTTCCTTGAAAAATTTGTCGGCGATCGTCGCTGGGTCCACCTCGATATTGCTGGTCCAGGAAGATCTGATAAAGATACCGGAGAGTTCATCAAAGGTGGCACTGCATTTGCCACACGCCTACTTATTGAATGGTTGGCAACTTTCGCATGATCGGCAATCGTGGCGACATGAACGCATTTGCTGAAAGCTATGTGCGCGAAGATATTTTCATGCAATTGGCTAGGTCGCACTCCGCCGAACTCGGCACATACGATCCATCGGCTGCAGTAGGTGGCTTACTTCAATTTGTAGTTGCGACATTATCAGCCAAATCAATTGTGGAAGTCGGCACTGGTTCTGGAGTGAGTGGACTCTGGATTTTTGCCGGAGCAAGCAAAGAAGCGGTACTCACCTCCATCGATGTTGAACGCGAACATGCCGCGACGGCGCGTGAAGTATTTGAAGAATCTGGGATCACGCCACAGCGTTTTCGCTTAATTACAGGCGATGTCCGTGAAGTAGTCGGCAAGTTAGCCGACTCTAATTACGATTTAGTGATTATTAGACCTGCAGATGGCTTGATTGATCTCATTCATGAAGCGCACCGACTTCTTCGCGTAGGAGGCATGCTCTTTATCGATCAAGCAATGAGTGGTGGCAAAGTTGCCGACCCCACCCAACGTGACTTTGAGAGCGTTTCCAGACGCGATGGAATCCGGGCGGTTAAAGAAGATCTCCGCTGGAGCTCCACGTTAATCCCTATTGGGGCTGGCGTTCTTCTTGCTACAAAACTCTAAACTTGCTGAGTAGTTGCCCTCGGACTCACTTTCAGAGATCGCCTAAGCGTTCGCTGGATTAGGATATGAGTTATGAGTACGCAAGAACCTCTCAACCCAGAATTAACTCCATCAACTCCTTCAGCCGCAACTGCGTGGTGGATATCTGATAGCCAACCGCTCCCTGCGCCAGTGATCACAAAGCAGCGAAGTGGCGTGAGTTGGTATGTCGCGCTTGCGATGGCGTTGATCGCTGGTTGTGTTGGCGCTGTAGCTACGCGCGCGATTCTTGGTTCTAACACCGGTCTCGTTTCGGTTTCACAGAGCATCGATCGTGCCCCAAACTCGATCGCAGGTATTGCAGCTCGAGTTTCACCTTCCGTCGTCGAGGTTGATTCGACCTCCAGCGATGGTGAAGACACAGGCACAGGATTTTTCATCGAGAGTAGTGGTTACATTCTGACAAATAATCACGTGATTGAATCTGCTGTTCTCAGCAATGGAACAATTACGGTCAAACTTGAAAATAACCGTCAATACACTGCGACCGTGGTAGGCCGCGATACTTCTTATGATCTTGCAGTTCTTAAGATTCCAGTAACAGGAGCCCCTGCGCTTACTCTTGGCAACAGCGACAATGTTCAAGTGGGAGACCCTGTTATTGCAATTGGTTCACCGTTGGGCCTTGCTGGCACAGTTACTTCTGGAATTATTTCCGCTAAGAATCGACCAGTTACCACAAATTCAGAGAATCAAATTGGAGAGAGTTCCTACATCGATGCACTACAAACAGATGCCGCAATTAATCCAGGAAATTCAGGTGGCCCACTTGTTGATTCCACTGGTGCTGTAATTGGCGTGAACTCTGCGATTGCATCGCTAGATTCAAGCGGTCTCGGCAGTCAACCAGGCTCAATCGGCCTAGGTTTTGCTATTCCTATTAATCAGGCAAAGCGCACCGCAGATCAACTCATCAAGACTGGACACTCCACATATCCTGTTATGGGACTTTCATTAGATCCTAACTATCAAGGAAATGGTGCAGAAATTGCGCGCAAGCCAGGAGCGATTCGCACTGGTGGTCCTGCAGCTAAAGCTGGGTTGGAACCAGGCGATGTCATTACAGAATTCGATGGTCAGCCAATTGGTAGTTCGGATGACCTCGTTGTTGCTGTTCGATCTCATAGCGCTGGCGATAAAGTCACTATTCAATTTACGCGTGGGGGAGTGACCAGGACAGTTGAGCTCACACTTGTGCCTTCGTCGGCCCTTAAGTAATAGCGACTTTTAATGACTTTAATGAATATCGATTCTTCGGATGAGAGCGCTGAACGTGAAAAGCTCATCAAAGATGCGCTTTCGTTAGTTCAAGATCCGGAGTTGCATAAGTCAATTGTCGAACTTGGGATGGTTGAATCCGTTCAACTTCAGGGCAGTGACGCACACGTAACCATCAAACTCACTATTGCCACCTGCCCGATGCAAGATCGACTTCGCGCCGATACAGAGCGCGCATTGTTAGCGGTTCCGGGAATTAGCGGCGTTCAACTGACTTTTGTAGTCATGAGCGAAGATGAGCGCACGGCACTTAAAAAAATGTTGCGCGGCGGGGTTGAAAAAGTAAACCCATTTGCGCAAAGCACAAGTTTGACTCGAGTAATAGGAATTGCGTCTGGCAAAGGCGGTGTTGGAAAATCCTCCATCACGGCCAATCTTGCCGTCGCTGCAGCGCGCAAAGGCCTCAATGTCGGAATTCTCGACGCGGATGTTTACGGCCACTCCATTCCACGATTGCTTGGCATCACTGGTCAAAAGCCAACCGCAATTGATCAAACCTTCTACATGCCGGTTGAGGCGTACGGTGTAAAAGTGGTTTCAATGGCGATGTTCAAGCCGAACGAGAGTGATCACATCGCCTACCGGGGACCGCTACTTCATCGCGTTCTTGACCAATTAATGTGCGATGCCTATTGGGGCGCACTGGATATTCTCTTTTTAGATCTTCCACCTGGAACAGGTGATATTGCCATTTCACTGGGACAGATGCTTCCAAACTCTGAAGTCCTCGTAGTGACGACGCCACAACTTGCGGCAAGTGAAGTAGCTGAACGGGCCGGTCGAATGGCTCATCAAATGAATCAACGCATTCTCGGAGTAGTTGAAAATATGTCGGAGAGCCCATGCCCTCATTGCGGGCAGCCGATCGCACTATTTGGCCAAGGCGGAGGTTCTGATACTGCAGCTCGCTTGAGTGCGCTCACCGGTGAAGAAGTAGAACTTCTGGGCAAGATTCCATTCGATACCGATTTTCGCAATGGTGGAGATGAGGGAATCCCGGCTCTCATCCATTCCGATCAGGGTCCAGTGGCCGATGCGATAAATGAATTATTGGAGAACATTCTGACGCGACGCCGTTCGCTCGCCGGACGCACCCTAGGTCTACACACCTGATCTACCCGTAGACTGGCGCTATGAAAGCCACGCCGGTCGAGCAGATCAACACAGTCGCCAAGCGACTTGTAGGTCGACGCGATCGAGTCATCGGACGAAAGAGCATCCGCGAATCGCTCGTATCTGTTGCAGGTCTCATTGGCCGTCCGGTTCGTGATCCCGAAGGCCGCGAGATTGGCCGCTTGGTAGATATCGTCGTGCGTCACGGTGAAGAGACCTATCCACCAGTATCTGGGCTCATCGTGAAAGTTGCGAATAGAAAATCGTTTATCAATGGAGCTCGGATTGGCAAACTCACCCCTAATGAGATTGTGCTCTCTTCCACCAAAATTAATCTTGAAAGCTTTCAAAGAAGAGAAGGCGAATCACTGCTTGATGCCGACGTATTAGATCATCAGATTGTTGACGTCGATGGCTTGCGAGTTGTGCGTACTTCCGATCTCTACCTTGCACCATTTGATAAAGAAATTCGCGTGATCGGTGTAGATATCTCATTTATGTCGTTCTTGCGCCGCCTCTTCCCAGGCTCACTCGCTCGCCGTCCAACTCCGGAGCACATCATCGACTGGGCTGCAGTCGCCTCTCTCACCGATGCCAATGGAGTCGTTCGTACTGCAAGTACGCGTTCAGCCCTCTCGCAACTTCGACCTGCCGACCTAGCTGACTTGATCGAAGACTTAGCAGGCCGCGAACAAGGCGCACTGATCGAGATGCTCGATCCTGATCTTGCTGCTGACGCACTGGAAGAGATGGAAGATGATGAACTAGAAGGTCTGCTTCGCGGTCTCTCATCTGAGCGTGCCGCTGAGTTGATTTCGCGCATGGAGCCGGATGAAGCAGCTGAAGTACTGCGCGACCTCACCGACGAACACCGCGAAAGCATTTTGTCCGCAATGCAGACTACTGTGGCAAAACCACTTCGACAGTTGATTTCATTCGATGAAGAACTTGCTGGCGGAATTATGACCTCACACTTGCTGGTCGTAAAAGAGAGCGACACTGTCGAAACGGCCCTCACGCTGTTGGTAGAGAACCGTGAGCGTGATTCTTCTGATGGCGTCGTTGTGGTTGACTCACGTGGAAAGCTGCTTGATCACATCCAAACCGTTGAATTACTTGCAGCAAATCCGCAGGATCCTCTCGAACTACTCATTAAAGCGCCATTCCCAACTGCAGTCGCTGCTGATACTCCAATTGACACAGTAGTTGAAGAGTTTCAAAATAACCGAGGATCTTCGATTATCGTTGTTGATGAGAAGCAGAAGCCAATCGGCAGAATTCTTGCTGATGACTTGGTGGATGCACTTTCCAACAAGAGTTCCCACATCTTCTCCCAAGGTGGCGGTACGCGCGCATGAATGTGTCAACAGACCGCAAAATTCGCTTAGCCGCATTTCTCGCCGTGATGGGTCCAGGCGTGATTGCCGGCCTCTCCGATGATGATCCAGCAGGCATCACTACCTATTCACAACTAGGTGCGCAATTTGGTTACAGACTTCTCTGGACGCTTGTTGTCTCCACGATTGCATTAATTATCTTTCAAGATCTTGGGGCACGCATTGGCGTTGTTACTCGCCAAGGTTTAATTGGATTAGTCCGCCAGAAATATGGAGCCCGTGCTGGCTCTTTTAGCGCAGTTGCCCTCATTCTGGCCAACGTTGGAACTATGACCGCCGAGTTCGCAGGTGTCGCTGCTGCTGGACAACTTTTTGGAATATCTCGATACATCACTGTGCCGCTAACAGCGGTTTTCATCTCAGTCTTGGTGCTGCGCGGAACCTTCAAGAAAGCAGAACGTATCTTCTTTCTTCTATCCGCAGTATTCATCTCTTATGTGATCGCCGGCTTCATGTCACACCCGCATTGGGGCGCAGCATTTAAGGGTATGGCAACACCGTCTATGCCTTTCAATTCATCTGCGATCAACATTGCAACTGCAACATTAGGCACCACCCTCGCGCCATGGGGGCTGGCGTTTATTCAGTCTTATGCAGTCGATAAGCGCTTGACTCGCGCAGATCTTAAGTTGCTCCGCGCGGATGTATGGGTCGGATCGCTTTTGACTGGAATTATCGGCTTCTTTGTTATTGTCACCTGCGCGGCGACGCTGCACAGCGAGCACATCACATCGATTACAGATGCCTCGCAAGCTGCGAATGCGCTCAAGCCGCTGGCGGGAACTTTAGCCAAGGACATTTTTGCAATTGGAATTATTGGCGCCGCACTCCTAGCAGCATCAATTCTGCCGCTTTCTACCGCTTATTCCGTAAGCGACCTTACCGGCTCACCTGCAGCGCTGGATGATAAATTCAACGAAGCTCCACTGTTCTACATCACCTTCGCCTCGATCACAGTGGTGGCAGGCGCGCTCATTATGATTCCGGGTGTCTCGCTTATTTGGATTTTGATCTCCTCGCAAGTGCTCAATGCAATTTTGTTGCTGCCGCTCTTGGCTTACATGTATGGAATTGCACGAGATAAAAAATTAATGGGTGAATTCGTTGCGGAGCGAGGTTCACGTATCCTCTACGGTTCGATTATTGCCCTGGTTGCGATCTGCGTATTGGCGCAGTTCTGGTTTATGTTCAACCTATAATTTTCGCTAATGCCTAACAACGAGCACACCACTCTCCCCAAAGGACGAGATATTCCGCTGCTTTTGCTCGGTATATTAGGAATCGGATCCTCTGGACCCTTCATCGCCAAAAGCACTATGCCGATCCCGGCTCTCATCTTTTGGCGCAACTTTTTGGGTGCGCTCTCGATGGCGCCATTCGCTCTAAAAAAAGCGGAATGGCGGAGTAAAGAGGGGCGGGCGGCAATCAAGCTCTCGGCGATAGCAGGAGCAATTCTGGCAGGCCACTTCTTGGCATTTTTTGCTGCGATGCGCTTCACCTCGGTCGCAACTGGCACTGCGCTCACTTCGCTCCAACCAATCTTCGCCGCGCTTTACATGAAATATCGAGGCGCTCATATCTCGCGCCAATCTTTAGCAGGTATTTTCATCGCATTTCTTTCGCTATTGGCCATTACAGGTATCGATCTTCATATTTCAACGCGGGCTTTCATCGGCGATCTCTATGCAATCATTGGCGGCGCTTTGGCTGCGGGATATGTGATTGTAGGAGCGAGCGTCTCCAAGAAAATTGCCACCTCGACCTACCTCACCTTTTGCTTCGGAACTTGTTCTTTTGTTGCACTCGTTATCTCACTCGTTGGTGGCTTTGACACTTTTCACTTCGTACACCAACAGTGGCTGCTAGCAATTGGTTTATTTGTGGGCGCGCAATTTCTTGGACATACCCTTTTTAATATGACCTTAAAGCGCGTCTCGCCTGTGATGGTCTCGCTCATCGTATTCTTCGAAGTTCCTGTTGCCGCAATAATTGCGTGGTTCTGGTTGCACCAGCATCCCAGCAAAGGAACCATCCCTGGGATTGTGGGACTTCTCATTGGCTGTGCAATCTTCGTGCTGCGTAATAATTCCGCCGCAGATCTACCTATTTCCGATGCAGTAATCGAAGGCTGAAGCCATGATCGATCTCCATACACACAGTTCATTGAGTGATGGCACAGATTCGCCAACGATGTTGCTCAATAAAGCGATGGCCCATGGGATAACAACCATTGCCCTGACCGACCATGACACTGTTGCTGGTTGGGATGAAGCAATTGCCCATGTGCGTCCCGGTCTGAATCTGGTTCTTGGTTCGGAGATCTCTTGCCAGACAGAGGACGGCATCAGCGTGCATATGCTGGGCTTGCTCTTTGATCGAAACAATGTAGAACTGATGGAAATGATGTCTAAGACCCGCGAGAACAGATTTACTCGAATGGGCGCGATTGTTGGGAAGTTACAAAGCGCTGGTTATGAAATCACGTTGGAAGATGTCCTGGCGCAACTCTCGGAAGGCGCCACATTGGGTCGTCCTCATCTAGCTGATGCATTGGTTGCCAAGGGTTATATGAAATCGCGAGACGAGGTCTTTGCGCAAATCCTTCATAACAATTCGCCTTACTACGTTGCTCACTACTCACCTACACCGGTAGAAGCGATTGCCACGATCAAAGCGGCGGGTGGGGTAGCGGTAATCGCTCACCCGATGTCATCACTGCGATCGCGCGTGATCTCTCCTGAGACTTTCAGCGATTATGTCGCTGCTGGTCTGGATGGAATTGAGGTATTTCACCGAGATCACACGCGAGAAAATCGTGAGTTGTTGTTGGGTATCGCGGTTGAATTAGATCTCGCATTTACGGGATCAAGTGACTACCACGGAAACGGCAAACTCAATCTCTTGGGGGAAAACACCACTCCGCCTGAACAGTTTGAAAAATTAGAGTCCCGTGCTAACGCCCGGCGTGTGGTGAGCGCTAGATAGTCGCAAAGCCCACTTTGCGATCAGGGGTTGCACCGAGCTCAACGAAGGCAATCTTGCCAGCCGGAATCATGATGGTGCGTTCCTTCGAATCGGTCAGTGACAACGGGGTGCCAGATGAGAGCGCAGCGCTGACTGCAGCCGCAACTTCTTCGTGCGAAATTGGTGTCTCGAAATTTAGCTCTTGCTGTGAGTCACTGATACCAATGCGTACCTGGGTTGATGCATCTGAATTCTTTTTAGTTGCCATGGTTTGAGTTTAATCAGTTACGTGCTCGAGGGAAACCTGAAATACCCCGCCACTGCAAGCTAGCTACAAGTCGAACCGCGACGTCGCGATCAATCTTGCCATCGCGAGCCAACCAGTGACGAGCAGTCGTTTGGGCAATTCCGATGAGGCCCATGGCCAGCAACATCGCCTCCTCGGAAGGGATTCCAGTCTCAGCGCTGATTGCAGTTGTGAATGCAGTCGCACAGTCATAGGACATTTTGTTGAGTCGCTCTCGGACTTGTGGCTCCACCACCATGTCACTCTCAAAGAGGAGCCTAAAAGCTTCCCCTTCTCGATTAATAAAATCAAAGTATGCATTCACTGTCGCTAATACGCGGCCAGCGTTGTCTTTGGTTGATGCAACCGCTGCTTGAATTGCCTCAACCAAACTTTGGCAATGAATATCTAAAACTGCTAAGTAGAGATCAAGCTTTGAAGGGAAATGTTGGTAGAGAACTGGCTTACTCACATTTGCATGATCGGCGATTTCATCCATCGCAGCAGAGTGATATCCCGCTGCCGTAAATACCTCCAGCGCTGCAGCTAAGAGCGTGGCACGGCGTTCATCGCGTGGCAGGCGAACCTTTTCGTCGCTTGTGACTGCTTTATTCTCGTTCATTGGTGCAGATCGTATCCCATGTTAGATAATGGGGGAGTGAATCCATCTTTAGCAGCAACAGGCGCTCGTATCATGCTGGTGCATGCCCACCCCGATGATGAAACCATTGGCAATGGAGCGACGATGGCTTTCTATAAGTCACGTGGCGCCCAAGTAACCCTCGTTACCTGCACTCGCGGCGAAGAAGGTGAAGTTCTCGTTCCAGCACTTGCTCATTTGGCTGCCAACGCCGATGATGAACTCGGTGATTATCGCGTGGGGGAACTTGCTCGCGCCATGGTGCATCTAGGAATAACCGACCATCTCTTTCTCGGTGCGCCAGCGATGAAATATCGAGATAGCGGAATGATCGGAACGCCGCCCAATGAAAGGCCTGACTGTTTTTGGCAATCTGATCTAGAGGTAGTCTCGGGTGAACTCGCGCAGCTGATACGAGATCGAAAGCCACATGTCCTTATTACTTACGACACCAATGGTGGATACGGCCACCCTGATCACATCAAGGCTCACCAAACCGCCATGAGAGCGGTTGAACGTGCAGCTGATCCTGACTTTGGAGTTGGCACGCCTTGGGAAGTATCAAAGATTTATTGGAATGCGATTCCGCGTTCTGCTATGAAAAAAGCCCTCGTTAGCCAACAACCATTGTTCAATCTTTTCTTGCGCGCATTCAAGTATGTTCCTTCGAAGTGGATCACCCTTCCCTTCGTGAAGAAGGATTCTGAGATCACTACGGCTATCGATGCGACACAATTTCTATCCCAGAAGCTTGCCGCCCTCGGAGAACACAAAACCCAATTAATTCTTAACGATGGAATCTTCGAATTCACTAAGAAGATGGGCGTACGAGTGAGCAGAGTAGAGCATTACACCTGTGTCAAAGGCGAGGTAACCATCAAACCTGGACAGAAGTGGGAGAGCGATCTGCTTGCGGGGATTAATTTCTAGACCCGTTTAGCACCTGCGCTTACTGCCTGTCACTGCCTGTCACTGCTGATGCCGTGGCCCACTTTCCACTACTTTCCAGAGAAAGATCTCATCGGGATTAAATTCCACAATAGTCCCGTCCTTCTTGCGAACTGTTGTGGTGGACTCGAGATAGCCCAAGAGGTCTCTAAATCCCTTAGGTGCTCTTTCGTCAGGAGGGGTCTGGAAGAGTCGAATGCTCACACGTTTGCCAACTTCATTTTGGCTGGGTTGGGGCAGCGGTTTTGCGCTCGAATTTTCGGTCACATCCAGTATTGTCTACCCATTGCTGGAGGATTTCCATGCGCGTGAGAGATGAACGTCGCAGAGCACGCTAGGGAGCGAGCTAGGGAAAATGAGGCCGGCACGAACTGAAAGGGATGAGATGACCTACGTAATCGCAGAACCTTGTGTTGACGTCAAGGATAAGTCTTGCATTGAAGAGTGCCCAGTAGATTGCATCTACGAAGGTGGCCGCATGCTTTACATCCAACCAGATGAATGTGTGGACTGTGGCGCCTGCGAGCCAGTCTGCCCAGTTGAAGCGATTTATTACGAAGATGACATTCCTGGCCCTTGGAAGAACTACGCCGATAACAACGCCAGTTTCTTCGTTGAAATCGGTTCACCAGGAGGCGCAAGCAAGGTTGGTGCCATCAATAGTGATGCACCTGCTGTTTCTGCACTCCCTCCAAAATCAAGCGAGTAACTATCAAACTCCCAGACTTTCCATGGGACACACTCGCGCCGCTTGGTGCGATCGCAAAGTCTCATCCCCAAGGTGGAATAGACCTCTCTGTTGGTACGCCTGTTGATGATGTTCCTGCATTTATTCAAGAGGCGCTTCAGGCGAATTCCAACACGCCTGGTTATCCCTTAACAATTGGTTCTGCCACTCTGCGCGAGGCAATGCGAGCATGGGCGCAAAAAGTATTGGGCGTGAGCGGCGAGTTTGATGTATTGCCTACTATCGGTTCTAAAGAGCTGATTGCCCTACTGCCAACTTTTCTTGAAGCAAAGAGAGTTTTATATCCAGAGATCGCATATCCAACCTACCTTGTCGGAGCCATGATTGCGCACGCTCAGCACGAAGCAGTTGGCTTCGACGCGAGCACATGGCCAGATGCAGATTTTCTTTGGATTAACTCGCCATCAAACCCAACTGGCCGCATCGCACCTGCGCATGAATTAAGCGAGGCAATTGCTTATGCCCGCCGCACAGGCGCTGTATTGGCAAGCGATGAGTGCTACATCAATTTTCCAGCAGACCCCAGCGGTCCAAAACCACACTCAATACTTTCGTTGGCAGCCGGCGACAACACTGGTCTACTCGCCGTGCACTCGCTCTCTAAGCGATCTAACTTGGCCGGATATCGCGCAGCTCTGATTGTGGGTGATCCTGCACTGATTTCTCGTATTCGCGAGATTCGCAAGCACGCTGGCATGTTGTTACCTGCTCCGATTCAAGCCGCCATGGCAGTTGCGTTGGGCGATGAAGCGCATGTAGACGTACAGGCTGCAAAATATGCCAAGCGCCGCCACGTTTTGCGCCCAGCGCTGGAATCACTTGGCTTTCGGATCGACCACACAGAAGCTGGTCTTTATATCTGGTGCACGCGCGATGAGGCAGATATGGACTCTGTTGCTGCGCTCGCGCAACTTGGGATTTTGGTGACGCCAGGACATTTTTACGGTCAGGCTGGAGCGCGCCATATCCGAGTAGCTCTCACTGCCACCGACGCTCAGATTGCCGAGGCTGCTACACGCATACAGGCTTCACTCTCATGAATTCATTTCGTCGATCAACTCGTAGAACTGATTGAGTGAAGCTATGAGCAGCACTAACGCAGAGTCTGCAATATTACTTGTCGGCGGTTTTGGAACGCGGCTACAACCACTTACTTTTAATACGCCAAAACCTATGCTCAAAGTTGCTGGCATACCTTTTACAGAGCATCAAATCATTAAAGCACGCGAAGCGGGAATTAAAGAGATTGTTCTTGCTACTTCCTACCTTGCGCAGATATTCGAGCCGCACTTTGGCAATGGCAAGAAGTTTGGAATATCGATTTCTTATGCGGTGGAAGAAGTTGCACTCGGTACCGGCGGTGCCATTCGCAATGCAGCGAAAGCACTAACTGGTAGTGGCCCTGTTGTAATTTTTAATGGTGATGTACTTAGCTCTCACGACTTGCGCGCGCATATCGCAAAGCATGTTGAGAGCAATGCAGACGTCTCGCTCTATCTCACCGAAGTTCCAGATGCTAGAGCGTTTGGCGCGGTCGAACTTGATGGCGATCTGATTGAAACGTTCAATGAAAAAATGGAAAATCCACCAACCAATATCATTAACGCAGGTTGCTACATTTTTAATCGCGAGATCATCAATTCAATTCCAGCTGGTCGCGTTGTTAGCGTGGAACGAGAAACTTTTCCGGGATTGCTTGCAGCAGGCTCCAAGCTGATTGGTTATGTCGATCGTTCATACTGGCTCGATATTGGCACACCTACGGCACTTCTCAAGGCGACCCACGATTTGATCACCGGCAGCGCGCAATCAGATGCATTTGATCTACTACTAGCAACTGGCGAATTTAGAATTGTTGACGGCTCTCTAATCTCCACATGCGCATCCATCCATCCATCCGCTCAAGTAACGGCTGGAAGTTTTATTGATCATGATGTCGAAGTAGGCATGGATGCCAAGATTGTTACTTCAGTCATTGGGGCAGAGGCTAGAGTCGATGCTAGGGCCGAACTCCATCGTTCGTTTCTCGCTCCAAAGAGTCAGATACCGGCAGGTTTCTATGCTGAAGGTTCGTTTTTTGGATTTTCATCAGAGCATGAGTAAAACCCTTAACCCATAGGTGAGAGATTGCCTCTGAAATTCAGCTTTTTTTCGCGCTCAGGACTTGACTCTTGCGAGTTACACGCGTGTAATTCACCCAAGACGCATCGAGTCAACTACTCGGCGCCCAAAGTTTGAGGAGTAGGTATGTCACAACGCCCAGGAAATTTTGAAGGCGGTTTGAACACCTCTGAGGGAAACCCAGATCTTTCTTGGCAGGAACGAGCGCTCTGCGCTCAGACCGACCCAGAAGCTTTCTTCCCAGAAAAGGGCGGCTCCACTCGCGAAGCTAAGCGAGTCTGCCTCTCCTGCGATGTTCGTGCAGAGTGCTTGGAATACGCACTTGGTCACGATGAGCGTTTTGGAATTTGGGGAGGCCTCTCAGAGAGAGAACGCCGTCGCCTCAAGCGCCGGTCTGCGTAATTTCGCTTTTTCGCAGCGAGTAACTATCGACTGCCATGGTTGATAACGAAGAGAATTTTTTCGTCACTGCAGTTTTGGTGACTCATGATGGAGCGCTTTGGCTCCCACAAGTGATTGCAGCGCTATCTGCGCAAACCCGTCGGATTGATCGTCTGATCGCAGTCGATACTGGTTCTGGAGATTCTTCAGTCAAACTATTGCGCGCTGCCGGCATCACTGTTGTCGAAGCTGAGCGAGATCTTGGTTATGGCGATGCCATTGAAATTGCGCTAGAACATGCGCCTTCATCGCCATCACTTGAAGAATCTAGCGCTGAGTGGATTTGGTTGATCCATGACGATTGCGCACCCGCTCGTGATGCCTTAGAAATCATGCTCGGTGAACTTGTTGATCGACCACAAGTTGTAATCGCAGGACCAAAACTATTGGGCTGGTATGACCGCGATCATCTTTTGGAAGCAGGAGTATCGATCGCCATCAATGGTGCCAGATGGACTGGGCTGGAAAACCGTGAGCAAGATCAAGGTCAGCAAAATTTCACCCGCGAGGTTTTATCTGTCAGCACTGCGGCGATGTTGGTGCGCCGCTCGGCTTTTGTTGAACTTGGTGGGCTTGACCCAAACCTCGCACTCTTTCGCGATGATGTTGATCTGGGATGGCGAGCTCATGTCGCAGGATTCGGTGCGATATGTGTTGGTGCCGCCACGGTTTATCACGCACAAGCATCTGCATCGGAGCGGCGAATCGTCGACGTCTCGGAAGCATTCTTGCATCGCCCACTTTTGCTCGACCGACGAAATGCAGCTTATGTCCTGCTTGTAAATTCAACCTGGTGGATGTTGCCCTGGGTGAGCTTTCAACTCCTGGGCACGAGTATTGCGCGCGCAATCTTTGATCTCTTTGCAAAATTACCAGGCTACGCGGGCGATGAAATCGCAGCTATCGGCTTATTGTTACTGCATCCCGGTGAACTTATTAGCGCAAGACGAGCTAGACGTAAGAAGCGATTGCTTTCACCTGCGGTAGTCAAAAGATTTATCCCGCCACGCGGCAGCCAAATTCGCGCAGGTATCGATCGAGTGCGTTCGGTTCTCCTTAAATCAGTTGAAGCAAATCGCGCCCACTCGGAGTGGGAGAGCGAACAGACTGCAGCACCATCATTTACTGATTTTGGAATTTTAGAAGATGTGGATGACGAGTTTGAAAGCCTAGAGCTCTCTGCGCCGATTCAGAGCTCATTTCTCAGAAATTTCTTCCGTCGTCCCGACATTCTTACCCTCCTTGCCTTCACCTTTTGTTCCCTGATGGCTGCTCGAGCTCGATTCGGTCAACTATCTGGCGGTGCACTCTCGCTTGTTCCGTCGAGCGGGCTCAATCTCTTCCGCAGTTATATCGCTGCGTGGCATCCAGTTGGAATGGGCTCAAACGCGAGCGAGCCAGTCTGGATATTAATTCTCTCCCTTGCATCCATTCTTACTCTGGGCCACCTATCACTTTTGGTGACTGCGCTTTTCATTCTGACTCCGCCGCTTGCTTTCTATATTTTTATGCGCACCCTTTTAAGAACTGGAGTAGCAAAGAATTTTGCAATCCTAGGCGGAGCAATTTATGCGCTCGATCCTCTGCTCTGGACGAGTTTGAATCAAGGACGAATCGCCACCATTATTTTGGTTTTGCTCTTACCGTCACTCCTTCTTGTGCAGCCTTTTGTTAGCGATATCAGCTCCTACAGTTGGCGAAGAGTTTTTGCTATCGCACTTCTCGCTTCACTTATCTCTGCTTTTTCACCGCTTCTCTTTCTCATCTGGTTAATTGGGCAGTTTATTTTGCTCACACTCGGATTAGTGAATCAACGTGCGACATTGAGAGGCCTGCCTTTCTTTGATCTTTTAGAGAGCTCACACTTTCGTCCTGTGGTGCTGCGTCTAGTTCTATTGGTAGCACCTTTCTTATTACTAGCACCGTGGAGTTTTACTCTCCTTGTTCATCCAACCCAGTGGTTGTTAGCCCCAGGCGTACCTAAAAACTCAGGGGGAATTGGCTCACAACTACTCCTCAATCCAGGAGGCCTGGGAAGCACGCCGCTCTGGCTGATCTCACCGCTCTTCATAGCTTTAGTGTCAATGGCCGCCTTAAGCACGTTAAGTCGACGCACATCAATAGTTAGTGTTTTGTATGGAGCGATTCTTGTACTCAGCTCCCTCCACGTAGCCGGACATGGATCAATCGCTAACGTATGGAGTGGTGATTTATTGACGCTCCTTGCGATCTGTGTCTTGCCTCCGTTACTCAAACAAGCGGAAGAATTCATCCCGTCGCTGCGAACTAGTACTTTTGGAATTAAGCACATATCAATTGGCTTAGTGAGCGCTCTCTTGAGTGTCAGCGCACTGGGCACTATTGCATGGATCGTCACTTCACCATCGCGTACGCTCGTGCGGGCAAATCAGGCCGCTGTAGTCCCGGCATTTGTTGGAGCGCTGGCAGCCACACCCGATAGACCGAAGACACTTGTAGTCGCTGTGGGTCCGAGCTCGACTTCATATTACGTCACACGAGGAGATGAACTTTCTCTCGGTGATGCAGATGTAAGTACGAGCATTCCAATGGCAATCCAAACCGCAATGAACCAAGTTGTCACCGGCTCTGGTTTGGCTGCGAGTCAAACTCTTGGAGATTTTGGAATCGACTATCTCTTTATTCAATCCCCGGTCCCAGTCGCACTCGCTAGCGTGATTGATGGAATTGGTGGCTTCTCGCGGATATCGACGACGCCAAGTGGCACGATGTGGAAAATACTCAACTCCCACCCACGCGTAGCATTCTCGCCCGCAACTGGAGCGGTGGTGAAAATACAATCACAAACTTCTGGCGCAGCTGGATTTATTCCATCATCGGGTCGAGTCCTTCTCGGTGAAAAATATGATTCCAATTGGAGACTGCTTCAAAATGGACAGCCAGTAGCGTTATCCCAAAGCTCCATCGGTCTGCCTTATTTCGCGGTAAATGGAAGTGGAAAGATTCTCTTAACGTACGATGGCACTTTGCATCGCGCTTTGCTCTCACTCGAATTTTTGGTGTTGATTTTTAGCGTTGTTATGGCCTTACCTTCTGGTCGTAGGCGTGGGGAAGTTCCACTAGAGGAGCTGGTCTAGATGCCTAGAATTATTGAGCAACACAAGTATCGTTTTATTGCGATTGGAGTAGTTGCGCTCTCACTCCTTGCTGGCTTAGCAATTCCCCATGTAAAGAGCCCGCTGACGAATCTGACGAGTGCGGTTAATTTTCCACCAACAACCTGCCCATCCGCGATGGGGGGAACTTCATATATTTCGCTGCCAAGTAAAAATTTGGAAATTAGAAGCATTAATGCGCACTCGCTTCAAACATACAAGACAACTTTGACTGAACTTACCTCGACAAGCGTCTCGAAGTTCGCGACCTATGTTCAAGGAACCGTTGGACTACCCATTACTTTCGACACTACGCCATCTTCTGCGAGTGCTGCGGTGTTGTGTAGCGTCGGAGGCCAGAGCGAATGGTTCGTAGGTGGTACAGCTGGACTTTCTAGCCAAGGGCTCTTTGAAATCATCAATAGTGGATTAACGCCTTCAAGCGTTCTGATATATCCATACACGCCTAAAGGCGCTCTTCCAGCTATCGCTATGACCATCAAGGCAAATTCGCTCACTCACGTTCCGCTGGTTGCTTTGGCCCCAGGAGAGGATTCCGTCGCGTTTAATGTGGTCACAGTGACCGGCCGCGTTACCACTTTTCTTTTGGACCACCGCAAATCTGGACTCACGGATTTAGGTTCAAGCTTTGTTGCGCAAACTGATCAACCAGAGACAACGATTTATCTTGGCGGAATTACCAACGGCAGTGGTTCCGGTAGTAAGGCAGATTCGCAGAAAGTACGACTTCTTATTCCCGGACAAATTGATGCCAATATCTCTGCTCTGGTCTACTCTGAAAATGGATCATTTGCACCTATCGGCTTGAGCCAATTAAAGGTTGTTCATCAAAAAGTTGTGGATGTTGCTCTTCCCACTTCCGAAGTGCCATCGCCGTACGGAATTGTGATCACCTCAGATCAACCGGCTCTGGCAAGCGTATTGACTACTTCTGGTAGTAGTGGAAATGACTTTGCGTGGGCAAATGCGTTAACCCCAATCTCATCAGATAAGGCGACGCCAACTCTGCTCAATTTCGCTGGTGCTACTCCAACTATCGTCTTTATGGGCAACCAGATCGCGCTCGATCTCTCGTGGCAGCTTGCCACAGGAAAGCGAGGAAGGACCACCTTGAGTGGCCAAGGCGAGCTCTCTTGGCGAGCACCTGGTGCGGTGAGCGCTGTGAGTATTTCCCTTCGCAACAAGGTAGCAACCTACGCAGGCGCCATTCTTGGCGCACAATCTGCAACGCTGAGTTACCTGCCTATTACCGCCAACGTGGCACAAAATGGATCAGCCCTGCCGGTTGCAGACATAAAGACGTTAACTCATCATCTGTAAGGCAGCGACAAGACACATCACAAATCAGGTGAAATCCACCATAACTACTTATAAAAAGGATAACCTCTCAATATGTGTACCGGGTATGTAACTAGCCGCTCAGTGCTTGTCGGGAATCGACGTT
>Ga0214180_1000018_pt1 | contig 74702 bp, 72 predicted proteins | sample TroBogEpilimnion_22_FD_153018 | JGI IMG/M metagenome (GOLD analysis project Ga0214180, IMG submission 153018) | Freshwater microbial communities from Trout Bog Lake, WI - 16OCT2007 epilimnion | ecosystem: Environmental > Aquatic > Freshwater > Lake > Epilimnion/Euphotic zone | place: Trout Bog... | reverse complement strand
ATGTTGAGGGGTTGGACGCAGGTATTGAGTAATCGTGATCAGATCGCAACCTGCAGCATGTAAATCACGGAGTGCTTGTGAAACTTCTTCGCGAGTCTCACCCATTCCGAGAATAAGGTTCGATTTTGTCACTAAACCAAATGCTTGAGCTTGGCTGATCACATCGAGCGATCGATCGTAGCGGAATGCAGGTCGAATCTCTTTAAAGATGCGAGGAACTGTCTCTAGGTTGTGGGCAAAGACCTCTGGTCGAGTTTCAAAGACTTGATTGAGAAGTTCTGATTTTCCGCTGAAGTCTGGAGCAAGCATCTCCACGCCTGTTCCTGGATTCTCTTGATGAACCATGCGGATTGTTTCTGCATAAAGCCATGCACCTTCATCATCTAAATCATCGCGCGTGACACCAGTAATAGTGGCGTAACGCAACCCCATTGATTTTACTGATTCGGCGACACGACGTGGCTCATCGGGATCCAGTGGGAGTGGTTTGCCGGTATCGATATTACAAAAGTCGCAGCGACGGGTACAACGTTCTCCGCCAATTAGGAAAGTTGCTTCCTTGTCTTCCCAGCACTCAAAAATATTCGGACAAGATGCTTCTTGGCAGACCGTATGTAGACCTTCGCTCTTAACTAGGGAACGTAATTTCGTGTACTCCGGCCCCATGTTGGCTCGAGTCTTGATCCATTCAGGCTTGCGTTCAATAGGAACTGCAGCATTTCGAGCTTCAATGCGCAGCAACTTTCTGCCTTCGGGAGCAATTGTCATTTACATAACCCTTTCTAGCGCTTGTGTTACACGATCTTCTAATACTGGCATCACTTCTTCACAACTTATCTCTCGGCCTAGCTCGAGTTCCATGCTCGTTACATCCGCATCATCAATACCACATGGAATGATTCTGCTATATGCGGCCAGTTCTGGTGAAACATTGAGGGCAAAGCCATGCATGGTGACGCCCTTGGCGACTCGAACTCCAATAGCGGCAATCTTACGATCACCTCTGGCATCTTTTATCCAGACGCCGGTTCGTTCACAGACTTGTTCTCCATTGATTCCGAAACTTCGACAGGTCTCGATCAGCGCCGATTCAATTTCACGAACATATTCCACGACGTGACTCCGTTTTGCCAATGGCACAATCGGATAACCGACTATTTGTCCGCGCCCATGCCAGGTGATTTTGCCGCCACGGTCGACATCAATAACTGGAGTGCCATCCTGTGGGCGTTCGAACTCTTTGGTCAGACGCCCAGCCGTATAGACAGATGGATGTTCGACAAGAAGTAGGGTTGGGGCACCGGTGCCATCAACTACCTGCTGATGTATCTCACGCTGAAGCGCCAACGCGGTCTCGTATGCCATGAGACCAAGGTGTCTGGTGATGAGAGTGCGAGCAACAGGTGTTGCTAAATCCGACATGTGCTTAGCCTAATGTAGGTTTAGAACCATGCCATTACAGCCAGAAAACCCAAGCACCGAGAAGCAATTACGCGTGGGTTTGGCAGGTTATGGCCTTGCCGGGCGAGTCTTCCATGCTCCACTGCTGAAGGGAGCGGGTTTTCAACTCGCTGGAATTGTGACCCAGAACGCAGAGCGAATCGAGCAAGCTCATGGTGATTTTCCAGATTCGAAAATCGTAGGCAGTGTTGAAGATCTTCTTTCACTCGATCTGGATCTTATCGTCGTTGCTTCGGCGAATGTGGCTCATGCGCAAGATGCCATCACCGCGCTCAAAGGTGGAGTTCATGTAGTCGTTGATAAACCAGTTGGGCGAACAGAAGCGGAAGTGCGACAGATCGCGGATGTGGCAGAATCAAACGGACGTGCGGTCATTCCATTTTTCAATCGACGTTGGGACAGCGACGCGATCACTATTAAAGAAATCCTCAAGTCTGGAGTACTCGGAGAAGTATTTAGACTCGACTCTAGGTTTGAGCGATATCGCCCAGGTAACACTCCAAAGAATTGGCGCGAGCAATTATCGATCGAGCAAGGTGGGGGATTGCTCCTGGATTTACAACCTCATCTCCTTTCAACCGCTTTTGATTGGTTTGGGGATGGCGAGTTGGTCTATTCACGCGTACGTAATATTAGAAATATGGCAGATGATGACAGTGTTCTTGTTGTGCGTCATCACAACGGAGTAGAGAGTTACCTCTCTGCAAGTGCAATTATTGGCGCGCCAGGACCGCGAATCAGACTCTCTGGCACACATGGCACGCTTGTCATTTCCGACCTTGATCCTCAAGAAGCTGCGCTTCGTGCGGGATTAATTCCAACACGCACGGGGTGGAATCCACCGCTAGCTTCACAAGCGTTCATTCACCGCGGCGATGAAGTGATTAAGCATCAGTCAATTGGTGGAAATTATCTTGATTTTTATCTTGCCGTGGAAGCGGGTATTCGTCTCGGAAAACCTTGGCCAGTAACGATAACTGATGCTATTCGCGTAGCTCAAGTGATTGATCAAGCTGTCAGTTTGATTGAATAACTTTATTCAGCAGTCAGTGCCGTGAGGGCAGAGGTGAGATGCGGGTAATCAAAAGCGAAGCCGCTCTCTAGTAACTTAGTTGGCATAACTTTCTTCGAGCCGAGAATTTCTGTGGAGAATCCTCCGAGCGCTGCTTTGAGTGCAAAAGATGGCACGGGAAATAGCGCAGGTCGATGGAGTGCGCGAGCAAGGGTGCCGGTGAACTCTTGATTCGTTACTGGATTAGGAGTTGTTAGGTTTACTGGCCCTTCAAGATCTGCGTCGAGTAAGTGAGTAATTGCCTTCACTTCATCGTGCAGAATAATCCATGACCACCATTGCGAACCAGGTCCAAGTTTGCCACCGAGACCGAACCTGAAAAGTGGGAGCATGCGTCCGAGTGCGCCACCAGTAGGGTCTAACACCAATCCAGTGCGAACTTTTACTGTGCGAGCGCCCACAGCTAAATCGGCTGCGGCTTCCCATTCACGACACACTGCTGCAAGAAAATCATCTCCGCCACGATCTTCTTCGCTGACAGCACGATTACCCGTTTCACCGTAGAAACCGATTGCCGAAGCGCTAATAAAGACTTTTGGTTTAAGAGCAGTGCAGGCGTTTGCAATAGCAGTAGTACCGAGCAGGCGAGAGTTGAGAATTTCAGCCTTGTATTTACTCGTCCAGCGTTTATCTCCTACACCTGCACCTGCGAGATGAATGATCGCATCGACTCCTTCAAGTGATGCGAGATCAACGCTGCCGGTTTGTGGATCCCATGCAACCTCATCGGCTGCAACTGGCTTACGTCGAACTAGCCGCTGGACTGTGTAGCCCTCACTTTTCAGATGTGCAACGAGTGCGCTGCCAACAAGACCAGATGATCCGGTTACAGCAACGCGCTGAAGAGTAGGCACGGATTAGAGTCCTAAGTCAGATTCGAAGCGACCTTCTTCAAGGCGCTCTTTGAGAGTCACTAAGAAGCGGGAAGCATCTGCGCCATCAACGATACGGTGATCGTAAGAGAGTGCCAGATAAACCATGGATCGAACGGCAATTGTTTCGCCGCCATCAGTTCCCTTCATCACCATTGGACGCTTGACGACCGCGCCAATTCCAAGGATTGCCACTTGTGGCTGGTTAATGATTGGAGTATCAAAGAGAGCTCCGCGGCTGCCAGTGTTGGTGATGGTGAATGTTCCGCCACCGAGTTCATCTGGAGAGATCTTGTTGTCGCGAGTACGTGCTGCAACATCGGAAATTTTGCGCGCAACCCCACCAATGTTGAGATCTCCGGCGTCGCGGATCACAGGAACAAGCAGACCGCGTTCGGTGTCGACAGCAATTCCTAGATGCTCTGCACCATGGTAGGTGACTTGATCACCATCGATGGATGCATTGACAACCGGATGTTGCTTGAGAGCTTCACACACTGCAACTGCGAAGAACGGCAAGAATGTGAGATTAACACCCTCGCGCTCTTGGAACGATGATTTTGCTTGCGCGCGAAGGCGAGCAATCTTCGTGACGTCAACTTCAACTACCGTTGTGAGTTGTGCGCTGGTCTGAAGTGATTCGACCATGCGAGCAGCGATTACTTTGCGAAGTCGAGACATAGTCACGGTTGTGCCTCGAAGTGGTGAAACCGCAATAGGGGATGCGCTCTTTGCAGGGGAGCCAGCAGGGGAGCCAGCAGGGGAGCCAGCAGGGGAGCCAGCAGAAGAAGGTGCAGCTGGAGCTTGAGTTGCTGGGCGAGCAGCGGTTTGGACATCTTCCTTGCGGATACGACCACCAATTCCTGTGCCTTTTACCGTTGCGAGATTAACTCCCAGTTCGTTTGCAAGTTTGCGAACGATTGGGGTCACATATGCATCATCGAGTTGCGCTACCGGAGCAGGTGCAACTGGTGCTGCTGGTGCAGGTGCAACAGGTGCAGGTGCAGCTGGTGCTGGAGTTACTGGAGCAACTGGAGCAACTGGTGCAACAGGAGCAGCGCCTGCTGCGCCAATCAAGGCTAGGCGCGCACCAACTGCTACTGTGGAATCGACGGCTACATCGATTGCAAGGATGGTTCCAGAAGCTGGTGATGGGATCTCGGTATCAACTTTGTCGGTAGAAACTTCGAGAAGTGGCTCATCGACATTGACGGTATCGCCTACGCCTTTAAGCCAACGAGTGACAGTTCCTTCAGTGACACTTTCACCAAGTGCTGGCATGGTTACCACGACGCCAGCGGCAGAACCGGTTGCAGCAGCAGGAGTTGGCGCAGCAGCAGGAGTTGAAACTGGTTCTGGAGTTGCAACGGGAGCCGCGACAGGTTCTGGAGTTGTAGCCACTGGAGCTGGTGCTGCTGGAGCAGCTGCAGGTTGACTTGCTCCATCAGAAATGACAGCGAGCTCGGCGCCAACTGCGACTGTTGAATCAACAGGGACAACGATACGAGTTAGAATTCCAGAAGCTGGTGATGGGATCTCAGTATCAACCTTGTCGGTAGAAACTTCGAGCAGTGGCTCATCCACATTGACATGATCACCCTCGGACTTGAGCCAACGTGTAACGGTTCCTTCAGTGACGCTCTCACCAAGTGCTGGCATTGTGACTGAAAAAGACATATTTATTTCTCCTATTACCCGTGTGCGTGAAGTGGTTTACCAGCAAGAGCCATATGTGCTTCGCCCATTGCTTCAGAGAGTGTTGGGTGTGCATGAATCAAAGGAGCGACATCGTTTGCTTCCGCTTCCCAGTTGTAGATTAGTTGTGCCTCAGCAAGAAGTTCACCAACGCGTGCGCCAACCATATGAATTCCTAGAACAGGACCATTTTTGGCAGCAACTAATTTGATTGAGCCAGAAGTTTTAAGAATATGCGCCTTGCCGTTTCCAGCAAGGTCGTAGGTGGTTTCGACAACATCGTATCCACGCTCTTTCGCAGCAGCGGTTGTTAGGCCTACTGAAGCAACTTCTGGATCTGAGTAGGTGACACGTGGGACGCCATCGTAATTAATTGGGCGTGGGTTGAGACCCGCGATCTCCTCGGCCACCAAAATTCCTTCGGCAAAGCCAACGTGAGCAAGTTGCAGTGTAGGGATGATGTCACCGACAGCCCAAATGCCAGGAACGTTGGTCCGGCACTTATTATCGACAATAAGGTATCCGCGCTCCATTGTAAGACCTTGTTCTTCGTAACCAATATTTGCTGTAACCGGACCGCGACCAACTGCAACGAGCAGGACATCAGCGGTGTGAGTTGCCCCATTTTCAAGGGTGACGGTTACACCTTCTGCGCTCTTTGTGGCAGATTGAAACTTAACGCCGGTCTCGAACTTAATGCCACGCTTGCGGAATGCACGCTCAAGTTGCTTACTTGATGACTCATCTTCGAGTGCGACCAAACGAGGTAAGCCTTCGATAATCGTGACGTCTGCACCGAAAGAACTCCATACAGATGCAAATTCACATCCAATGACTCCACCGCCTAGGACTATTGCTGAACGAGGAACGAAATCAAATGACATCGCTTCCTGGCTAGTCACGATCTGCTTTCCATCAATTTCTAGACCTGGCAGTGTTCGTGGGTATGAACCAGTTGCTAGAACAACATTCTTACCGGTGTAGATAGTTCCATTGACTTCTACTTGATTCTTGGAAACTAATTTTCCATGTCCTTCTACATAGGTGATGTTTCGTGACTTGACGAGACCCTGGAGACCTTTGTAGAGCTTTGCGATGACACCATCTTTATACGCGTTGACAGCGAGCATATCCATGGAGATGAACTCTGCGTTCACGCCAAATTCAGCTGCATGCTTGGTGTTCTCGGCAATTTCGCCGGCGTGAAGAAGTGCTTTAGTAGGAATACATCCACGGTGAAGACATGTTCCACCAAGTTTGTCTTGTTCGATCAGCGCGACTGAAAGTCCGAGTTGAGCGCTGCGAAGGGCGCAGGCATAGCCACCACTTCCGCCTCCAAGGATGACAACGTCAAAGTCGTTCACTGATCCACCTTTCGTCTCTACACCTCTGATAACTGAAGTTTTTGTTACTTCCAATAACGCCACTCTTGAGGGTCATCGGACACGGCTAATCCTGCCACGAGTCGGCACCCCTCTAAATCGCGAAATTACGAGTGTGACGCAGCCAACTCGGCCAAAGTGACCAGAGTACGAACACCGATTCCCGTTCCGCCCACAGGGGTATAGCCATATGGGGTGCCGTTGTTGTGCGCTGGGCCGGCAATATCGAGGTGTACCCAAGGCTGTCCAGGCTCAACGAATTCACGCAGAAAGAGGCCAGCCACCAGCATTTTGCCGTATGGACTTGGGCCAATATTGGCAAGATCGGCGATTGGGGAGTCTAGTTCGGTTCGTAGATCCTCTGGCAGCGGCATCGGCCAGAACGCCTCGCCAGCGAGATCAGCAGCAGTGAGTACATCTTCTTGGAAGAGCGCATCGTTTGTCATCGCTGCTGAGATTCGAGTACCGAGTGCCATTAATTGCGCGCCGGTAAGTGTGGCGACATCGATGATGCCATCAAGTCTGCCTAATTTCTTACCGTCTTGCGCAGCGCGCACAAGTCCATCGGCCATTACGAGGCGGCCTTCTGCATCAGGGTTAAGCACTTCAACCGTCTTGCCACCGAAAATGGTGATTACATCGCTAGGCCTGGTTGCGCGATCGCTCACCATATTTTCGGCTAAGCATGCGTACGCTTCGATTGCGATGGGAAGTTTAAGTTGTGCAATTGCAATAGCGGCGTTGATAACAGCAGCCGCGCCACTCATGTCAGTTTTCATATCTTCCATGCCAGCAGCAGGCTTGAGTGCGTATCCGCCAGAATCAAAGGTTATTCCTTTACCTACGAATGCAAAGCGCTTTTTTGCTTTTGCAGGGTTGTAGGAGATGTGAAAAAGTCTCGGAGGGTTTGCGGAGCCTTGGCCTACGGATGATATTCCGCCGTAACCTTTTGCTCGAAGTTGCACTTCATTGAGGATTTCAACTTTGAGTCCATGGGCGATTGCAAGCTTTCTCATGCGATCGCTAAAGGAGGCAGGAGTGAGATGACTTGGGGGAGTATTGATCAGGTCTCTTGTCGTTGAAGTTGCTTCGGCTATCACCTCGGCGCGCTTGAGCAGAGATTTCAATTCAGCGTTGATGGGCAGCCCGGTGATGATGGTCGCACTCTTGAGTGGTGATTTATGTTCAGATTTAGTAGCGAATCTAAACTCGTCAAACTCATAAGCTCCTAGCGATGCGCCTTCTGCTATAGCTGCGAACTCCTCCGATGTGGAGTGGGGTAGTGCAAATGCTGCAGAGGTGTGACTGGCAAGCGATCGAGCAGCGCTTCCTGCCGCGCGGCGCAACGTCTCGTGCTCATAGTTCTTTGTGAGCTCACCTAGTCCAACGAGGAAGATCATTGATCGATCGGCAAAAGGAACTTTTGTGACAACGTCAGGCTTTGCCGTGACCCCTAGTTCTTCGGCGATGCCAATGAGATCGGATAGTTTCTGGCGGTCTAATGCGCCATCACCTTGTGCCAGTGAACTCTGGATCGTGAGTTTTCCACTCTTTGACGCTATACCAAGGACAAGTGGTGCCTTGGTATGAGATTTAGATGTGGTGCTTGCAGAATTTTGGGCGCTTAGTTTGAGCGCAGCCGTTGTTTTCACTGTTGCCATGGTTGCATCTTCCCACTTTCCGGCTGAAGTTGTGAACTTGAGATAAGTTCTGACCATGGAAAATTTGCAATCCCCGCTCTATGACTGGCACGTTCAAGCTGGGGCCAAATTGGCTGATTTCGGTGGTTGGCAAATGCCTATTGAATACCCCAAGGCGATCACCACGCATTCTGGAGCAGAGATACCTGCTGGGGGAGTTCTAGCCGAGCACAATGCCGTTCGGACATCTGTTGGAGTTTTTGACGTCTCTCACCTAGGCAAGATCGAAGTGCATGGCATCGGTGCACTCGAATTTCTTAATCGCATTTTCACGAATGACCTCAATCGAATTGGGCGTGGACAAGCGCAATACAATTTGCTCTGCGATGAAGTTGGTGGAGTAATCGACGATGTCATCATCTACAGATATGACGATGCGCGCTTCTTAATTATCCCGAATGCAGCTAATTGCTCTACGGTCTACCAAGTTCTAGAAGCAGCAAACGACTGCGGATTAACAATCACAAATGCACATTTGAAGTACGGTGTATTAGCAGTTCAAGGTCAAATTAGTCGGAAAGTTCTGGAAGCGATTGGGCTGAGCGTTGAACTCGACTACATGGAATTCACAACTGTGGGCGAGATGATCATTTGCCGTACCGGATATTCGGGAGAGCATGGTTATGAAATAATTCCGCTGTGGGATAAAACTGAATCCATGTGGAACGCTCTCGTTGATGCACTCTCACTCGAGGGCGGTTATGTTTGTGGTTTAGGTGCTCGCGACACTTTGCGCACCGAGATGGGTTACCCATTGCATGGCCATGAGCTTTCACTCGAAATTTCACCGCTGCAAGCAAATGCGGGTTGGGCGGTTGCGCTCAGTAAAGGCCAGATGCATGGTTTCGATGCACTCACTCGTGAAAAACAGAGTGGTGTTTCCCGAATTTCTCGTGGTCTGAAATCTGTTGATAGAGGTATTCCGAGAGCCGAGATGAACGTGCTTGATAGTGACGGTAATCAGGTTGGTGTGGTTACCAGCGGAACGTTTTCCCCTACCCTCAAAGTTGGAATCGGTTTGGCACTGCTAGACCCAAAGATTGCAATTGGGCAGAAGTTGCTGATTGATGTTCGTGGTCGCATGAGTGAGGTGGAAGTTACCCGACCACCATTTGTGCCATCGCACGTTCGTTAATCCTGGCAGATCTTGAGCCTTGCAATCATCGCATCTTCTATCGAGTTCTATCTAGTTTCACCGAGCCAACTGAAAGCTCTCACTGAGAATTAATCGGAAAATCTTTCGAAGCTACGATTACTGGTCTGCCTGTATCAAGAGTGAAAACATCGATTCTGTTGTCGAATGCCGCTTTTAGTTCTGGAGAGTGAATGACTTGATCTGCGGTTCCGGATAACAAGATTTTTCCGCTTTGCATCACAATAATATTTTGGGCATACATGGCAGCTAGCGTGATGTCGTGCATAGTCGAGATGATGGTTACACCACGTTCTTTGAGGATTTCGATGGTGTTAAGAACCGCTATCTGATGATGCAGATCCAAGGCACTCGTGGGTTCATCGAGTAATATCAGATCAGGTTCCTGCGCTAATGCTCGAGCAATCAGCGCTCTCTGCATTTCACCACCTGAGAGTTGTGAGACAAAGCTGTTGTGCATGCCAAAGAGTGCAGTCTGCACCAAAATCTCTTTTACAAGGTTGCGACTTTTTTTACTCTCCTTTCCCCAACCATCTTTCTTCGAACGTCCGAGCATCACGTACTCACTCACGCTCATGCCTTGAGGAATGGATGGAGACTGTGGCACAAAAGCGATATTTCGAGTTTGGTTCTTGAAGACTTCCTGACTCCTGTCTTGGATGGAGCCAGCGTAGGGAGTCATACCTAGCAAGGTTTTTAGCAAAGTTGTTTTGCCGGCACCATTTGGTCCAACGAGACAGGTCCATTGGCCGTGAGGTATCTGAACATTGATATCGCGCAGAATTGCTCTCTCGCCATAGTGCACGACGAGGTCCGTGACGGTGATGGAGCCACTTGTCATCATCAGAAGTTGGCCTTTCTGCGACTGCGTAGAACAAAAAGGAAGAAAGGTGCGCCCACAAAAGCGGTGATCACACCAATGGGAAGTTCTGCCGGTGAAAGTAGGGTTCTCGCTCCGAGGTCTGCAAGAACCAGAAATGACGCACCGACCAAGGCAACGCTCACCAGGGATCGATTTGTCACTCGACGCGTTATGCCTCGAACCAAGTGTGGAACAACAATTCCGACAAAGCCGATTAAGCCAGAAGCAGAGACCGCTGTGGCAGTAGCGAGTGTTGCTGCACCTACTGCAAATATGCGAAGGCGTTGTGGATTTATTCCTAATGAGAATGCTTCTTCGTCACTCAACATCAGACCATCGAGTTGTTTAGATACGGAAAAGAGAATGGCCAAGGCGAAGCCGATATAGATAGCCGACCAGCTAACAACGCTCCAGGAGGCTGAAGTGAGATCTCCTAGGATCCAGGAATACACAGGGCGTAGCGCATCGCTATGACGTTGCTGTAAGTAAGTTTGAATTGCAGTAGCAAAAGATCCAACCGCTATACCAGAGAGTAAAAGCGTGTTTGGCTCGGCAAAGAATTTGCCTGAGATAAAAAATGATGTCAACACAGCAAGAACTCCGCCAAGAAAAGCAAAGACGGGGAGTAATGATGCAATGTTGTGGTGTGTGCTGGTAAGCGCGATCGTTGCACCTAACCCTGCACCGCTTGCAGCGCCTAAGAGATAAGGATCTGCGAGTGGATTATGAAAGACGGTTTGATAGACAGCGCCACTCGTTGCCAGTGCCGCACCTACAAGCGCTCCAAGAACAACTCGCGGCAATCGAAGTTGCAGAATGACCGTGCGATTTTCACCATGTTCAGCGCTAGGCAGATCGAGAAGAGTGCGCAGGACTTGTTGGAACGATATATGGATAGGGCCGAAGCTTACGGCGGCCCCCATGACGAGAATGAGAATTAGAGTGCAGGCAGCTGTAATTCGCCAGTTCCACATACGGCTTATTGTTTGTCCGGCTGCACTCACGTTCTTCATGAGGATTTACTTTGATCCAGCCAAGTTTGCTGTGGAAGAAGCGATGAACTTGTAGAGGTCAACTAAACGTGGTCCCCATCGATCCGCAATATCTTGTGGAAGTACGATGACGTGTTTGTTTGTGACGGCGCTCAAGCCGCTCCAACCAGGACGCGCTGCGACAGATGCCGCACTTTCGCCGTAGGCACCATCATCAAGGAATATGACACTTGGGTTTGCAGCAACTACGTATTCTGATGTCAGCTGTGGGTACCCGCCGCTATCGGCGGTATCTGCAGCATCGGCAATATTTGTGAAACCAAAATCTTTATAGACGCGCCCGATGAAAGTGTTGGATGTTGCTGTGTAGAGAGTGTTATCCAATTCATGATAAATGCTCAGGGATGTTGAATGTTTCACGCGGCTAAGAATTGATCCGATTTGAGACTTCATCGTTGCAATCAATACTTTTGTGCGTGATGGATGGCCAGTTAGCGCGCCTAGGTCTGTGTACTCAGCATAAGCGCCAGTGATGTCATTCGGAGTGTTCTCGAGGTAGACGTTAATCTTCAGCTTTTTTAACCCGGACTCCACTGCTGCGGCCTTAGTCGCAGAACTTTGCAGAACAACGAGATCGGGTTGTAGAGCTGCAATTGCTTCTACATTCGGAGTGAATGAACTTAAGGAACTGTGAGGAGCGTTTGCAGGGTAATCGGAATCATCATCGACTGCGATTACCTGTCGACCCGCACCGATAGCGAAAAGAATTTCAGTTGCGCTAGGGGAGAGCGAGATGATCCGTTGTGGTGTGGCGGCTTGTGCTGGTGTTGGCGCGAATGTAAGGGGTAAGGCCAGTAGTGCAAGAGCGCAGACGCTTTCGACTGCAGCCCACTTTCGAGCGTGGGATTTGATTCGTGACATAAAAAACTCCCTCAAGAGTCGAGGGAGGAAACATTCGGACTTTTTGATCAACGTGTGGTCGATCGAAAGGCCCAACCTTCCTCCGAGGTCGGATACTTCGATGAGAGAAGAGGCGACCTGACTTAGACCGTCAAGTTGCACGACTTTCGGGTCAACACAGTTGCGGGACAGTGTTGGATTTTCACCAACTTCGCTCCATCTATCATCAGCAAGAGGTTCAACTACCTGCTTGCTGCCAAAAATACCACGCCTTTATCTCGCAAAGGTAAGGCGCGCGGAGTAGCCTTGTAACCATGCAATATCGTCGCCTTGGCTCATCCGGAATGTATGTCTCAGAGATTTCTTATGGAAATTGGATCACCCACGGCTCTCAAGTCGAAGAAGATGCAGCGATCAAATGCGTTAAGGCTGCCCTCGATTCTGGAATAACCACCTTTGATACTGCAGATGTTTACGCTGGCACTCGCGCCGAAGTAGTTCTTGGAAAGGCTCTCAAAGGCGTCAAGCGTGAGTCATACGAACTTTTTACAAAGGTCTATTTCCCAACTGGCCCTGGAAAAAATGACAGAGGTCTTTCTAGAAAACATATCATGGAGTCGGTCCATGCCTCGCTCAAGCGGTTGAATACCGATCACATCGATCTCTACCAGATGCATCGCTTTGACTATGAGAGTCCACTTGAAGAATCACTACAGGCTTTTGAGGATTTGGTACGTCAAGGCAAGGTGAATTACATCGGTTTCTCTGAGTGGAACGCATCGCAGATCTCTGCAGCTTTGAAGATTCAAAAGGAGCGCGGTTGGACTCGCTTTGTTTCAAGCCAACCTCAATATTCAATGCTCTGGCGCGTGATTGAGAAGGAAGTGGTGCCTTTAAGCCAGAAAGAGGGAATCGGTCAGATCGTCTGGTCGCCTATTGCTCAAGGCGTGCTTACGGGTAAGTACTTACCGGGCAAGAAGCCGCCAGCTGGTTCTCGCGCAACAGATAAGAAATCTGGTGCTGGCATGATCTCTCGCTGGATGCGTGATGATGTCTTGGAGGCGGTCGCTGGGTTAAAGCCAATCGCAGATTCACTAGGAATAACAATGTCGCAATTAGCGCTGGCTTGGGCGTTGTCGAATCCGAATGTCTCTTCGGTAATCATGGGTGCAAGTAAGCCAACACAAGTGAAGGAGAATGTGAAGGCTTCTGGGATCAAGCTCGACGCACCGACGCTTGCAGCGATCGATAAGGTTCTTGGCAAACTTCCCGAGGTAGATCCCGCAAAGAATGAGAGTCCGAACCCTCGAGCATAAATTTTCTAGGGCGAGATTTTTTAGGCTTAAGCCTTAGATCTTGTCGCCGAGTTTTACTTGAGGAGCAGGCGCACGCATTTTGCGCATCTGTGTTGAACGCAACCAGCCGTACATTCCTACGCCCTTTGTTGACTCACCTGGAAAACGCTCTGCAACAGCTTTGCGGATTTTGCGTGTCATGACTACGCCGGAAATAACCGTATATAGCATTGCCACATACATAAAAAGAATCGCAATGAGTGAGACAAACTTGTTGTGCACGACCGAGAGAACAAGTACCGCGGCGACCACCGGTAGGAAATACTCACCGATATTGCGACGAGAGTCGATGTAATTGCGCACAAAACGCTTGACTGGACCACGATCTCGCACAGGCAAGGCGCTCTCTTCACCGCGCATATATGCCGCGCGCGCAGAGAGGCGAGCAGCCTTCATTGCATCGCGATCGCGCTTGCGACCATCCTTGGTAGCTGCCGCTGTAATTGAGTTGACCTTATTGGCCTTCTCGGCATCTTTGCGTTTAGGGGTAGGAGCGTCTTTTGTCATGTGGCTACGGTAGAGCCAGCATTCGCTCGAGCGCAACTCTCGCATAGTGCGCTACACGCTCATCCACAGTTATCTGATTAACAATTCGCCCTTGATTGAGGTTCTCCATGGCCCATACAAGGTGGGGCAGGTCGATCCGGTTCATGGTGGAGCAATAGCAGACCGTTTTATCGAGAAAGAGGATCTTCTTATCGGTGTAGGTGTTCGCTAGCCGTTGCACCAGGTTGAGTTCGGTTCCAATCGCCCATGTTGTGCCGGGAGCGGATTCGGCGACTGTGCGAATAATCGCTTCGGTGCTACCTACGACGTCGGCAGAGCGCACAACATCATGGACGCACTCTGGGTGGACTAGAATTTTAGCCTCGGGTAATTTGCCTCTCACATCGTCAATATTGGCAGCAGAGAATCGACCATGTACCGAGCAGTGACCGCGCCAGAGGATAACCTTGGCTAAGCGGAGTTGCTCATCGCTTAAGCCGCCATCGGGTTTCCAGGGATTCCACACAACGCAATCGTCGAGTGTGAGACCTAACTTTAAGACTGCGGTATTGCGCCCAAGGTGTTGGTCGGGCAGGAAGAATATTTTCTCGCCATTTTCAAAAGCCCACGCCATAGCGCGTTCGGCATTCGAAGATGTACAGACAGCCCCACCATGTTCGCCCGTAAAGCTTTTGATTGCGGCGCTTGAATTCATGTAGGTAATAGGTATGGTGCGATCTGCTATTCCAAGTTTCTCGAAATGCGCCCAGGCAGCGTTGACCTGATTAGCTGCCGCCATATCTGCCATTGAGCACCCTGCTGCCAAGTCAGGGAGAATCACTTTTTGTGAAGGGCTAGTGAGAATGTCTGCACTCTCTGCCATGAAGTGGACGCCGCAGAAAAGTATCAATTCCGCTTCTGGATTATCTGCAGCAGCTTGTGCCAGCTTGAAAGAGTCGCCGGTAATGTCGGCGAAATCGATCACTTCATCGCGTTGGTAGTGGTGACCAAGAATCATCGCTCGACTGCCGAGTTTTTCGCGAGCAATCTGCGCACGCTCCACCAGCGCTGGGTCACTGGGAGCAGGTAGTTCGCCTTCGCAGGAGACGCCACGTTCACTCGAAAGATCGCGATTGCGTCCGAGTAATAGTAGGTCTGTGAGTGAGCCTGCTGCGGTCATGCGGTCATTATCGCGCACTTGCCATCTTTTTTCGCTATCCTTTCGGCTATGAGTACAGAAACTGCCCAGGACATCACTATTTCGACCAGCATCGACACTGCTACTGGAATCTTGCTGACCGATGCAGCAGCGACCAAAGTCGCAGCTCTCTTGGCCCAAGAAGGACGCGATGACTTAGCACTTCGAGTAGCTGTACAACCTGGCGGCTGCTCTGGACTTCGCTATCAACTCTATTTCGATGATCGCTCGCTCGATGGTGATGCGCTCACTACATTTGGAACCGTTCGAGTTGTCACCGACAAGATGAGCACCCCATACCTCATGGGCGCGACTATCGATTTCGTTGACACCATCGAAAAGCAAGGCTTCACGATCGATAACCCAAATGCGCAAGGCTCTTGCGCTTGCGGCGATTCCTTCAACTAATACCTTTTTGCTGACGAATAACTAGTAGCGCTGTGAAAGTTGCCGTAGCCGGATCTGTTGGTCGCGATCATTTAATGACCTTTCCAGGTCGCTTCACCGATTCTCTGGTTGCTGGATCTCTGGCAAATGTCTCACTCTCATTCCTCGTCGACGGTCTTGATATTTACCGAGGCGGGTGCGCGGCGAATATTTCCTTCGGCATGGGAGCCCTCGGTCTAAATCCATTACTGGTAGCAGCAGTCGGTAAGGACTGGGCGGATTACAACGAGTGGCTCACAAACCACGGAGTGAACACAGAGCATTGCCGAGTATCAAAAGATCTATATACCGCCACATTTATCGTGACTACAGATGATGAACTCAATCAAATCGCATCATTTTTCCCAGGAGCAATGTCAGAGGCGCGCGAAATTGATATTGCTTCCATTCACGAAAAAGCGGGTCCCATTGATCTCTTGATCGTCTCGCCTGATGATCCGGAAGCGATGATTCGTCATTCGCAAAAGGCGCGCGAACTAGGCATTCCACTCGCTGCAGATCCGTCTCAACAACTTGCGCGAATGGATGGAGATCAGATACGCGCGCTTGTACAAGGAGCAACTTACCTTTTCTTGAATGAGTACGAACTTGCGCTCATCTTGCAGAAGACGGGAATGAGCGATCAAGAACTTTTTGATCAAGTAAAAGTGCGAGTTGTGACACTGGGTTCAAAGGGTGCACGCATTGAGGAACACGGCAAGGCGACAATCACTATTGGAGTTCCACAAGAGAAAGCAAAGGTTGATCCAACTGGAGTTGGAGATTCATTCCGGTCGGGTTTCTTGGCTGGCTTATCTTGGGGATTGAGCCACGAACGGTGCGCGCAGTTAGGTGCGATGGTCGCAACTTTCTGTTTAGAAACTAAGGGCACTCAGGAATATTTCTACGATCGCGAGCTCTTTATGTCACGCTTTGAAGAAGCTTATGGCTCTGAAGGTGCGCGTGAGGTCTATGAACACATTAATCCGCAAATGGCAGGGCCAGCTGCTTAATAGCAACTAGGAGTGCTTGCACGTCGCTCGGTGAATGATCTGGTGTGAGGCGCAAGCGAACGTTACCTGTTGTAGGCAAGCCCATTGCTGCTAATACATGGCTTGGTTGCATATTCATCGACATGCAAGCCGAACCCGTATCAACTGCAAATCCCAGGCGATCAAGTTCATTGACAAGCCACTGCGACTCAACTCCAGGGAGCGTAAATGTGAGTAGGTGAGGGGCTGTTGTCTCTGCGGATGCTGCCACAGTGGAACCAGGGAAGTTTTCGTGGATAAAAGTGCGCACTTGTTTGTTCATCTCAACAAGTTGAATTCGGTGTGACTCGTAGCCACTGCGATAGGCATCAAGTGCAATCGCACTTGCGATGGCTAGAGGTACGGAGAAATTTCCAGAAGTGGGTTTAGTGTCGTTGTGGGGAAGTGGGTTGCGCCAATTCTCTGGGCGGGACAGCGCGAAAATACTCAAACCTGCGGGCCCGCTCCACGCGCGCGAATCCCAAATGGCAGCACCCCACCGAGCAGATTCCCACTCTGGAATCGCCGCTGAACTATTTACAGCATCGACGAAAATCTCACCCGCAAACGGACCGGGATCTATCCCGAGTAATCCGGTCTCAGCATTTACAGCTTGCCAGACTAAGAGGTTGTTGGGATTTGTTCGATGAGTGTGAGCTAAATGGAAATAGCCATTGCCATCAACCGGCAAGAGCTGATGAGTTCCAGCCTCGGCCACGGCATATGCCATGGATCGCGCTGTTTTTGGTAGAAGGACAGCACCGGAATGAGACCCGGCTTTTGCGCCGCTCTGGGTAAAAAAGCCCGAGATGCCCAAGTGAAAAGCCAGGGGAGTCTCGGCAATGAAATGAATGGATTGTCTCTGTAGACCAAGGTGGGTAGCGAATATCTCACTGGCTTCATTCAGGAGGTTTGCGCTCTGACGCGATGGGCCGTGAATTTTGGCCGGGCTTGCCCAGCCACGATCAAAGGCGTCGAGCAGGAATTCTCGAGCTTTGGGATGCAGGGGTAGTTCACTGACAAATGAGTGAGAGGAGGATTGATGGGGAAAATTGCCGCCCCCATTGACAGGATCGAACTCTGTGACTGAACCCACCCCTCGAACGGTACCCCCTGTGAAGGCGAGTTGCGAACGGGGCAGTTATCCTTCTCCCATGCGTCGAAATAAGCGATCTGCCCGAATTGTCGTCGCCACTCTGGTGGCGCTGACCATCTATGTCGTCTCTCGTCTCTCGCTCAAGAACTATTCGGGTCTTGGCTTTGATAAGAACGCCTCGTCAGTGAACACCATCTCTGGACCGCTCTGGTACTGGGCATGGATCACCGCTGGCTTTGTTGGCGTTCTGACTTTCGTACTGATCATGTGGCCAGTGGTATTCCACCGCAAGAAGGGCGATGAGTTTCCTAAGCAGACTCAGTACAACGTTCCAGTTGAAATCGCTTATACGTTGATTCCATTCATCATTGTTGCTGGACTCTTTTTCTACACTGCGCGCGATGAATCTAAGATCACCAAGGTCGACTCTTACGCAACCGCCCCACACAATATTCACGTGAACGCGCAACAGTGGTCGTGGCAGTTTACTTACGACGATGCTGGCACTGGTCCAAATGCGACAGTGACCGGAACTCCAGCACAACGTCCAGTGCTGTACATGCCTCTGGGCCAAAAAGTTCTCTTCGACATTACATCTTCAGATGTAGATCACGGTTTTTGGATTCCTGATTTTATGATTCAGATTCAAGCGCTTCCAGGAGTTTCAAACCACTTGGAGTTTGCGGCGACAAAGCTTGGAACATATCCAGGTCGTTGCAACATCTTGTGCGGACGTAATCACTCACAGATGCTCTTTACTGTAAAAGTAGTAACACCAGATCAATATCAGTCCTATATCAACACACTTAAGGCGGCTGCATAATGACTACATTCGCAGAACCACAGATCGTTACCTCAGCAGGAACGACACAGCCAAAGGCGAAGAGCGCGAGCAAAGGTCGACTCTTTGTTAAGTGGGTGACTTCTACTGATCACAAGACCATCGGGTATCTCTACCTTTCAACCTCTTTCGCTTGGTTCTTGGTAGCTGGTGTCTTGGCTTTGATGCTTCGTGCTGAACTTGCTCGTCCAGGTCTGCAATTTATGTCTACCGAGCAGTACAACCAGATTTTCACAATGCATGGAACGATCATGCTCTTGATGTTCGCAACCCCACTCTTTGTAGGTTTTGCGAACGTGATTATGCCGCTACAAATCGGTGCAGCCGACGTAGCCTTCCCACGATTAAATATGCTCTCTTATTGGCTCTACCTCTTCGGTGGACTAATGGCATTTGGGGGATTCCTTAGCCCTGGTGGCGCAGCATCATTTGGTTGGACTGCATATGCCCCACTTGCAAACTCACAATATTCACCTGGTATCGGTGGCGATCTCTGGGTAATTGGTCTGGCAGTTTCAGGTCTTGGAACAATTCTCGGTGGCGTTAACTTTGTGACGACTATTCTCACGATGCGTGCGCCTGGTATGACGATGTTCCGTATGTCTATCTTCTCGTGGAACGTATTGTTGACATCAATCCTCGTACTTCTTGCATTCCCACCACTGGCTGCAGCTCTACTAGGTTTGGAATCAGACCGCCTATTCGGTTCACACCTCTTTGATCCGTCTAACGGTGGTGCAATGTTGTGGCAACACCTCTTCTGGTTCTTCGGACACCCAGAGGTGTATATCTTGGCGCTGCCATTCTTTGGAATCGCTTCGGAGATTCTTCCAGTCTTTAGCCGTAAGCCAATCTTTGGTTACAAAGGTTTGATTGCCGCGACTATCGGTATCGCTGCACTCTCTGTTGCAGTGTGGGCTCACCATATGTTTGCAAGTGGGCAAGTGCTCTTGCCGTTCTTCTCGTTCATGACATTCCTTATCGGTGTTCCAACTGGTGTGAAGTTCTTCAACTGGATTGGAACGATGTGGCGTGGTGCTGTCACTTTTGAAACACCAATGCTCTTTATTCTTGGATTCTTGGTCACATTCCTCTTTGGTGGATTGACCGGAATTATCCTTGCGAGCCCACCAATGGACTTCGCAGTCTCTGCTTCTTACTTTGTAGTTGCTCACTTCCACTACGTGCTCTTTGGAACAGTGGTCTTTGCGATGTTCGGTGGTTTCTACTTCTGGTGGCCAAAGATGACAGGACACATGCTTAACGAACGTCTTGGAAAGATTCACTTCTGGACGCTCTTCTTCGGCTTCCACCTCACATTCTTGGTTCAGCACTGGCTTGGAATCAAGGGTATGCCTCGTCGTTATGCTGACTACTTGGCTTCAGATGGATTCACCACACTCAATACGGTCTCAACGATCGGTTCGTTCCTACTGGCGCTTTCAATGCTTCCATTCATGCTCAATGTCTGGATCAGCCGCAAGAGCCCTAAGGTGACTGTTGATGATCCGTGGGGTTATGGTGCTTCTCTTGAGTGGGCGACATCATGCCCACCACCACGCCATAACTTCCTCTCAATGCCTCGCATTCGTTCCGAGCGTCCGGCCTTTGACCTCCATTACCCTGATATCCACACAGAAGGGCACTAAGTGAAAAGCTCCTATCGTCTCTTCATCGGTTTGGCGATCTTCTACGCCATCATCGATCTGGTTTACTGGAAAATGGGCGGAGATCCACTCGGCATCACCGGTATTTTCTTGGCTACCTGCTTTGCCGCACTCCTTGGTTTCTACCTGTGGTTCTCAGATCGCCGCCAGGGCTTGCTTCCTGAAGACAATCTTGAAGGTGAGATTGCAGACTCCGCTGGCGAGCTTGGATTCTTCTCACCTCACTCATGGTGGCCACTTCCTTTAGGACTTTCGGCTTGCGCCGCAGGACTCGGCCTGGTTCTGGGTTGGTGGTTGACCGTGATTGCGGTCGGTTCGCTCTTTATCTCGATTTTGGGCTTCACCCTTGAATATGAGGGTCCGGTCGACTCGACTCCATCTCACCACTAGTAGCAAGGGAGTGACAAACGAGTTTCCTGCGAAGGCATTCGCGAAGTAATTTCTTAACCCCTCTGGCCTCAATAGGTCAGAGGGGTTCTCTTATGTAACGGCTTAGTTGGCTAGTTTGGCTGAGTTGGCTAAGTTAGCCAACGACTCACCATCGACTCGCATCACAGTCCATTCGCTCATGAGCGCGGCTCCAATGCTTGTATAAAAGGAGATCGCTGCTTCATTCCAATCCAGCACCCACCACTGCAAGCGGTGATATCCGCGCTCAATACAGAGTGAGGCAAGGTGTTTCAGGTAGGCAGAACCAAACCCGGCAGAGCGATGTGCAGTCCTGATATAGAGATCCTCTAAGTAGATGCCGTGGGTACCCGTCCAGGTCGAGTAGTTGAGAAACCAGATCCCAAAACCCGCAATTTCTCCATCCTCAGATTCGATAAGGTCGCAGAAGACTGCAGGCTTATCTGCAAAGAGAGCTGCGTGTAGTTGCTGCGGGGAGAGCACTGCTTGCTCCTTTGCTTTCTCAAATTCCGCCAATTCGATGATCATTGCGTGGACGAGGTGCACTTCATCTTCTCTCACAGCTCTGATATTCACTTGCTTATCCTAGATAGGTGCAGAGGAAATGTATAAAAAAATCCCCCAACCACGAATGGCTAGGGGATTGAATGGTTTCTACTACCGCTTAGTGATGATCACCAAGTTCTTTCAGTTCTGTCACGGTAGCTGCAGGTACTTGTACGTTGTGAGCCTCATTAAGGCGCTTGCGCAACTTACCTTTCCAGCCAACAAGAGCTTCTTCTGGAAGTGGGGCAGGAAGAGCATCAGGCATCTGGTGCTGCGTCAAAGTCCACTTCTTGGCATCTGAGATCGGCTCGTGTACTTCAATCATCTCACCGCTAGGAAGCATGACCAAGCGTCCGGTCTCACGACCATGGAGCACGAGATCACGATCTGCGCGTTGCAACGAGAGGCAGATGCGCTTTGTGATGATAAAGACGATCGGTGGAACTGTGAAGAGTCCAATGCGTGTGAACCACATAATTCCATTAATGGTGAGATGGAAGTGTGTGGCGATGATGTCGTTACCACCGTTGGCAAGGGCAATCACCATGAATGCGATCGACATTGCGCCGAGCGCAGTTCGGTTAGGAACGTTACGTGGGCGATCCAATAGATGGTGTTCACGATGATCACCGGTGATCCAAGCTTCAATGAATGGATAGAAAGTCATTCCAACGAAGATAATGCCAGGCAGTACCAAACTTGGAAGCAAGATATTCCATGAAATTGTGTGACCAAGCCAGTGTGTCTCAAGTGGTGGAGCCATACGTACCAAGCCATCAAGCCATCCCATGTACCAGTCTGGTTGCGAACCTGCTGAGATCTGACCAGGCGTGTATGGACCGTAGAGCCAAATTGGGTTGATAGACGCTACAGCTCCCAAGAAAGCCGTAACACCAAAGACGATAAAGAAGAATCCACCAGCTTTAGCCATATAGACCGGCATAAGTGGGTATCCAACAACGTTTGTCTCTTTACGTCCTGGGCCAGGAAATTGGGTGTGCTTTTGATACCAGACCATCATCAAGTGCACTGTGATCAGAGCCAAGAAGAGTGCTGGAAGAAGCAGGATGTGGACCATATATACACGTGGGATAAAGGATGTTCCAGGGAAAGGTCCGCCGAATGCAAAGAACGCCAGATATGAGCCAACTACCGGAATCGCTTGAAGAATCGCTTCAGCGATGCGAATACCTGTTCCTGAGAGAAGGTCATCTGGAAGTGAATATCCAAGGAATCCTTCGATGATGCCAAATGTAAGAAGACCAATACCGATTAACCAGTTGGTCTCACGTGGCTTACGGAATGCACCGGTGAAGAAGACGCGGAATAAGTGCACGACGATAGCCACCATAAAAATAAGCGCTGCCCAGTGGTGAATCTGTCGCATGAGTAGTCCACCGCGTACATCGAAAGATAGGTGGAGTGTAGAGGCGTAAGCAGCTGACATGCTGACGCCTGAAAGGGGAGTGTATGCACCCTGGTAAACAACATCACGTTGAGAAGGATCAAACCAGAATGTAAGGAAAGTTCCCGAAAGAAGAAGAATGACGAAAGAGTAAAGACATACTTCACCCAACATGAATGACCAGTGGTCTGGGAAGATCTTGTTGAGATTCTTTCGAATGTATCCGGCGCTACCTAGACGCTCATCTGCGTAAGTAGCTGCGCCATTGGCAAGTTTGCCAGCGCGTGTAGTTGGTGCGCTCTTCTTATCAGCCATTTTGTGAGTTCCGTTCCCAGAAGCTTGGTCCGATTGGGACAGTGAATGGTTGTTTGGCCACTAAGAAGCCGTTGTCATCGACAGTGATTGCTAGTTGTGGAAGTGGGCGTGCAGCAGGGCCGAAAATAACCTTTGCCGCACGTGTTACATCGAATGTTGATTGGTGACATGGGCAGAGAAGGTGGTGTGTCTGCTGTTCATACAGAGCTACCGCACAACCCATGTGCGTACAGATCTTTGAGAAAGCGATGATGCCGTTATATGTCCACGACAAGCGCTCTGCATCCAAATTGAAGTCCTCAGGGCGTAGGCGGATCAAGAGAACTGCATCTTTGCCGATGTTCTCCAATGTGCGCTCTCTTCCTGCAGGAAGTTCAGGGAGAACTTGAGCGACCGCACCTACTTCGAGATCTTCTGGTCGAATTGGAGTGTTTGCGGGATCTAGCATCAAGCGAGTTCCTGCGGTCCAATCGGTTGTATCCAAATACTTACCTGGCATTGGACCAAGGTCGCGAAGTAATACAAGTGGTGAGAGTCCTACAAGACCAAGAGCTAAACCAAGAGTGCGCTTGATGAGGGGACGACGAGCGATTCCAACTTCTTCGACACGGCTGGTGACTGTGTCCGTGAGTGCCTGACGATCTTCATCTGAAGAACGGAATTCATGGCGTTCTTGTACTTGCTCGGTATCAGGCATCAATTTCTTAGCCCATTGAATTGCACCTAGGCCGATGCAGAGAGTTGCAGCAGTGAGACCAAGACCAACGCACATTTGTTGGACATTGGTGCTTCCCAAAATTGGTATGTAGATGTAAACCTGTGGGTGGATCCAAATGTAAGAAGCGATAGTTCCGATCGTGCCGAGGGCAGAGATGAGGAAGAGAATCGCTACTTGTTGCTCAGCGCGCTTTTCTGCTGCTGGGTCATGGTCAGCGTTTCGATGCACATGCTCTGGCAGACCAGGATCTTGGAAGCGTTCGATATTTGTGCTCATATTATTTCGCCTTCAGTGCGAGCCATACAGATACTCCAATGAGTAATCCGATAGCGAGTGTCCATGCGACAAGTCCTTCTGTGAACGGACCAACGCGACCGAGAGATGCGCCACCTTGATTCTGTTCGTGGTTAACATTTTGTAGCCAAGAGATGATGCTTAATTTCTCTTGTGGAGTAATGGTTGCATCGGTGAACTTAGGCATTGATTGTGGGCCAGTCACCATAGCCTCATAGACATATTTTGGTTCTACACCCATCAATGAAGGTGCATATTTACCATTAGTAAGTGCGCCACCTTGACCGGCAAAGTTGTGGCACATGGCGCAGTTTGTTCTAAATAGCTGTCCGCCTTCTGCGATGTTTCCATCGCGCTCCCAGTTGAGGTTGTCATTGGTCACTGCGGCAGGTCCAGGGGCTAAAGAAGCAACGTAAGCAGCCAAAGCTGCGGTCTGCTGTGGGTCATAAAGTGGCTTTTTCTGCATGGCTTGCATGCTCATATCCATCATCGGCATACGGCCAGTACCAACTTGGAAATCAACTGCTGCGGCACCTACGCCAATGAGAGAAGGAGCAATATTTCCGCCTTCAGCATTGAGGCCGTGGCAGGATGAACAACCACGCAAGAAGATTGCTTTACCTTGAGAAACGAGAGGTGACGTAGATGTCACTGGTGTTTGTTGTGCGCTAGGTAGCGCAGAGGCGACACCAAATGCTGTGCCAATAGTGAAGAGCGCTGCAACAACAAGAATCGGAGCTGCAATCTTGCTGCGACGTAGCGATGCGATTCTTGAAAATCTCTTTGTAACGAAGCGGCGCTTTGGAGAGGGTTGTTTCATGGTCATAGTTATATGAGTCCGCTTCTACTTAATCAGGTAAATGGTTGAGAAGAGGGCAATCCAGACAATGTCAACGAAGTGCCAGTAGTACGAAACTACGATAGCCGTCGTTGCTTGAGAGTGACCAAACTTCTTTGCTTTATTCACTCGAATGAGTACAACTAAAAAGGCAAGGAGACCACCGGTCACGTGCATTCCATGGAAGCCAGTGGCGAGATAGAAGACTGAACCGTAAGCTCGTGATGAAAGTGAAAGACCGTCACGAACAAGGTTCGCATACTCATAGATCTGACCACCTATGAAGAAAGCGCCCATGAGGAAGGTCAACGCAAACCACTCACGCATGCCCCACTTAGAAAACTTCCAGATAGAACCTGTGCGTCGAGCCTGGAAGCGTTCGGCAGCGAAGACACCAAACTGACAGGTCACCGAGGAGAGAACCAGGACTGTGGTGTTGATGGAAGCGAATTTCACATTCAACATACCGGTGGATTCAAGCCAGACCTTCGGTCCTTGCACTGCACGTGTAGTGAAATACATTGCAAAGAGCGCTGCGAAGAACATCAACTCAGAAGAGAGCCAGACGATCGTTCCTACCGCGACTATGTTCGGGCGGTTATTTTTAGCTGGAGCATCAAGTGTGGTCACAGGGGGATTATTCCCGATTTCACCTAAATTTCCCTATTTAGAAGCGGTTACTGGCAGGGCAATAGCGGGTGAGTCTGATCACCCCAAAACGGACTTTTTTTTTGACCCTCCGCGAGGGCTAGGATCGGAGTATGACTGAGTCAACCACCACCTGGGATGTGATCGTGGCGGACTTGGCTGACGGTCAAGATCTCACCCGCGATCAAGCCCTCTGGGCCATGAACGAAATCCTTGAAAATCTTGCTAGTAAAGACGACATTAAGTCCTTTCTGCTGGGGGTTCAGGCAAAGGGTGAGACACCGCAAGAGGTGGCGGCCTTTCTTGAGGTGATGTTTGGACACAGCGCCCCGATCTCCATCACCGAACGGGCCGTCGACCCTGTCGGAACTGGCGGTGACGGAGCAAACACCATCAATATTTCTAGCACTGCTGCCATCATTGCAGCAGCAGCCGGGGCAAAGGTTGTGAAGCACGGAGCACGAGCAGCAAGTTCCACCTCCGGAGCCGCAGACCTATTGGAAGGGCTAGGACTTCGTATCGACCTCAACGGCGAGCAAGTTGCACAATGCTTTGGTGAGTTAGGTATTGGTTTCTGTTTTGCTCCAACCTTCCATCCGGCTATGCGTTTTGCGGCCCCAGCTCGAAAAGAGCTCGGTCAGGCTTCTGTTTTCAACATACTGGGACCGCTCGCCAATCCCGCAAAGCCCAAAGCCATGGCGCTGGGAGTGGCAAAAGAACGAGCGCTACCACTGATGGCCCAAGTACTTGCCGATCGCGGCACTGAAGGATTCCTATTCCGCGGTGGCGACGGTCTCGATGAGATTACTTTGACCACGACTAGTCGAATTGTTCAGGTTTCGGCCGAGGGCATGAAAGAGGAGATCTTTGATCCGAAAGAGCTTGGGATTTCCTATGCTCCGATTTCAGAGATCACAGGTGGGGACGCTGCGTATAACGCTTCGGTCACTCGAAGAATCCTTGATGGCGAAAAATCGGCTGCCAGAGAGGCAGTCCTTCTCAACGCCGCCGCTGCAATCGCAGCTTATCGCGGCGATTTCCATCTGGGAATCGTGGAGCAATTGCAACGCGGTTATGAAGCGGCTTGCCAATCTATCGATAGTGGGGCAGCGTCATCCCTGCTGACTCGTTGGATTGAACTCACTCAGTCGATCTAGCTCATTTTAGTAATGAGTACCGAGTAGTGATTATCTCTTGACCTTTTTTGCGAGGTGTTCGAGTAGGTCATTCAGCGATTCCACACCATAGCCCCCTAGTCGCTCGAAAAGAGCATGAAGTATCTCAACGGTCGTTTGCGCATCATCGAGGGCGCGGTGATTTGGGGTAACGGTTGTTCCAAAAAATTCTGCCAAGGTGCCTAACTTACAATTACTCACTTCATCGCGTGAGAGCACAGAACGCGCAAGTTTCACAGTGTCGACTATTGGAAATTGAGGCCACTCTGTTTCAATTTCGGCACTTGCTGCTTTGAGAAATCCCACATCGAATGGTGCATTATGTGCAACCAATATTACCTCGTTATGAGGCTGGCAGAACTCAAGAAAATCCACAAGTGCTTCATCGATGATTGGTGCAAATCTCAACATCTCATCCGTGATGCCGGTGAGCTCTGTGATGAAGGGCGGGATTGGCGTGAGCGGATTTACAAATGTTTGGAACTCTGCCACAACTTCGCCACCGAAGATTTTCACGGCTCCAATTTCGGTAATACCTGCACCATGTGCTGGGCTCGCACCTGTGGTCTCAAGATCTACCACAACAAATGTCGTTGCAAAGAGTGGAACATCTGAGTTTGAGCGTTGCGGCTGGGGCACCTGACAACCATACAGAGCGAGAGTGGGTGACAAAAGTATCTGCGGGTACGACAATGGCCTTATGACTACAACAGGCGCACCAGCTGGATGGTTAGAGGATTACTACGCCCAAGGCACAAAACATAACGATATAGGAATTGTATTTGTGCACGGTTTTACTGGCAGCCCTGCATCCATGCGGCCTTGGGCGCATTTCATGAACGAAGCTGGATATACCGTCAGCGTGCCTCGACTGCCTGGGCACGCGACCCAGTGGCAAGACCTCAATCACGTGACATGGGAAAAGTGGCCGGAGCGAGTTGATAGTGAAGTGGAGCGGCTCTTACATAATTGTCGAAAGGTTTTCATTTTTGGGCTCTCGATGGGCGGTGCAACCACTCTTAATGTCGCAGAGCGCAGAAGTGCTGATGAAAAAGTTGCCGGCCTCGTTTTGGTCAACCCAATGATCCATATTCCCGGTTTGCGGATTAAGTTTGCGCCGATCATTGCCTTACTGAAGAAGGGTTTACCATCAGTAGGGGATGACATCAAAGCGCCAGGTGTCACAGAATGGGGATATGACGTTCTACCAACTCGCGGCGTACTTCAACTTAAGAAACTCTTGGACAACACACGGGATCAGTTGAATCGCGTAAAAGTCCCAACTTTGTTATTCCATAGCGTCGATGATCACGTTCTACCCGTCTCTAACTCAGACATCATCATGGCTGGCATCTCATCCGTTCACAAGCAACGAATCGAATTAACCAATAGCTATCACGTAGCAACGTTGGACCATGATGCTTCATTAATATTTGCAAACGCGCTAGCACACGTACAAGAGTGGAGTAAGTAATGAATCAGAAATTAACCATCCCAGATACAGATTTAGTTGTATATCCACTCTGCCTAGGAGGCAATGTCTTTGGTTGGTCAGCTGACCAAGATGAGTCCTTTGCGGTGCTCGATGCTTTTGCAGAGGCTGGCGGTAATTTCATTGACACGGCTGACGTCTACTCGGAGTGGAAGCCTGGCAATGCAGGCGGTGAGTCCGAGACCATAATCGGAAATTGGATGAAATCACGCGGTAATCGCAGCGAGATGATCATCGCGACCAAAGTTGCCAAGTACTCCAAGCGCCCGGGTCTAGATCCTGGAAATATAAGTGCTGCCTTGGATGACTCGTTGTCGCGGTTACAGACTGATTACGTCGATCTGTACTACTCGCATGAAGATGATCCGAAAGTGGCGATGGCCGACGTGCTTCTGAGGTTTACAGAGTTTATCTCGATAGGAAAAATCCGCTACATCGGAGCTTCCCAACATACTGCTGGTCGACTTGCAGAGGCTTTAGATCTTTCGAAAAAAAATGGTTACGCCTCATACGTGGCACTCCAGGATCAATATAACTTGGTGGAGCGTAATCCCTTTGAAAGCGAGCAAGAAGCAGTTGTTCGTGAGCATGCGATATCGGCTATTCCATTTTTTGGATTAGCTAAAGGATTTTTGTCAGGTAAATATCGCCCTGGAGTAAACGTTGATTCGGTGCGTGCCGATGGGGTAGTGAGTTATCAAAATGAGAAGGGCTGGGCAATTATCCAGGTCCTCGATCAACTCTCCAAAAAATATAGTGCACCTATTAGCGCGATTTCTTTAGCCTGGCTGCGCTCTAATCCTGCAGTGAGTACTCCTATCGCCAGCGCGCGAACGGTTGAACAGTTGCGCGAGATCATGCAGATTGTTGAACTCGAAGATGGCGATATTGATCTACTTGATCGAGTGAGCAGTTGATCAAACTTCTTGAAATAATCCCTGCTTTTGCTGCAACTGCGCTACTGCTGGCGGTAGTACCGGGGCAGGGTGTGGCCATGATTCTTCGGCAATCTCTGTTAGGCGGGAGAGAGGCAGCCTTTTTCTCGGTATTTGGAAATTCCACGGGTTTGATAATTTGGGGCGCGCTCTCATCGGTCGGCCTATCAGCTGTCTTCGCAAAGAGCCATCTGGCATTCTCAATCTTGAAATACGCTGGAGTGGCATTCCTGACAGGGCTTGCTATCCAAACCCTCTTTGAACTTCGCAATGAATATGGGAAATTCAACCTTACTGACAGCGCAAAAACTCGAAGGTTTGCAGCCTATCGTCTAGGACTAATCACGAATTTAACCAATGTCAAAGCTGCAGTTTTTGCTGTTGCATTTATCCCACAATTTGTTCCACAGCACTTTTCCCTTGCGTGGGGAATTTTTATATTGGCATGCGTGCAGTCGTGCGTTTCTTTCAGTTGGTACACAGTCCTAATTCTCGCCGTACACAAATCATCGGCGATACTGCAACGACCTTCGGTTCGAAAGGTGCTTACCGGAATTTCTGCAGCAGGAATCATTCTTCTCGCGATTGGCCTTCTCCTTACTAGCCCGCGCTAAGGTATCGCTATAGGCTTGCGCAATCATGAGTGAATTAATGGACGAAGAAGTTCTCATAAACGCGCGGGGCTTGCGCAAGGTCTATGGTGATTTCACCGCGGTAAACGGAATCGACTTTCAGGTTCGCAAAGGTGAGTCTTTTGGCTTTCTTGGGCCAAACGGAGCAGGCAAGTCCACAACAATGCGGATCATTGCGGCGACACTCACTCGCTCGGGTGGTGTGCTGACAATTTTAGGTAAAGATCCGCAGACGCATGGCCCAGAGATCAAAGCGCATCTCGGGGTTGTACCTCAGGCCGACAATCTCGACAACGCGCTTACTGTGCAAGAGAATCTCTATGTCTACGGTAGATATTTTGGACTTACGCGCTCTTTTCTTAAAGGCAAAGTAGAAGAGCTGCTTGATTTTGCTCAACTCGTGGATAAACGATCCGTGAAGGTGGAAGAACTCAGCGGTGGCATGAAGCGTCGCTTGACTATTGCCAGAGCGCTGGTGAGTGAACCAGAGATCTTGATGCTCGATGAACCTACGACCGGATTGGATCCGCAAGCCCGTCATATTCTCTGGGATCGGCTCTTTAGACTTAAAGAACAAGGAGTCACCCTGCTGATCACCACGCACTACATGGATGAGGCCGAACAACTCTGTGATCGAATTATGGTGATGGACAAGGGAAGCATCATGGCGGAGGATTCCCCAGCAGGCTTGATTCGCGAATATTCCACGCGTGAAGTCCTCGAACTTCGCTTTGGATCCCAACGTAACGTAGAGGTTGCAGATTCACTCAAGTCATTCTGTGATCGGATAGAAGTTCTCCCAGATCGCATTTTGCTCTATGCAGATGATGGTGAATCTTTGCTCCATAGAATCAATGAACAAGGCATTCATCCCCTTACTTCTTTGGTGCGCAGAAGTTCACTCGAGGATGTCTTCCTTCGACTTACCGGACGAACGTTGGTCGAATAAGTGCAAGCGACAAATCGGCGAGGATCTCTGCAGCTTGTTGATCTGGGAAAGATTAAGCGTTATGGAGCGCGTTCGGTCATGGAGAACAGGCTGCGTATTATGTGGAAATTTGCCTGGAGCGTTGGATTTACTGCAGCCCTAAACCCAAGCCTCTACCTGCTTTCAGTTGGCATTGGAGTCGGTAAATTAATCGATGCGCATTCGGGCTCGGTTGATGGCGTCACGTATCTCACCTTCCTTGCACCAGCGCTATTAGCAACCGCTGCTATTCAAAACGCCATGGATGAGGTGGTCTTCCCTGTGATGGAAGGCTTCAAATGGACGAAAAGTTTCTACGCGATTCACTCGACTCCGGTGAGCGCTAAGCAGATAGCCAACGGCTTGCTCTATGCAGCGATGCTTCGCACCACCTTCTCGGTGACCGTTTATGGCTTAGTGATCTACCTATTTGGTGGTTTCACATCAGCACGTGGTTGGGTAGCCATACCGACCGCGTTACTTGCTGGAGCGGCTTTTGGTGCATTCATTATGGGGATAGCGGTTGCGGCCAAGAACGATGATTCATTCTTCATGCTTTTAAGTCGTTTTGTGATGATGCCACTTTTTCTTTTTTCAGGAACCTTTTATCAGTTGCGTTCGATGCCGATTTATCTGCGTCCGATCGGATGGCTATCACCGCTCTGGCATACCACCGAACTTGGGCGTTATCTGACTTATGGCCATCACTTATCGGCGTTGATGGCTTGTGTCCACCTCGCATATTTGTTGTGCATGTTCGGCTTCGGCTTGTGGTTTGCACATAAGCAATTCGAGAAACGTTTAACAAAATGAGCTTCGGATCTATGGAGAATTCCAAGACGAGTAGAGCAGTTCAGATCGCACAAGCGCGAAGTTCACGAGTCGGTTCGTCGCAATACGCAGGTCGTGCGCATACTTTGCTGGAGCGCAGTGCGTTAGCGTTTAGAAATTCTGCGTGGTTGGCAGTCCTTTCGGGGTTCCTCGAACCTGTGCTCTATTTGGTCTCATTTGGGTACGGCCTCGGTCATCTCATTGGACACATCACCTTGCCCGGTGGACGCGCAGTAAGTTACGCAATGTTTATTGCCCCAGGACTTTTGGCGACCAGTGCAATGAATGGCGCAATTTACGACTCCACGTGGAACGTATTTTTCAAGCTCAAACACGATCGCATTTATCAGGGAATGTTGCAGACCTCGCTCGGTCCGTTAGATGTAGCGCTAGGTGAAATTATGTGGGCGCTACTTCGCGGCTTCGCATATGCATGCGGTTTCATGTGTGTAGTGGTGCCTATGGGATTAATAAAGAGTGCGTGGGGAGTTCTAGCCATTCCTGCAGCGGTGCTTATTGCCTTTGGCTTCGCATCTTTAGGAATGGGAATCACCTCGTGCTTTAAGTCATATCAGCAGATGGATTTCATCAACATCGCGCTACTGCCGATGTTCCTATTTTCAGGTTCTTTTTATCCTTTGACGGTCTACCCAGGTTATCTGCAGGGCATTATTAAAGCGCTCCCGCTTTGGCAGGCGATCGATCTAGAACGCAATCTCACTCTTGGAATTATCAGCAGGGGAGATCTCATACATCTCTGCTATTTCATCGTGATGATTGCCATTGGGCTTACGGTGACGACCAAGCGTTTGACTAAGTTATTTCTGAGATAAATAAGAAGATAAATCTGAGTGGACGATACTGGGATCGAACCAGTGACCCCCACAATGTCAATGTGGTGCTCTACCGCTGAGCCAATCGTCCTTGTTTCTCTTGCTTCTTTAATCTAAAGTGCAGAGATCGGTAAGTCGAATCCTACACCCGACCAAAGTCGTCTTCGACCCGCTCAATATCATCTTCGCCAAAGTAGGTTCCGGTCTGAACTTCTATAAAAAGGAGTTCTTGCTCGCCGGTATTGGCGATTCGATGAAGAGCACCGACAGGAACATTCACGCTCTCACCCGGGCCGACCTTGCGTACCTGGCCTTCTAGGGTGACTTCACCAGTGCCATGCACGATGAACCAGTGTTCTGCTCGTTTTTCATGTTTTTGATACGAGAGGCGCTGTCCGGGCTTAACCCAAATCTCTTTCACCTTGAAAGTTGGTGAGTCGTCAATCACGAGATAGCGACCCCACGGGCGAATTGAATCTTCACTCATGGCTCGATCCTACCTTTTGTTGCACCTTTTAAAGCTCGACTCTTAGCTTACGTCGGATATATCGCCGTACGTGCGTGTATTGCAGCACCGAGCAGCCCAGCATCGGCGCCGAGATTAGCTGCAAGTATGTTGAGTTCGTCCAAATATCCAGCCAGCGCTGCTTCCCGCTTGAGGTGTTTTCGAAGCGGAGACCAGAAGATATCGCCCGCGAATGAGACGCCTCCACCGATAACAACCGTATTTACATCTGCAATCATCAAGGCATTCGTAATTCCTACCGCGAGCGCAGCGATACCAGCATCTATAGCGGCTAAAGCAATCTGATCGCCAGCTCGTGCAGAAGTGGCCAGCGACTGGAAATCATCTCCACCAATCCAACCTTCTTTTTTAGCAGCTTCGACCATTTTTGGACCTCGAGTAAACTCCTCTAAACAACCAGTTCGACCACAGACACAGATTCGATCACTGGTGAAAGCGATGCTGTGATGTCCAATCATTGCTGCATTTCCGCTACGACCTAGGTGAACCTTCCCATTGATGACTAGTCCACCTCCAATGCCGGTAGAAACCACAACACCAAGTACATTTTTATGATCTTTTGCTGCGCCAATAGTGTGTTCGGCGAGTGCAAGTGCCGAGCAATCACCGAGCATTGAAATCGGGATATCTGGAAAGATCTGTGAAATGCGTTCTATAAGAGGGAAATCTCGCCACTGCGTGATGTTCACGGGGGATACGGTGCCAGTGACGCAATCGATTGGCCCGGCGCTTGCTACGCCAATATGGTTGATCGGTTGATCGGTATAAGAGATAAGTTCTCTCTTAAGAGATTCCCACAATGAATCGTTGGGATCTGATTCCACAGTGGGTTCATGTTGTGAAGATATCTGTTTGCGATGTGTGAGATTAAATGAGCCATCGCAGAGCGCGAGTGCAATCTTTGTGGCACCAATGTCGATTGCCAGCGTATTCATGGCGACATTATTCAGGTTAGTCGTTGGGTTTGTTAGTCGGGTTGCCAGTCGGAAAATGAGTTAGTGGCTTGAAGTAAAGATGGAGGTCGGAACGGGATTTGAACCCGTGTGGCAGGATTTGCAGTCCTGAGCCTCGCCTCTCGGCCATCCGACCTTGCTGTGGAGCGAGAATCGCTCATGAGAGTAACCAGAGCGGACGACCGGGTTCGAACCGGCGACCTGAACCTTGGCAAGGTTCCGCGCTACCAACTGCGCTACGTCCGCATGTACTTCTTACACAGTGCTATTTTGGCTAGTTTGCACTGCTCTCCACTTAGCCATCGCGTCTGTGCCGACTCGACGTCTGCTCTAACACTCGCTTTCGTGAAGACCCAAATCTATCGCAAACCGCCATTACTGCCAAAAGAGGGTAGGCAGCGCGCGGGCGATAGGCTTAACCCATGGCCCAGATTGCAATCACTATTGACGGACAATCACGTTCCGTCGAAGCCGAGACCCGAGCGACCCACCTGTTTGCCGATGACCCAACGATTGTTGTCGCGCGAATTAATGGTGAAATTCGAGATCTCTGGACCGAACTTCACGAGGGTGACGTGGTGGAGTCAATCGCGATTTCCTCACCTGAAGGACTTAACGTACTTCGACACTCCACAGCCCACGTACTCGCGCAAGCGGTTCAAGAAGTCTTTCCGGAGACCAAACTTGGAATCGGCCCCCCAATCACAGATGGTTTTTATTACGACTTCGACCCAGAAAAGCCATTTACTCCAGATGATTTGGAGAAGCTTGAATCGGCGATGCGCAAGATTGTGAAGGCTGGTCAACGTTTCCGCCGTCGTGTAGTGACTGAGAGCGAGGCACGAACTGAACTCGCCAGTGAGCCTTACAAGTGTGAATTGATCGGAATCAAGGGTTCAGATGATGAGGCCAATGTAGAAGTTGGCGGTGCTGAACTTACGATTTACGACAACCTCGGTCGAGACGGGCAACCTGTCTGGAAGGACCTCTGTCGTGGTCCTCACCTGCCGTCTACAAAATTGATACCCGCATTTAAACTCATGCGCTCAGCCGGTGCGTATTGGCGAGGTTCAGAGAAGAACCCAATGCTGCAACGCATTTATGGAACTGCCTGGCCATCACAAGAAGAATTAGATTCTTATCTTGCTCTTTTGGCTGAAGCGGAGAAGCGAGACCACCGACGGCTCGGTACAGAGCTCGATCTCTTTTCATTCCCAGAAGAAGTTGGTAGTGGCTTAGCAGTCTTTCATCCTAAGGGCGGAATAGTTCGCCGTGCGATGGAAGACTATTCGCGCCGTCGCCACGAAGAAGAGGGTTACCAGTTTGTTTACTCTCCACACCTGACCAAGGCTGCACTCTTTGAAACTTCTGGACACCTAGATTGGTATTCAGAAGGTATGTATCCACCAATGATCATGGATGAAGAACTTCATGCAGATGGCACGGTGAAACGTCAGGGCCAGAAGTACTACATGAAGCCTATGAATTGTCCATTCCATAACTTGATTTATAAGTCTGGATCACGTTCTTATCGCGAGTTGCCACTTCGGCTCTTCGAATTTGGAACGGTCTATCGTTATGAAAAATCAGGCGTGATCCACGGACTTACGCGCGCCCGTGGATTTACTCAGGACGACGCCCATATTTATTGCACTAAAGATCAGATGATGGGGGAGTTGGATTCACTTCTTACCTTCGTTCTCAATCTCCTTCGTGATTACGGACTTGATGATTTTTACTTAGAGTTATCTACTCGCAATCCCGCAAAATCGGTAGGTTCCGATGAAGACTGGCATGCGGCTACCGAAGCGCTCCGTCAGGCGGCTTCCAAGCAGAATCTGGAACTTGTAATGGATCCAGAGGGCGCAGCCTTCTATGGTCCAAAGATTTCGGTTCAAGCAAAAGATGCGATCGGGCGTACCTGGCAGATGTCTACGATCCAAGTAGATTTCCAATTGCCGCAGCGCTTTGATCTTGAGTATCAATCGAGCGATGGCTCGCGCCAACAACCAGTGATGATTCACCGCGCTCTTTTTGGTTCGATCGAACGTTTCTTTGGTGTTCTCACCGAGCACTACGCCGGCGCTTTCCCACCATGGCTTGCTCCGGTTCAAGTTCGTGCAATTCCTGTTGCTGATGCGTTCACACCGTATTTGCAAGAAGTTGCTGCTCGTATGCGAAAAGTTGGTATTCGCGTTGATGTGGATACATCCGATGATCGCATGCAGAAAAAAGTACGCAATGCTCAACTCGAGAAGATTCCGTTCATGATGATTGCCGGAGAAGAGGATGCGGCAAATGGCGCTGTCTCTTTCAGATACCGCAATGGCGAACAGAAAAATGGAATTCCCGAAGCCGATGCAATCGCCGAAATTCTCGCTGCGATTGCCGACCGCGCACAGATCTAGCGAAGTTTGGCGGGGGGCTGACGAGTGAGTGACGAGTTCATTACAGGTGGTGCGGGGATGCCAGATTCATGGCAACGACTCTGGGCGCCACACCGAATGAACTATCTGTCGGGTGAAAATAGACCGTTACCAGGCAACAGTGTTCCTTGCCCGTTCTGTCGGGTTCCGTCTTTGAGCGATGAAGATGGACTCATTGTGGCTCGCGGCAAGACTGCATATGTGGTTTTGAATCTTTACCCATACAACGCTGGTCATCTCCTTGTGTGTACCTACCGACACGTCGCTGACCTCACAGAACTTTCAGAAGAGGAGCGCAATGAGCTCAGTGAACTCACCGCGCACTCCATGAAGGTCTTACGCAAGGCGAGTAATGCAAAGGGCTTTAATTTAGGAATGAATCAAGGGGCCATTTCTGGAGCAGGAGTCGCCGAACATATTCACCAACACGTGGTGCCACGCTGGTCCGGGGATGCAAACTTCATGCCAATTATCGGCCAGACAAAGGTACTCCCAGTTTTACTTCAGAGTACTCGCGAGGAATTAGCCAAGAACTGGAATTTGGTCTAGGTAGCGCTTTATCTCTGAAATACCAATAGGAGAGTTCTCTATCCATGGAAGCGCTGGAAAGAGAAGTCCGGCTTGGAAACTTTCTTCACCAGCATCTTCGAGTTGCTCTAAGTACTCTTCGCGAAATTGCTGCACAAGTTCTTGGTGTTCTTGCGAGGCCGGCGATGTGAGGACCGGATTCGCGCTGTAATCAGTAATCTGAAGTGTTTCAAGATGGATCAGGGCTGCAGGTAAACCACTCTCATCGTGCAAGACCAAGAATGGCGTCACTACAGGATCGAGAATTTTTGAAGCAATAGCGCTCATATCTTCGAAGTCGATATCGCTACTTCCAAGCTCAGTGATCACTATTAGTGACGGTACGTACAATTCTCGGGCCTGACGCCACAGATCAATATCCGCGCTCACTATCCCGTCCTGAGCGCTCACGATAAATATCGCACCATCACAGTCCTCGAATCTGGCCGGAGCGATCCCAAGGGCAGCGCGGAGTTTCTCGGAATTCTTGCCGACGATCGAAATTTTTGGGGATTTGGCCGAATCTATTAGGTTGCTCACGGAGTAAAGCCTACGATGTAACTGTGTTGCAGAAGTCGATTAAGGCGCCCATCACTCGGGTAATCACGCCGCTGTGCAGAACTCTCATCCGCCTCAAAGTGAGCGCCAATATGGTGAGCGCCGTGGGTGGCATCGGATCTACCCTCACTGCCATTTTCGCTTTTTCGTACGGGCACTATTTCTGGGGAATGGTCATCTGTGTCTTCTTCGTTCTCTTTGATCTTCTCGATGGAACTATTGCGCGCTTGTCGAGTGCAGGAGGATCTCGTTGGGGAGCACTACTTGATTCCACTTTGGATCGAATCACAGACAGTGCAGTAATTGGTTCTGTGGCCTATTACCTGAGCGAGAGCTCGGATAGATTAGTGCCAGTTCTGATGTTTGCACTGGTCTCTGGCGTTCTGGTTTCTTACATCAAAGCTCGCGCCGAAGCGCTCGGCATAGCGTGCAATGGAGGAATTGCGGAGCGAACTGAGCGGCTCATTATTATCTTTGTGGCAATAGGTTTGGCTGGCCTTGGTGTTCCATATGCTCTAGCAACCGGAGCTTGGATCCTTGCTCTCTTAAGTACCTACACTGTGGCTGAAAGACTCGTGATCGTCTTTAAAGCAACACGCGTGGTCACGGAATAAATTTACGAATGTTTAAAAAACGCTTCATCTACCTAGGTTATGCAACCGCATGGAATCTATTGCGAGTGCTTCCAAAGCGCATGGCCTATGGGTTGATGAGATTGATTGCTGACCGAATCACCGCAAAAAATATTGCTGGGGTGAGAAGGTTGCGTAGTAATTATCACAGAGTATTACCTCATTTGAGCGAGGCGGAACGCGAAGAGCTCGTGCGCGAAGGTATGCGTTCCTATCTGCGGTATTGGTGTGACACTTTCCGCTTACCATCATGGAGCAAACAGGAGATCATTAGCTCGGTCACCGTCTCCCATGAAGAATACTTACGAGATCCGCTCTCAGCAGGCCGTGGTTGCGTGGTCTCTCTTCCTCATGCAGGTAACTGGGATCATGCCGGCGCCTATTTCTCAATGACTGGCGCACCCATAGTGACTGTGGCCGAACGGCTTGAGCCGGAGAAACTATTCAATAAATTTGTCGCTTATCGAGAATCACTTTGCTTTGAGGTTCTCGATGCCAGTTCGCGCTCGTTGGCAATATTGTCACAGCGCTTGCGAGCCAACAGATTAGTTGCGCTCGTAGCCGATCGCGATCTTTCAAAAAATGGTGTTAATGTGACTTTTTGTGGCGGGCCAGCACGCATGCCTGCAGGACCTGCTCTGCTCTCTATTCAAACCGGTGCACCGCTCATTACAGCATTTGTCAGTTACACGAAGACCGGAATTCATATTGATTTTGACCCAGAGATTCCAATCCCAGATTCGGGAACTACTGCAGAAAAGGTCTCAATAATGATTCAGCAGACTGCTGACCGACTTGAGAAACGTTTGAAAGATCATCTTGTCGATTGGCACATGTTGCAACGGATTTGGATTGATGGTGATTTCGTTGAGCGAGATTAAACCTAGTGCTCACGCTGGTGAGAAGAAACTACGCATCGGAATCGTCTGCCCCTATGGCTGGGATGTGCCTGGGGGAGTGCAGGTTCATATCAAAGAGTTGGCCGAATATTTCATAGCAGATGGTCACCATGTTTCCGTTCTTGCACCTGTTAGCGATGAAGAGGCAGTACTCGAACCATGGCTAGTGAGTGCTGGTAGACCTCTGGCGATTCCGTTTAATGGTTCGGTTGCACGCGTGCTTTTTGGTCCGATCGCAGCCTCTCGAGTGCGACAGTGGATCTCTTCTGAAGATTTTGACGTGCTGCATTTACATGAGCCGGGCATTCCATCGCTATCCCTGTTGGCATGTTGGGCCGCCGAAGGACCAATGGTTGGAACATTTCACGCTTCTACACCTCGAATGCGCGCTATCGCTGCAGCTGGAGGATTGATCGAACCAATGATTGAAAAACTGGGGGCACGGATCGCAGTCAGTGAAATGGCGCACCAGACTATGACATCTCTCTATGGCACGAGCGCAGTGATCATTCCCAACGGCATTGACTACGCGAAGTACAGACGGATAGAGGAGAAAGCCCCATCTTCGTCAAATGCCAAAATGAGAATTGGGTTCTTGGGTCGTTTTGAAGAAGAGAGAAAAGGCTTATCAATTCTCCTTAAAGCACTTCCGACCATCGTTAAAAAATACCCTCAAGCCGAACTTTTGGTCGCTGGCCCAGGAGATTCAAGCAAGATTTTGGAGCAGTCAGAGCCATCTCTACGTAAACATCTTACTTTCCTTGGTCGATTAGATGATCAGGAGAAAATTGATTTCTTGCGATCATTGCAGATTTATGTCGCGCCAAATACAGGCGGAGAATCGTTTGGCATCATCCTTGCTGAAGCAATGGCTGCTGGGGCTGCGGTAGTTGCGAGTGATATCCCGGCCTTTGCAGCACTTCTCGATAATGGTGCTCATGGCCTGCTCTTTCCGAATGAAGATTCCACTGGATTAGCTCGGGCAGTGATATCTCTTCTCGCGGACCCACGCAAACTCTCAGAGTATTCTCAATCGGGGATTGAGGCCGCCAAGAGTTATGACTGGAATAGTGTGGCCATGCGAATTATGGGGGCCTACGAAACTGCAATGGCGGGCAATGGGAAAGTCCGCCTAGGTAGTGAGAGTGCTACGTGGAAGCGAGGCAGATAGAGTGATTGGGTTACTTATTCTTCTTATTGTTCTGCTGGCTGCTTGGTATCTCTCCTTCTCGGCCTCGCGGCTCGATCGTTTGCATCATCGCGTTGAAACTTCATGGGAACATTTGGATAGTCTGCTGCAGCGTCGAGCAGCGCTAGCGCTTGAAATTTCGCATAAGAGCGATTTGGATCCGGCCACAGAATATTTATTGACTGAATCCGCCTACATCACGAGGGAAGAGGCGATCACGTTGCGCAACGATGCGGAGCAATCACTTTCCCAGTCGCTGCGATTCCTCAAAGAGAGCTCAACTAAGGGGGAGTTGGTAATCCCACTAGCTTTACTCGAAGAACTCACCAGCTTGACAGAAAAAATTAGTATTGCAACGAGTATTCACGTGGAAGCTGTTCAAGCTGTTGAAAAGATGAGAGCTCGTTTCATTTCCAAATTTTTCCGACTAGCAGGACGAGCAAAGTTGCCAGTTCGATACTCGTTCGAAGAACAAGAATTGCTTTAATAAACCGCAAAAGGGAAGAAGTGGTCAAGAGATGCACAAGAAAATAATCGTTATTGCCCTGCTCGGCACAGTCTCTTTATCGCTCACGTCTTGTTCAACTTCCACAAAGGTTGCATCCCCGCGTTCGACAAATGCTTCTGGTGCTTCACTTAATGCATTGACAGGATTACCCGGAAAAAATGGTCCTGTTCTCTTTGTAAAGGTTGATGACACTCCGCCCGCACACCCTCAAATCGGGCTTAATAGCGCTGACGTGGTCTACATCGAACAAGTAGAGGGTGGATTAACGCGGCTTGCGGCGGTTTTCAGTTCCACGCTTCCACCAAAAGTTGGCCCCGTTCGCAGTGCGCGAATCAGTGACATTGATTTGATGGCGCAATATGGCCATGTTGGACTCGCCTTCAGTGGAGCTCAAACAAAGTTCTTGCCGGTGCTTGATGCCGCAAACATTGAGGATATTGGAGCTGATCACGAACCTGCATCAATCTATTCACGTGATGCAACAAGAACCGCCCCCACAAATATGATCCTTGACCCCAACGCACTGATCAATAAATCAGTCAATGTTGAACATCGGCCTATTGCAAGTGCCACATCTGTAGGCTGGCAATTTGGTCCCACCCCATCAGGTGGCACCCCGATTCAAGGATTCTCTCTTTCGTGGCCGACTTCAAAGTACAGCGCTGTCTGGTCGGCCACGCAGCAGCGTTGGCTGCTTAATTACGAAGGCAACCCCGATCTTGATAGCGATGGAATTCAGTTGGGATCGCCTACTTTTGTGATTCAAGAAGTCAGTATTACCGATTCGATTTATCACGACCATCTTGGAAATTACACACCGTTTAGCAACACCGTGGGTACTGGCACCGGATACCTGCTGCGGGATGGTCGGGAGTTTGCCGTCACTTGGAACCGACCTACACCTACTTCGGGTACGACCTGGACGCTACCGAACGGTCAAACTGCCTATTTCCACCCCGGTCAGGTGTGGGTTGCGCTCAATGATCAACAGCCGGTCTTCACACCTGCAACTGTATCTTCTCCAGCTGGATCGTCTCCAGCACCTTCTTCCAGCAAGTAACCAGCAGCAAGCAACGATCAGTAGGTAAGTGCAAGTGAGTGGCAACTGCAAGCTCATAATCGAGTGGAGACACCAGTAAGCCAGGCCTTAGACTGTTCCTCTTGATACAACTGAACTGGGTTTATAAAGGAGATCTCCATGAGTCACGAAAACGTTAAGGCAACCGGCACTGGACGCGTAAAGCGCGGCATGGCCGAGATGCTCAAAGGTGGCGTCATCATGGATGTCGTCAATGTTGAACAGGCAAAGATTGCAGAAGATGCTGGTGCAGTAGCAGTGATGGCGCTAGAGCGCGTTCCTGCTGACATTCGTGCGCAAGGCGGGGTTGCTCGTATGTCTGACCCAGATATGATCGAAAAGATTCAAGCAGCTGTATCTATTCCCGTAATGGCAAAGGTGCGCATCGGTCACTTTGTCGAGGCTCAGATTATTGAGTCACTTGGAGTCGACTACATCGATGAATCAGAAGTTTTAACGCCTGCTGATTACGAGAACCACATCGACAAGTGGAACTTCACAGTGCCGTTTGTCTGTGGTGCTACCAATCTAGGTGAAGCACTTCGTCGCATTAACGAAGGCGCAGCAATGATTCGCTCCAAAGGAGAGGCAGGAACTGGCGATGTCTCTAATGCGACCACTCACATGCGCAAGATTTCACAAGAGATTCGACGCTTAACATCAATGCGTGAAGATGAACTTTATGTTGCAGCCAAGGAACTGCAAGCGCCATATGAACTCGTGAAGGAAGTTGCACAGACTGGCAAACTTCCAGTCGTGCTTTTCACTGCCGGTGGTATTGCAACCCCTGCAGACGCCGCAATGATGATGCAGCTCGGCGCCGATGGCGTCTTTGTTGGTTCTGGAATTTTCAAATCTGGCAATCCAGCTGCTCGTGCTGCCGCTTGCGTCAAAGCTGTTACTTACTACACCGATGCAAAAGTTTTGGCAGATGTCTCTCGTGGCTTAGGCGATGCAATGGTCGGTATCAACGTCTCTGATATCCCCGTTCCGCATCGTTTGGCAGAGCGTGGTTGGTAAGACCGATTGCGTGTTGGCGTTTTAGCCTTACAAGGTGATTTTCGAGAGCATCTCGCCGCGCTCAATGAATGCGGCGCTTCGGCGGAATTAGTGCGTACTCATGCCGAGATAGCTGCGGTCGATGCGCTGGTTATCCCGGGTGGTGAGTCAACGACTATCTACAAATTGGCCAAGAATTTTGATCTCGTTGATCTCATCCGTGCACGCATTGCATCTGGAATGCCCACCTACGGATCGTGTGCTGGCATGATTTTGGTATCTCGTGAGATTCTCGATCCAGCCTCGGCTCAGGAGACTTTCGGGGGCATCGATATGCGAGTTCGAAGAAATGCCTTCGGTCGTCAGGTAGATTCTTTTGAAGTTCCGTTGGATATTGCGGGCGTCACAGATAAGACGGGAACGCCTTACAACGCGGTCTTTATCCGAGCACCTTGGGCGGCAGAGCTTTCAGATCGTGTCGAAGTTTTGGCTTCGGTAGAATTTAATGGAGAATTGCACCCGGTTGCGGTTCGCCAAGGTTCGGTTCTGGCCACCTCGTTTCATCCTGAGATTACCTCGGATACACGTGTGCATCAGTACTTCTTGGAGAAAGTCGCAGGAGCAGCTAAATAAGTTGCACGCGCACACGAAGGTGTGAGCGAATACGTGCAAGAACAAGGTTGGTGATTGACATGTCAGGCCATTCCAAATGGGCAACGACAAAGCATAAGAAGGCAGTGATCGATTCACGCCGTGCTAAAAATTTCGCGAAACTGATCAAGGCGATTGAAATTGCTGCCAGAAATGGCGGAGCTGATATCGATGGCAATCCAACCCTTTTCGATGCGATCGCAAAGGCCAAGAAGAATTCGATGCCGGCGGACAACATTGATCGTGCAGTTAAGCGTGGTGCCGGCCTTGAATCTGGTGGCGCCGATTGGCAGACGATTATGTATGAAGGCTATGCCCCTGGTGGCGTGGCGCTGATGATCGAGTGTCTCACTGATTCACGCAATCGCGCGGCGGCGGAAGTACGAGTGGCGGTTACGCGCAACGGTGGATCGATGGCCGATCCTGGTTCGGTTTCTTACATGTTTAATCGCAAAGGTGTAGTCATTGTGAATAAGGCCGCCGGCGTGACTGAAGATTCAATTCTCGAGGTGGTGCTTGATGCAGGTGCCGAAGAAGTGAACGACATGGGTGAGTCCTTTGAGATTGTGTCAGAAGCGAGCGATCTGGTCGCAGTTCGCACAGCTCTACAAGGCGCGGGCATTGATTACGAGTCAGCCGATACTTCATTCCTGCCATCGCTTTCAGTTCCACTTGACGCAGAGACAGCAACAAAGGTTTTCAATCTGATTGATGCGATTGAGGAGCTCGATGACGTTCAGAACGTCTATGGCAACTTCGACGTTTCTGACGAAGTGATGGCGGCTATAACAGCCTAATTACCTTATATCGTGACGGTTTGCTAAACGTGAACCGTCATTTACAAGGCTCAACAGCTCTAAGGCAATACACTCTTAGGTATGAGAGTTCTTGGAGTCGACCCGGGCCTAACGCGTTGTGGCGTTGGAGTGGTCTCTAACCGAACTCCAGCGATGGGGCGAAAACTCGAAATGACAGCCGTGGGAGTGATTCTTACGCCTGCTGATCTTGCACTGGAAGAGCGATTGCTACTTCTTGAAACCGAACTATCAACGTGGATCGATACTTACGCTCCCGATGTGATCGCGGTAGAACGAGTCTTTTCGCAACTCAACGTTCGAACAGCGATGGCTACGGGACAAGCAGCGGGAGTTGCCCTACTCCTTGCAGCCAAAAGGAAAATTCCGGTTTTCATGCATACGCCAACTCAAGTTAAAGCAGCGGTTACCGGTTCTGGGCGAGCAGATAAAAAACAGATAGCGCTTATGGTGACCAAGCTACTCAACCTGACTGAAACACCAAAACCGGTCGATAGCACTGATGCTCTGGCCTTAGCGATCTGTCACCACTGGCGTGGTGGTTCTGAGAGTAAATTATCTGAAGCTGTTGCAATTGAAAGAAAGCGCATTGCATCTCTTCACAAAACTCGGTTAAGCAATCCTTCTGGTTCAGACGCGAAGGTGGTCTCCTCATGATCGCCTCGCTCACGGGAAGAGTTCAAAGTTTCACCTCAACAGCGGTTGTGTTGGATGTCAGGGGAGTTGGCTATTTAACTTATGTAACAGCCCGAGTTCAGTCCGCTCTAAAAATTGGCGATGAGGTTTCGTTATTTACAACTTTAGTTGTGCGAGAAGATGCCATGACTCTTTATGGTTTCGAGTCGGTTGAATCGCGTGATTTTTTTGAACTTTTGCAGAGCGTGACTGGAATCGGCCCAAAGGTTGCCCAGTCTGCTCTCTCCATTTATCCGCCGAATGAGTTAGCTAGCGCAATTGCAAGCGAGAACTCAGCTGCAATTGAGCGAATCCCTGGGCTTGGCAAGAAGGGCGCACAACGCGTTGTGCTCGAACTCAAAGATAAGGTCATTCATTTTACGCAAGCAAAGAGCGATGGAACGCGAAACGGCGCAGAAGTAGCGCCATGGCGCGAACAACTTCTTATGGCGTTGGTGGGGCTTGGTTTTAGCGCACGAGAGGCGAACGCACGCATTGATTTCATCCAAGCTCAAGTTGCTGATGCCGGTAATCAAGACATTTCAGAGCTACTTCGTTCTGCGCTTGCGGCGGGTGCACAGTCATGAGTCAACAGGATGATGGTTTTGAAGCTCCACTTAACAAGGAGAGTCTTGTTATGAGCTCTGCTGATGAAAGTGAACGTGCATCGGAGTTAGCACTGCGCCCCAAAACATTAGGCGATTTTGTAGGACAAGAGCGAGTTGCATCGCAAATAGATCTCTTGCTTACTGCTGCTCGCAGTCGGGGAGCCGCTGCAGATCACGTACTGCTCTCTGGTCCACCAGGTTTAGGTAAGACAACTTTGGCCATGATTATCGCGAGTGAGATGTCTGCGCCAATTCGCATTACTAGTGGTCCGGCGATCCAACACGCAGGTGACTTAGCAGCCATTTTGTCATCCCTTGTAGAAGGCGAAATATTGTTTCTCGACGAGATTCATCGAATGTCTCGGCCAGCTGAAGAGATGCTTTATCTGGCCATGGAAGATTTTCGAGTGGATGTCATTGTCGGTAAGGGAGCTGGAGCAACGGCTATCCCACTAAGCCTGCCTCACTTCACATTAGTGGGAGCTACAACTCGCGCCGGACTCTTGCCCAGCCCGCTTCGAGATCGTTTTGGATTTACTGCCCAGCTGGATTTCTATAGCGATCAGGACCTTGGAATTATCATCGAGCGAAGCGCGCAACTTTTGGGCGTAAGCATTGATTCTGATGCCGTCCTAGAACTCGGTTCGCGCTCTCGTGGAACCCCGCGCGTAGCCAATCGTTTGCTCCGCCGAGTCCGAGATTACGCCCAGGTGCACGGGGACGGACGGATAACTCGGGGGGTGGCAGAAGCTGCGCTGACCATGTATGAGGTCGATGCGAGTGGCCTGGATCGGCTAGACAAGACGTTGCTCGACATACTGATCAAACGCTTCAATGGCGGCCCAGTTGGTTTGTCCACTTTGGCCATGAGTGTGGGCGAGGAGCCGGAGACTATTGAGTCGCTCTGTGAACCCTTTCTGGTGAGAAAAGGCTTCATAGCCAGAACACCTCGGGGGAGAGTTGCTACCTCGGCAGGTTGGGCTCATCTGGGCCTCAGAGCGCCACAAGAACAGCCCGGCATTTTCGACATGCCAGCGCTTGATGCCTAGACTTGCGCCTTATGTCTGCCAACATTTCTAAGTCAGTTAAGGCGCCCGGTAAACCCGGCCGCACAGTCGCCATCCTTTTTGTGGTCCTCCTAGCCTTCTCGGCCCTGGCCTTCTTCCAGAACGACAAGGTAAAACTCGGGTTAGACCTTCGAGGTGGAACGAGTGTCACTCTCACTCCCAAGGCTGGTGAACACGTCACGACTGCGGCCATCAATACTGCGGTCTCAATCATTCGTGAACGTGTGAACTCGCTAGGCGTTTCTGAGAGTACGGTCTCTGCACAAGGCACCGGCGCTAACCAACAGATTGTTATCTCTGTTCCAGGCGTAACTGGTGAAGCGGTTGTGAACGAAGTTGGTCAGACGGCAGAGTTACGTTTCCGCCAGGTTCTTGCATCAGGTGCTGGTAATGCAACAACCAGCGCTGTTAATTCGGTTACTACATCAACAAAAGGGAAGAATGGCGTTGCTACTAAGTCGGCACCAGTTGCCACTTTCCCAACGGGAGTTACACCAGCTCTTAACGCGCAATTCGCTGCACTTGATTGCACTAAGGCTAGCAACCGTCAAGGTGGCAGCCTTGATGATCCAAACTCGCCTTTGGTGACGTGTGATCAAACCGGAGCAACTAAATACATCTTGGCCCCAGCACAGGTACTTGGTTCTGACATCAAAGATGCATCGGCTTCTCTTGATCAAACTTCAGGTAATGGTTGGCAAGTTCTTCTTGACTTCAACGGTAACGGAACCACAAAGTTTGGAAACCTCACCAAAGCCGTAACATCACTTGCAGCTCCTCAAAATGAGGTCGCGATTGTTCTCGATGGTCTCGTTGTTGAAGCTCCTCGTATTATTCAAGCGATCACGGCCGGTAACGCGCAGATCACCGGCAACTTCACGCAAGCAACTGCAAGCACGCTTGCAAATAATCTCAAGTTTGGCGCACTCCCACTTTCATTCGATCGTGGCGATGTTCAGCAAGTTTCACCAACGCTTGGTTCCAATCAATTACATGATGGCCTTTTGGCTGGAGCGATCGGTCTGATCCTTGTTGTTCTTTACTCAGTTCTTTATTACCGTGGACTCGGTCTTGTCAGCATAGGTTCACTTGCTCTCGCTGGCGGAACTACCTATTTGCTCTTCTTACTTCTCGGTAAGTGGATCGGATTTACCCTCTCGCTGGCAGGCATTGCCGGTGCAATCGTCTCCATCGGTATCACGGCTGACTCCTTTATTGTCTACTTCGAACGTCTACGAGATGAAGTTCGTGAAGGCAGATCGCTGCGCACAGCGGTAGAAACTGGCTGGAGCCGCGCTCGTCGCACGATCGTGGTTGCAGACTTCGTTTCGCTCATTGCCTCGGCTGTTCTCTACTTCTTCGCAGTAGGAGATGTTCGTGGTTTCGCATTCACCCTTGGTCTAACAACGTTCGTAGACCTCTTCGTGGTCTTCTTCTTCACAAAACCTCTGGTGAGCGCTCTCTCCAAGGTTGCTTTTTATGCCAATGGCCACAACCTCTCAGGTTTCTCGGCTAAAAGCTTGGGTGTTGTCACTGGAAAGGATGCTGAATAAATGTCACGTCTATCTGGAATGGGTGGTCGCCTCTATCGAGGTGAGAAATCTTTCAGCATTATCGCTAACCGTCGTAGATGGTATGCACTCTCTCTTCTTGTGATTGTGATTTCCGGAGTTGCGCTAGGAACTCGTGGCTTGCATTTAGGAATCGAATTTAAAGGTGGATCACAGTTCACTTTGACGGCTCCTAACGCAACCGTAGTCGAAGGTCAGAACGCAGTCAGCGCTGCTGGCATAACTTCTGAGTCGATCGTTCAAAAGATCGGTGTTAACAAACTCGAAGTGACCACAGGTGTCCTAACCAACGCACAAAATGATGCTGTTGAGAACTCATTAGCCAAAACATTCAACGTCGCTGTGCCTAACATCAACGTCATGAGCATTGGACCATCATGGGGACGCGATATCTCACATAAGGCTATTGATGGTCTCATCGGATTCTTGCTCTGCGTGATGCTCTACCTTGCTTTGGCGTTCGAACCAAAGATGGCTGCAGCTGCAATCATCGCGGTTTTGCATGACGTATTCATCACAGTTGGCATCTATGCGTTAATTGGATTCGACGTTACCCCAGCTACAGTTATCGGCTTTTTGACCATTTTGGGTTACTCGCTCTATGACACTGTGGTTGTTTTTGACAAGGTTCGTGAAAATACTCGTTCCATTACAAGTACGGGTCGTATGACATACTCACAAGCTGCAAACTTGGCTGTCAATCAGACCTTGGTTCGATCTTTCAACACATCGTTGATTGCACTTCTCCCTGTTGCATCGATTCTCTTTGTCGGCGCTGGCCTGCTAGGCGCAGGAACGCTCAAAGATCTCTCACTAGCCCTCTTTATTGGCTTGGCCACAGGAACGTATTCATCCATCTTTGTCGCTACGCCAATTCTTGCAAGTTTGCGTGAGCGCGAACCAGCAATGAAGTCACTCGCGAAGCGAGTAGCTCAACGCGGTAACGTGGGAGCTAATCCGGTTGCAGGCGAACATGTAATTGAAGTTCCAGGCGTAATTACCTCTACCCACTCTAAGGAAGGTCGTGAGCGCGGTCCGCGCAATCAGCCAAAGCGTAAAAGTCACCGCAGGTAGTGCACATCTAGTGCTCTATGAGTACTCTCGTTGAAAAGTACTAAAGACGAGTCTAGGTTTGCAAGGATTTGCAAGGGAGAGGAGTTAGCATGGATTCGCTGCTAGCTCCTCTTTTTGATTCCGCTCGCCTAAATTCTCCTGAATGCGATCTGGTGGTGTTAGAGGCGGCGTATGAAGTAGCTAAAAGAGCTCACGCAGGACAAAAGCGCAAGAGCGGAGAAGAGTACATAACTCATCCGGTTGCTGTTACAGAAATTTTGGCCGGCCTAGGCATGGATCAAGCAACTCTCGTTGCTGCGCTTTTACATGACACCGTTGAAGATACTCAGTATCACTTAGAGGAGCTCCGTCGGAATTTCGGAGAAGAAGTCGCATCCTTGGTAGATGGCGTAACTAAACTCGACAAGCTCACATATGGGCCTACGGCCGAAGCACAAACGCTGCGCAAAATGGTTGTGGCTATGTCCAAAGACATTCGTGTACTTGTCATAAAGTTGGCCGATCGCTTGCATAACGCGCGTACCTGGGGCTTTGTTAATCCTGAAAGCGCAGCGCGTAAAGCGCGCGAAACACTTGATATCTACGCACCATTAGCTCATCGGCTAGGAATGAATGCCATCAAGTGGGAGCTTGAAGACCTCTCATTTTCCGTTTTAGAGCCCAAGAAATTTGAAGAGATTGCACGCCTAGTAAACGAACGATCGCCCATGCGTGCAAAATTTTCCGAAGAGGTGACAGCTGTCATTGAAGCCGATCTTTTAAAGGAAGGCATCAAGGCAAGCGTCAAAAGTAGACAGAAACATCTTTACAGTGTCTTTCAAAAGATGGTTGTTCGTGGCCGCGAATTTAATGAGATTTATGATCTTGTTGGTATACGCGTAATCGTTGATGATGTACGTGATTGTTATGCCGTCCTTGGTTCCATTCATGCCAGATGGAGCCCTATCCCAGGCCGCTTCAAAGATTACATAGCAATGCCCAAGTTCAATCTTTATCAGTCGCTCCATACAACCGTGATCGGGCCTAACGGCAAGGCCGTTGAAATTCAGATTCGCACGACTGAGATGCACGCTCGTGCGGAGTTTGGTATTGCGGCTCACTGGAAATATAAATCTAAAGTTTCGGGAACTCCGGACTTCGATCCTGGCGTTATGTGGCTTAAACAATTACACGAATGGCAAGATGAGACCGAGGATGTGAGTGATTTCCTTGACACTTTGCGCTATGACTTACGCACCCCGGAAGTTTTTGTTTTCACACCGAAGGGGAGTGTGATCGCTCTGCCTGCTGGATCAACCCCGGTTGACTTTGCTTACGCGGTTCACACCGAAGTTGGCAACCGTTGCGTCGGTGCGAAAGTGAATGGAAAGTTGATTCCGCTTGAGTCCGCGCTTACCAATGGTGATGTAGTCGATATCGTGACAAACAAGGGCATTAACGCCGCGCCAAGTCGGGACTGGCTCAATTTTGTTAAGTCTCCGCGTGCTCGCTCGAAGATAAAGGCGTGGTTCTCTAAGGAGCGCAAAGAAGAGGCTATCGAAGCAGGTCAGGAGTCAATCGCACGTCAAATGCGAAAGGCGGGCCTTCCACTCCAAAAAATCATGGCCGGCCAAGCAATTTTGGAGATTGCACACGATCTGCATTATCAGGATGTAGAAGAGTTGTATGCCGCAGTGGGTAATGGTCACGTATCGGCAGCGTCTGTTGTCGAAAAACTGGCCATTTCAATCGGTGAGGTTATCGAAGAGCACGATGAATCGTTGGATCATCTCTTCCGTAGACCGGTTGCTCCCAAGCGGAACTCATCCGGTGTGGATGTCCAAGGCGTTGATGATGTGATTGTTAAATTAGCGCGATGTTGCACTCCTGTACCTGGCGATAGCATTGCCGGGTTTGTGACCAGAGGTAGTGGTGTGAGTGTTCATCGCTTGGACTGCATCAATATGAAGGATTTACGCGACAACCAAGGCGATCGAATCGTTTCAGTGAAATGGAATACTTCGGCTAAATCACTCTTCTTGGTCAATATTCAAGTTGAAGCGCTGGATCGCTCTGGTTTACTTTCTGACATCACGCGAACACTCTCCGAGCAACACGTGAATATTTTGAACGCTTCAGTAAGTACGTCAAAGGATCGGGTAGCGATTTCACGCTTCACCTTTGAAATGGCCGACGCCCTCCACTTAGACGCAGTGCTTTCGGCAGTGCGCAACGTAGAGGGCGTCTATGACGTCTATCGTGTAACTAATAACTAATTACTCAGAAGAGATTAATTACTCTTAAAATCGGCGAAGCCCTTTTGAGCTTCTGCAAGCCAAGAACGACGAGCTTCTGCTGCTTCGCGTGCTTGCTTTGCTTTTGCCACATCACCAGTAGCCTCGGCTTTCGCCGCAGCTTTCTCATAGTTAGCGATAGCATCCAATAGACCCTGAACGACGCTATTTGCATGTGCGATTGCCGTTGGATCGGTACGACGTGCCTGCTCGTCGTGGAGCGCGTTGATCTCGGCTTCGATCGCCTCAATGCGAGCCTCAAGTGCAGCACGCTTTGATCGCTCGGTAATTCCGATGCGCGACCACTTGTCCATAAGGTCGTGGAATTGCTTGCGCGCGGCCTTAACATCTTTAACGGGAAGAAGCGCTTCAAAGGCAGGCATGAGTTCTTCACGCTTGGCTAGGTTGCTCACCATCGAACCTTGGCGGCGCTCAAGGTCAGCCTTCTTTGCAGTGAAGAAGGCATCTTGAGCAGCTTTAAATTCTTCCCATAGCTTGGTGTCCGAGCTCTTCTTGCCACGACCTGCAGCCTTCCAAGCATCCATCAACTCTTTAAAACGATTAGCTGTCGCTATCCATTCCTTAGATGTTGCAAGTTTTTTGGCTTCTTCAACAATCTGGGTCTTAGTTGCGGCAACTACTGATGTTTGAGTCTCAAGTTGCGCAAAGTGAGTGCGACGTCGCTTATCAAATTTGTTCCGGGCTGAAGAAAAGCGCTTCCATAGCTCGGCGTCGCTCTTCTTGTCCAGGCGTGCTGCAGCTTTCCACTCATCGAGGAGAGTCTTTAGCCGCTCACCGGTGCTCTTCCATGATTCAGAGAGTGCAAGTGATTCCGCCTCAGCGACCAATTTTTCTTTAAGTTCAGCTGCTTCTTTGCGCTTAGCTTCCTTGGCGAGATTTTCTGCAGCTTTCTTAGCATCGTATGCGGCACGATGGTCTTCTACGAGTTGCGGGATCTGTTCGACAGCCAGCGCTAAAGTTTTCAGATCGCCAACGCCATTAAGGGAGGCGACTTGCTCGCGGAGTTTGGCTACCGCTGCTTGAGCATCTTCTGGAACAAGCGCGCCTGATTTGATGCGAGCAGAGAGGAGTGCAACCTCAGAGGCAACGGACTCAAACTTACGTACGAAATATGCGAGCGCTTCTTCGTTGCTCTTGCCTGGATAGGAGCCAACCGCGCGCTCACCCTCTGGAGTTATAACGTAGACCGTGCCATCTTCGGCAACACGACCGAATTTTGATGGATCTCCAATGAGAGCCGAAGCCGCTGAAACCGGGGTCTGTGAATTTTCCATGGTCTAACTCCTTTGAGTTGCGCGTACACCACGTCTGAATCAAGGTTTTTACTTGGCTCGTCGTGGCTCCGTTGAGTGTATGAGCTGTGCCTGCAGCGTTTCTGCAGTGGTCAAAGGTACCCTTAAAGCCATCTGCCCCAAAAGCGGGTTACGTGGAAAGTGGGTCATGGGGTGATTCTTGAGGTAATTCCCGCGGAGTATTTCGGCACTAACTGCTGGATTTTCGCCAAAGCTCCTGGTTCGGAGTGCTTTGTGGTTGATGCGGGCATGGCCATAGGCAGCCTGGTCCCTCAGATTAGCGCTGTCCTGACCCGGCACAATCTCAAGCCGATTGCCCAAATCCTTACTCATGGGCATCTGGATCACACTTTTTCAGTCGCTCCGCTCGACGATGCTTACGAAGTGCCAGCCTTGATCCATCCCTCTGATCGCCCTTTCTTGGCCAATCCGGCGGGCTTACTGACTCCGGGAGGCATGATCGACTCCATTCTGCAAGAGATGGGAATTTTTGAATTTGTTGAACCTGCCACTGTCCGAGAGGTGGTCAATAACGAGACGATCCAGATAGCGGGTTTCACACTCCGAGCTCTTCATGCCCCGGGTCACACCCCAGGTTCCACAATTTTTGTCGTCGATGACGAGTTCCTTATTTCAGGCGACGTGCTCTTTGCGGGAGCCATTGGTAGGACAGATCTACTCAAAGGCAGCGATGAAGCGATGCGCCGTACTCTTAAAAACGTGATCTTGCCTCTGGACGATGATCTTGTTGTGCTACCTGGTCACGGTAAAGAAACTACAATTGGACGTGAACGTAAGCACAATATGTATTTGCAAGAAAACTATGTGAGAGGTCTCTAAGACGTGGCGAAGTTTCAAGCACCCAAAGGCGTAAGCGAATATTTCCCGCCACGTTCTGCCCACTTTGAATATATTCGTCAAACAATTATCGATGCCGCCAAAGGCTCAGGCTATGAGTTGATGGAACTCCCAGTATTCGAGGAGACCGAGCTCTTTGCGCGAGGTGTGGGAGAGTCGACCGATGTTGTTCGCAAGGAGATGTACACCTTTGAAGATCGAGGGGGACGTTCTATCACCCTTCGACCAGAAGGCACGGCCGGCGTCATGCGTGCAACTATTGAGCACAATTTGGATCGCGGCCAATTGCCAGTCAAGGTCTATTACTCAGGTGCTTTCTTCCGTGCAGAACGCCCGCAGGCAGGTCGATATCGCCAGTTTTATCAGGTGGGAGTAGAAGCCATCGGTCTCTCTGACCCATTGATCGATGTAGAGGTAATTGCTGTCGCTGATCGCGCATTTCGCCAACTCGGTTTAAAGAATTATCGCCTTGAGATCACCTCACTTGGAGATTCTCTTACACGTGCAAATTACCTCAACGATCTACGTACCTACATCTCAAAAATCGATCTCGATGAAGAGACCGCAGCACGAGCAGAGATCAACCCACTTCGTTTATTTGATGACAAGCGCGATGCGATCAAGGCTGCGTTAGTGAATGCACCAGTGTTAATGGACTACCTCACCCCGGAGAGCGCTCAAGATTTTGCAGCAGTACAAGCCGCTCTCACAGACCTCAACATTTCATTTGTAGTCAACAAGCGGATGGTTCGCGGTCTGGACTATTACACCGGTACGGCATTTGAGTTTGTTCATGAAGGTCTAGGAGCGCAGTCAGGTATTGGCGGTGGTGGTCGTTACGACGGTTTAATGTCTCAACTAGGTGGAGCGAACCTCTCGGGGATTGGGTTTGGCCTTGGCGTCGATCGGATTCTGTTGGCGTGCGAAGTAGAGGGTTTGTCACTCCCAGATAATTCTGGTTTAGACCTGTTTATCGTCCCACTTGGCAATGCGCCAGAAGCCCTGGCCATCGCAGAATCCCTGCGCGATCGGGGAATAAGAGTTGGCTTTGCCTACGGCGATCGCTCGCTCAAGGGTGCAATGAAGGCTGCCGATAAGAGTGGCGCGAGATTCAGTCTGGTTCTAGGAGCTGATGAGTTGGAATCTGGCGTTCTCACACTCAAAGAGATGAGTTCTGGGGTAACCCAATCCGTTACTCTTAGCGCTTTGGCGAACCATATGGTTGCGCTTATCGCTCAATTTGGAGAAGACTTTTAATGTTACGCACCCATGATGCAGGTTCACTGAACACCGACCATGTAGGCCAACAAGTCACTTTGGCTGGATGGGTTGCGCGTCGACGCGACCATGGCGGCGTGGCCTTTATCGACCTGCGTGATTCGAGCGGCGTGGTTCAAGTTGTTATTAAAGATGAGATTGCAGGCGCTCTACGAGCTGAATGGTGTGTCCTCATTACGGGAACCGTAACCGCGCGCCCTGCTGGTAATGAAAATATGGCGATCGCAACGGGTGCGATCGAAATCGATTGCTCGCATTTGGAGGTGTTGAGCGAGGCTGCGCCGCTCCCATTCCCAGTAGATAGTGGCGATCTTTCTGTCATCAGCGAAGAAGTGCGCTTGAAATACCGATACCTCGATCTTCGTCGTGAAGGGCCAGCAAAGAATCTTCGCTTGCGTTCAAAAGTAACTTCGGCTGTGCGAAACGTCATGGATCGTTTGGATTTCAACGAAATTGAAACCCCATACCTTACTCGTTCTACACCAGAGGGTGCACGTGACTTCCTTGTTCCGGTGCGCCTGCAACCAGGTAGTTGGTACGCACTTCCGCAATCACCACAACTCTTTAAACAACTTCTCATGGTCGCTGGCATGGAACGCTACTATCAAATCGCACGTTGCTTCCGCGACGAAGATTTCCGCGCAGACCGTCAACCCGAGTTCACTCAACTTGATATCGAGATGTCCTTCGTGGATCAAGAAGATGTTCTCAAGGTTTGTGAAGAGATCTTAAGTGAAGTTTTCAGCAAGACTGTTGGCTACACAATCCCCATGCCTATACCTCGCATGACCTACCTAGAGGCGATGCGTAGATATGGTTCAGATAAGCCAGATCTTCGGTTCGAATATGAAATTATTGAATGTAAAGAGTTCTTCGCAGCGACAAGTTTTAGAGTATTTCAAGCTGACTATGTCGGTGCGGTTGTGATGCCTGGAGGAGCAAACTCCCCAAGACGCGAATTAGATGCGTGGCAAGATTGGGCTAAAGCCCGCGGCGCCAAAGGCCTGGCCTACATTTTGGTTCAGGAAGATGGCACACTCGCAGGACCGGTCGCAAAGAACTTAAATGAAACAGAGAGTGCCAATATTGCATCCCATTGCGGCGCTAAGCCAGGAGATGCCATCTTCTTTGCAGCAGGAAATGCCCGCACATCACAGAACTTACTTGGCGCCGTGCGTCTTGAAATTGGTAAGCGCTGCAACCTGATTAAAGAAAATACCTGGGAATTTGTCTGGATCGTCGATGCTCCGATGTTTGAACTTATCGATGCAGATAACCCAGACTCCGGATGGACTGCAGTGCACCATCCATTCACAGGTCCAAAGCCTGAATTTGCAGCTACTTTTGATACGGATCCAGGCAACGCACTTGCGTATGCATACGACATCGTTCTTAACGGTAACGAAATCGGAGGTGGATCAATCCGTATCCACCAGCGCGAAGTGCAGAAGCGTGTATTTGATGTCATCGGGCTCACACCTGAGGAAGCGCAGAGCAAATTTGGATTCTTGCTTGAAGCATTTAACTATGGACCACCGCCACATGGAGGTATCGCCCTCGGCATGGACCGACTCTGTGCATTGCTAGCGGGTGCTGAGTCAATTCGCGAAGTCATCGCTTTCCCTAAGACAGCCAGTGGTGGCGATCCGTTGACTGGGGCTCCAACACCAATCACACCAGCCCAACGTAAAGAAGCCGGTGTTGACTTCGTCCCTGAAGAACTCACTGCGGAAAGCCAGAAGTAGTAACGTAGCCAGAATTCGGTTACGTATCAGGTAGGCTCTGAGTATGGGTCCAGGAGGAATAGCTACCATCATCGCCGCCAGTGCGTTGATGGTGATAGCGCTGGCGATTGCCTACTTTATTGTCAGGGCATCACGTTTAATGGATGAGATCAACAAGACGATTCAAAGCGTCAACCGCATTGCATCAACCGCTGAAAATCTCACAGAGAAATTAGGGAGTTTGGTCACCAACCTCACCTCGGTAAACTCTGGCATCTTCTCTCTTCTCTCCAGTGTCACCTCACTCATTCCTGGGTTCGCCCGCAAGAAGAACGCCAATAATGAGCACTCAGCATCACATTCGTCAGTTATGAAGGAGCACGAGTAAACCTGTGGAGTCAGCAGAAATCAGAGCGCGCTGGTTGCGCTTCTTCGAGTCAGGCAATCCGCAGGGTCTCACCCACACGGTTGTTCCGTCAGCATCTCTTATCGCAGATGACCCAAATCTTCTCTTGGTCAACGCGGGCATGGTGCCGTTTAAACCATTCTTCTTGGGGGAAGTGACCCCTCCTTACAACCGGGCTACCTCGGTTCAAAAATGTGTGCGCACGCTCGATATCGATGAAGTTGGCAAGACAACCCGCCATGCATCGTTCTTCCAAATGTGTGGCAATTTCTCATTCGGTGACTACTTCAAAGAAGGCGCCATTACTCTTGCCTGGGACTTGCTGACTCGACCTATCTCTGATGGTGGTTTTGGTTTCCCTGAATCCAAATTGTGGGTAACCGTCTTTCATAACGATGACGAAGCTGCCGATATTTGGCACAAGGTTGTCGGTGTACCTAAAGAGAGAATTCAGCGTCGGGGCATGGCAGACAACTTCTGGTCGATGGGCGTAGCTGGACCTTGCGGTCCGTGCTCTGAAATTTATTACGATCGTGGTCCTGCTTACGGTAAAGAAGGTGGACCGGTAGCAGACGAAGATCGCTACCTTGAAGTATGGAATCTCGTTTTCATGCAGAATATTCGCGCCGATGGCGGCACGAAGGATGACTACCCAATTATTGGCGAGCTGCCTGCGAAAAATATCGATACCGGACTTGGCTTAGAGCGCACCGCAGCTTTGCTGCAAGGTGTCGAGAATATTTATGAGATCGACACAACGATGCAGATCCTGAAAGTAGCTAGTTCACTTGCTGGAGTTGCATATGGCAAAGACGTCAAGAGTGATGTCTCGCTTCGAGTGGTTGCAGATCATGCACGAACTGCAATGATGTTGATCGGTGATGGCGTGCTTCCAGGAAACGAGGGTCGCGGTTATGTTCTGCGTCGAATGATGCGACGCACAATTCGCAATATGCGCATCCTCGGAGCTCCTGATGGCAACTTGGGTGAATTGATTACAGCTTCTATTGGCGCAATGGGTCCGCAATATCCAGAGCTGGTCTCAGATTCAAAACGAATCTTGGAAGTGTCACAAGCTGAGGAAGAGTCATTTCTCACTACCCTCAAAAGTGGAACTGCGATCTTTGATCTTGCAACAGCGGATGTAAAGAAGTCCCAGAACGCCAAGTTGGCTGGCGATACCGTATTTAAATTGCATGATACCTATGGTTTCCCATTCGATCTCACACTGGAGATGGCATCTGAACAGGGCTTAAGCGTTGACGAAGATGGTTTCCGTCGTTTGATGAAAGAGCAGAAGGATCGCGCCAAGGCTGACGCAAAGGCCAAGAAGAGTGGTCACACAGATCTCTCGGAATATCGCAAAATTTTCGACGCCAAAGGCAAGAGTGAATTTATCGGATATAAACACTTCGAGGGCGAGGCCAAAGTGGCAGCGCTTTTGCTAGACGGCCAGAGCGTTAAGGAAGTCGCAGCAGGAGAAGTTGAAGTAGTACTCACCAGAACTCCGTTCTACGCTGAAGGCGGTGGACAGCTCGCAGACGGTGGTGTGCTCACCCTCGATAACGGCAGCAAAGTGCTTGTTGAAGATGTGCAATGTCCTGTTCCAGGACTCTACGTACACCGTGGAACCTTGCTATCTGGCTCCATCGCAGTCGACCAAGACCTCTTTGCAAGTATTGATCACGATCGCCGTAAGGCAATTTCGCGTGCGCACACAGCAACTCATATGGTGCACAAGGCATTTAGAGAAGCGCTGGGAGAGAGCGCAACGCAGGCAGGTTCGGAAAACGCTCCTGGACGATTCCGATTCGATTTCCCAGCCAATGGCGCTGTTTCGACACCAACCCTCAATGAAGTTGAATCTCGAGTCAACTCGCTACTGATCGAAAATCTCGCTGTTACAGCACAAGAAATGTCGCAACAGCAGGCTAAAGAGATTGGTGCGATGGCGCTATTCGGTGAGAAGTACGGAGATGTTGTTCGTGTAATAAGCGTCGGAGATTGGGCTCGCGAACTCTGTGGCGGCACGCACGTTCAATCTTCTGCTGAACTTGGTATTGTGAAGTTGCTCAGCGAATCATCGATTGGTGCTGGCGTACGTCGTGTCGAAGCCCTTGTTGGTGTAGATGCTTACTCGTTCTTGGCCAGAGAGCACATTCTGCTTAATTCCCTCACAGAGATAATAAAGGGTGCGCGAGTAGAAGAGCTGCCTGAGCGAATTTCTGATTTGGTAAGCAAGATGAAGAGCGCCGAAAAGGAACTAGCAGCCCTCAAGTCAGCTCAAGCTCTAGCCTCTGTGGCATCATTATTGGATCAGATTGTGGAGATTGATTCCTTCAACGTTCTCATTACTCGCGTTGGCGATGGTCTGTCAGGCGATGACCTGCGTGCAATGGCGCTAGATCTGCGCAATAGAAAACCACGTTCGATTATCGGGCTGCTGACTGTGACCGACGGTCGCGTGATTTTTGTTGTAGCAGTCTCACCTGAAACAGTCTCTGCTGGGGTAAAAGCTGGAGATCTCGTTAAGCGAGGTTCAGGAATTCTTGGCGGTGGCGGTGGCGGTAAGGATGATTACGCTCAAGGTGGCGGAAGTAATCCTGCGGCTATTGAAGAGTTGATTTCCCACTTGAAGGCCAACTTAGGATCTAAGTAAATGCAGCCAGGTCGCCGAATCGGTTTTGATTACGGCCGAGCTCGAATTGGTGTTGCTGCTTCAGATTTTTCGGGTTTAATTGCATCCCCAATCGCAACTCTCCAAGCGAGCGATGCTGATCTTGCGCTGCAGATTAGACGTATTTTTGAGGAGTACGAGCCTATTTATATAGTCGTCGGTGAACCTAGGCATTTATCTGGGCGAGAGAGCACGACTATGTCTGATGTCGAGAGCTTCATAGCCTTGCTTGAATCCTTAACTTCCGCGCCGATTCACCGAATTGATGAGCGCTTATCTACTGTTTCGGCGGCTCGCACACTCCGTGAGTCGGGCAAGGACGCCAAGGCGAGCAAAGGAAAAATCGACGCTATGGCTGCGGTCGCAATTCTTGAAAGCGCGATGGCGAAAGAACGAATCTCTGGCACGTTATGAAGTCTCCCAAGCACCTGAACGCGTATTTTCGTAATAGGTATTGTCTCTTCGGCTTCGCGTTTCTTGGCTTAGCTATATGCATTCTCATCTATTTCCTCCTTTCACCGAGCAGAGATTTTCCACAAGGTGAACCTGGGCCGCTCACTCTTGTCACGGTTTCAAACGGAGAAACTGGTAGCGCCATCGCAGAAGATCTCTATCGCGCAGGAGTTGTAAAAAAAAGTTCTACCTTTGTTCACTTACTCACCCAGGACTCTGCTGGCCAAGGTATAGCTCCAGGGGAGCACAAGGTGCAGACTCATCTTCCCGTACTTCAGGCACTTGCACAGATGCTTGACCAAAAAAGAATCGTTAATCAGATTATCGTCAAGGATGCGTCAACCTTGGCATCTGTGCTCTCTCAGTTAGAGAACGATCATGATTTAAAGCAGAGCGTGGATCTCACCAAGGTGAGCATTCCTCTCCCAAATCCAAGTCATTCACTCGAGGGCGAACTCGCTCCTGATCAATACTCGTATGCGCCAGGAACGAATGTCGATCAGGCACTAGCTGCTATGACTAGGAATGCCAGCGCAAATTTTTCACAGTCCGGTATAACATCTGGTTACAAAAAATTTTCTCCCTACCAACTTCTAACGATAGCCTCGCTGATACAGATCGAAAGCGACCCTGGTGACTATGAGAAAGTGGCAAGCGTTATATACAACCGGCTAGCCATCAACATGCCATTGCAACTCAATTCGACCGTTGCGTACGCTGGCCATTTGCAAGGCCAGATCGGACTTTCAACAGCCCAAACCCGCATTAATTCCCCTTACAACACGTACATACACACCGGACTGCCACCTACCCCTATTTGCAACCCCACCGTGCCAGCCTTGCGTGCCACCTTGCATCCGCTACGTAGTAACTGGCTCTACTTCATCACAGTTTCCCCTCATGACACTCGTTTTACTTCATCTTTCCAACAGTTTGAGAGTTGGGTGACTCTCTATAATCACAATGTGGCGATGGGGGCATTCAAATGATCAAAGCTGCGGTCCTGGGTTCGCCAATCGCGCACTCACTCTCGCCATTACTACATATGAGCGCATACCGGGAACTTGGAGTGGAAGCCGATTATGAGGCTCTGGATCTGCCACTGCATAGGGCAAAGACTTTCTTCAGCAGTGCACTCTCTGAGGGGTGGCGCGGTTTCTCACTCACCATGCCTCTTAAAGAGTCCGTCTTCGATTCGGGCTTTGAGATTGATCCGATTGCGCGACGGATGCGTTCGGTCAATACCCTCGTCTCTCGTGGGGATCACTTTTACGGAACGTCCACTGACCGTAGTGCATTCAAGCGTCTGATCTCCACAACAAATGTCCATCGCATAGCGATCTTGGGTGGTGGAGGTACAGCTCGCGCTGCTCTTTCTGCACTCGATAGCGAACACACATCTATTGACTTCCTCTTGCGCTCACAATCGCGTTCAGAGAGTCTGGAGGCAATTGCTGATTACTCGCGAATCGATTTTTTCGGAATGGATCACGACCTCTCTTCATATGACCTCGTGATATCAACTCTGCCATCACAAGCAGAGAGCCAAGTTGCAGTGTTACTTAAGAATTTCAAAGGTCTCTTTTTTGATGTGCTCTATCACCCGTATCCAACCGAGGCATTGAGATTTGCAAGGAGCGCTGGGTTGGAGACCTTTGATGGAATAGATCTTCTCGTAGAACAAGCTCTAGATCAGATCAAGATTTTCTCAGAGGTGGATTTTGATTTTGATGCGATGCGCCAGAGGCTTCTGAAAGTTGCTCGCAATTTCCTATCAAGTGAATGATTCGCCTACCTGTAATTATCTCTGTGGATAACTTGAATAGTTTTTTGGGGGAGCAAACTATGCTCGCTCAATGTATTCACAACTCATCCTATTAATTGTTTGCGGCCTTCCATTAGCCACTTCTGATATTCGCAGCAGGCGCATTCCCAATCGAACTTTGCTCATTATGTTTGCGACAAGTGAGTTATGCCGTCTGATCTTTGACCCTCGGCACTTCTTTCACGTACAGGAAGTGGGCCTTGCTGCACTTGGTTTATCGTGCGTCCTCTATCTTCTCTCCGGCCGAAAGATCGGAATGGGTGATCTCAAGTTGATTGTGGTGTTAGGTGTTGTGATTGGTGATTTCCAAAGAGGTTTCTTTGCCTGGTTTATCGCCCTATTTGCCGCCCTGGTTACGGCCCTGATATCGCGAAGTAAATCCATTCCTTTCGCCCCAGCGCTGATTGTCGGAGCCCTTCTCGCGCTTTAGTCGTATTCACCGTCTAGCCACTTGCACCCAGATAGGCCATCTCGCCTCTTGTGAAAATATGAACTCGTGGAGCGGGTTATTCGTGAGAGAATACGCGCATGCTTAGATGGCTCACTGCAGGAGAATCACACGGCCCAGCGCTCTCAGCGATCCTAGAGGGAATGCCTGCCCACGTGCAGATTACAACCAAGGCGATCGATGCCGATCTACAACGCCGACGTTTGGGCTATGGTCGCGGTGCCCGTCAGAACTTCGAAGCCGATCAGGTCACCATTCTTGGTGGTGTGCGCCACGGTGTCACCCAGGGTGGTCCGATTTCTATCCAAGTTGGAAACTCGGAATGGCCAAAATGGGAGAAGGTTATGTCTGCCGACCCCGTTCCAGCAGATGAACTTTCAGCGCTTGCTCGAAATGCTCCACTTACTCGTCCAAGACCAGGTCACGCAGATCTAGTAGGTATGCAGAAATATGACTTTGACGATGCCCGCCCAATTCTTGAGCGGGCCAGCGCTCGTGAAACGGCCGCCCGAGTCGCCCTCGGTGCAGTAGCTCGCGCCTTTTTAGAACAGAGCGTGGGAATTCAGATCATGTCTCATGTACTCTCAATCGGTTCCGTAACGGTGTCAACTGATGCGGCTATTCCAACCTACGCTGACAAGGATGCCATCGACCAAGATCCAGTGCGTGCATTCGATAAGACCGTAAGTGATGCTATGGTCGCTGAAATTGATAACGCTCATAGCGCTGGTGACACACTTGGGGGAGTTATTGAAGTACTCGGATTTAATCTTCCACCTGGATTAGGGTCACATGTCCACTGGGATCGCAGACTCGATGCAAAGCTTGCAGGTGCAATCATGGGTATCCAAGCAATCAAAGGCGTTGAGATTGGTGATGGTTTCACAACGGCAACTCGTCGTGGCTCAGTCGCTCATGATGAAATTGAGAAGGACGCTTCAGGGAAAATTGTCCGCCGCACCGACCGTGCCGGTGGAACAGAAGGCGGTATGTCTAATGGGGAAGTACTTCGCGTACGCGCTGCCATGAAGCCGATTTCAACCGTGCCTAAAGCACTTGACACGATTGATGTAAAGAGCGGGGAGCCAGCAAAGGCAATCAATCAGCGTTCGGACGTTTGTGCAGTCCCAGCAGCCGGAATTGTTGCCGAAGCAATGGTTGCTCTCGTGCTTGCTGATGCAGTTCTTGAGAAATTCGGCGGTGATTCTGTCCAGCAAGTGCGCCGTAATTTTGACTCCTATATGGATAATCTAGAAATACGTTAATGCCTCAAGCGGTATTAATTGGTGCTCCCGGCAGCGGTAAATCATCTGTGGGAAAGGCCCTTGCAAAGGAGCTGGCAACGAGTTTTATCGACACCGATAACGTGATCGAAAGCGTTGCAAACAGTTCGATCTCACAGATTTTTGCGGATCACGGCGAGGCCTACTTTCGCGAGATCGAAGAGGAAGTTGTTCTCGGCGTACTTAATTCTGAACCAGGAGTAGTAGCCCTAGGTGGTGGATCGATACTCAGCACTAAGGTTCAAGAGCTTCTCAAAAATTCATCTTTTCTGGTTATTTATCTCCAGGTAAGTTCACATCAAGCCATAGCTCGAGTGAGTAAGCACGGTCATCGCCCACTTTTGGTGGGCAATCCGGAGGAGAATTGGAAGAAGTTAGTTGCAGATCGCTCCGCTATTTATTCCGAGCTGTCGAGTTTAACTTTCTCGACAGATAGCCAAAAACCCGCAGATATTGCCCACCAGATCGCGCTTGAGATTACAAGAAGATAGGGGAGTACACATGACCACTATTCATGTGAAGGCAGAGATCGATTACTCGGTCTATATAGGTGCGCACTGGCAGGATGCGATAGTCGAATCAATCGCTCAACACGAAAAGATTGTGATTGTCACTCCGGGCTTTATTGCTGAGAGATATTCACTGGCAGAACGCTTCGCTGATAACAGCGCCATTCGTCTCTATCTCACCCCGGAGGGCGAAGCAGCTAAGGATATAACTGTTGTTGAATCAATCTGGGAAGAGCTGGGAAAATTTGAGCTTGATCGAAAGGATGCGATCGTTGCTTTCGGCGGTGGCACCACTACTGACCTTGGCGGTTTTGTTGCAGCAACGTGGCTCCGTGGAGTTGCCTGGTATGCCATCCCTTCGACTCTAGCTGGAATGGTTGATGCAGCAGTAGGCGGTAAGACAGGTATTAATACTGCGGCAGGTAAAAATTTGGTTGGTGCATTCCATTCACCGAAAGCAGTCTTCATTGACCTCGATCTTTTGGAGACTTTGAGTGACAGAGATTTTTCCGCTGGGCTAGCTGAAGTGATCAAGACCGGTTACATTCAGGACACGCATATCCTCACACTATTAAAGAGCGCTTCGACAATTGAAGGAGCTCGAGCGATAGCAAAGGAACTCGTTGAAAGATCCGTCGCCGTCAAAGCCTCGGTAGTGTCACAGGATTTCACTGAGTCAGGTCTTCGCGAGATTCTCAATTATGGTCATACTCTTGGTCATGCTATCGAGAAGCATGCTCAGTATCGAATGAGGCATGGGGAGTGCGTCTCAATTGGACTCGTATTCGCCTCTTTGCTCGCAGAGCAGAAACTTGGACTTGACCCCACGCACACTCAGAATTTGATCGTTATGTTGAACTCTTTTAATTTGCCAACATCTCTCGCAGCCAAAGATTATCCATGGGAGTCACTCGTCTCGCTGATGATGAACGATAAAAAAAGCCGAGCCGGCCAATTGCGTTTCATCGGAATACAAGAACCAGGTAAGCCAGATTGGATTGTTGCGCCAGAACTCGCTCTTCTAGCGGGCATTTATGAGAAGATTCTCGTGTGAAAATCCTCGTGCTCAATGGCCCGAATTTAGGGCGGCTGGATCTACGCGATTCTTCAATCTATGGATCGATGAACTTTTCGCAGTTGAGCGATTTCATCGCCACCTGCGCACAGGATGCGGGTTTTGAGGCTGACATAAGGCAGAGTAATAGCGAGTCCGAGATCATCACGTGGTTACACGAGGCAGCAGATTCCAAGCTTCCAGTGATATTTAATCCAGCAGCGTTCACTCATTATTCCTACGCAATCGGTGATGCAGCCGCTATGTTGACCGCTCCGCTCATTGAAGTACATCTGAGTAACCCGCTAGCTCGAGAAGAATTCCGCCATACCTCGGTGATTTCCCCTGTGGCCAACGGCACGATCGCAGGGTTTGGCCGTGATTCCTACCGTTTAGCTATAGCGGCTCTCAAAACCCTGCTCAATTCTTAATTCTTCACTGTAAGCAAGAATTGAGCACCTAGAGCGATCAGGTATCCTTCTCCAATGGCTACAACAAATGATTTGAAAAACGGCATGACCCTAGAGATCGAAAACAAGCTCTGGACTGTCGTGGAATTCCAGCATGTCAAACCAGGTAAGGGTCCGGCTTTCGTTCGTACCAAACTCAAACTTGTCCCTGGTGGCAAGGTTGTTGAACGCACTTTTAACGCCGGCGTGAAAGTGGATGTTGCTATCCTCGAAAAGCGAGATATGACCTTCCTGTACCGTGACGGTGAAGACTTCGTATTCATGGACGATGAAAATTACGACCAAATGACCATTGCTTCTTCTGTTGTTGGGGACTCAGCAAACTACATGCTTGAGAACGTCAAAGCGGTTGTTGCAGTTCACGAAGGTAATCCGCTCTATATTGATTTGCCTGCTTCTGTTGAACTAACAGTCACCTATACCGAGCCTGGTCTACAAGGCGATCGTTCTTCAGGTGGCACAAAGCCTGCGACTCTTGAAACTGGAATCGACATCCAAGTTCCTCTCTTCATCAAACAGGATGAGAAGATTCTTGTAGATACTCGCACTGGCGATTATCTCGGTCGCGCCAATTCATAGTTCTCGAAGTACAAGGATCCTGCTATGAGCGCACGTCGCAAAGCTCGCAAACGAGCCCTAGATATTCTCTTTGAAGCCGATCTGCGCTCTGGCGATCCTTTAGCCATTCTTAGCCAGCGCCCCGCTACCGAACTCTCGGAAGTGGAGTATGTAGAGACCCTGGTACGAGGCGTCTGTGCTAACAAAGAAAAAATTGACGAGCTTATTCATACCTATGCCGAAGGCTGGGATATGGATCGCATGCCTGCGATCGATCGTAATCTGCTGCGAATAGCTTTGTATGAAATCTTGTGGGAGAGTGAGCTAAGCGATCAGGTCGCTGTCAGCGAGGCAGTTGAGCTTGCACAAGAACTCTCAACCAAAGATTCAGCCTCGTACATCAACGGAATTCTGGCTCGTATCATCACGCTCAAATCCCTCATTACGCTCTAGCGCAGTGGCGATCGCCCGACTCCTCTTTGGTGGGAATGCCTGATACGATCAGCTAGTCTTACCGAGAGTAAGGCGTTACTACCCTTTAATGATCTGTCCTGTGAGGCAGCGAAGGAGGTACCGAGTTGAGTGTCGTACTCGAAAAGAGCGAGATAGAACGCTCTCTCAAACGCATTTCTCACGAAATTCTTGAACGCAATCACGGCGTCTCTGATCTTATTCTTCTCGGTATTCCCACTCGCGGCGTCACGCTCGCGCAACGAATCTCCACTTTTCTAGCCACCATCGAGGCGCCAGTCGCCCTTGGTACGCTTGATATCACGATGTACCGAGATGATTTGCGTACTCGAGCACCTCGAAATATCACAGAGACTTCACTGCCGCTCACGGGAATCGAGGGCAAGAACGTTGTCCTTGTCGATGATGTTCTCTTCTCAGGTCGCACTATTAGAGCTGCATTGGATGCTTTGGTCGAGCTTGGTCGTCCAAAGAGCGTGCAACTAGCCGTACTAGTTGATCGCGGACATCGCGAACTGCCGATCCGAGCAGATTATGTCGGTAAAAATATCCCGACAAACGCGCGTGAGATTGTTCGGGTACAACTTTCAGAGATCGATGGCATAGATCAAGTAGATGTAGGTAACCGCTCATGAAGAATTTGCTGAGCATAGATGACCTGCAACTCGATGACGTTCTCAATATTCTCAACACGGCAAAGGAATTAGCGAAGGTAACGAGTGGGCCAGTGAAGAAGTTGCCTACCCTTCGCGGTCGCACCGTAGTTAATCTCTTTTTCGAAGATTCCACTCGTACGCGATTGTCATTTGAATCAGCGGCTAAGCGACTCTCGGCCGATGTGATCAATTTTTCAGCAAAGGGTTCTAGCGTAAGCAAGGGTGAGAGCCTGAAGGACACCGCTCAAACTTTAGAAGCTATGGGTGCGGATCTGATGATTGTAAGACACCATGCATCGGGTGCGGCGCACTTGCTAGCAAACTCTGGGTGGATCAAGGCAACGGTAGTTAATGCTGGAGATGGCACTCATGAACATCCATCGCAAGCACTTCTCGATGCATACACAATTCGTGAACACTTTCCAGATCATCACGAGAATTTGGCTGGGCTTCATATCGTGATCGTGGGAGATATCTTGCACTCACGCGTGGCGCGTAGCAATGCGCTGCTATTAAAGAAACTCGGTGCAAAGGTGACAATGGTTGCGCCTGCCACGCTTATGCCACTAGGTATTCACTCTTGGGGTGTACACACGTCACACACTTTTGATGAGGTGATCGAGCAAGCCGATGTAGTCATGATGTTGCGGGTACAGAGCGAACGAATGAGCGACTCATATTTCCCATCCGAACGCGAGTACGCGCGTGACTACGGACTCACCCTTGCTCGATTAGCGATGATGAAACCAGATGCAATCATCATGCATCCAGGGCCAATGAATCGGGGTTTGGAAATATCTGGAGCGGCCGCAGACTCACCGCGCAGTGTTGTTTTAGAGCAGGTTAAAAACGGCGTCAGCGTACGTATGGCAATTTTGTACCTACTGCTTGGTGGCTCAATTGAAGGGGATAGGTCATGAAAAATTCTTTTCTTCTTAAAGAGGCTCGCTTAAGTGATGGGGCTATTACCGATCTAGAGGTGCGCAACGGTCAGATCGTCGCTATTGGCAACCTCGCAGATGCAGCCGATGTAGCTGGAAAGCATGAAGTCATTTACGATGCGAAAAAGAATCTCCTTCTTCCTGGACTAGTAGATCTACATACGCACCTTCGTCAACCAGGCAAAGAGGGAGCCGAGACCGTACTTACTGGCTCTATGGCTGCGGTGCGGGGTGGCTATACCGCAGTTAGTGCAATGGCGAACACATCTCCGGTGGCAGATAGCGCTGGTGTTGTCGAACAAGTTGCGCGACTAGGACGCGAAGCCGGCCTCTGTGATGTTTTTCCCATCGGTGCAATTACCCAGGGTCTAGAAGGTAAGGCGCTTGCAGAACTCTCTGCGATGGCCCAATCACAGGCTCAGGTCAGAATTTTCAGCGATGATGGCAATTGCTTAAGTGATCCACTACTGATGCGACGCGCTTTGGAGTACGTGAAAGCTTTCGGTGGCGTCATCGCACAGCACGCCCAAGAGCCACGCTTAACTCAAGGCGCACAAATGAATGAAGGTGTTACCTCATCAGTTCTTGGATTAACAGGCTGGCCAGCAGTTGCGGAGGAATCGATCATTGCCAGAGATATTCTTCTTGCTCATCATGTGCAGAGCCGTCTTCATATCTGCCATCTGACGACGAAAGGCGGAGTAGAACTTGTTCGCTGGGCTAAGTCTCAAGGAATTAATGTGACTGCTGAAGTGACGCCACACCACCTTCTACTTACGGATGAGAGCGCGATCGGATACGACGCCACCTTCAAAGTTAACCCACCACTGCGCACCAACGACGACGTGCAAGCACTCCGTGATGGACTTGCTGATGGCACGATTGATATCGTCGCCACTGATCACGCACCTCATCCAGCCGAAGCTAAAGAGTGCGAATGGAATGCCGCGGCATTTGGAATGCTTGGCCTTGAGACCGCACTCTCAGCTGTTGTCGAAGCCATGATTTCTACCAAGAAAATGAGCTGGTCTACCTTGGCTGAGCGCATGTCCAGTGCTCCCGCGAAAATTGGTGGCTATGTCGAACATGGAGCAATCGGCGTTGGATCGACTGCTAATTTCATTCTGGTCGATACCGAGGCGACATGGACAGTTGATCGTACAAAGGTTGCTTCGAAAAGCCAGAACACACCATTCCACAGCCGCTCTCTTCCCGCACGCGTGCTCTCCACGTATTACAAAGGAATTCTCGTTCACAATGATGGTCAACTGACAGGAAATAAGTATGAGTAATGCAGCCGAAAAACTCGCTACCGGTGCGACAAAGCCATCCAAAGAGAACGCCTATCTGGTGCTTGATGATGGAACTATCTTCGATGGTAAGGCTTGGGCAGCAACCGGTGAGACGTTTGGAGAGGCTGTTTTTTCTACCGGCATGACCGGCTACCAAGAGACCTTGACGGACCCTTCTTATCACAAGCAAGTAGTCATCATGACTGCCCCTCGCATAGGAAATACCGGAATGAATGATGAGGATATGGAATCCTCACGCATCTGGGTCTCTGGATTTGTCGTGAGAAACCCAACTCCCGTAGTGAGCAATTGGCGCGCAAAAAATTCACTCGAAGAGAGGTTGATTGCAGCTGGGGTAGTTGGAATCAGCGACGTCGATACACGCGCTATTACTCGCCATTTGCGAGATAGGGGTGCGATGCGGGTCGGAATCTTTTCTGGAGTTGGTCTAACAAGAGAAGAAATGGTGATCAAAGTTCGTGCGCAGGCACCCATGTCTGGTGCCTTTCTCGCCAAAGACGTGACCACTCCTGAGCCTTATGTCGTTCCAGTTGCACCAGGTGTTGAGAAGAAATTTACAGTTGCAGCACTCGACTTGGGAATAAAGAACGCAACTCCGCGCTCGATGTCCCTGCGAGGTATGGAAGTTCATGTGCTTCCCTTGGATGCTACGATTCAAGAGATTGAAGCGATCAATCCCGATGGACTCTTCATCTCAAATGGTCCAGGAGATCCCTCCACCATGGATTCCATCGTGGAAGTAGTCCGTCACTTCATTCTGGAAGGCTTACCGGTTTTCGGAATTTGCTTCGGACATCAGATTCTCGGTAGAGCACTAGGTTTTGATACTTACAAGTTGCCGTTTGGACACCGCGGAATTAATCAGCCGATAAAGAATATGCGCACTGGAAAAATTGAAATCACAGCCCACAATCATGGATTCGCCGTAGCCGCCCCAACAGATGCTAATTTCACGACTGTCTATGGTGCTGGGTATGTCTCGCATATCTGCCTTAACGACGGCGTGGTGGAAGGACTTGAACTTCTGGAGCGACCAGCATTCAGTGTCCAATACCACCCAGAGTCTGCAGCAGGTCCTCATGATGCTGCGTACCTCTTTGACCATTTTGCCGATCTTATGACCCAAGCGAAGGTGCACCATGCCTAAAGACAGTTCTATTGAAAGCGTATTAGTTATTGGTAGTGGTCCCATTGTCATTGGGCAGGCTTGCGAATTCGACTACTCAGGCGTTCAGGCCTGTCGAGTTCTTCGGGAAGAAGGCATTCGAGTTATTCTGATCAACTCCAACCCAGCGACGATCATGACCGATCCTGAGTTCGCCGATGCCACCTATATTGAGCCAATCACTCCTGAGATCATTGAGAAGATTATGGCTATCGAAAAGCCATCCGCCGTTTTAGCAACGCTAGGTGGTCAAACTGCGCTCAATGCAGCTATGGCGTTACATGAGCGCGGCTCATTTGAGAAATTTGGAACACGTCTGATTGGTGCAAATGTTGATGCAATCAAACGGGGCGAAGATCGTGAGATCTTCAAGACCATAGTCGAAAAGGTTGGGGGAGAGTCAGCACGATCCCGCATCTGCCACACAATGTCCGAGTGCTTGGCTGCTGTTACTGAGCTCAATTATCCGGTTGTTGTTCGTCCTTCATTCACAATGGGTGGACTCGGTTCTGGAATTGCCTTCAACCAAGGGGAACTTGAGTTGATTGCTGGCGCTGGCTTGCGACATAGCCCTACTACAGAAGTTCTTCTAGAGGAATCCATCCTCGGTTGGAAGGAGTACGAACTAGAGGTTGTGCGCGATCACCGCGACAACGTAGTAATCGTATGTAGTATCGAAAACGTCGACCCTATGGGTGTGCACACAGGAGATTCGATTACGGTTGCTCCGGCGCTGACCCTCACAGATGTCGAATTCCAAAAATTGCGCGACTTATCAATCAACATCATCAGAGAAGTCGGTGTTGACACCGGTGGTTGCAATATCCAATTTGCGGTCAATCCTCGTGATGGTCGCATCATCGTTATTGAGATGAATCCAAGAGTTTCTCGCAGTTCGGCACTTGCTTCGAAGGCGACCGGATTCCCGATTGCCAAGATCGCCACTAAGCTCGCAGTGGGTTATAGTCTTGACGAAATTCAAAATGACATCACCAAAACTACTCCAGCTTCCTTTGAACCAACGCTTGACTACATCGTGGTTAAGGTTCCAAGGTTTGCATTCGAGAAATTCACCGAAGCTGACCCTCGCCTCACAACCACCATGAAGTCTGTTGGTGAAGCGATGGCAATCGGACGTTCCTTCCCAGAGGCGCTTCAAAAAGCCTTGCGATCAGTCGAAAAGAAAGGGACCTCTTTTAGTTGGGAAGCAGAAGGTGAGCCACTTGATGACCTAGTCGAAAAAATTGGAACCCCCACTGAGTGGCGCTTGCAACAAGTACAACGTGCCATGTGGCTTGGACTATCCATCGATCAAGCACACTCTTTAACGAAGATTGATCCTTGGTTCCTCTCCCAAATTGAGGTCATTAATCAATACGCAGATCACCTGCGTACCTGTGGCGAACTCACTAAAGAAGCTCTTTCAGATGCGAAAGGCCTTGGCTTTTCTGATCAGCAGATTGCCCAGTTGCGTAATATGAGTGAGGCGGCTATCCGTGCCGAACGTGATCGCCTGAATATTCACCCAGTATTTAAGACGGTAGATACTTGCGCAGCTGAATTCCAAGCGCATACCCCATATCACTATTCCAGCTATGACCTAGAGACTGAAGTTGAACCACGTACAAAGCCTGCGGTGATAATCCTCGGAAGTGGACCAAACCGCATTGGTCAAGGACTCGAGTTCGACTACTCATGTGTTCATGCAGCTTTTGCTCTGCGTGCGGCGGGTTATGAAACAGTGATGATTAACTGCAACCCAGAGACTGTCTCAACCGATTACGACACCTCTGATCGCCTCTATTTTGAACCGCTCACACTTGAGGATGTCCTTGAAGTGATCCGCGCAGAATCACAAGCCGGCCCTGTCCTGGGAGTTATAGCTCAGTTAGGTGGACAAACCCCACTTGGTTTAGCGCGCGGACTTACCGAAGCCGGTGTAACCATTCTCGGAACAAGTCCAGATGCAATCGATCTTGCCGAAGACCGTGGTCAATTTGGCCAAATCCTCAAAGACAATGCATTGACTTCACCCGAGTACGGAATGGCCCGCTCGTATGAAGAGGCCGTTGCAGTCGCTGCCCGGATCACTTATCCGGTTCTCGTACGTCCCTCATTTGTACTAGGCGGACGTGGCATGGAAATTGTTTACGACGACGAATCTCTCAAGGAGTTTATTGAGAAGGCAACTCTCATTACTCCGAATCAACCAGTGTTAATTGACCGCTTCCTCGATGATGCCATTGAAATTGATGTGGATGCACTCTTTGACGGAGATGAACTCTTCTTGGCTGGTGTGATGGAACATATTGAAGAAGCTGGAATTCACTCTGGTGACTCTGCTTGCGTCTTGCCAAGCTTCTCGATCTCGGCAGATAAATTAGTTGAGGTACGCGCTGCCACTGAGAAGATAGCTCGCGGTGTTGGAGTGCGGGGATTGATCAATATCCAATTCGCGATTTCGCGATCAGATTCTGATCACACGTTGTATGTGCTCGAAGCAAATCCACGCGCTTCGCGAACCGTGCCATTCGTCAGTAAAGCAACAGGTGTTGCCCTTTCAAAGGCAGCGTCTCTGATCGCTATGGGTAACACAATAGCCTCACTACGTGAATCGGGACTTCTACCTGCTAGTGGCGATGCCATAGCAACAGGGGTTTCCGTAAAAGAAGCGGTACTTCCGTGGAATCGCTTTAGAAGAAGTGATGGCACAGGAGTTGACGCGGTACTCGGACCAGAGATGCGTTCGACCGGAGAGGTCATGGGAATCGCAGAAACCTTTGGCGAGGCTTACTTCAAATCCCAAATCGCATCCTTTGGAACTCTCCCTCAATCGGGAAATGTCTTCATCTCACTTTCTGCTAGGGATAAGGCCGGTAGCGTTGAACCTGCCAAGGCCCTGTCTGCTCTCGGCTTCACTATTTATGCCACAAAGGGAACTCAAGAGCTATTGGCGAAAAATGGTGTCCAATCCACGCTTGTTCGTAAGAACTCGGAACCCGGTGATGGTCTCTCAGCTGTCGATATGATCAATACCGCAATGGTTGATTTAGTGGTGAATACGCCGCTGGGACGTGGTACTCGTCATGATGGTTGGCTGATTCGCACTGCATCTGTGCAACGTGCTATTCCTATCATCACGACAATCGCTGGACTTCGCGCTGCAGTTTCCGGGATCACTCAAATGCGTAGCCATGACATGTCTGTTATGTCGCTACAAAATTGGCATAAGAAACTCGTGAACAAATGAGCATCCCTGCAATCAATTCGCGTGCTGCGCAAGTAGACGCTCAAGTCATTTCCAATAAACGTGTAGGTAGCTACAACCATATTGTTTTGGCTGTAAACCAATTGGCGGGTTACTGCCGACCTGGAAACTTCATCGCGATTGCCGTAGGCGGTGAATCATCCGCAATGGTACTTCGAAGGGCGTTTGCGATCTATCGCGCTTCCATCAAAGCCGATGGTCAAGGGGTCGTTGAGCTTGTTGTCGCCCCACACGGCAATGGAAGTTCTTGGCTCGCCAGTCGAGTTGCTGGCGATGTCGTCAATGTAGTCGCTCCTCTAGGCACATCATTTGGAATTCCGACAGAGCCAGTCAGAGCACTGCTTGTTGGCGGCGGATATGGATCGGCGCCCCTCTTTGCTCTTGCTGAAACGCTCAAAGCTAAGGGTTGTCGAGTCGATATGGTTTTAGGCGCGAGCACCGCGACAAAGATCTACGCACCTCTGGAGGGAAAGCGTTCTGTTAACTCAATGACGCTTACTACCGACGATGGTAGCGCCGGGGTACAAGGCAGAGTGAGCGATGTAATACCTGACCTCATCGTGAGTAATGAGATTGAGATTATTTACTCCTGTGGACCGATGGCCATGATCTCCGCGATCACAGCCATCACGAATCGTTTCGGGATTGTGCATCAGTGCTCGGTCGAAGAATCAATGGCTTGCGGAATAGGTGTATGTATGACCTGTGTACTGCCAGTTGAAGGCGAAGATGGAGTG
>Ga0214180_1000017_pt1 | contig 76174 bp, 75 predicted proteins | sample TroBogEpilimnion_22_FD_153018 | JGI IMG/M metagenome (GOLD analysis project Ga0214180, IMG submission 153018) | Freshwater microbial communities from Trout Bog Lake, WI - 16OCT2007 epilimnion | ecosystem: Environmental > Aquatic > Freshwater > Lake > Epilimnion/Euphotic zone | place: Trout Bog... | reverse complement strand
TCTTTGAGTAGCGACTGTTTGAGTTAAGGAGCACCTACGCGTGAGTGTTGTTGCAAGTAGAACTGTTGTTTCACTGCACTCAGTGAGTAAGCGATTTGGCGCAACACAAGCGCTGAGTGATGTCAGCTTTGATATCCATAGCGGTGAAGTTCTTGCTCTCCTTGGTGCAAACGGCGCAGGTAAATCAACAATCATTAAAATCTTGGCAAAAATTTACACCCAGGATTCAGGAACTATTACTGGTTCCACTCAAAGCAATCTCGATGAAGTGAAGTTTGCTTTTATTCACCAAGATCTTGGATTAGTTGAATGGATGACAGTCGCTGAATCCATTGCTTTAGGCTCACAATATCCAACAAAAGGCGGGTTTATTGATTGGCGAGGAGTTCGCACACGCGCCACCGATGCCCTTTCAAAAGTTGCACCACATATCAATGCCAAAGAGACAATTAAAAATCTCTCGCGCGCCGATCGCTCACTGGTAGCTATTGCACGTGCGCTTTACGATCACTCCGATGTCTTGGTTCTCGATGAACCGACTGCAAGTTTGCACGCAAGTGATTGTGAAAATCTCTTCCAGGTGCTGCGCCGGTTGCGCAGCGAAGGCACCGCAATTATTTATGTTTCACACCGCCTTGATGAAATCTTCAAAGTTGCCGATCGTGTCATTGTGATGCGCGATGGCAAGCTGGTCGAAGATGGTGCGATCAATACATTTTCACCAGAGACTCTTGTTCGTGCAATTGTCGGTGGTGAAACAAAGACTTTCAAACTCGGTAATTTCACACACGGCGCGCCAGTATTAGAACTCAAAGATCTCTCTGGTCCCAATGTTCTGCCAACATCGTTAAGCGTTCACAAAGGCGAAGTGCTTGGTTTGATTGGACTCAATGGTGCTGGGCAACGCGAAATTGGTCGTATGGTTGCAGGTGCTATACGTCGTTTTAGCGGGGAGATCACGCTTGATGGCAAGGCTATCTCGGGCAGCGTTGAAGATGCGGTCAATCAAGGAATTGCGCTCATTACATCCTCGCGTGCTGAAGAGGGACTCTTCTCTGACATCACACTTCGTGAAAATATGTTTCCTAACCTGCGTGTACGCGGTTACGGATTTTTTAGCACTATCAAAGTTCGCAAAGAGCGTGCACTCACGTATTCCTATGACGATGAATTCAATGTGAAGCCTCGCACCACCGAACTTTCTATCGCCACTCTTTCTGGTGGAAACCAACAGAAAATAATTTTGGCACGGTGGCTTTCAGCTGATCGCAGATTAATTGTTCTGGAAGAACCAACTGCGGGCGTTGATGTCGGCGCCAAAAATGAGATCTACCAACTGATTCATCGCGCGACCGAGAATGGGTTGTCTATCCTCTTGGTCTCTACCGACTTTGAGGAAGTGAGTCTGATGGCGCACCGCGCACTCGTCTTTTCCAATGGTGAGATCGTCAAAGAACTCGACCGCAGTGATATCACTATTGAAAACCTTGTTACCTATGCATCTCGAGCGAATGTGAGTATCTAAGCCATGTCACAGAAACTGAAGTCAGAGACAAGTTGGGCCCTGCGACTGGGAACTTGGGGACTACCCATTTTGGCCGTCATTCTCTTCATAGTTTTTTCTATTGTGTTGCCTGACTCCTACCCAACATTCTCCAACTTGCAAGGCATTCTTTCGAACCAGGCTATTCCCGCCATTTTGGCTCTAGGCGCGATGATTCCGATCGTCACCGGCAACTTTGACTTGTCTATGGGTTATGGCGTGGGGCTAGCTCACGTAGTAGTCATGTGGTTCTTGGCATACAAACACGTTCCTTGGATCTGGATCTGCTTACTTGTGATTGTCGGTGGTGCGCTCGTCGGGTTGATTAACGGTTTGTTGGTGGAGTTCGCACAAATTGACTCCTTCATCGCCACACTCGGCACAGGAAGCGTGCTCTATGCATTTAGTGGCTGGATTACTGGTGGCGGTCGCATTGTTCCGCCATTTAAAGGGCTACCTATCAGCTTTACCGATATTTATGATCGCCACATCCTTGGTCTACCAATGGGCTTCTATTATGTAATTTTATTGGTCATCATTTTGGGATTAGTTCTAGAGCTCTTGCCTGCAGGCCGCGCGCTCTATGTCATTGGATCTAACCCGCGTGCTGCCGAACTTGTCGGCGTACCAAAGCGTCGTTACACAATCATGGCTTTTGTCACCGCATCTGCAATCACAGGATTTGCAGGTTGCTTACTCGCCGCTCAACAACAGATCGGCAACCCAAGTCTTGGCTCTGAGTACTTGCTCCCTGCATTCGTAGGAGCACTCCTCGGGTCAACAACTATTCGATTGGGACGTGCTAATGCGATGGGAACATTTGTCGCAGTAGCAATTCTTGCAATCGGAGTATCCGGAATCCAGCAGCTTGGTGCTTCATTCTGGGTAACACCTCTCTTCAACGGTTTAACTTTGTTAGCCGCTGTTGGTCTTGCTGGTTACTCCACAAGACGCCGTCTCAAAGCGGGAGCAGAGGCTTCAAGGAAAAGCATGGAAAGCAACAACCCTCACACAACTAAGGAGACAAGTGAACAAAGCTAAAAAGAGCGCATTTGTTACAGCTGCGGTAATCGCACTTGTTACAAGCTCAACAATCGCAGTTGGTGCATCAAGCGCCAACGCTGCAGGTAGCTGCACAGCGGCTCTTGCTAAAGCTGATGCTTCAGTAAAGCTTGCAGCGAACTCAGCTGCTCCTTGGACTGGTCCAAAGACTGGCCCTAAGGCTGCTACAGGTAAGACTATTTACTATGTTGCACAGACAATGACCAATGGTGGAGTTGCTGGTGCTGAAGCCGGTGTTGCAGAAGCAGCAAAGGCAATTGGCTGGAACGTTAAGGTTCTTGATGGTCAAGGTACACAGCAAGGCATGGATCAAGCTATGAACCAGGCCGTCACACTTCACGCTGATGGAATTGTCGTAGGCGGATTCGATCCTGCTACAACAAGTGATGCAATCAAGGCTGCAAATGCAGCAAATATCCCAGTTATCGGATGGCACGCAGAAGCTACTGCTGGGCCACAACCACAAGTTGGCCTCTTCACAAACGTGACAACACTCCGCAAGGATGTTTCAACAATCAGTGCTGACTGGGCTATCTCAGACTCTCGCGGTAAGGGTGGCGTAGTTGTCTTCTCTGACTTCTCGATTCCTTTCGCAAAGGGTAAGTCTGATGAGATCGTTGCAGAACTCAAGACCTGTCCAACAATGAACATCTTGAAGTATGACAACATTCCAATCGGAAACAGCACATCAACCTTGATGCAGTCAGAGACAGCTGCGCTTCTTGCTAAGTTCGGCAGCAAGTGGACAGATTCGATCTCAATCAACGGTAGCTTGTACATCACACCAATCGCTACAGCACTCCGTGCAGCTGGTAAGTCTGGAACAGGCTTCCCTCACAACGTTGGTGCTGGCGATGGATCAACCGATGAATACTCACGTATTGCATCTGGTCAATATCAGTCAGTAACTGTCCCTGAGCCTCTCAACCAAGAGGGTTGGCAGATCATTGATGAATTCAACCGTGCATTCAACAATGTTCCTGCAAGCGGATATGTTCCAGCTACCCACCTTGTCACCAAGGCGAATATTGGAAATGCAACATCATGGGATCCACTAAACGGATACCGCAATATCTACAAGAAGATCTGGGGCGTTAACTAATACCCTCGTGGTATTTTTAACAATCTAGGAAGTTTGACGGTACACGGTCGGGGAGATTCTCCGACCGTGTACTCTTTTAATAGCCCACGCCACAGTAGTAGCCCACAAGTGCTAGATGTGAGGAAATGACATGAAAGCTCTCGTAAAAACCTCCAAGGGACCAGGCCATGTTGAACTCAAAAGTGATTGGCCAAAGCCGGTTGCGCGCCCGGGTTGGGTTGTCGTAGAAGTAGTTGCCAGCGGTATTTGTGGCACTGATGTTCACATTTTTGAAGATACTCACAAAAATTGGCCGCCGGTTGTGCTTGGCCACGAATACACCGGACGTATCGTAGAAGTGGGAAGTGATTGTGGTGAGTGGAAGGTAGGAGATCGAGTCGTCTGCGAACAACACACTCTCGCCTGCATGAACTGTGATGCTTGTCGACGCGGTGCTATTCACCTCTGCCCCTCAAAACGCAGCCCAGGTTGGGGAATTGATGGCGCATTTGCAGAGTTTGTTCTACTTCCCGCACATTTATTGCACAAAGTCCCAGATGGCGTGAGTTTTCGTACCGCCACTGTTACTGAACCAACTGCCATTTGTATTACCGGAATAGATCGCGCTGGAATCGCAGTAGGTGAAAAAGTTGTTGTTGTCGGACCTGGACCGATCGGTCTTATTTCAGCGATGTTAGTCAAAGCCGCGGGAGCGAGTGATGTTGTGCTTGTGGGAAGAGCAAGTAGCGCAAAGCGATTAGAGATTGCACAATCACTTGGAATTAGAACCTACACGCTAAGCGATAACGAGAGCGCGATCGCAGCGTTAGGCGAAACTTTCGATTTAGCTATTGATTCAACTGGTGCTGGCGAATCTCTGACGCTCTGTGCCCGACTGACTCGCCGTTTAGGACGAATACTGGAGTTGGGTTTAGCCAATCAGAGCGAAGTTCCTTTCAATATCAACGCAGCCACCACAAAATCGATCACAATCTTCACCTCGCTCTCATCTGAGTACTCGAGTTGGGATCGTGCTCTAGCTTTTATGGCCGCTAAAAAATATGACCCAGCCGTACTGACATCCATCTACTCCTTGGATCAATGGGAGCAGGCTTTTGAAGATGTAGAGAGCCGCAAGGTTGTTAAAGGAGTCATTACTCCCCAAGATTTCTCGGTGCTCGACCAAGTTCAATGAGCGCTCCAAAAGTAATCCTGATTGGTCCTATGGGGGCAGGTAAGACCACGCTAGGAACCCTTATAAGTAGTGAATTAGGCTGGCCTTACTTCGATAACGACGGGGAATTAGCAACTTTAAATAACCTCACGGTTGAACAGCTCTCTGCCTTGTCGGTTCCAGAGTTGCACGCCCTTGAAGGGGAGCATTTGCGAGAAGTGATGCAGCGACCTGCACCATTCATAGCTGGAGCGGCCGCATCTGTCATTGATTATCCGCAGAGCGTGGCGCTACTGCGCGAAGCAACCGCTATCTATTTGCGGCTTCCGCTTGAGAAATTGTTAGAACGCGCTGGATCAACTGGAATAGGGAGACAAGCGTTGGCACAGAATGCCGAAGTTGTTATTACCGAACGTTTTGTGCGCCGTGATCCGCGTTATCGCGAGGTTGCTGCTTACACCTGCGAACTTGGTGATGATCCGCATGCAGATGCTGCAAAAATTATCGAGTGGTTGAAACTACAAACCTAGATCAGCTAGTTGGAATGCTGCGCGATATTCAAGACCAGCTTCTGAGACTGTATCTGCCGCTCCGCGCTCAACAATAACTGCTACACCAACAACGATTGCGCCAGCTTCTTTGAGCGCTTCGACTGCGGTGAGTACTGATCCACCTGTTGTCGATGTATCTTCGACTGCAAGCACGCGCTTACCTTTAACATCTGGTCCTTCAATGCGACGTTGTAGTCCGTGCGCTTTCTCTGCTTTGCGCACTACAAATGAATCAAGGGCCCGACCTTGTGCAGCAGCTACATGCATCATCGCGGTCGCAACTGGATCTGCGCCGAGTGTGAGTCCACCGACTGCCTCGAAATCCCAATCTTTGGTGAGATCGAGCATTACCTGACCGACCAATGGTGCGGCAACATGATCAAGGGTGATGCGGCGAAGATCGACGTAGTAATCGGCTTCTTTTCCAGATGACAAAATAACTTTGCCGTGGACTACGGCTTTTTGAAGGATCTCTGACTTAAGTTGGTTGCGTGCGCTCATGGCGCAACCTTACCTAATCTTTCTTGTAAATAACGATCGGCTGCTTTTCGCGCCGAACCAGTGATTTTGGCGGGTTTGCTTCAAGGAGCGCATCGACTTCGGTACGAAGTTTGGCCATCTCGATCGCCATCTGTGCGACTGCAGATTCCAATTCCATAATCCGCTTGATACCAGCCAGATTAATTCCATCTCCAACAAGACGTTGAATATTGCGCAGCGATGCAATGTCGCGCAGTGAATACCTGCGACCTCGACCAGATGATCGACCTGGAGAAACCAGACCCATACGATCGTACTGACGCAGTGTTTGCGGATGCATTCCCGATAACTCGGCAGCTACCGAGATGACATAAACGCCTTCGTCGTCACCGACAGTCTGTTGGTCGTTATCTCGTTCGCGTTCGAAATCTTTTTCGTTTTTGCTCATGCACGTGCGCGTTCTGCTAGATCGGTGCGTGGTGATTCATCCGCAGTTGCTTCGCGGAAATCTTCCAACGCTTTCTTTGCCTTGCTATCAAGACGTTGTGGAACTGTGACATCAACTGTGATCAGCATGTCACCAGTGGCGTGGTTGCGAGTGATTCCACGACCTTTGAGGCGCAAAACTTTTCCGTTTTGTGTTCCTGGAGCAAGTCGAACTTTTACTTCTTCACCTTGGAGGGTTGGCACAGCGATATCAGCACCGAGCGCGGCCTCAGCAAAAGTGACAGGCAAGGTCATCAGTAAATTTTCACCATCGCGTGTGAAGACCGGGTGCTTGGTCACGTGAACAATGATGTAGAGATCACCTGGGCCTGCTGGACCATTTTCGCCACGGCCTTTAAGTTTGATCTTTGCACCATCTTTAATTCCAGCCGGAACGCGCGCATTAATCGCGTTGCCATTGACGCGCAGATTGATCTCGCGCCCAAAGATGGAATCGCGGAATGAGATAGTGGTCTCGGTCTGTAAATCACCGCCACGTCGTGGTGCGCGACGTCCGCCACCACCGAAGAGGCTTGCGAAAATATCGTTCGGATCGCCCCCACCAAAAATGTCTTGGTATTGGCCTGCGCCAGCAAAATTGCCTGCGCCATAGCCACCACCCATTCCACCCATTGACCCCATGCGGCCAGAGGTAAAGGCCTCGCGCATCTCTTGATATTCAGCGCGTTTTTTAGGGTCTGAGAGGATTTCATAGGCTTCGGAGACCTCTTTGAAGCGATCTTCGAGTTTCTTATCGCCCTTGGTCTTGTCCGGATGAAGGTCTTTAGCCAGCTTGCGATACGCCTTTTTTATAGCGTTGGCATCATCGCTCTGCGAGACGCCAAGGACCTTGTAGAGGTCCTTCTCATATAAGTCCTTGGCGGCCATTTAATTACTTCCTGCTGTCTCTGCGCTCTCGCTCTCGGCCGGATCGGTGACGATGACCTGTGCTGGGCGAATGACACGCTCTTTGAATTTATATCCTGGGCGTAAAACTTTGGTTACGAGAGTTTCTGTTACCTCGCTCGAAGTTTCATGCATTAAAGCTTCGTGAATATTTGGATCAAACTCAACATGAGTCTGTGCAAACTTTGTTAAACCAAGCTTCGTTGTGGTGTTAATCAGTTGGTCGGCAACTGCTTTAAATCCACCAGTGAGTTCTCCGTGTGCTGCCGCCCGATCGACATCATCGAGTGCGCCAAGAAATTGTGCAACCACCATAGCTGTCACAACATCTGTGGTCTCGGTGCGTTCGCGATCTACGCGCTTACGATAATTTGCAAAGTCTGCTTGCAGACGTTGGAGATCTAGGGTCAGATCATTAATGGGATCTGGTTGTAGTGCAGCTTCAACCGCGTCAGAGAGCGCCTGTTCGGCGCTCTCATCCGGATTGACTGAACTCTGATTGTTATCAGTTGAGTCAGAAGAATTGGTCATAACTTTAATTACGCCTCTTCTACAATCTCGGCATCTTCAACACCATCGGTGTTGTTCGAGCCGGCTGATGAACCATCGCTAGCAGCTGCATCTGGATTTGCTGCATAGAGTGCTGCGCCCATCTCTTGGCTAAGTGCAGAGACCTTGTCGGTCGCGCTCTTAATCGCAGCGATATCGCTACCAGCTAGCGCGCTCTTGAGATCTGCAAGTGCACTCTCTACCTCGCTCTTCTTAGCAGCAGCATCACCTTGGCCGAGCTTCTCTTCGTTATCCTTGATGAACTTCTCGGTCTGATAGACAAGTGAGTCTCCGATATTGCGAGTCTCTGCTTCTTCGCGACGCGCCTTATCTTCTTCGGCGTGAGCTTCAGCGTCCTTGACCATGCGCTCGATCTCTTCCTTGGAGAGCGATGAACCACCAGAGATAGTGATCTTCTGCTCTTTACCGGTGCCAAGATCCTTTGCACCCACGTGCAAGATACCGTTGGCATCAATATCGAAGGTCACTTCGATCTGAGGAACTCCGCGTGGTGCTGGTGCAATTCCTTGCAAGTCGAACATTCCTAGACGCTTGTTGGCTGCTGCTATCTCGCGCTCACCTTGGAAGACGTGGATCTGTACAGCTGGTTGATTGTCATCAGCAGTTGTAAAGATCTCTGACCGCTTCGTTGGAATTGTGGTGTTCTTCTCGATCAACTTTGTCATCACGCCGCCCTTGGTTTCGATACCAAGTGAGAGTGGGGTGACATCCAAGAGAAGAATGTCTTTCACTTCTCCCTTAAGCACACCAGCTTGTAGCGCTGCACCGACTGCGACAACCTCATCTGGGTTTACACCCTTGTTAGGTTCCTTGCCACCAGTGAGTTCGCGTACCAAGTCAACAACAGCTGGCATACGAGTTGATCCACCAACAAGAACAACATGGTCGATCTTGTTAATTGGGATACCTGCATCTTTAAGAACTGTTTGAAATGGTCCCTTGCAACGCTCGAGCAATCCTGCAGTCATTGACTGGAATTGTGCACGAGTGATGGTCTCATCCAAGAACAATGGATTCTTCTCTGCATCTACAGTGATGTATGGAAGGTTGATAGATGTTGAAGCAGAAGATGAAAGTTCGATCTTCGCCTTCTCTGCAGCTTCGCGTACGCGCTGCATCGCCATCTTGTCCTTTGTTAGATCAATGCCATTCTTTGATTTGAATGTTGCAACGAGGTGATCGACAAGTGCTTGATCCCAGTCATCGCCACCGAGGTGGTTATCACCATTGGTTGCTTTAACTTCGATGACGCCTTCACCCATTTCTAGGAGTGATACGTCGAAAGTTCCGCCACCAAGGTCGAAGACCAAAATTGTCTGCTCTTTATCGCCCTTATCAAAACCATAAGCAAAGGCAGCAGCAGTTGGCTCGTTAACGATACGAAGGACGTTGAGTCCTGCGATCTCGCCGGCCTCCTTAGTTGCTTGACGCTCTGAATCGTTGAAGTAAGCAGGCACGGTGATCACTGCATCAGTGACTGTGTCTCCGAGGTATGCCTCGGCATCGCGCTTGAGCTTCATCAAGATACGAGCGGAAATCTCCTGCGGGGTGTATTTCTTGCCATCGATATCCCCATGCTCTGGGAAGGTCCAGTTGGTACCCATGTGGCGCTTAACGGAGCGGATGGTGCGCTCGACGTTTGTGACTGACTGACGCTTAGCCACCTCTCCGACCAAAACTTCACCGTTCTTCGCAAAAGCGACGATCGATGGGGTCGTGCGGGCGCCTTCGGCGTTGGCGATAACTGTTGGCTCGCCGCCTTCAAGCACGCTGACGCAGCTATTTGTCGTTCCTAGATCAATTCCTACGGCTTTAGCCATCTCTATTCTCCTTAAATCTTTCTTCTACCCGCTTTACGTCTGGGTCTGACTGAATTCTCTCCCTTGAGTCCTTGGCTGTCAAAAGATTGAGTCCAAGCGGCTCAAGTTCGAGTTATCTACTCAACCTATCTGGGCCCCGGTTTATTCCCGTGTCTAGACTGGAACCATGACCATCACCCCAGCCGCCAAAGCCCACCTCGAGCACCAAGCCGCCGTCTGGGCAGCAGCCGGCCCCAACCTCACGCTCGATCAGATCCGTGAGATCGCCACATTCGATGATGGCTCAGGCGGGGTCGTCAGCCCTGATGTCAACATTGTTCACGATTACTTCGCTAGCCCCACCGCATATATACCGGTCGCGATTTACACGCCGAAAAATTCTTCACCGAGCGAGCTCAAGCCTGCGGTGATTTTCTATCACGGTGGTGGTTGGACCAACAACACAATCAAGCGTTATGAACCACAGATGTCCGCGATGTCTGCTGAAGGAAACTTTGTAGTTATTGGTGTGAACTATCAGAAAGCGCCAGAACATAAATTCCCAATTCCATTTGATGACTCCTATGCGGGTTTGGAGTGGGTACTTAAAAACGCTGCGCGATTTGGGATCGATCCGACAAAGATCGGAGTCTGCGGTGATAGCGCCGGCGGAAACTTGGCGGCGTGTGTTGCTATCAAAGCTCGCGATACTGGTTTGGTGAAACTTGCTTTCCAAGCACTGATTTACCCAACAACAAGTTTTGATCTGGAAAAGAAATCAGTAAACGATCACGCCATTGGTTTTGGTTTTACGAAATCGGCGCTCTCTCATCACTGGCGTAGTTATTGCGACCCAGAATTCGATAGCAATCCATATGCCTTACCAAGCAATGCAAAGTCTTTGGCCGGAGTTGCACCAGCGATTATTGGTTTAGCAGAGCACGATGTCTTGCGTGATGACGGGATTGATTTTGCCAAGCAACTAGAAAGTGATGGCGTTCCTGTTGTTGTAAAAGAGTATCCAGGAATGATCCATGGCTTCTTTAGCCATGGCGCGAAATTACCAGAGGGATACGCCTTGCGATCGTGGCTTGTTGAAGAGATTAATAAGTTGTGCAGCTAAGTAGCCGCCAACTAATCCACCGACGTGCGCTTGCCATGCAATATTTGGCACAGTAAATGAGATCACCAAGTTAAGAACGATTAATCCGAGCACTTGGCGATAATCAACCCCCATACGCTTTCCACTCACCAGCATCACACCAAAGAGGCCGAAGATCATTCCTGAAGCGCCTACACATGGTTCATTTGCTGGAATTAGCATCAGAGCGGCAAATGATGAGATCACTAGGGAAGCGAGTAATAAGAAGGCGTAACGTGCCCGACCGTAGTAACGCTCGACGATATTTCCGAGTTGGAAAAATGCGAGCATATTTGAGCCTATGTGTAACCAACTTGCATGGGTGAAAGCGACGGTAAAAATTCGCCACCATTCACCGGCATAAACACCATGAACTTGGTTATCTGGGAAGATCGCTTTTTTAATCAGCAGTAACTGATCTTGAAGATCTAACCCGCCCCACGTGATATTTGGTGCGTAGTTGGCGATGATGTAACAACCAACGATAAGAACAATAAGAACTGTGGTGAGCGAGTTCTTAAGTTTCATAAAAGTTACTCGGTGATAGTGACTGAGTTCACTGTGATTGGCTCAAGTGGACGATCCATTGCACCAGTCTTTGTTGTCTCAATTGCATCGACAACTGCTTGTGATGCTGCATCTTTAACTTCACCAAAAATTGAGTGCTTGCGGTTCAACCATGTGGTTGGCGCAGCGGTAATGAAGAATTGTGAACCGTTGGTGTTTGGTCCAGCGTTTGCCATGGCCAAGAGATAAGGCTTGTCGAATTGGAGATCGCCGTGGAACTCGTCATCAAACTTGTAGCCAGGTCCACCGGTGCCGGTGCCTTGTGGGCAACCACCTTGAATCATGAAGCCGGCGATGACGCGGTGAAAAATTGTGCCGTTGTAGAAATTCTCTTGCGCAAGCTTGACGAAGTTAGCAACTGTCTTAGGAGCATGGTCTGGAAAAAGCTCGATGAAGATGTCGCCTTTTGATGTGTGGAGAGTTGCTTGAGTCATTGGATTGACCTTTCTTAAGGTTCCGAAGTTTTGCGCAGATTGGGAAACTGCTACTAACTGCTAATAACTACTACTAACTAAAAGTGGAGCCTAGGAGGATCGAACTCCTGACCTCCTGCTTGCAAAGCAGGCGCTCTACCAATTGAGCTAAGGCCCCGTATTTTTACACTTTCTCATATCTGCTCATATCTGAGTTCACATATGAGTTCACATATGAGTTATGTGTACGAGTTTTATTAAGTTCTGGTACAGAATCCGAACCTTAGCCGACTTGCGGCTTAGGTAGGAAATCCTGGTGGGCCTGGGAGGACTTGAACCTCCGACCTCTTCCTTATCAGGGAAGCGCTCTAACCAGGCTGAGCTACAGGCCCGCATTCGTGCGCTTGATTGCTGGTGGAGATCCGCTAGCAATGAAGTATCCAAGTGCGAAGGGCAAAGGTTACCCGACTATTCCCGAACTCCCAAAATATGAGAGCGCCGGGCTTATTCGGCGGTTTCTGGCGCCTCTTTCACATCTTTGACCTGTGTAATCGAGACTACCGAGGTACCGGCATCGAGGTTAACCAAGCGCACACCCAAGGTGTCGCGGCTGGTCTCTCTGATCTCCTCGACCGGTGTGCGCATCACCACGCCCCCGGAGGTGATCGCCAAGATCTCATCACCTGGCTCCACGATCATCGCGCCTACAAGAACGCCGCGAGATCCTTCATCGATCTTTGCGGCCTTCACACCGATACCACCGCGGGCTTGTTCGCGATATTCACCCAGCGGAGTGCGTTTGGCGTAGCCGCCATCGGTTGCGGTGAAGACAAACTGATTCTCACTAGCGCCATTGATCGCTGCCATCGTGAGAAGTTCATCGTCGGCGCGGAACTTCATTCCGATCACACCTGAAGTCGAGCGGCCCATCGCGCGAATGGATTCATCGCTAGCTGAGAAACGTAATGACATACCATTTTTGGAGACGAGAAGAATTTCATCACTCGCAGAAACGAGCGCCGATGAAACAACTTCGTCGCCTTCTTTGAGATTGATCGCAATCAAACCACCAGTGCGTGGTGAGTCGTATTCAGATAGCGGCGACTTTTTGACCATACCCGACTTTGTCGCGATCACTAGGTAGGCAGCATCTTCGTAAGAGCGAAGTGATATGACCTGTGCGATCGTTTCATCTGGTTTGAATTCGAGCAGATTGGCGACGTGTTGTCCGCGCGCATCGCGTCCGGCATCTGGCAGCTCATGCACCTTCAGGCGATAGACGCGACCTTTGTTGGTAAAGAAGAGCAACCAATCGTGAGTCGATGCGATAAAGAAATGATCAACAAGATCATCTTGTTTAAGCGCAGCGCCTTTAACTCCTTTGCCGCCGCGTCGTTGCGCGCGATACAGATCTGCGCGAGTGCGCTTGGAGTAACCGCTTCGTGTAATGGTGACCACGACTTCTTGATCTGGAATTAAATCTTCTACCGAAAGATCTGATTCAGCCAGAATGATTTGAGTGCGGCGGTCATCACCGTATTTTTCACCAAGTTCTAATAGCTCGCTCTTGATGATCTCGCGCTGCTTTGCCTCGCTCGCCAAAATCTCGTTAAGAACCACGATTTCCGCCATCAAAGTGTCGTACTCATCGTTGATCTTCTGGCGCTCAAGGGCTGCAATACGACGTAACTGCATATCCAAAATAGCGTTGGCTTGGATCTCATCAACATCAAGAAGTGTCATCAGACCTGTGCGTGCTTCTTCTGGCGTCTTGCTAGCGCGGATCAGCGCGATCACTGCGTCGAGGGCGTCTAAAGCTTTGAGATATCCGCGCAAAATATGGGCGCGCTTTTCACGTTCGGCTAAACGATAGCGAGTGCGACGAACGATGACTTCTACTTGGTGTTCGATGTAATAACGAATGAATTCATCAAGGCGAAGGGTGCGAGGTACGCCATCGACAAGGGCCAACATATTGGCACCGAATGAATCTTGTAGTTGAGTCTGCTTGTAGAGATTATTGAGAACAACCTTTGGGGTGGCATCGTTGCGCAAGACAATAACTAGGCGTTGACCTAAGCGCTCGTTACCTTCATCGCGAACATCCGCGATGCCTTTGATCTTGCCATCTTTGACAAGTTCAGCAATTTTCAAAGCTAAGTTGTCAGGGTTAACTTGGTAAGGAAGTTCGGTAACCACCAAACAGGTGCGCTTATTAATCTCTTCGATCTCAACGACTGCTCGCATGGTGATAGAACCGCGGCCGGTGCGATAAGCATCTTCGATTCCTTGGCGACCGACAATCAACGCCTTGGTAGGGAAGTCGGGTCCTTTAACAATGGTGAGCATCTTCTCGAGCGTTGCTTCTGGAGTTGCATCTGGGTTATCAAGCGCCCAAGCAGTTGCTGCAATGATTTCGGTAAGATTGTGTGGCGGAATATTGGTCGCCATACCCACTGCAATACCAGCAGAACCATTGACAAGTAAGTTGGGAAAACGGCTTGGAAGAACGGTAGGTTCTTGCGAACGACCGTCGTAGTTAGGAATGAAGTTGACGGTATCTTCATCGATATCGCGCATCATCTCCATGGCAAGCGCAGCGAGCTTGGCTTCGGTGTAACGCATTGCTGCGGCAGGATCGTTTCCTGGGCTACCGAAGTTGCCGTTGCCATCGATCAATGGATAACGCAGCGACCAGAACTGGGCTAGACGCACTACGGCGTCATAAATAGCTGTATCTCCGTGTGGGTGATAGTTACCCATAACATCACCCACGATACGTGAAGACTTGTAGTAACCCTTGTCGGGACGATAACCGGCGTCGAACATCGCATATAAGACGCGACGGTGAACTGGCTTTAAACCATCGCGAACATCAGGAAGTGCGCGGCCAACAATGACTGACATTGCATAGTCAAGATAGCTACGCGCCATCTCTACTTGAAGATCAACTGTTTCGATCTTCTCGGTGTCCATACCTTCTTGAAAACGATCGTCCATTAGATATCCAAGAACCTTACATCTTTAGCGTTGCGTTGAATAAAGTTACGACGTAGCTCTACATCTTCTCCCATGAGCACCGAGAAGAGATCGTCTGCCGCTGCAGCATCATCGATGGTGACTTTAATGAGGACACGATTTGCTGGATCCATTGTGGTGTCCCACAACTCTTTGGCTGGCATTTCGCCAAGACCTTTAAATCGCTGAATACCGTCTTCTTTAGGTAGTCGCTTGCCGGCTTCCAAACCAAGTTTGATTAAGCCATCGCGCTCACGATCGCTAAATGCATATTGCACAGGTTCTTTGCCGCCCCACTTAAGTTTGTATAGAGGTGGTTGCGCAAAATAGACATAACCGTTTTCAATGAGTGGGCGCATAAAACGGAAGAGGAGTGTGAGGAGGAGTGTGCGGATGTGTTGTCCGTCGACGTCAGCATCTGCCATCAAAATAATTTTGTGATAGCGAAGTTTTGCGGCATCGAACTCATCATGAATTCCAGTACCAAGTGCTGTGATCAGCGCTTGCACCTCGTTGTTTTGAAGAACGCGATCGATGCGTGCTTTTTCAACATTCAAAATTTTTCCGCGGATAGGCAGCACAGCTTGGTAACGCGAATCGCGACCGCCTTTTGTGGAACCGCCAGCAGAATCACCCTCAACGATGTAAAGCTCGCATTTTTCTGGCTCAGTCCATTGGCAATCAGCCAACTTGCCCGGCATGCCACGTCCTTCGAGCAGACCCTTACGAGAGCGGCTTAAATCGCGGGCTTTACGCGCTGCAACACGAGCTGCGGCTGCATCGATGCTCTTGCGGACAATCTCTTTACCTTCACTTGGATTCTTTTCAAACCACGCAGTGAGAAATTCATTCATTGCTTTTTGGGTAAATGATTTTGCTTCGGTGTTGCCGAGTTTAGTTTTGGTCTGTCCTTCAAATTGCGGTTCGCCGATTTTGATAGAAACAATCGCGGTTAGACCTTCGCGAACATCATCACCAGTCAGACGATCTTCCTTCTTGCGAATGAAACCCCACTCTTCGCCAAACTTATTAACGATAGAAGTTAGCGCCGTGCGGAAACCTTCTTCGTGTGTTCCGCCTTCGCCAGTGTTGATGGTGTTGGCAAAGGTATAGACGCTTTCAGAAAAGCCGGTGTTCCATTGCATTGCGATTTCAAGCGACATTTTCTGTGCCAGATCTTCGGCGTCAAAGGCAATGATGGTTTTGTGTTGCTCACCTTTTGAAAGATTGAGGTGGCGCACAAAATCTACAATTCCTCCTTCGAAGTGATAACGCGCAGCGAGCGCATTTCCATTTTCATCAACGTGGCCTGCTCGTTCATCTGTGAGTGTGATGGTGAGGCCTTTGTTAAGAAATGCCATCTCGCGAAAACGAGTTGAAAGAGTCTCAAAACTAAAGTCGGTGGTTTCAAAAATTTCAGCAGATGGCCAGAATGTGACGGTGGTGCCGGTGTCGCTCGCGCTCTCACCTTTACGCACTGGCGCTTGTGGAACTCCGAGTTTGTACTCTTGATGCCAATGTGAACCATCGCGCTTAACATCGACTGCAAGATTTGTTGAGAGTGCGTTCACTACTGAGATACCAACGCCGTGCAAACCACCTGAGACTGAGTAACCGCCGTCGCCGAATTTTCCGCCGGCGTGCAAAACTGTTAAAACAATTTCGAGTGCAGGACGTTTTTCAACCGGGTGTAAATCCACTGGGATGCCGCGGCCGTTATCGACTACTCGAACCGCGCCATCGGCCATGAGGGTGACGTTGATTTCGGTGCAGTAGCCAGCCAGGGCTTCATCTACCGAGTTATCGACGACCTCATAAACCAGGTGGTGTAGACCCCGCTCGCCGGTGGAGCCGATGTACATGCCGGGGCGCTTGCGGACAGCGTCAAGACCTTCAAGAACGGTGATATTGCTGGCGTTATATGAAGTCTCTGGCATTACTCGCCTACCCCTACTTCCTTTTACCAAAGCTGCGAGAAGGCCGTTTCTGACCGTTTGCAGTTGTATAGGTCATAATCCTAGTCATAAGCGGCTGCTAGAACCAGCCACTAAAGGCGTCAGGTTTTAATCTGGGGCGTTTTGCGCAAGAAGTTGTGGGTGACTACTCACCCTGAGCGTTTTTAGCCGTAGGTGTCGCGTGGACCGCGGGCATTTTTGATGGTGCGGATCCCTTTTTTCCAGCTTGGGGCGTGTGGCCCGATCACCACGATCTCTTCTACCAAGGCACCAGGCGCCGATTGGGAGATGGTGCCCAGTAATTGCCCTGAAATCAGGTTCATTTGGGTTGCCCAAGCGGTGGAGCTAGCCTGGATTGTGAGTAAACCATCCACGAGTGAGACCGGGGTGGCGTGGCTAGCGATTTCACTGCCCACCACGGTGGCCCATTCTGTGAAAAGAGTGCCTTCGGCAATTCCTTGGCGCCAGTCTCGGTTGGCTACCAGCTCGCCTAACACGGTCTCCAGTGTTTGGGGGTCTTCTACTCGAACCCGGGTTTCATCGGCTACCTGGTTTTTGCTCTTACGGTTATTAGTGCGCCAGTTTTGGTAGAGCTCACGGGCATAATCTTTTTTACTCACGGCTGCTTCCTGACGCTTCCAGCTTTCGTAAGATAGGTCGTGCCGGTGAGCCCAACCGGTAGGTCTGAGCCAACTGCCACGGTGACGAAAGTCTGCTCTGCATCCTGGGCGAGTGCAACAAGTTGATCACGGCGTTCTTCATCAAGTTCAGAAAAGACGTCATCCAAAATAAGAACAGGGGATTCGCCCGCGTTTTTTAGAAGTTGATAGGAAGCTAGTTTGAGACTGAGAGCGATCGACCACGATTCTCCATGGCTTGCATAGCCTTTTACTAAATGATCGCCTAAATGTAAAAGTAAGTCATCGCGGTGTGGTCCAACAAGTGTTAATCCACGTTCGATCTCTTGGTTTTTTATCGCAGCCATTTTGCTCAAGATTATTTCGCTATTAGTTTGAGCGCTAATAGTTGGATTATCAATACTTGATTTGTAATAAATGCTGGCTGGTTTCTTTTTGGAGATATCCGCATAAACCTTCTTAAATACCGGCTCGAACTCCGCGAGTAGTTGCAACCTAGCGGCAATAATCTCGCCACCGAATTGTGCTACTTGTTCATCCCATGATTGCAACGAGCTATAACTAGAGCGGCTTTTGAGTAATGAGTTGCGTTGGCGAACGGCGCGTTCATAATCTGTGATTACACCCGCCATTCTTGGGCTGCGCAGAGTGAGTAGTTGGTCGATAAATTTTCTGCGTTCAGAAGGATCGCCGCGCACGAGATCTAAGTCTTCTGGTGAGAAATAAACGCATTGCAAGAGACCAAATAATTCCTTTTGGGAACGTATTGGGTTTTGATTAATACGAGCACGGTTTGCTTTCTCGGCATTGATCTCTAATTCCACAAGCAGGTCACGCTCTGGATAAGTAATTTTTGCGCGAACGTATGCGCATTGCGATCCGAGTTGTACAAGTGGTTGATCACCAGCGGTGCGGTGTGAAGAGAGAAAAGCGATATACATCATCGACTCAACGATGTTGGTCTTACCTTCGCCGTTTTTCCCAAGGAAGATGGTGATCCCTGGTTCTAGCGGCAGTTCTAACTCGCTATAGGAACGAAAGTTCTTTAGCGATAGATGTGAGAGGTGCACACCAGTTAAGCGCTATAGCGCATCGGCATAAGCAAGTACTTATAGGACTCGTCTTTTGCGCCGTTGAGTTCGTGTTTACCAGAGAGAACGGCTGGTTTACTGGCGCCAGTGAAGTCAATCTGGACAAACGGTGTACCGATCGCTTGTAGACCATCGGTGAGATATGTTGGATTGAAAGCAATATTGATTGCTTCACCGTTGTAGATGATCTCTAACTCTTCTGTTGCTTGCGCTTCTTCTCCAGCACCAGCTTCGAGTTGAAGTGAATTATCTGAAAAAATAAGTCGTAGTGGAACAGTCTTATCGGTAACAAGTGCAACACGTCGTACAGAATCTAAAAATGGTGCAACTTCGATAGTCGCTTGGGCAACTGATTCTGTTGGAAGCAAGTGTTTAAATGGTGGGAAAGTTCCATCTAGTGTTCGTGATGTCATTGTTTTTAGCTCTGAAATAAAACCAATGAGTTTTTCATTTGAAGATGATGGTGAGAGCGCTAGCGTCACTTGTGAGTGAGTAGTAAGTGATTTAGCAGCATCTGAAAGTGTGCGAGCGCGTACTAGTGTGTTGGCTTCAATGTTGCCATCTTTTGCCTGCCATGTAAGTTCACGAACAGCTAAACGGTAACGATCTGTTGCCGCGAGTGTGATGTTGTTTTTATTAATTTCAATATGAACACCTGTAAGTGTTGGGAGTGAATCATCTTTGCCTGCAGCGATAGCAACTTGGTTGACAGCCGTGGTGAAAATATCGCTCGCGATTAAACCTGCGGTCTCTGGGAGTTCAGGCAAGTTTGGATATTCATTGACAGAGAGAGTTGGGAGTGTGAACTTCGCAGATCCGGCAGTGACAAGTACGCGAGTTCCATCTAAAAGAAAGGTAATAGGTTTATTAGGAAGTGAGCGAGCGATCTCAGCTAATAAACGTCCAGGTACAAGAACTTTTCCTTGCGAGGTGATATCAGCCTTAAGGATTGCTTTAGTAGATGTCTCTAAATCTGAACCAGTGAGGGTGATAGAGGTGTCGACATCAATCATGATGCCGAGAAGTTCAGGTTTAATAGGGCGGGTTGAGAGACTGCGGGCAACCCAATTCACAGCATCGACTAACTCGCCGGGTTCGACTACAAACTTCATTGGACCGCTCTCTTTTTCTCATTCAACCTATATAAGTCTAGATAGGTTTAGTTCTTCCTGTTAATTCTTAAAATCTATGTAATTAAAGGTATTCGTAGTAACCAGCCTTGTTTTCTGTGGATAAGTGCAAATACGCTGGTCATCCACGGGTTTTTAGACCTCACAGCTGTGGGAAAGTGTGTGGAGCGTTGCTCTTAACTCGCTTTTACCCCTTGCTCTAACGCCGACAATCCACAGCCACACACATAACCACGCCACTTATCCAACAAAAAGAGCCTTTTATCCCCAAGTTATCCACAGATGTGAATGGCTAGTTGGTCTTGGACTGGAGTTTGATCCGGTTGGTGAGCTCTGTAACCTGGTTGTAGATCGAACGGCGCTCTGCCATTAACTGGCGGATTTTGCGGTCGGCGTGCATCACAGTGGTGTGATCGCGGCCACCGAAGGTCTGCCCGATCTTAGGTAGTGAAAGCTCGGTGAGTTCGCGGCACAAGTACATAGCGATCTGGCGCGCGTTCACTAACACCCGACTACGCGAGGTGCCGCAGAGATCTTCCAAGGTCAAACTGAAGTACGAGGCGGTCTGAGCCATAATCGTTGAAGCGGTGATCTCTGGTCCGGCCTGATCTGGAATTAAATCGCGCAAGACAATTTCAGCTAGACCCATATCAACAGGTTGGCGATTAAGTGAAGCGAAGGCAGTCACACGAATGAGTGCACCTTCAAGTTCACGGATATTAGATGAAATCTTCGAAGCGATATATTCCAAGACATCATCCGGCGCATTTAATTTATCTTGTGCAGCTTTTTTACGAAGAATCGCGATACGTGTTTCTAGCTCTGGCGGCTGAATATCGGTAATTAAACCCCATTCAAAACGACTGCGTAACCGATCTTCAAGGGTGGTGAGTTGTTTTGGTGGGCGATCGCTAGAGATCACAATCTGTTTGTTTGCGTTATATAAAGTGTTGAAGGTGTGGAAAAACTCTTCCTGAGTGCGCTCTTTATTTTCTAAGAACTGAATATCATCAACAAGCAATACATCGAGATCGCGATATCGACGCTGAAATACACTGGCTTTATCGTCTCGAATCGAGTTAATAAAATCATTTGTGAATTCTTCAGTAGAAACATAACGAACTCGCACCCCGCCATACAACTCTTTAGCGTAAGCACCAATCGCGTGAAGTAAGTGAGTTTTTCCTAAACCAGATTCACCGTAAATAAATAACGGGTTATATGCCTTAGCAGGTGCTTCGGCTACTGCAACAGCAGCTGCGTGCGCAAAACGATTGGAAGCGCCAATAACGAACGTTTCAAAGACATAACGCGGATTAAGTTGAGATTGTTCAACAACAACATTTTTACTTGGTGCATCTAAATCTCGACCGGTTCCACTCTTAACCGGATTAACAACACTTTCATCAAATACTTCTTGTGGAGTTGGGTCGAGTTCTAAATTCTCATCAACGGTAACCGCAATATTAATTTTCTGACCAAGAGCGTTTGTGAGAATGTCGTTGAGCGCGCTTTTTACACGCAGTTCAAGAAAGTCTTTCGCGAACTGATTGGGGGTGCTCAACAGAAGAGTCGCGCCGCCATCGTTATGGAGCAGTCCAAGCGGTTTAGTGAGCGCCAGAAAAGCTCGGTGTTGGGGCGACTCCCCGGCCATCGCCTCGATTACCGTCCCCCAAAGCCCCGCCAGGTCGACTTCTTCGAGTATTGCCATACCTAAACACCCATTCCATGTTATCCCCAAAGATATCCACAGCCTGTGGTCTAAACCCCAGATTGAGACTCTTCGGACGGGTCAAACGCCCGTAATTACCACCACAAATAGCGAGCCACCTGTGGATAGAGAGCGAACCTAAAGGGTTTTTTTAAGAAACACAAGTAGTTATCCACATTTTGACCATGCACAGAGCTCATTTCAGGCAGGAGCCAGTTTGACCCTTGTCCACAGCCCCCGTAGCCTTCTCCTCTATCTGTGATGTGGGGCCGCTCCTCCAAATAACTTCATAAGAGAAGTTAAGAGCGAGCCGATCAAAAGGGAGTTTCTATGAGCAAGCGCACCTACCAACCAAATAATCGTAAGCGTGCAAAGAAGCATGGTTTCCGTGCTCGCATGGCTACACGCGGTGGACGTGGTGTTCTAGCATCCCGCCGCGCCAAGGGTCGCACTCGCATCTCTGCCTAACTCGTGCTTGCAGCCAAGAATCGTTTGCGCAATAGCTCGGACTTTTCACGCACAACTAAAACCGGCCATCGCGCTAGCTCAACCAATCTCGTTCTTTACTTTCTTCGTCGTGCCGATTTACCAGCAGAGCCTCAACTTGGCCTGATTATCAACAAGAGCATTGGTGGATCGGTCACACGTCATGCGATCGCGCGCCAGCTTCGTCATAGCGCCAGAGAGCAGATTCATACCCTGCCAGCACACACCCAATGTGTTGTGCGGGTTCTTAAAAAGAGCGATTCCTACAGCGCTGATCTTCATGCATTGATGGCTAAAGCGGTGGAGCGACTAGGCGAGAGTGATCTGGTCAAATGAAAAGACTCGCAAAGACCCTCGCCTACCTACTCATTGCGCCCATCAAGTTTTATCAAAAATTTATCTCACCTGGATTAGCACCGCGCTGTAAGTACTACCCATCATGCTCACAGTATGCGGTCGATGCGATAAGTACATATGGAATTAAAGGAGTTGTAATGGCAGCGTGGCGCTTACTGCGCTGCAACCCATGGTCACATGGCGGCGTTGACTATGCAGTTCCACAACCAACAAAACATCTAAATGAGGTCCATGCATGAATACCATCCTAAAACCCCTATATTTCGCTATCTCTTGGGTGATGATTCAATTCCACACATTCTTTGGACTGATTCTAGGAAAACATAGCCACGAGAGTTTGAAGTGGACGCTCTCCATTGTTGGTCTTGTGATTTTGATCCGCACAATTTTGATCCCACTCTTTGTCAAGCAAATTAAGAGCCAGCGCGCAATGACTGCGTTGCAGCCAAAGATGAAAGAGATTCAAAAGAAGTATAAAGACGATCGCGCAAAGCAATCTGAAGAGATGATGAAGCTCTACAAAGAGCATAAGACAAATCCACTCGCATCATGCTTCCCACTTCTTGCACAAGCACCAATTTTCTTTGCACTCTTTCGCGTGCTCAATGCGGTTGCAAATGCAAATAAAGGTAAGTACCTACCAACAATTTTCACAGCACAACTTTTGGATACAGCGCATAAAGCGAAGTTTTTGGGTGCGCCAATCGCGGATAGTTTCTTAAGTTCACACATCACTTCAACAAAGATTGTGACTGTTGCGCTGATTGCATTTATGTCGGCAACAACATTCTCAACACAACGTCAGTTGATGGTCAAAGGAATGCCAAAGCTTGAGGCTGGCAATCCGATGGTGCAACAACAGAAGATCATGTTGTATGTCTTCCCAGTTATTTTTGCGATCTCTGGTGTGAACTTCCCAATTGGTGTTTTGATTTATTGGTCGACAACAAACTTGTGGACCTTCTTTCAACAGCTCTACGTTATTAAACGCAATCCAACTCCAGGCTCACCTGCGTATGAAGAGTTGCTCAAGCGTCGCGCCCTTGAAGGCGGAACGATGGATGCTGGTGCAGTGGTCACGGTAGAAGAAGCTGAGAAGTTGGAGAAAAAACTAGAGAAAAAGGCGCAAGAGACCGCTTCTCGCCAGCGAAATCAACCAAAGAAGAAGAAGCCGCGAAAGTAGCTATCCACAGTACAAAACGTATTAAATAGCCATAAAAACGTATAAAACAGACAAATTTCGGGTAAAAGGAGAGAGATATGAGCGAGACCGAGACAGTAGATACCGCTAGCAGTACAAGCACGCTAGAGACTGCAAAGAGTGAAAAAGTGAAGAAGAGTTTGATCACCCGCCTAGAAGAAGAGGGTGATGTAGCAGCTGATTACCTCGAAGGGTTGCTTGATATTGCTGATCTTGATGGCGATATCGATATCGATGTCGAGAACGATCGCGCTTCTCTAGCAATCGCTGGCGGCAAACTCCAACACTTAGTCGGCTCAAATGGCGAGGTACTTGATGCCCTGCAAGAGCTCACCCGCCTAGCGGTTCAAACTAGCCTGGGCGAGCGCTCTCGTTTAATGCTCGATATCGACAACTTTCGTAGCTCCAAGAAGGAAGAGTTGGCAAAACTCGCCCATGAAGTGGCAGAAGAGGTGAAGTCAACCGGTGAGGCGGTCAAACTTAAGCCTATGAACGCCTTTGAGCGTAAAGTCGTCCACGACACAATCCAAGAGATTGGTCTCACCAGTGAGTCAGAGGGCGAAGAACCACATCGCTGCGTGGTAGTTCTACCCGCTTGAGTGTTTCACGTGAAACCCTGCTTAAGGAGTACTTTCCGGAGCGGGCTGCAGAGGCAGAACGCTATGCAGAGATCTTGGCTACATGGGGGATTGAGCGCGGCTTAATCGGTCCACGCGAAGGCGAGAGGATTTGGGATCGCCATATCGCTAATTGCATCCCTATCTCGACAATTATTCCCACCCAACAGAACCCCAATAAGCCAGACAAAGCTGTCACAGTTGTCGATATTGGCTCTGGGGCTGGACTTCCTGGAATTATCATCGCACTCGCCAGACCAGATCTCAGTCTGACCCTAGTAGAGCCACTTGAGCGCCGGGTGAAGTTTCTCCAAGAGGTGATTGCGGAGTTGGCACTTCCGATTGAGGTGATCCGAGGTAAATCCGAGTCAGTCAAGCGCTCTTTTGATGTGGTTACAGCTCGCGCGGTAGCGCCACTTCCTAAGCTACTTCCTATGACCTGGCACTTGGTCAAGCCAGGAGGAGCGTTGATGGCAATGAAGGGTGAATCTGCCCAAAGCGAGATTGATCAAACCCCTGCGGCACCCGGTTCAACCACCACTTTGCACACCCTTGAGTTACCTCAATTCGAGCTTGCGAGGGTGATTGAGGTACGAAAAGCGAGTTAAGATCCACCCATGGATAGCAGGGAAGTAGCAGAAGTTTCACGTGAAACCCCGCCCTCAGAGAAAAAGGTCGTCGGAGTTCGCCGTTTAAAAGAGGCGATGCCGACCCCAACAAAAACTCGCATATTCACCGTTGCTAACCAAAAAGGTGGCGTCGGAAAAACCACATCAGCCGTCAATATTGCCGCCGCTCTGGCGATGGGCGGGTTAAAAGTGTTGGTGATTGACCTTGATCCACAAGGAAATGCATGTACCGCGCTCGGCGTCGACCGCGATAGGAGCCCTGGAGTCTTTGAGGTTCTCGTCGATGAGGTTCCATTGGCGCAGACCATTCAAAAAGTCGCTGGATTTGCCGCACTCGAATGCGCTCCAGCCAATCGCGAGTTAGCAGGCGCTGAAATTGCGATGGTCAGTTATGTTGCGCGCGAAACGATTCTTAAACGCGCACTTGATGGGTATTTAGCGCAGCGTGAAGCGGCTGGTGATCGGATCGATTACGTGATTATTGATTGCCCACCATCTCTTGGCTTATTAACAATTAATGCTTTAGCTGCAACTGAAGAAGTTTTAGTACCCATCCAATGTGAGTATTACTCACTTGAAGGTATCTCGCTCTTGATGCAGACCCTTGAGAAGATTAGAAAAGCGCTCAACCCACGAGTACGCGTCAGCACGATTCTCTTAACCATGTTTGACTCGCGCACCAGACTTGCCAATGATGTTGCCGACGATGTTCGTCGCCACTTCCCGCAAGAGTTAATCGATATTCCTATTCCGCGCGCGGTACGTATCTCTGAAGCGCCATCGTTTAATCAAACCGTGATGACTTACGACGCGAGTTCACCGGGTGCGATTGCTTATTTAGGTGTTGCGCGTGAAATAGCTAATCGCGGAGTTCTCTTTATTGTTCCAGTTGCAGAAGGAGTAGGAAATGAGTAAATCAAGTAGAGGTGGTCTAGGTCGTGGTCTTGATGCTCTCATCCCTACAACTCCACTCGGGGATATCACCAACAATTCTGGCGCAGTAGCTGGAGTTGGTTTAGTAGTTGATATCAATTCCATCATTCCTAATAGCAAACAACCACGTACTGTTTTTGATGAAGAATTGCTTGCAGAGTTGGCAGCATCGATTAAAGAAGTTGGCGTGATGCAACCGCCAGTTGTGCGAGATTTGAAGAACGGTCAATACGAATTAATCATGGGTGAGCGCAGATTGCGCGCATCGAAATTAGCGGGACTAACAAACATTCCCGTCATTATTCGCAACAGCAGCGATAATGAAATGTTGCGCGAAGCGTTGCTAGAAAATATTCATCGTAGCCAACTTAATCCACTTGAGGAAGGCGCTGCTTATCAAAATCTTCTCAACGATTTTGGATACACCCACGACGAGCTCGCATCTAAAATTGGTAAGTCACGCTCTGCAGTAACCAACACGCTTCGATTGATGAATTTGCCAGCATCGGTGCAACGCAAAGTGGCTGCTGGAATTTTGACCGCAGGACATGCACGCGCTCTTCTTGCACTCGTAGATAGCGATCAAATTGAAGCACTTGCTAATCGCATTGTTGCTGAAGGTTTGAGTGTGCGTGCGGTCGAAGAGATTGTTGCGATGGGTGGCCAGACACATCGTGAAACAAAGAAGAGTGGCGCAAAGAGCACCTCACCACGCATTGCTGCTATTGCAACTCAATTGAGTAACAAACTCGACACATCTGTGAGTGTTGATCTCGGAAAATCAAAGGGCAAAATCGTTATTGAATTTGCTGACCTTGAAGACTTAGAAAGAATTACACAACTCTTTCGTTAATTGATCTGGCGAGTTTCCATTTCAGTCTTAATGACGCGACCAAGCGCCTTTACACCTTCACGAATACGTTCTGGTGTTGGGTGGCAATACGACAGGCGCATCGACCATGAACCAAAACCATCAGCAAAGAATGCGGTACCCGGTACATAGGCCACCTTTGCAACAATCGCTTTAGGCATAAGCGCGGTGGTATCGATTTCAGGTGGCAGGGTGACCCAGACATAAAATCCACCAGCAGGTTTGGTCCAGGTAGCGTTGCTTGGGAAGTGAGCTTCGAGTGACTCCAACATGGCATCGCGGCGATCTTTATAGAGTTTGCAGAACGATGCAATCTGATCGCGCCATGGTTGGTCGGCTAAATAGCCACTGATCGAGAGTTGTGCGAAGTTAGATGGACACAAGATCGAACTCTCGGCAGCGATTACCAATTTCTCTTTGAGTGATGGTGGAACCAAAGCCCAACCAACGCGGAATCCAGGAGCAATAGTTTTAGAGAAAGATCCCAAATAGATCACATTCTCTGAATCTTGAGCGCGCATCGCATTTGGCGATGGCTTATCAAAACCAAGTAGGCCATATGGATTATCTTCAACAATAAAGATTTTCTCGGATTGGCAGATCTCTAGAATTTCAGTGCGTCGATCTGCAGGAAGAAGAACGCCAGCAGGGTTCTGATAATTAGGAATCAGATATAAGAATTTAATCTGTTGTCCTTTTGCACGCACCGCCGCAATAGCAGCGCGCAGGGCTTCAGGGACAATGCCATAATCATCCATTTGTACATGGACTACCTGGGCTTCATATTGTTTAAATGTGCCGAGCGCGCCTACATATGAAGGAGCTTCTACAAGAACGACATCGCCCGGATCGATGAAGATACGTGAAATCAGATCCAAAGCTTGCTGGGAACCAGTGGTAACAATGACGTCATCTGGATGGGCGCGAATGCCTTCAAGCGCCATAACTTCACAGATCTGTTCGCGCAGGAATGGATGACCTTGGCCGCTGCCGTATTGGAGAGCTTCTGCGCCATTTTCCAAAACAAGTTTATTAACTACCCCAGCCATCATCTCCATAGGTAGAGCCGAGAGATTAGGCATACCACCGGCGAGTGAGACGATATCGGGGCGAGAGGCTACGGCGAAGAGTGAGCGGATTTCACTGGCGTGCATCAACGCCGCGCGGTTGGCAAAACGCTCCGCGAGTTGTTGATCTGGACCGGTATGAAAACGTGTGATCTCACTGGACATTGGGCAATTCTGCCACAGTCCGACTCACCGCCGGGCCTAGTTTTTTGCTAGCTGCGCAGTCCAGCGCTACGTAGATCGGCCACCCGCATGGTTCCGGTCTTCGCGTCATTCTCGGCGCTTAAGTAGAGGCGTTGGATTGCGATCATGAGTGCCTCAACGAGTGTTTCACGAAACTCTGGATCTGCTAAACGTTTGGCATCGCCTGGATTTGTGGCGTAGCCGCAATCAATTCGAACAGCTGGCGCCTTGGTTAAACGTAAAAAGTCCCAAGTCTTAGCGTGTGTTCGTGCATTGAGAAGATCGGTGCGCGCACAGATTTCGCGTTGAACCAGCGCTGCGAAACGCTCGCCTACGATGGAATGAACACCGTGAGAATCACTACCGTAATAGTAGGTCGCAACACCATGCGCGGTTTTATTTGGATAGTGATCTTGTTGGAGTGAAATTATCAAATCAGGATTGGCTTTATTAGCGATCTCAATGCGTTCATGTTCATTAGGTTGCGTCGCACCGTTGGTTGTTAAAAATACACTGACACCTAGTGCAATCAAACGTCCCTCTAGCCGTGTGGCAAGATCCAAGATCTCTGCACTCTGTGCCGGATCGATGACCACAATTTTATTTGCAAGAGCTGGGCCACGATCAGCGCGGCGAACTTCTTCGCGCAGTGCAACAGGAGTGCCACCAGAGACAATCTTCTTCAGTCGCATCAATGAAATAATTGTTGCGGGCCCGCATCTACCATCAACAGTTACACCCACTGATTTTTGAAATTCTTTTACCGCGTTCTCTGTGGCCGCACCATAGATGCCATCCACTCGACCGCAGTTAAATCCCATCTCACTAAGTTGTGATTGCAGATGTGCAACATCATCTCCACGCATTAATGGAGCTGCGATGAAGAGTGTGCGATCACCGAGTTTCCACTTGGCCTCTTCGAGTGAACGTAGCGTGATTGCATCAACAATTCCAGTAACACTTAGTCCACGGTTTTGTTGGAAGGTTTTTACTGCATGGCAGACAGATTCATCGAAAGTTGCCGAGGCTTCTTTCAAAAGCGCTAAGCGGGTGAGGTAATCGGTGACCTGTAAAACATGATCGCCCGACTCACCTAGTGTGATGGCGGGCGTCATAAGAAAATAAGGGTGTATCTATTAAATGTAAGCTTCAAGATCTTTGAGAAGAGCTGGCTTTGGTTTTGCGCCAACAATGCTCTTTACGACTTGTCCACCAACATAGACATTCATTGTTGGAATCGATGTGATTCCATACTTCATAGCAATTGATGCTTCTTCATCGGTGTTGAGTTTGACGATCTTGATTTTGCCAGCGTGCTCTGCAGCAATCTCTTCCAAGATTGGTCCAACTGCGCGGCATGGTCCACACCACTCAGCCCAGAAATCAACTAGGACAGGTGTGCTGCTCTTAAGGACCACTTCATCAAAAGTGGCAGCTGTTACAGGTTGTGTTGCGCTCATCGCTTATCCATTCTCGTTATTTATGTCAGGAATTCTAGTGTCCGGCCAAATAGTTTTGCGCGTCCAAAGCTGCTTGGCAGCCCGAGCCGGCGGCGGTAATCGCCTGGCGGTAGGTGTGGTCGACCAAGTCGCCACAAGCAAATACGCCGGTCAGATTTGTGCGGGTGGAGCGGCCCTGGACTTTTACATAGCCCTCGTCGTCGAGCTCAATTTGGCCCTTGATAAGTTCATTGCGTGGCAGGTGGCCGATTGCAACAAAGAGACCAGTAAATGCGCGCTCACTCTCGCCACCGTCTTGGGTATTGCGGAGTTTAAGGCCAGTGACCTTATCTTCACCAAGAACATCGATGACTTCTGTGTTCCACAAAAATTCAATCTTTGGATTGGCTTGCGCGCGCTCGATCATAATCTTTGATGCGCGCAAAGTGTCGCGCCGATGGATGATCACTACTTTTGAGGCAAACTTTGTGAGGAATGTTGCTTCTTCCATAGCAGAGTCTCCGCCACCAACAACGGCGATTACCTGATCTCTGAAGAAGAAACCATCGCAGGTTGCACACCATGAGACACCACGACCAGAAAGTCGCTTCTCATTTTCTAAGCCAATCTCTTTGTAGGCAGAGCCAGTCGCCAAAATAACTGATTTAGCTTTGAGAGTATTACCAGAACCATCAATAAGAGTTTTTATATCGCCTTCAAGTTTCATTTCGACAATATCATCGGTGATGAGTTGTGCACCAAAACGTTTTGCTTGTTTGCGCATATTGTCCATGAGGTCCGGACCCATCACGCCGTCGGTGAATCCAGGAAAGTTCTCTACTTCAGTGGTGTTCATCAGCGCGCCGCCTGCGGTTACTGAACCTTCATACAAAACTGGTTCAAGCTGGGCACGGGCAGCATAGATGCCTGCGGTGTAACCCGCTGGACCGGATCCAACAATGACGACTTCATGAATCTTTTCGCTCATAGCCCCAACCCTATCTCTTACTTCTTTTGATGAATAAGCCAACAAGACCCGACACTTCTTCCACCTTGAAGAGTTTTGCAAGTCCAAGATAACCACATGCACTCACCACAAGAACAACGAAAAGCTTGGTGGCATTCCCACCAGGAATATGACCCATGAGGGCATAGAGCGGAAGTCCGATCAAGGTATAAAGGCCAGCCAAACGTAGGTATAAACCGCTGATTTCACCCATATGGATGCGGATCTCATAGCGATGCAATAGTCGAACAGTGGTGATTGCGCCAACGTAATAACTGATGCTTAGCGCCACAGCCAATCCGACTGTGACCCACTTTGCTGGAAGCGTGAGCGCGAAAAATACCGATACTCCCGCAGCAACAATATTCATGATCGCATTGCTCAGAACTTGCAATTTAATGTTTTCAAATGAGTTCAAACCGCGCAGCGCGATGAGATTGATACTTAGCGGCAAGAGACCAAGTGAGAAGCCAGCCAAAACCAAGCCTAAGTAATGCGCATCGTTATTAGAGATACCAAAAAAGAGCGTACGACAGATGAGCGGACCGAATAATAAAAACGCAATGGCAGAAGGGACAATAATTGTTCCGACGAGTCGAATCGCTCGCACAAGTTCATCATGAATCGAGTCATATTTTCGCTCGATAGCATGGAGTGAGAGTTTTGGCAGCAGCGCAGTCACAACCGAGATAGTGATTACGGAATGCGGGAGCATAAAGATCAAAAACGCATTGTTATAAGGCGTGTATCCGACTCCAGTAGTGACCCCAGCACGAACTGCTCGCTCAGCAGCGCTGGTCGAGAGATTGACTGTCACCAAATAACTCAGCTGTGAGATGGCAGCGAAGGCCAAAGTCCATGAAGCCAAATGCAGCGATTTACGAAGTTCTGGATCTCTCCAGTCAAAGCGAGCCTTGATCTTAATGTGAGTCTTTTTGATTACTGGGAACAAGAACGCCACCTGTGCAACAAAACCTAGAGTTGTGCCGATTCCTAAGAGAGTGGCTTGATTGTTGGAGATAGTGGAGACGGTCCAACCTTTAGACGCGTGGAGGTAATAACCGAATACACCAATGACAACAATATTGTTGAGAACCGGCGCCCACATCATGGGGCCGAACTTGCCCTTGGCATTTGCTACTTGGCCTAGTAGGGCAAAGATTCCCATAAAGAAGATTTGTGGCAGACACCAGCGCATAAAGAGGACTGTGAGATGAAATTCCGGCTTGCCCACATAACTACTAGCGAAGATCCGCACTAGCACAGGTGCGCCAAATACCGACAATAGGACCAATCCACCCAGAATTACACATGTGGCTGTTACTAGTCGGGAGATAAAAGCAGAACCTCCGTCGGAATCACGAGTAGCGCGGACGATTTGCGGAACAAAGACCGCAGTGAGCGCTCCACCAATAATGAGGTTATACAAAATATTGGGCATCGTGTTAGCGACGTTGTACGTGTCACCTAAAAGCGCAGTTCCCAAAACCGCAACAAGAAGCAGGCCACGCACCAAACCAGTGACGCGCGAAACGATCGTTCCAATCGCCATAGTGGTTGATGAGCGAATTAATGAATGATCTTGAGAGCTCATGGCTTTTGACCACGCTTCCTAATACGTCGAATACTCTGAATTGAAGCTGCGACAAAAAGCAAGATCGCTGCGCCGGTAGTAATCCATGTTGCTACCGGACTTATCACTGAAAGCGTGAGTGGGTAATCAATCGGAGTGCCGAGTAGATCACCAGCAGCGTTTGTGATGCGAACGTTAAATGAGGAACTCCCAGAGGAGTAAACATGGATTGGAAGAAGGATTTGAGTTTTCGATTTAGCAGGTAATTTTTCGCGAACTGTTTCTGGCAGTGATACTCGAGCATTAGCAGCACTGATTGAAAGATTCACACTCACTGCAGTCGGAAAACCATTTGTTATGGTGATCGGAAGTTTTTGCGTGGTCGATGTAACTGTGAACTTGCCTAAGCTGAGATGGATTAATTGGGCTTGTTCATTCGCCGTATTTGTTAGGTCATTAACAAGATACTCACGCACAGTTGGAGTCAGGTGCGGATTAAGAACTTCGATGAGATCTAAGCGATATGTATCAATCAGTGCAGGATCTATATATGCCGCTGTCATCTCAAAAATATGTGAATCATTTGAGATCTGAACAATCTCAGAATCTTTCAAATAAAAATCGTTATTTGATTGGTATTCATTAGCAAGCAGAACCGGAGTTCCTAAAAGTGCGGTCAAGCGATTTTGTGAAAGTGTCAGAATGTAATTCTTTTGATGAGGCGAGAGGCGATTAACCCAATATTCAGAGGGGTTTGAGTAGGCCATGGCATAGACCGAGCTATTTGAAGTCACAACTTTTAGTCGATCAAGCCACGCTTGTGCAATCACCTGACCTTGCGGTTTAGAGCCATTGACGAGTGAATAACCCTTGCTCATCGCCTGTACTTCTTCGACGAGCTGCGGATCGATTACCCAGATATGAGAACCGGCAGTGAGATTAAAGAGTGGTGAACCAAGGCTTCCATCTGGTGCAAGTTCTGTAGCGAGCGAATCATCAAGAAACTTCCCATCGATCTGTTGATGAGCTGGATCAGTGAGTGTGATTGTGGTGAGTGGAGTTGCGCCGCTTGCAGCCAAAGCTGGTGCAGCAGATGAGAAAGTTGCAAGAGTGAATGCACAAAAAGGCAGGGCGAGAAGAATTCGCTTCATCCTTTTATTTCACCCGACTTAGCAATCAATTTCTTTTCATCGGGGTAGGCCAGCATTCCAACGATCTCTTCGAGTGGGAACCAGCCAACGTCATCGACTTCACTTATTTGTGGCGCAAGCAGTCCACCAGTTTCAGTAAAAAGAAAGTGATGAACGGTTTTGTGGATTCGTTTTCCACCTGCCATAAACCAAAAATCAATCACGCCAAGTTCACGGGTAATCGCACTGTGAATTCCAGTTTCTTCGGCAACCTCACGGATCGCAGCCATCTCTGGAGTTTCACCTGCTTCGATATGGCCTTTAGGAAGTGACCACAAAAGCCTGGTTCCGGTTGCATCTTTCAAGTCGCGACGACCGATCAACAAACCTTTAGTGCCGCTCTGATCAATGACTAATCCGCCAGCGCTGACTTCATCAACGCGTTTTGCATAAGCCGAGCGTGGTTTAGTAGAGCGAGGTTTGCCAGAGTTTTGCTGACCACCTGGGCGCGGCGGATTGTTCGATGGTTTTGTGGCAGCGGAGGTGGAATCAGTTGCTGCAGGTGAAGAAAGTGGAGGGTTTGAGGGGCTAGCCGTACTAGTCGGGCGCCGTCTGCGACGTTTCTTCCGTTTAGCTTCGCCACCCGCACCAGGTGCCGGGGTCATAAACCAAGGGTACTGCTCTAACCTTGGGGATGTGAGTACCCCATCGCAGCCACAGGATCTTAAAAAGTTGGCCGCCCAATTAGCGCTCTCGGCTCTGGATGAGAAGAGCCCCATCATCGCTTCTTTGGCTAAAGCCTATAAAGACGCTGGCTTCACCCTTGCGCTTGTGGGTGGGCCGGTACGCGATGCGATCTTGGGTCGACTAGGAAACGACTTAGATTTCACGACAAATGCTCGCCCAGCGAGTTCTGCCAAAATTCTCAAGAAATGGGGCGAGGCAATCTGGGAGACCGGAGCAGCTTTTGGAACTGTCGCAGCGAAGAAAGATGGCACAACTGTCGAGGTCACCACATATCGCAGCGAGAGTTATGACCCCAATTCACGTAAACCCGACGTTGAATTCGGAGATCACATTGCAGGAGATTTAGCTAGACGTGATTTCACTGTCAATGCCATGGCGTTAGAACTGACAACTCCTGAACCAGAATTCATTGATCTCTTTAATGGGGTGGAAGATTTAGCACGCAAAGTACTTCGCACACCAGGTGCTGCTACTGATTCTTTTAGCGACGACCCACTTCGCATGATGCGAGCAGGACGATTTGCTGCGCAACTTGGTTTCACGTTAGACGCAGAAGTAATGAGCGCAATCAAAGATATGAGTGAGCGGCTATCCATTATCTCAGCCGAGCGAATTCGTGATGAATTTATAAAGACTCTCATGGCGGAGAATCCACGATTGGGTTTAAGTATCTTTGTTGAACTCGGTTTAGCCGAACGCTTTTTACCCGAGCTACCAAAACTTAAGCTCGAGATAGACGAACACCATCACCACAAAGATGTTTATGAACATAGCCTGACAGTGCTTGAACAAGCTATCTCGATGGAAGATCGACTCGGCGGTCCAAATCTTGTTATTCGCTTAGCCGCTTTGCTTCATGATATTGGCAAACCGCGGACGCGTGAATTGCTTCCGGGTGGTGGCGTTTCATTTCACCACCACGAAGTTATTGGATCAAAGATGACAAAGAAACGTTTGAAAGAACTGCGCTTTGATTCCCATACTATCGATGATGTTTCGCAACTAGTTTTCTTACATCTGCGTTTTCATGGTTATGGCAGCGGTGAATGGACCGACTCTGCGGTCCGTCGATATATCCGCGATGCTGGTGAATTACTTACCCATTTGCATGTACTTACCCGCGCCGATTGCACTACGCGCAACAAACGCAAAGCCGAACAGCTAGCTGCAACATACGATTCACTTGAAGAGCGAATTACTGCGCTTAAAGCACAAGAAGAACTCGATCGCATTCGTCCCGATCTTGATGGCGCTGCAATCATGGAGATTCTTGGCATAAAGCCTTCGCCACTTGTGGGCCAGGCTTATGCATTTTTGCTTGAACTGCGAATGGAGCAAGGTCCTCTCGGTCCAGAGCTTGCGAAAGAAGAGTTACTGAAGTGGGCGAGCGATAAAGAACTTGGCAGCGCGAAGCAAAATTAAAGAAGTCGCCAAGTAAAGCGCGCTGACAAGTGAAGGCAAGAGCAGCGATTTACCACTTGTCGGAAGAATGAGCGCAGCGATCACCGCGCCTAAAACAATCCCCCCATTAGTAGTGATGTCATAGAAGGCAAAGACGCGTCCGCGAAATTCATCTGAAATTTGTGATTGCACCAGAGCGTCATTAGTAACTTTCACCGCTTGTCCGCAAAGACCGACAAAAAATGCCACGGTAATAAGCAACCATTCGTGTGGGTAGAAACCGAAGATGATTGCAAGTGGAACCGGCGCTGACATCATCAATCTGATCCAACGATGTCTTCCAAAGATATTGACGAAAAATGGCGTGATGAATGATCCGATTCCAATTCCCACCCCAGCCACTGCCAACGCAAAAGCAAATCTTGCCAACCCGGCATCAGGATTGCTTGGCGAATTAAATGTATTTCGCTCTAAGAGCAACCCCATTAATGTGAATGCCGTTAATCCACCGCGCTGAACTGCAGTAGTGATGATTCCACGAAGTGCATCGGGGTGGCGTTTAAGAATGAGAAAACCTTCGCGCAACTCTTGTAGGCCACCATGGTCCTTACCGATCTCATGCGCAGCGGGACCGATCTCGTTGCGCTTCAATCGAGTGGCTATCAATGAACTGCTGAGGTAGCAGAGGGCAGCAATGATCACGACCAGCGCGTCGGAAAAGTCGGTGCCATGGTGAGCGTCTAATAACTTCTTTACGCCAATACCTAAACCACCACCAATTACTACACCGATGCTGCCGCCAGTAACCGCAAGTGCGTTGGCTGAAATCAACTCATCGCTATGTACGACAAGCGGTAGACCAGCAGATAGTCCGGCAAGTATTAAACGATTAATACCAAAAGCGATTAAGACCAGGATCGTAAGGTTTACGCCGGTCTGACTTGATTTAATAAAAAGGGCAATCAATACCAAATCAATTGCACGAATAGTGTTTGCTATGAAGACAATGCGCTGTCTGGAGAAGCGATCGAGAAATATTCCAGCGTATGGACCTATGAGCGAGTAAGGCAGGAGAACTACCGCAAATGCAGTTGCTGCCGAAACCGCGCTTGGTTGGCGTTCAGGCGAGAAAAGTACAAAGGAGGCCAGCGCGGATTGAAAGATACCGTCGCCAATTTGGCCGATCCATCTAATGCCAAGAATTGTTGGAAGCTGTGATTGACGATGAAATGGCCAGAGCTTCCACATGAGGACATTCTAGTTACTTGGGTTTATTCTTATTACTTATGTTAGGGATGTGGTCCAAGCGCGATGCGATCGACTACTCGCTTAAACGTAGATCTACGCTTGTCGCTCTCTTCTCTGGTTCAGTCTCTGCGCTCGATGCCTGTAATGCCGACCCATATCTGTTGCGAGCTGCCAAATATCACGGTGAGGCGGTCGAGCGGCTCTGCCCGGTCTGCCGCAAACAGAAGATGGTCGAGTTGCGTTACGCATTTGGTGATCAACTTGGCCAATACTCAGGTCGCATTAAGACTGAAAAAGAGCTCCACGAGATGCAGAGTGAATTTGGAGAGTTTCGGGTCTATATCGTTGAAGTCTGCATGGATTGCGGATGGCACCACCTGATCTACTCCTTCAAATTAGGCGACGGAAAGTACCGAAAGCCACCTCGCAAAGTCCGTACCTTGGAAGACGAGGACTACCAAAAGACGGCTAAACGCCTTTAATTTCCTTACTTTTAAGGTGCACGAGGTAGCCTTTGGAAGTGAAATCTTTGCTGCCTGAAAATATCCGCACGTGGATAATTCGTGGCGCCATTTTTCTTATTGGTGGCGGGTTTGTGATCGCCTCCTATTTATTTGTCTACTCCTATTACACGGTCAAAATTCCTGATCCAAATGCATATGTAAATAGCCAAGCGACTGTTCTTGAATATGCCGACGGCAGTGAGATTGGGCGAATCGGTGCCGAAGATCGCACGAGTGTTCCATTAGCTGCAGTTCCACTCTCGGTACGCCATGCAATCATGGCCGCCGAAGATCGAAACTTTTATACCGAACACGCATTTAGCCCTACGGGAATTGCGCGCGCTCTGTATCACGATCTCTTGGGTGGTTCGTTACAAGGCGGATCCACAATCACACAGCAGTATGCAAAGACTGCTTTCTTGACGCCGCAACGGAGCATTCAGCGCAAAATCAAAGAGATTGTCATCGCAGTAAAATTGGAGCAACAACTCTCGAAAGATCAGATTTTAGAGAATTACCTCAACACGATTTATTTTGGCCGTGGATCATACGGAATCCAAACAGCATCACAAGTCTTCTTTAATAAAGATGTCGGACAACTTTCGATTTCACAAGCGGCGGTACTAGCGAGCGTGCTCAATGCTCCTGGATATTACGATCCAGCCAACGGTCCTAGTTATCTCAAGCGGCTACAAGATCGTTGGAAGTATGTACTCGATGGCATGGTCAAAGCACATTGGCTTACACCTGCAGCAGAAGCTCGAATGAAATTTCCTTACATTCAACCGCGCGTTAGCTCCGGCTCACTTGCCGGTCCAAAGGGTTACGTAGTTTCGTGGATTGAAAACCAGCTTCAAGGTTTGGGTTTCACCCAAGACCAGTTGATGCAAGGCGGTCTGATCGTCAAGACCACTTTGGTCCGCAAAGATCAAGAGGCAGCAGTTGATGCCGTAGCCAAGCGCACGCCAGCAGACCCGCAAGGCAACCTCCGCGTGGCTTTGGTCTCAATCCAACCAGGCACTGGCCAAGTAGTAGCTATGTATGGCGGTCAGGATTACCTGAAGAATCAATTGAATAACGCCACCCAAGCAATTGCCGAAGCTGGCTCATCATTCAAACCATTCACACTTGTAGCAGCGCTACAACAAGGAATCTCACTTCACTCAGTCTGGAATGGAACTTCACCACAAGTCTTCTATGACCCAGGTTCACAATCGCCATATCCAGTCTTTAACTATGGCAATGAGCAATATCCCAATGTGAATTTGCTCGACGCAACTGCAAACTCTGTCAATACCGTTTTCGTTCCACTTGCAATCAAAGTCGGACCACAGAGCGTCATCGATGTCGCTCACCTAGCCGGTATTCCACAATCGGTTGCAATGGTGGCATCACCATCTGTCACTCTAGGCGTAGCAAGTCCGCACGTCATCGACGTTGCATCTGCTTACGCGACTTTTGCAGCGCAAGGAATTTATGCCAAGCCATATATTGTCAGCGAAGTACTGGGCAATAACCAAGGTGTGTTGTACCAAGCTCAACCGCAACCGCAGCAAGTATTCCCAAGTGATGTCATGGAAGATCTCACAACTGCGCTTCAAACTGTGACATCGCGCGGTACTGCTGCAGCGGCAGTTGCTGACCTTGGTCGCCCTAGTGCGGGTAAGACTGGTACGACAACAGATAATGCAAGCGCGTGGTTTAACGGTTACACACCACAACTTGCAACAACTGTTGCACTCTTTCGTGACAATGCTTCGGAATCACTCAATGGAATTGGTGGTTTGAATGCTGTGACCGGTGGATCTTTCCCAGCAAAAATTTGGGATGCCTACATGAAAGAAGCGCTTGCAGGAGAACCAATTGCAGATTTCCCAGCGCCAGCAAATATTGGTGGTACAGATCCAACTCCTATGCAAAATTCAGTACCGACTCTTAGCCCAGCTCTGGCTGCAAGCGCTTCGCCAAAGCCAGTAGCTCCAGCTCCTTCTAAGAGCAAGAAATCAGGAAAGAAGAAATAGTGAAGATTAGCTATGGGGCCAAAGCCCTGATAGTTCTTGCTTTTCTTGCCTCGCTACTCTCCTTCACTAAGTTTGATCACTGTTACAACAAAAATTGGGCGACACCAGATGTCTACACGCACGCCTGCTACACCGATATCTCAGCGTTATACGGTGCACGTGGTTTAGTTGATCATCTTTGGCCATACACAAGTGCAACCAACGCGGTTGAATATCCACCTATTACCGGTGTGGTGATGTGGGCGACTGCGTTGGTAACTCCGCGCGGTGCAAATACCTATCATTATTATTTTCTGATCAACGCCTTTTTATTAGCGCTCCTATTCATTGTCACTTCATTTATAGTTGCAAAGATAAATCCGCAAGCGTGGTATTTATTTCCGATTCTTCCTGCTGTTATTGCTTCGCTCTATATCAATTGGGATATGTGGGCAGTAGCTACTGCATTGGCAAGCATCTACCTCTTTGACAAGAAACGATATGGACCAAGCGCGCTCTTGCTTGGAATCTCGATTGCAACGAAATTTTTCCCGATTGTGCTTTTGGCTCCGATCGCGATTATTTTCTTCCGCCGCCGCGAGATTGCAAGCGCGATTAAATATCTCGGACTATCTCTTGGGGTTGCCATTGCAATCAACGCACCGTTTGCAATCGCCACACCTCATGGGTGGTGGCGGTTCTTTGCGCTTAATGGTTCGCGCGGTGTGGATTTCGGATCGCTCTGGTACGCCTTGCAGCTTTTAGGTCTCACGATCTCATCGGCAAACATTGCCGCGGTTCTACTTTTCTTGGTAGGAATTGCTGGATTTTCATTATTTCTGTTGCGCGTGGAGAGAACGCCAACACTTGCAGAGATTGCATTTATTGCAGTCGCCATCTTTACGATCGCAAGCAAGGTCTATTCACCTCAATATGTTCTCTGGTTAGCTCCGCTTGGCGTGATTGCGTTAACGCCACGATCGATGAGCTCACTTCGCCCCGCTTTCTGGATCTGGCAGGGCACCGAGCTGAGCTATCACCTAGCGATTTGGGAGTACCTAGCTTCTTATTCCGGAACTCGATTTGGGTTGCCAGCCACCCCATATGCGATCGCCACCTTGCTGCGGATCGTGGCGTGTGGCTACTTCGCGCTAAAAATCGGACAAAACGCCAAAAACGCTCATGTGCTCAGTGATATGGCCTCTGAACCAGAACTTTCCACAACCGAACCCCTACCCACAGAAGGCTGATTTCCCCTTGGGAGAGAGCCAAGTTACGCTTAACCTTCCATCAAGGAGGTAGGCACCCGCCTACTAACGTCGATGGAGCTATAACCCTCCTGTCGTGGAAATACCACGACCGTTTAGTCCAGAGGAGGTGGGGTTAACGCATGCGTCATTATGAAATCATGGTCATTCTCGATCCTGAATTAGAAGAACGCACAGTCCAACCAAGTCTTGATACATATCTCAAGATCATCAAGGACAGTGGCGGCACAGTCAATAAGTTAGATATCTGGGGTCGTCGTCGCATGACCTTTGAAATCAACAAGAAGGCTGAAGGAATTTACGCTGTTGCTGATTTGAGCTGTGGCCCAGATGCGATCAAAGAACTCGATCGCCAACTCAATTTGAACGAAGCTGTGCTTCGCACAAAAGTAGTTCGTCCAGACGACACAATCTAAAGATATTAATTACTACTAATTAATTAACGCATAAGAGAGTATAAAAATGGCAGCTGGAGATACAACGATCACGATGATCGGAAATTTGACCAACGATCCTGAACTTCGATTCACACCATCTGGTGCTGCAGTTGCAAAGTTCACCGTTGCTTCAACACCTCGTTATCTCGATAAGGCAACGAACGAGTGGAAAGATGGCGATAGCCTCTTTCTCAATTGCCAAATCTGGCGTCAAGCAGCAGAGAACGTTGCAGAATCTTTGACTCGCGGAATGCGCGTCATTGTTTCTGGTCGTTTGAAGCAACGCTCTTATGAGACTAAAGAAGGCGAAAAGCGCACTGTATTTGAGGTGGAAGTTGATGAAGTAGGTCCATCACTTCGCAACGCCACCGCAAAGGTTACGAAGACAACTCGCGGTGCGAGTGCAGGCGGCTTCTCGTCAGCTTCAGAGACTGTCTCTTCAGAAGATCCATGGTCAGCTGCGCCAGTAGGCGGCGGTTGGGCAACAAGCGCTTCTGATGATCAGCCACCATTTTAAGAAATCTATCAACCAAACCATTCCTGCCTAAAAGCAGGGCACCTATAAAAGGAGCACCACAGTGGGAGCAAGAAGTAATAAGACACTGAAGCCAAAGAAGACAGCACCAAAGATGTCTGCTGCGGCTCTCAAGAAGTTTAAGAAGAAGCCATGTTCTTTCTGCCAGCAGAAAGTTACTTATATTGACTATAAGGACATCGCAACACTGCGCAAGTTCATCTCCGATCGCGGCAAGATCCGCGCTCGTCGTGTGACCGGTGCATGTACCCAACATCAACGTGCAATTGCTGCCGCGGTAAAGAATTCCCGCGAAATGGCACTATTGCCTTACACCTCAACAGCTCGCTAAGCGGATAAGGGAGAAGACATAATGAAACTCATTCTTACTCGTGAAGTATCTGGCCTCGGCCAAGCTGGCGATGTTGTTACCGTTAAAGATGGTTACGCACGCAACTACCTACAACCACGCGGTTTTGCTATCGCATGGTCACTCGGTGGAGAGAAGCAGATCGAGAGCATCCGTCGTGCACGTGCTGCACGCGAGATCCGCGATCTTGACCACGCACGTGAGATCAAGGCGAGCCTAGAGAAGTCACCTATCGTCGTTAAGGCGAAGGTCGGCGCAACAGGTTCACTCTTCGGTTCAGTCACCGACAAGGACTTGGTTAAGGCAATCAACGCTGCAACTGGTGTTGCAGTTGATCGTCACCACCTTAAGGCTCCGATCATGAAGAAGCTTGGCACCTACACAGCAAAGGTCACTTTGGCTGCATCTGTCATCGCTCAAATCAGCGTCGAGGTTGTCGCTGCTTAGCTGATCGACTTCCAGTCAATTGACTGACTTCTGAGGCAGATCTCATAAAATGAGATGTGTAGAAGAAATCTTTATCCCCAGCCCTGCATAGGAAACTATGCGGGGCTGGTGGCATTTATGGGCTCAGTACGAACTTTTATCCCCAATTCACCCACAAGCACGCTCAACTTATCCCCAGAGTGCAGGGCGCTCTCCACCGACTTTCCACAACGTTAAACACAGGCAGACCGGCGCACGCAGGAAAAAAATAGGAAATGTCAGTGGGGGCTACCAAAATATGCTCATGAGCATTGCCGAACTCCCACCTCGTAACACCAGTAATTCCGGCACAATCAATGGAGCTACCCCAGCCCGAGCCATCGAATTTGAGCGTACGCCGCCCCAAGATCTTGTTGCCGAGCAATCAGTCCTCGGCGGAATGCTCCTCTCGAAAGATGCCATCGCAGATGTTGTTGAGATCATCAAAGATCGAGATTTTTATCGACCAGCCCACGAACTTATCTACGATGCGATTCTTGATCTTTACGGTCGTGGCGATCCTGCCGACCCAGTCACTGTCGCAGCTGAATTAACAAAGCGCGGTGAAATTGCGCGCGCAGGTGGTGCACCATATCTCCATACCTTGATCTCATCAGTACCCACTGCTGCGAACGCTGGTTACTACGCAAAGATTGTTCGCGATCGTGCAATTTTGCGTCGTCTGGTAGAAGCTGGTACGAAAATTGTTCAGCTTGGTTACTCCGAAGAAGGCGATGTAGATGATGCAGTTAACACCGCGCAAGCAGAGGTCTATCAAGTAACTGAGAGTCGGATGTCAGAGGATTACATCCAACTCGCCGAACTTCTTCCAGCAGCGCTTGATGAGATCGAAGCGATCTCAAGCGGTGTTGCACAAGAAGGTGTCAAGACAGGATTTAAAGATCTTGATTCACTCACCAACGGTCTTCACCCAGGAAACATGATTGTTCTCGCTGCGCGTCCAGCTGTTGGTAAATCAACTCTCGGTCTTGATATCGCGCGTCATGCATCGATTCACAATGGCGATTGCTCTGTGATCTTCTCGCTAGAAATGTCGCGCTCTGAAATTACGATGCGCATGCTCTCTGCCGAAGCTCGAGTTGGTTTAAATAACATTCGCTCTGGCTCACTCTCTGATGATGAGTGGGGTCGGCTTGCAAAGCGCATGGGCGAGATCTCACAAGCACCGCTCTTTATCGATGATTCCCCAAATCTCTCATTGATGGAGATCCGTGCAAAAGCTCGTCGCCTCAAGCAGCGCCACAACCTTAAATTGATCGTCATCGATTACTTGCAGTTGATGACCTCTGGCAAAAAAGTTGAGAGCCGTCAACAAGAGGTCTCTGAATTCTCTCGTAATCTCAAGCTTCTTGCTAAAGAGCTTGGTGTACCTATTATTGCGATCTCACAGCTCAACCGTTCCCCAGAACAGCGTGCCGATAAGAAGCCGATGCTCTCCGATCTACGTGAATCTGGTTCGATTGAGCAGGATGCCGACGTCGTTATTCTCTTGCACCGCGATGATATGTATGACAATCAAAATCGCTCTGGCGAAGCCGATCTCATTGTTGCCAAGCACCGTAACGGTCAGACACGCACCATTACGGTGGCTGCCCAACTCCACTTCGCTCGCTTTGCAGACCTGGCCGCGCCATCACAATTTGGATCTGCTGGAGGTAGCGCAAGCGGTGCGCAATCAGGAAACAACGACTCATTTATTCGTGATTAAAACTTAATCAATCTAGTTAATCAATCTAGTTAATCAATAGGCGTAAGTAGACCGCTCTTCACATCGTAGATCGCGCCCATTACTCGTACTCCCTGTGCGAGATAAGGATTTGCTTCTACACGAATAACATCTTTGCGTAGCGATGCAATCTGATCGCTCGTTGTCTGAAAATCTAAGCTACGAGTATCTAAACCTGACTTCTCGCGGATAGATTCATGAATACCTGCTTCATCGCTACTTGCCATTCTGCAATCGGTATGTGGCATTACCAAGACGCGATTAACACCGAGCAGATGAGTAGCGAGCGCAAGTGTGCGCAGTACATCTGAAGTAACGCGTGCACCAGCATTACGCAAGATCTTTGCATCGCCGGCATGCATTCCCACAATGCGAAGCGGATCGATTCTCGAATCCATACATGTCACAATTGCCAAGCCTTTAATAGCTTCACCAGTGAGATTTTCTGCAGAAAATTCTGATGCAAACTTCTTATTTGCGGTTAATAAATCCTCGAATTTATCCACGGTTACTCTCCATCTTTAATCGCTTGTGAGGTGGCAGTCGCTGGCTCAGCTTCACTTGCTAAGACAGTAGAAATGTAAATCCCAATCAATACGATACCTGTTCCTACAAGTTGCATGAGGCTCAGTTTTTCGTGCAAGAAAATCCAACCCCAGATTCCGGCAAGGACCGGCTCGAGCATTCCAATCACTGCAGTCACTTGTGCGCTTAAGTGCTTCACGCCAATCAACACGGAGGTGTAAGGAATCACGGTGCCAAAGAAGATCACAAAGAGAATCAACACCCATCCTGGTAGATGATGGCCGGTGAATTTACCGTTGAGATCAACGTGGCGCGAGAAGATCGCGTGCGGAAAGCTCCACCACGGCTTGGCGATCGCAAAGATCAGAGCAGTAATTCCAAAGCCCCAAACCGCCATCGCTTCGCCGGTGAAGCGAGTACTTAGCGAGCGTCCTAATAAGAAGTAGACGACCAGGCTCAGCGCATCACCAAAAGATGCGAGCAGCCCGAGGCCATTGAGCGTCAGGCCCTGCCAGATCTGTGAGACCAAAAGCAGTCCGGTAAATGCCGAGATCAACCCAGTCCACATGAGGGGAGAGATCGCAGCCTTCCGAAAGATTCGCAGGTAGAGGACGATCCAGATAGGAGCGGTGAATTGAATGATGATTGCAATCGAGACGTGCAGGTGCAAGATGGAGAAGAAGTAGAGCGATTGCACCGACGCTATGCCGAGGGAGCCAAAGACTAAGAGCGTTAGAAGATCTGCTCGCGTTGCTTTGAGTTCATGCAACCGACCACGAGCAGCAAGGTAGATAAAGAGGATCAGCCCCGCCCCGGTCGCTCGGATTTCAGTCAGACGCCAAGGCGAGAGACCAGCCTCCATTACCCATTTAGCAACGATTCCATTGACCGAGAAAAAGACCGCTGCCATAGTGACGAGGAACGAGGCTCTGGCGCGCTGGCTTTTCACAGACCGACCCTATCTCGCTGACCGCGGCTGATAGGGTTTTACCGTGCTACTTAGTGATCGCGATATCTCATCCCAAATTTCAGCCGGCCGCCTGAAGGTTGAGCCCTTCCACGAGGCAATGATTCAGCCATCGAGCGTAGATGTTCGTCTCGATCGCTTCTTCCGAGTCTTTGAGAATCACAAGTACGAGGTGATCGACCCGTCGATCGAACAAGCTGAGCTTACCCGCGAAGTGGCAGTTGGAGCAGATGAGTTCTTCATCCTTCATCCTGGTGAGTTCGTCTTGGCGAGCACCTATGAAGTGATCACCCTTCCCGACGATATTGCTGGCCGCCTAGAAGGAAAGTCTTCCCTTGGTCGCTTGGGACTACTCACTCACTCCACCGCAGGATTTATCGATCCTGGATTCTCTGGTCACATCACCTTAGAGCTATCTAACGTTGCCAACCTTCCAGTCAAACTATTTCCTGGAATGAAAATTGGTCAGCTATGTCTCATCAAACTCTCATCACCAGCAGAGCATCCTTACGGCTCAGCGCAGTATGGTTCTAGGTACCAAGGACAACGTGGACCTACTGCAAGTAAGTCCTGGTTGAACTTCCATAAGACCCAGATTCAATAATAATTAAATATTTACTAAGCTCTTAGGAATTCGGAGTAATTATGAACGCTATCGTTCTTGTTCTACTCGTTGTCATTGTGCTTGCACTCCTTGCAGTAATGTCGCGCAACCGCCTAGTACGTTTAAATATTGCGGTCGATGAAGCTTTCTCACAAATCGAAGTTCAACTCAAGCGTCGCTCCGATTTAATCCCAAATTTAGTTGAGACCGTAAAAGGTTATACCTCACACGAAGCATCAACTCTCGAAGCAGTGGTGGCTGCGCGGGCAAAGGCAACTTCCGCGACAACCGTAGCTGATGTAGCAGCAGCCGATGGCAGCGTCACCCAAGCACTTCGTGGCTTGCTTGCCGTCACCGAGAATTATCCAGATCTCAAAGCTTCAGCAAACTTTCTTGCTCTCCAAGAGGAGCTATCGACTACTGAGAATAAAGTCTCTTTCGCGCGCCAGTTCTACAACGACAATGTGCGCTCGCTCAACCAAGCAATCAAGACTTTCCCATCAAGCCTCTTTGTAAATTCAGCGAAAGTTGCGGCGCGTCCCTTCTATGAGGTTGATGATCCCCAAGATCGCAAGGCTCCAACGGTGAAGTTCTAATTATTTCTACTTATTTCTACTTACTTCTAGGAAATCTAAGAGACGCTAAAAATGACAACTGACTCTCGCAAATTCGACTTTAGAAAGTTACAAGCGGGCAACCGACGCAAGTCTGGCGAGTTGCTCTTTGGCATGGGAATCATTGTCGGTGCTGTTGTATGGGCGTTGATGACCTATTTCGGTAAATCTGGAGTAGCGATCGTTCCTGTAGCGATCGGAATTGCCTTGCTCTCAGTCTGGGGCTCCTATTGGGCTTCGGACAAAATCGTCTTAACGATGACTGGCGCCAGACTCATCGATGAGCAACAGAACAAGCAGCTCTACGACCTAGTGAGTGAAGTATGTGTAGCAGCGGGATTGCCTCTTCCTAAGATCGCGATCGTTGAAGATAACGCACCAAATGCGTTTGCTACTGGCCGTGATCCCGAACATGCGGTGATCGCGTTTACAACGGGTATTTTGCGCGTGATGGATCGGGAAGAGCTCCAAGGCGTCGCCGCCCATGAGATGTCGCATGTAGCGAACCGTGACACTTTGGTTTCGGCAATCGCTGCCACAACCGCTGGCGCGCTCGCCATCCTCACCGACTTTTTGATGAGAATAATGATTTTTGGTGGGGGAGATCGCCGCGACAATCGCGACAATCAAAATCCCATTGCTCTGATCGCCTCGATTGTTGTTCTGATTCTTGCTCCGCTAGCCGCAATGTTGTTGCGTCTGGCGATTTCCCGAAAGCGCGAAGCGCTTGCCGATGTCACTGCAGTTCAATTCACTCGCAACCCAGCTGGTTTACGTCGAGCGCTAGAAGTACTGCAACAAGACACCACCGTGGTCAAGCAGCGCTCAACATCTGTTGCTCATATCTGGATTGAATCTCCGCTCGATAACAGCGCCACCTCAAAACTCTTTTCGACACATCCACCACTTAGTGAAAGAATTGCAACACTTAAAGCAATGGAAGGCCTCTCATGAAGCGCACGCTAGTCGTATTCGTCAGTTCACTGCTCATCGCTGGTTCCACAACACTCACCACCACATCAGCGTTTGCCAGCACACCAAAGCCAACATCGACCTCCAAGTCAGGTGGCATGGCTGGTATGAATATGGCAGCGCCAACTCCGCCTCCGATTTCAGGAACTGCCGCGATGATGGGTGGCACAATTTTGGATGCCGCTATTCCAGCATCAATCACCAACATTCCATTAGTTGATGCCAGCGGCAAAAGCTTCACCCTTGCTGCACTCAAGGGAAAAACAATTGTTCTGACTGATTTCTTCACCAGCTGCGACATGATCTGCCCAATGACATCAGCGAATATGCGTGATATCGCCGCAGCCGTTGCCCAAGCTGGCAAGAGTTCTAGCGTTGATGTGATCGAGCTTTCTGTCGACCCTAAGCGAGATAATGTCTCTCGTATTCACGCGTATCAAAGTTTGTATGGCGCGGCTACCTGGACCATGGCAACAGGAACACCTGCGAACATTACACAGTTATGGAATTGGTTTGGCGTCTACACAAAGGAAGTACCAAATACCGATGGTGATGCAGTGGATTGGCAGACCGGCAAGCCACTTGCTTACGATGTCGAACATGATGATGTCGTGATGATCCTTGGTCCTAATCTTCACTTCCGTTGGATCGATCTAGGAAATCCTGCAGTTGCGAACCCAAATACGGTTCCTGCAAAGCTCAAGGCATTTCTCAGTGCCCAGGGAAAGCTCAATTTATTAAAGCCGCAGCAACCAGATTGGACCAATGGTGCTGTCTATGGCGCACTTCAACAAATCTTTGGCCTTAATATCGGTCCAAAGATGAAGATGTGAAGCGCTTTCATACATTTGTCAGCCTCACCCGCAAGGTTGCACCACTAGCAATTCTTCTGGGTTTATTGACTCCTGCGATAGCGCAGGCGCACACAGTTCTTATTAGCTCTACCCCAGCTGCGGGATCGACGATTCCCGCTCTACCTGAGTCAATCACTTTAACCTTCGCAAACCCACTCCTTACGCTCGGTAGCGCCGGGGTTAACCAAGTTCAGGTTACTGATCCCATGAATGAAGTGATTACTTCATCGCATAATGTGGTTCATGGAGCTGTATTGAGCAACGTTCTTTCGCCATCGATGGTGATGTCTGGTATTTATCACGTAGCTTTTAGAGTTGCCGCGCAAGACGGCCACATTCTCAATGGAAGCTTCATCTTTTCTGTGGGCACACCATCAAAGCCTGTTGCCGTAAAAGTTCCAACCTCTGGTGTGGTGACTCTGCATGCAAACGCTGATGGCAAGGGTGTATTTGATGGCGTGGGATCACCTACCGATACGGCATCTGGCACCTTCACCATTAATTTCAGCAACGACACTTTTTGTTATCTGATTCGCACAACTATCAGAGATGTCACTGCGGCGCATGTGCATGCAGCAAGTCAGAAAAACATGACCATCTCTGACGAAATATTCTTGCCGCTAGAACTTTCAAGTATTAATAGTCCGAAACCTATCTGTCAGAAAGAGAACGGTGTATCACTTGAAGAGTTAGTCTCTCACGCAAATAGTTATGTCTTTATGTTGCACACCAAGCGATATCCAGATGGCGATGTGGCTGGTTTGCTCGACGCCCAGACCATTATTGAGCCTGCAATAACTGGCGCGACTCTCACTGCTGCGGCGAAAAATGGTGATTCCGCGATAGCGCTCTCACTTCGTAATCCGCTTTCAGTCAATGTGCTGATGCAATCAATCTCTACTCCGATTGCTTCAGGTTCGATGATTTTCTATGACAGCAACATGTGTCAGGGCGATACCACAATGAAACCGCTTGAAAATATATTGGTAGGCGCGCAACAGAGTCAGTCACTGGGCTACAAATACCAAGGCGCCATGCTCTCCGGATTAAAAGAGCCGCTTGTGGTTGGAAGTTCAGTGACGCTTACACTCACATGGAGTGAGAATGGCGCAAGCACGCATACAGAATCCTTCGTAGCACGCGTAGTGGCACCACCAAAGGGGTTGCACTTCGACAATTCTGCTATGTCAAGCATGTCAGGAATGTAGAGTCTGTCCATGAGACGGCGGGAAGTCCCCTTGCGGGGAGTTATCTGTCTCGTCATTTTGCTGAGCAGCGCGCTCTTAGCCCACGCCTTGGCATGTGGCACATTCATCAGGCCAGATAGATTCATCGCCGAATTATTTTTTGTATCGGCGCTTACTTATCTAGCAAGCAAAAGAGAACTCGAAGGTCCGCGGTTAGCGCTTCTAGTTTTGCTCACACAGAGCGCCGTTCATATTCTCCTCGGCGGAATGTCGATGAACACGAGCTCGATGTTGATCTCACATTTTGCCTGCGGATTAGTTTCATACGGCGCGATTGCATATGGTGAAGAGTTTTGGTTCGGCCTTCGAGGCTACATAAGCTCGCTCATCTCACCTCTTTTTACGCTGCCATTACCTGCATCATCTTCCATTTCAATAACTTCGGTTAGGTCTCAATCCCTGTTTTCACAATGGATCGCGCGCCGGGCATGGGCCTTACGAGCTCCTCCAGTTGCAACGAACCAGAGAGATCTGCAACTCGCATGATGACCATGCATCAAAGTTTTTGGCAGAGCTACGGCAGCGAGATCATTATCTTGCTCGTCGGGATTGCGCTCATCTCACTCTGGGCGGCTATACGCCGCTGGCGTGATAAGTAATTCATGAATTTTTATTGGGTAGAGAGAGAATAATGAAAAGCAAAGTATTTTTATTGGCGCTTGCAGCAACCGCAGCGCTAACCACACCATCATATGCGGCAACAATTGCTGCGCCACCATCCGCTGTGGGAGTTTCAACAGAGACTGCAGTTCCTGCCAATGTCCTTAATGCAGCATTTGGAGATGAGATGGGCATGACCCAATCCCTTGGTGCGCTTAAAGGTAAGACCGTATTGGTTGTTCCCTTGCTGACGCTCTGTGGCGACACCTGTCCATTTACTTCGGCAAATATGGTTCAGATCGAGCAGAAGCTCGCTGCTGATAAAGCATCAAACGTTGTTGTCGCTGGAGTATCAGTCGATCCATATCGCGACACACCAAGCCGCACTACTGCATACTTGAAATTGATTAACGGCAATTTCGATATTTGGACTGCAGCGGGCAGCACAACAACTCCACTGTTGACCAAGGCGGACTTGGCAGAAAAGAATCCAGTCGGCAGTGGTGACACAAATGCCAATTTAAGCGCGCTAGAAAAATTCTTTGGTTGGACAGTCCAGGTTGTTCCGCAGTCCACACCACCAGCTACTGACTGGATGGCGCCGTATAAGCCACTGACTTACGACATCAATCACTCTGATGGCTTCTGGATTATTGATCCAACCCAGCACGTTCGATTCGTGAGTGGAACCCAACCAGCATTCACCGGCACGCTCTCAAAGACCCTTGCTACTTTCATGGGTTACAAGAGCAATATCTACAAGAGCCCTGTTTATAAAGGTGGTTGGACTCCAGCCCAAGTTCTACAAGCGCTCTCGTTTGTGGATCAAAGAAAGTACTAATCGCCCAGAAGTGGGAAGTGGAGCGTAAAGGTAGCTCCGCTTCCGAGCTCGGAGGCAACGGTGACGTTGCCTCCATGAGCTTTCATGATGGCATCAACGATAGATAAGCCAAGGCCACTGCCTTCGCCAGAGTTGCGTACGCGAGATGGATCCGCGCGATAGAAGCGTTCAAAGATTCTTGCTTGATCCTCTGGTGAAAGTCCCGGACCCTGATCTTCAACGGCAACAGTGACTTCATCTGCGCCACTTGCAGCGCGCACAGTAATCTCAGTTCCGGCAGGTGTATGTGTACGAGCATTTGCTAGCAAATTCGCAATTGCTTGATGCACTCGCTTGTTATCACCCAATACGAAGAGTTCATCTTCTGAAATAACCGTTATGGGATGTTCTGGACCTGCTGCGCGTGCAGATGCAACCACTTCTTCTATGAGTGCGTGAAGTTCTACTGGTTCTTTAATAAGTGGACGTGCTTCATCCGATCTAGCCAAGAAGAGTAGATCTTCAACCAGTGATCCCATACGAATGGATTCTTTTTCAATTCGACCGACTAATTCCTTGGTTTTCTCTACACCTTCAACCGCACCTTGGCGATGGAGCTCTGCAAATCCACGGATCGCAGTGAGTGGCGTGCGTAATTCGTGCGAAGCATCTGCAACGAAGCGACGCAATTTCGATTCGGAATCTACCTTCACCCTGAAGGAATCTTCGATGCGAGCCAACATGGTGTTCAGTGATAGCGAGAGTCGTCCAACTTCAGTTTTTGGATTGCTCTCCGGCAGACGAGCAGAGAGATCACCAGCAGCAATCGCAGCTGCGGTTACTTCCACATCTAACAACGGTTTGAGCGAAATCTTAATAAAGTATCGAGAAATTAACCCGATCAACAAAAGAACAATGAGAGAGATAAAAAGGAATAACCATCCAAGCTCTTGAAGAGTGCGATTGACGCTATCGAGTGAGACCGAGACGATAAAGGAACCGACTTGAGTAGGCAGCGCTAGCGCAATTGCACGTGTAGCAGGATTGTTCTTGGTTGCTGCCACTGTAAATGGCTTGCCTTGCATCGCATTAACTTGCTCAATTGTCATGCCGGCAAATGTTGTGGGAGCAGTTGTGCTGCTGATATCTCCACCTAATTGCCCAATCACATTGCCTTGCGCATCAAGCAGCGTTACTTCGGTAGCAGTAGGAACGCCACGTAGGGGGCGAACTACTCGGAAAGGTGAGGCGCCATCGCCATTGTTTTGGTTATCGTCAGAATTAGGATCAATACCAGCTCGTGCGAGTCGAGTAATTGACCCCATTGCGACACCTTTGAGTTGGGTATCAACTTGGTTGACAAGAAAAGATTTGAGTTCGGTGTTCGCTGCAAAATCAGAGGCACCAATTCCTAAAGCCGCAACCAGCATGATCGCCAAAAGTAGGCGGCTGCGTAGACTCCATTGGGAAGGGTGCATGGTGATAACTTATCTAATCAGCGCTCGTCGTAGGGGATTTCGTTATTTGCCCGAGGGAATTCGCATGCGATATCCAACGCCGCGGACGGTGTGAATAAGCGGTGGTTCGTAAATATCAATCTTCTTGCGCAAGTAGGAGACATAGGTTTCTACAATTCCAGCATCACCGCGGAAGTCATATTGCCAGACATGATCGAGAATCTGAGATTTGCTGACAACTCGATCTGCGTTGATCATGAGATAGCGAAGTAGTAGGAATTCAGTGGGAGAGAGATCAATAAGATTGCCTGCACGACGAACTTCATGAGTCGCTTCATCGAGTTCAAGGTCAGCAAAGCGAATTTTTTCATCATCCACGGAGGACTCCACAGCGCCGATTCGTCGCAAGAGTGCGCGCAGGCGGGCGACGAGTTCTTCGAGTGAAAATGGTTTTGTGACATAGTCATCGCCACCGATGGTGAGTCCAGCAATTTTGTCTTCGATTGCATCTTTGGCCGTAAGGAAAAGCACTCCGACGCTATGGCCATCTTGTCTGAGTTGGCGACAGACATCGAAGCCGTTTTGGTCGGGAAGCATGACATCAAGAATGAGTGCATGCGGCTTGAACTCTTCGGCAATAGTCAGAGCTTGGGAACCGGTTGCTGCGGTACGTACATCAAAGCCGACAAAGCGCAGGCTGGTCGCAATGAGGTCGCTGATCGAGCTCTCATCATCGACTACAAGAATTCGTTGATGAACTACGGCGCTAGGCGCAGTTTCTGAAGTGACCTGTGTACTCATACGAGAATAATGATCGGAATGGCTGGGGGTTTCCTGAGAAAGAACAGAAGTTTTCCACAGGGTTTATCCACGGTGTGGAGAATTACACGGGTGTAATTAGCGCCATTTAGTGGCGAGCGTGAATCCAGCTGCAATAAAGCCAAATCCAATCACCATATTCCAAGCCCCAATGTGAGGGATTGGATAGAGCGTGCCTGAGACGTAGAAGATCACGATCCAGATGAGGCCGGCAATGAAGGCAGCCACCATGAGGGGCGCAAGCCACGCTGGGCTCTCCTTGCGGGTCACAGCAAGATGTGCGAACTCGTCGACGACGTGGACGGATTCCTTCTTCTTGCGAACGCGTGATTTAGGCATGGGCAGAGAATACACCAGTTAAGGTTTGGGGGTGAGCGCCACCCGGATCTTGGTCGTCGATAACTACGACTCCTTTGTCTACAACCTGGTCCAATACCTTGGTCAATTAGGTGCCGAGGTCACAGTGGTTCGCAACGATGAGTGCCAAGTCCAGCGGGCATCGGAATTTGATGGCGTACTCATCTCTCCTGGCCCAGGTACGCCTGAGGCTGCGGGAATAAGTATTGAGTTGATTCATTATTGCGCCCGGAATGCGATCCCACTCTTTGGCGTCTGTTTAGGACACCAAGCTATTGGTGTGGCCTTTGGAGCAACAGTCGAGCGAGCACCCGAATTGATGCACGGCAAGGTCTCACTCGTGTATCACAATGGGCACGGTTTGATGGAGACAATCCCATCGCCATTTACCGCAACTCGCTATCACTCTCTTGCGATCGTTCCAGAGACACTGCCAGATGAGTTAGAAGTTACAGGCCGTACTGACAGTGGAATTGTCATGTCGGTTGAACATAAAACTCTGCCGATCTCCGGGGTCCAGTTTCATCCTGAGTCAGTACTCACCGAACATGGTTACACCATGCTGGCGCAGTGGCTCACACGGTGTGGCGACAAAGATGCGCTCGCTCTTTCACGCGGTCTTGCACCCGTCGTTAATCGAGATTAATTTTTAATTACTTGGAGTAGCCGGATTTGTATTCACGGTGATTGTTACCGGTGAACCAATCGATTGTGTTGTTCCGCTAGCAGGTGCTTGCGCCAAAACAATATTTGCGGGTTGCGATGGATCCCACGCTTGCGCGGTTTTAACTAAAAATCCAGCTTGTGTCAGTTCGGTGATCGCTTCAATATTTGAAAGACCAATAAGTGTGGGAACTTGTAGATTGCCGCTAGCAATTTCCAATACAACGCCACTACCCGCTGAGAGAATACTTCCGGCAGCTGGTGTTACTGCAATAACTGTTCCTGGCTCTTGGTTTGAGTCGGTTGTGATTGTTTGAGTAATTACTAAACCAGCACTGGTGAGTGCATTTCGCGCATCGTTGAGCGAAAGCCCCACAATATTTGCAGGCACCGTGGTGTTACCAGGACCATCTGAGATGGTGATCGTGATGCTAGAGCCTGTAAGAACTTTTGTGGCTGCAAGTGGTAGTTCACTAGAAACACGACCTTTTGGAATTCTCGAGTCTGGCGCATGTTGAATATTGATTGTGTAGTTCGGGAGTAGCGCTTTTGCTTGGTCCAATGTTAAGCCAACAACATTTGGTAGCTCTACGGTTGGCACGTTCTTAGATTTGCTGTGCAAAGCGAATGCAGAAGCGAGTGCAACAACAAAAATAATTGCAGCCACTGCCGCATAAGACTTACGAGGTTTGATTTTGCGTAACTTCGTCGTGACTTCTTCGCCGCGAATCGCGCGCCGCAAGTCTTCCAGCATTGCACCTGCATCCTGATAGCGATCAGCAGGGTCTTTGCAGAGCGCAACTTGCATGATTTTCACTAAGTTGGGATCAAGATCTGGTTCAAACTCTGTCGGTGAAATCAGTGGGGCGGAGACATGCTGGAATGCGATCGAGACAGGAGTGTCACCAATAAACGGCGGCCGGCCCACAAGCAACTCATACATCAGCGCGCCAACCGAGTAGATATCGCTTCTACGGTCTGCGCTCTCACCCGTAGCTTGCTCAGGCGAGAGATACTGTGCCGTACCCACCACGTTCCAGGTATTGGTCATGGTGGCGCCGATATCATCCATGGCTCGGGCGATACCAAAGTCCATCACTTTTACTTGACCGGTCTCGGTCAGCATGATGTTTCCAGGTTTGATATCTCGATGGACGATTGATTTGTGATGAGAGTAGTTCAACGCTTCGAGTATCTCGACAATGATGGTCAGTGCTTGAGATTGATCCAGACGCTCACCTGATTGCAATAATTCACGGAGCGTGTGCCCACGCACGAGCTCCATCACAATGTATGAATCTTTACCATCCACGCCGGAGTCGTAGACCGCCACAATTCCAGGGTTGCTCAAACTGCCTGCGGCTAGAGCTTCTTTTTTAAAGCGCGCGACAAATGCGGGGTCGCGCGCGAGATCGCTGCGCAATATTTTTACGGCAACTTTTCTATGAAGCTGCAAGTCATCTGCTTCATACACATCGGCCATTCCGCCAGTGCCGATCATGGCTCCGATTGCGTAGCGATTATTAAATATGCGAGTCATTATTCAACCTTCGCTGCTCCGAGAAGCATGCGATCAACGCTTTGCCCATCATCGACCACTTCCGCTAAAAAAATGGTGATGTTGTCTGGAGCGCCTTTGGCATGCACTGCATCCATCAGCGCATCGATGATTTCGCTGCCACTGTTACGTTTCAAGAGCTGAGCCATCTCGTGATCAGAAATCACATTTGTTAATCCATCGCTACACAATAAATAACGATAACCAACTTTAGTTGGAAAAACGGTGAGCACGGGATCGATCTGACCATCACCCATTAAAGCTTGTGTGAGCATAGAGCGCTGGGGATGGTTAGCCACTTCATCGAGTGTGAGTCTGCCTTGATCAATAAGTTCCTGCATTACGGTGTGGTCATAACTTAACTGCTTAAGTTTTTTCCCATCCCATTGATAGCACCGCGAATCGCCAATGTGTAGAAGTTCAACGCTCTCTTCACCCAGATGTAATGCCGTGAGTGTTGTGCCCATTCCAGTGAGGTTTGGATTTTTCTTAACTTCGTTCTCGATTTCCGTATCGATTGAGAACGAGATATTCATTAATAAGTCTTCGCGTGATTGTGGGTCGATCGCGGAGTCTTCTAATACCTCAACCAAACCAGCCAAAGTGGTGATCGCAATTGCAGATGCAACCTCGCCACCTGCATGGCCACCCATGCCATCTGCGACTGCTATTACGCAATTCGATACCAAGGCTGAGTCTTCGTTGCCATCGCGTACCAATCCCACCTCGCTACGAGCGATCGTGGAAAAGCGCAGGGTCATGGATTTAGCCTAATGGGCGGATAGCAAACTCGGTGAGGGCCTTGGGGCCCTTCAGATAAGATTCGGTAGTGAGCAACCGCCCAGCAAACTCCCAATACGCCTATCTTGGCCCTGCGGGAACTTTTACCGAAGCGGCCCTGCGCGGCATCACCCATGAAGGCGATCTCCTCACACCATTTGCAAATGTGACCGCAGCGCTTGATGCTGTTCGAAGCGGCGAGTACAGATACGCGCTTGTCCCAATTGAAAATTCAGTAGAAGGCGTTGTTGCCAGAACCCTCGATGAGTTGGCGACTGGAAAACCTTTGGTGATTACGGCCGAGACAACCATTCCCGTGAGCTTCTGCTTGATGGTAACTCCAGGCCATCTCGGAAAACCAATCACCCGAATCGCGACTCATCCACACGCCGAATCACAATGCCGTGCATTTATCGCGCGTGAACTTCCCGGAGCCGAAGTCATCACCACGCCTTCAACGGCAGCAGCCGCCGAAGGTCTTGCCGATGGCAACTGGGATGCAGCGATCGCATCAATGGCCGCAGCAGAGAAATATGGCTTAACAATATTGTCACGAGACATCGGCGATAACCCTGGTGCGGTTACTCGCTTTGTCTTGGTAGAACAACCAGGCGTGACTCCGCCAGCTACAGGATTTGATCGCACTTCGCTGGTCGCTTATATCGGGCTAGACCATGCAGGCGCTTTGCTGGAAATCTTGACCGAATTCGCGAAAAATAACGTTAACCTGACTTTCATTCAAAGCCGACCAACTGGGCGAGAGTTGGGCCACTACCATTTCATTATTGATGTCGAAGGACACCTCGAGGATCAAGCAGTAAAAAATTCCATCGCCGGGCTACGGGAAATTTGCGAAGATATCCGCATTCTTGGCTCATATCCGCGAGTGGCAAAGAGCGTTTCATCAGAAGAGGATCTCATTAAGACAGAAAAGGTAGAGACAGAGTGATCGATCTCAAAGTACTTCGCGAAGATCCAGAGCGAGTTCGCTTATCGCAAAAGGTGCGCGGTGAAAGCCCAGAACTCGTTGATCGCGCTCTCGCCGCCGATACTGCGCGACGTGAAGCTATTACTGCATTTGAAGCCTTGCGTGCAGAACAGAATCTGCTCTCGAAATCTGTAGGCGCAGCTAAAGGTGATGAGAAGAGCGTAATTTTAGAGAAAGCCAAAGAGTTGTCCGCTCGCGTTAAAGCAGCCGACAGTGCTCGCGCAGAAGCAGAAGCGCAAGCAGATGCTATCTTGCTGCAGATTCATAATTTGATCGACCCAGAAGCTCCAGTTGGTGGCGAAGAAGATTTCGTCGTTCTTGAACATATTGGTGAACCACGCAACTTCGCGAGTGAAGGTTTTGAACCAAAAGACCATGTAGAGATTGGCAAGATTCTCAAAGCGATCGACACCGAGCGTGGTGCAAAAGTATCTGGCTCCCGTTTTTATTATTTAACCGGACCTGGCGCACTGCTTGAATTTGCATTAGTGAACTATGCAATCGCTTCTGCGACTAAATCTGGATTTACTCCCGTCATTCCGCCAGTTTTGGTTAAGCCAGCTGCAATGGAAGGCACTGGCTTTCTTGGCCAAGCAGCCGAGAACGTCTTTCATTTGGAAGAAGATGATTTTTATTTAGTCGGTACTAGTGAAGTACCGCTTGCGGCTTATCACATGGATGAGATTGTTGAATCACTGCCACTGCGATACGCCGGCTATTCATCGTGCTTCCGTCGCGAAGCTGGTACATACGGCAAAGATACGCGTGGAATTATTCGCGTGCATCAATTCGATAAAGTCGAGATGTTCACTTTCTGCAAACCAGAGGATGCGCTAGCTGAACACAAGCGTTTACTCCAATGGGAGAAGGATTTCATGAACGCGATGGAGATTCCTTATCGCGTGATTGACGTGGCATCCGGTGATCTCGGAGCATCTGCAATTCGTAAGTTCGACATCGAAGCATGGATCCCTACCCAAAATGCGTATCGCGAAGTTACCAGCACCTCAAATTGCACAGAATTTCAAGCTCGTCGCTTGAATATTCGCTATCGCGATGGCGAAGGAACAAAGCCCGTTGCAACACTCAACGGAACTCTGGTAGCGATTCCACGCATGATTGTTGCGATTTTGGAGAATCATCAACAACCAGATGGTTCTGTAAAAGTGCCAGCAGCGCTCCGTCCATTCTTAGGAGTAGACACATTACTTCCAGCCTAAATATTCCGGGACGACGCCCTAAGTTGATCGCTACTGATCTCGACGGCACGATTGTTCCGCATTTTGGCCCAGTGACGCCGCGAACGATCGCAGCGTTTCAAGCGGCTCACGATGCTGGCATAACTATCTTTTTTGTCACAGGACGTCCACCGCGCTGGATGGGTGAGATTAAAGATACCTTCGGTTTTGGAAATGCGATTTGTGCAAATGGTGCAATGCATTACGACTTGCTTAATGAAACTATTGTGGAGCAATGGCTTATTCCGGTTGATACACAATTAGAGCTCGTGAGTGCACTTCGTGCCGCAATTCCACCAGTCTCTTTTGCAGTCGAATATCGAGGCGAGTTTCATCGCGAGGTCGCTTATGTTCCTCGATGGGATGTTGGTTTCGATAATGTTGGTGTTGCGAAAATTGAAGAACGTATTACTGAGCCTGCTTATAAAATGTTGGCACGCTGTTCTGACTACGAGTTCACTTCTGATCAGATGCTCGAAATTGCACAACGCGAAATTGGTCATCTAGCGACGATTACTCACTCCAACTCAGGCGAGGCGTTGCTTGAAATATCTGCGCATGGCGTGAGTAAGGGCAGCACCCTTGCACTATTGGCGGCCAGGCTTGGCTTCACCTCAGCCGATTGTGTGAGTTTCGGGGATAACCCCAATGACTTTTCGATGCTGGATTGGGCCGATCGTTCGTGGGCTATCTCAGGTGGCCATGCCGACGCACCGCGATACGCCAAGTTCTTAGCTGCCCCATGCGAAGAAGGTGGCGTTGCCCAAGTAATCGAGGAACTGCTCCGCTTGCCCGAGTAGTAGCTGGGCCGTTTTGCCTCTGTGGTGCTTGAACCCGTAAGGTTCTCCACGGAGGGCTCGCATAGCGGCCGAGTGCACCGGTCTTGAAAACCGGCAAGGGAAACCTTCGTGGGTTCAAATCCCACGCCCTCCGCCATTTTTACTGGTTTTGACTAGTTTTATTGATTTTTCTGTGTGCGATTTCACCTATTCCTGCGCTGCCATGACCTAGCGCCTACGCTACGGATTTAGCACACTTCATCCATGGCAATTGATCACGATACCTCCAGATCCCAAGGATCTTCGAAGAGTGGAGTCTTCTCGCAAGGTCGCGCGAAGCTCTCAGCCCGTACTTTCCGCACCGACAAGTGGTGGCTCCAGCCGCTCATCACAGTCGCAGTGCTTCTTTCTTTCATCGTGTACGCGACTTTCCGTGCATTTGAAAACGGCAAGTACTACGCAGCCCCGCTAATCTCGCCTTTCTACTCGCCATGCTTGGCGCAGAACTGCGTGAAGGGTTCTACATCTTTTGTTGGCACCATCTTCGGTGTCTATCACGTCTTTGGTATGACGGTCTCGCCATCGCTCTTCATTTTGATTTTCCCATTGGCATTCCGTCTTACCTGTTACTACTACCGCAAGGCTTACTACCGCTCATTCTGGATGTCACCACCAGCATGCGCTGTTGCTGAGCCACACACTAAGTACACAGGTGAGACTCGCGCTCCACTTATTATTCAAAACGGACACCGCTATGCGTTCTACGCTGGTTTGGTCTTTAACGTATTCCTTACGATTGACGCGATCGATGCATTTAAAAATGCACAAGGTCAATGGGGTCACATGTCTGTAGGAACGTTGGTGCTTCTTGCTAACGCCACATTCCTCTGGCTCTATTCAGCCTCATGTCACACCTGCCGTCACACAGTTGGTGGACGCCTACGTAACTTCTCTGCGCACCCAATTCGTTACAAGCTCTGGACTTGGGTCTCGATTCTTAATCACAAGCACCAAAACTTTGCGTGGATCTCACTTTTTGGTGTTGCGCTTGCCGACTTCTATGTCCGCCAAGTTTCTGGTGGCTCAATCCGTAACCTTTACTTCTTCTAATTAATTGAGGACAGAATCACTATGAGTAATCAACTAGAGCGTTACACCTACGATGTTGTCATCATTGGTGCTGGTGGAGCTGGTCTTCGTGCGGCAGTAGAAGCACGTGAAGCTGGACTCTCCGTCGCTATCGTTTGTAAGTCGCTATTCGGCAAGGCCCACACTGTTATGGCAGAGGGTGGCGTTGCAGCCTCAATGGGTAACGTTAATTCCAGCGATAACTGGATGGTTCACTTCCGCGACACCATGCGCGGCGGTAAGTTCCTCAATAACTATCGCATGGCAGAACTGCACGCTAAAGAAGCTCCAGAGCGCGTATGGGAGCTAGAAGTATGGGGCGCACTCTTTGATCGCACCAAAGAAGGCAAGATTTCACAACGCAACTTCGGTGGCCATGAATATCCACGTTTGGCTCACGTAGGTGATCGCACTGGTCTAGAACTTATTCGCACCATGCAACAACGAATCGTTGCGCTTCAACAAAAAGATGGTCGCGAACATGGCGATCCAGAAAAGTTCATCAAAGTATTTGCAGAAGTCACTATCACCGAAATTTTAAAAGAAAATGGAAAAGTTTCTGGTGCTTACGGATATCGTCGTGAGAACGGTGAAGAGATTTTGTTTGAAGCTCCAGCTGTTATTCTTGCAACTGGTGGCGCAGGTAAGACTTTCAAGATCACATCAAATTCTTGGGAGGGTACCGGCGACGGTCACGCACTCGCTCTTAAAGCTGGTGGTCATCTGATCGATATGGAATTTTTCCAATTCCACCCAACGGGTATGGTCTGGCCGCCTTCAGTGCGCGGACTTCTCGTAACCGAATCTGTTCGTGGTGATGGTGGAATTTTGACCAACACTAAAGGCGAACGTTTTATGTTTAATTACATCCCAGATGTATTTAAAGATAAGTATGCAGATAACGAGGCTGAAGCCGATCGTTGGTACACAGATCAAGCTAATAACCGCCGTCCACCGGAGTTGTTGCCACGCGATGAAGTTGCGCGCGCAATTAACTCCGAGATTAAAGCTGGTCGCGGAACAGAGCATGGTGGCGTTTACCTCGATGTATCAAAGCGCCTACCTGCTGATGTTATTAAGAAGAAGTTGCCTTCGATGTGGCACCAGTTCTACGAGCTCGCCGGTGTAGATATCACCAAAGAAGCTATGGAAGTTGGTCCAACCTGTCACTACGTGATGGGCGGCGCATGGGTCGAGCCTGATACCGCTGCAGTACACGACGTTCCTGGCTTATTTGCAGCTGGCGAGTGTGCTGGCGGAATGCACGGTTCAAACCGTCTTGGTGGAAACTCACTCTCAGATCTCTTGGTCTTTGGACGCCGCGCAGGTGTTGGAGCAAGTGAATATGTAAAGGCCAATGGCGCCAACCCGGTCAGCGAAGCATCGATTGCCGCAGCTGCAGCGAAGATTCAAGCTCCATTTGAGAACCCTGGCAAGGAAAATCCTTATACCTTGCACCACGAGCTCCAAGAAGCTGCGCACAACTTGGTCGGAATTATCCGCACCAAGTCCGAACTCGAAGAAGCAATCACAAAGATTGCCGACCTTCGCGCGCGTGCCAAGAACATTGGCATTAGCGGCGGACGTGAGTTCAACCCAGGATTCCACCTAACCTTCGATCTCGACAATATGCTCTTGATCGCAGAGAGCGCGGCTAAGTCGGCGCTCGTTCGTGAAGAATCTCGTGGTGGTCACACTCGCGAAGATTTCCCAGCGATGAGTTCAAAGTGGCGTCAGGTCAACAACATCTCCACCTGGAGCGGTTCAGAGATCAGCATCGAGCAGAAGCATCTACCTGATCTCACCAAAGAACTCTTTGAGCTCTTTGATATTCATGAATTAGAGAAGTACATGACGTCAGAAGAATTGTCACAATCGAGAGGCGGTTCCAACTAATGGCACGCACAATGAAACTCCGTATCTTCCGCGGTAATTCCAAGGATGGTGGACTTCGAGATGTTACCGTTGCAGCAAATGAAGGTGAAGTTATTCTCGATGTGATTCACCGCGTTCAAGCCGAGCAGATGGGCGACCTTGCCGTTCGCTGGAACTGCAAAGCCGGCAAGTGTGGTTCATGCTCAATGGAGATCAACGGCAAGCCTCGTCTTGCTTGCATGACTCAAGTAGCGACATTTGATGAGGCAGAAACTGTCACCATCACGCCACTTCGCGCTTTCCCAGTCATCAAAGATTTGGTCACCGATGTCTCCTTTAACTACAAGAAGGCGATGGAGGTACGCGCGTATGAGCCACCTGCTGATCTCAAGCCAGGTGAAGCTCGGATGCAGCAGATCGACGTTGAGCGTTCACAAGAATTCCGAAAGTGCATCGAATGCTTCTTGTGTCAGAACACCTGTCACGTTATCCGCGACCATGAAGAGAACAAGAAGTCATTTGCTGGCCCACGTTTCTTCATCCGCTTGGCAGAACTCGATATGCACCCGCTCGATACTCTTCGTAACCGCAAGCAATCTGCGCAGGAAGAGCATGGTTTGGGAATGTGCAACATCACTAAGTGCTGCACCGAAGTATGTCCGGAACATATTCGCATCACCGATAACGCAATCATTCCTATGAAGGAGCGCGTAGTTGACGTGAAATATGATCCACTTCGTTGGCTCGGTAGCGTTATTCGCAAGCGCGAAGGCATCAACTAACAATGAGAATTTTCATCCGCTGGGGCATCTTGGCCCTAGCGGTATGGGCCTCAACTGCTCTGATTCCAGGAATTAAAGTTCATGGTGGTGCCAAGGATTATCTCTGGGTGGCCCTGCTCTTCTCAATCATCAACACATTTCTGGGTTCGCTCATCAAGATTCTGACACTACCTGCAGTTATTTTAAGCGCCGGGCTTTTCCTATGGGTGATCAACGCTGCAATGCTTGAGCTCACCGCTCATTGGAGCAAGCACCTGACCATCACATCATTTTGGTCAGCACTTTTTGCATCTGCGATTATCTCGATCCTTTCAAGTGTCGGACAGAAAATCACGCTTCGCCCACGCAACCTTTAACTAGACTCCTAGCATGGGCTCATCGAAAGATTCGCTGGAGTTAAAGAGAGTTGGATTCGTCGCTCTCGGCGGAATCATCGGCTCACTCGCCCGTTGGGTAATTTCGCTAGCTGTACCTAATCACCTCTTTGCTTGGGGAACGCTCACTGTAAATTACCTTGGCTCTGTCATCTTGACAGCGCTCGTTGTGTACGTGAAACACCATCCAAACCCATCCTGGTGGTGGCGACCAGCAATTGGTGCTGGTTTTTGTGGTGGCTTTACAACTTATTCGGCATTTGCGCTGAAGCTTGATCAATACATCGGCACTAAAAATATCCATTCGCTACTGGAGTATGCACTTGCCTCGCTGATCGGCTCATTCATTCTGGTCTATGCAACGTATGAGACCTTAGAGGGTCGTTGGATGAAAAGATGAGAGAGTTACTCATTGCCCTTGGCGCTGGCGTAGGCGCCCCAGCTCGCTACTTGGTTGATAAGCACCTAAAGAAAGTTCATTCGGTAGATCTGCCTGTAGAAACTTTGCTGATCAACATTCTTGGTTCATTTGTCCTGGGCTTCACAGTCCACCGCTCTGCAGACCTCAGTTACTTAGTAGGCACTGGATTTGCTGGAGCATTCACCACCTGGTCAACGTTTATGGTTGAAGTACACGATCAATTCCAATCGCGCAAATATCTGCGAGGGATCGTATACTTAGTGCTCACATTGATCTTAGGAGTGACTGCAGCAGCTCTTGGTAATTCGATCAAGTAACGGCCACCTAATCAACAATCTAACCAGCAATTAAGCCCGAGATATATTTGCCATCCAGACTTCGATCTCATCTGGGTGGGATGGAAGCGAACGACTGAGGATTTCACATCCGTTGCGAGTGACCAAGACGTCATCCTCGATGCGAATACCAATCCCGCGATACTTCTCTGGGAATAGCTCATCATCTTCATGAATATAAAGACCAGGTTCCACCGTAAAGATCATGCCTTCTTCGATCACACCCTTGCGGTAGTTCTCTTCCCGAGCATGGGCGCAGTCATGTACATCGAGTCCCAGCATGTGGCAGGTACCGTGCACCGTCCATCTGCGGTGATAGCCAGCATCTGGCTTGAGGGATTCTTCTGCGCTTACAGGCAGAACTCCAAGCTCTTCAAGACCCTTGGCAAGTACTGCTTGAGCTGCTTCATGCACTGCCTTAAAAGGCACTCCTGGTTTGATTGCGGCGAAGCCAGCGCGTTGTGCGTTGTACACAAGTAGGTAGAGTTCACGCTGCTCTGGTGTGAATTTTCCATTTACTGGAATCGTACGAGTGATATCGGCGGTATAGAGCGACTCTGCTTCAACGCCGGCATCGATCAAAATCAAGTCGCCGTTGCGCACCGCGCCATCGTTGCGAGTCCAGTGGAGAATGCAGGCGTGGGAGCCGGAAGCTGCAATCGTGTCATAGCCGAGTTCGTTTCCTTCTAACCTGGCACGACCAAAAAAAGCCGCTTCGATAATGCGCTCACCACGCGAGACTGACTTTGCAGCAGGTAGCGCACGGACGCAGTCAGCAAATCCTCGGATAGTCGCGCCGATCGCCTTCTGCATCTCCTTCACCTCAAATGCATCTTTAATCAAACGCAGTTCATCAAGAATGGTGAGCAAGTTCTTCGCGCGCTTCTTCTCTTTACTTACCTGTTTGTCTAGACGCTTATCTACTCCGCGCAGAATCACAGTGTCGATGTCAGAGTTCAATATCTCGCCAATGCTTTGAATATCGCGAGTAGCCATTCCATACTTGATTGCTGTCTCTTCCAAGGTCATGCGGCGGCCGATCCAAAATTCGCCGTGCTTGCTATTGGTGAAGAAGCCTTCTGAATTTCGATCAGAGCGCGGATGTGTGTACAAGTAAACGTCATGGCCGCTCGTTGTTGGCTCAAAGACGAGGGCGGAGTCAGGTACGCCATCGCTGGCGGTGATGCCAGTGAGCCAGGTGAATGCGGAGTGGGCACGAAATTTGTAGTCGGTATCGTTGCTGCGCACTTTGAGTCGGCCAGCAGGGATTACCAGACGAACCCCGGCATAGAGAGCCGAAAGAGTTTTTTGACGAGTCCGTGCGTAGGGAATAACTGGATCTGGTGAGAGCTCTAGGAGCGGGGTTGAAGCCCATCCCTGCTTGATAAATTCGGCCATACCCGCTGGAGTTGGTGCATCATGAGAGCGCTTGCCGTCATCTCCATATCCGCTTGCATCTGGCTTGCCGGAATTTGTACTCATACGCCTAGAGTACCCGCAAAAAACAAACTAGGCTTAAGGGATGAGCACACATTTGCGTTGGGGATTTTTAGGCACTGGCGGAATCGCACGAGCAGTTGCAGGGGATTTTGCAATTGCAGGAATTCCAATTAGAGCAGTTGGTGCTCGCGAACTTGATAGCGCAAATGCATTTGGTGAAGAGTTTGATATTCCCAATCGTCACCATGGCTATGAAGCGCTGGTCAATGATCCTGAGGTAGACATTATTTATGTCACCACAATTCACCCTATGCATCACCAGCATGCGCTCTTAGCGCTGAACGCTGGCAAGCATGTGTTGCTAGAAAAACCATTCACGATCAATGCTCGTGAAGCACAAGAGATCGCCGACCTTGCTCGCGCAAAAAATCTCTTTGTGATGGAAGCAATGTGGAGTCGTTTCTTGCCATCGATGGATGCGATTTTTGAAGTGATCCGTTCAGGTCAACTTGGCGAGATTCAAGGTGTGATGGCAGATCACAGTCAGTATCTTCCAAAAGTTCCCCGCATGACCGAAATCGAACTTGGGGGCGGTGCGCTGTTAGATCTAGGCATCTATCCGGTCTCATTTGCTCATCGCATTTTGGGTAAGCCTAAAACCATCACAGCTCGCGCAACGCTCACTTCTAAGAAAGTCGACTCGATGACATCGATAATCTTTGAGTACGACGGTGGTGCGCAAGCTGCGCTTACCACGTGCTTCTTTGCAGCAGGTCCTGTGACTGCAACTGTCATCGGCACAGAGGCGAGATTGGAAATCGCATATCCGTTCTACAATCAAACGTCCTTTCAGGTGATCAATAAACTTGGGGAAGTAATCGATAGCTACGATCATAAGATTGCGGGAATCGGCCGCCAATATCAGGCACTCCATGCCGAGAAGTGCATTCACGAAGGCTTGATCCAAAGCCCAGTAATGAGCCTGGTTGAGTCTGTTGAAATCATGGAAGTGATGGATGCCATCCGTGCCCAGATTGGTGTGCGCTACCCGACCGAGTGAGCGCGTAATATTCGCTCAATGCGCCCTCAATTTCACTTTACTCCAGCTCAAAACTGGATGAATGATCCCAACGGATTGGTCTACTACAAGGGTCTTTACCACCTCTTTTATCAGTACAACCCGGAAGGCGATCAGTGGGGCCATATGTCGTGGGGCCATGCCACAAGCAGCGATTTGTTGAACTGGAATGAGCTTCCTGTTGCGATTCGCGATGATGAGCGAGCCATGATCTTCTCTGGCAGCGCAGTAGTTGATCACCAGAATACTTCTGGTTTTGGCACGCTAGAGAATCCAGCGATGGTCGCAATTTATACCGAGCATCAAGAAGAGCACCAGGCGCAGGGACTTGCATACAGTCTTGATGAAGGCCTTACCTGGAAGAAATATGAAGGTAACCCAGTTCTCGATTTAGGTAAGAAAGATTTTCGTGATCCCAAAGTCACTTGGGATAAAGCCCGCAACCATTGGTTGATGGCAGTTGCACTACCACAAGAGTTCATCATTCAGTTCTACAAGTCCGATGATCTTAAGAGTTGGACTCACCTCAGTAATTTTGGTCCAGTCGGAGCAGTCGGCGGAATTTGGGAGTGTCCAGATCTCTTTGAGTTAGAAGTCGATGGCGCCACCAAGTGGGTGTTGATTGTCAGCTTAAATCCCGGTGGACCGGTGGGGGGTTCTGCAACCCAATATTTCATCGGCGACTTCGATGGAGTCACATTTACGCAGACAGAATATCTCGATGAAATTAAATGGATTGATTTTGGTGCTGATTACTACGCAGCTGTTTCATTTAATGATGCTCCAGATAATCGCCGCATCATGATCGGTTGGATGAGTAACTGGGATTATGCAAAATTTATTGAGACGACCCCAGATCGTCCGTCACGAGGTGAGATGTCACTTCCGCGCGAAATATCGTTGCGGAAAATTGATGGCAAGATTGAATTAATTCAAAAACCTGTGCGCGAAGCCGCTCACTTGGTTCGCGATATTGAGATCACCACAGATCCAATCGTTCTTGCAGGGGCAATCTCAATTGGTTATGACCCAGCTCGTTCGATGGTGTTTGTCGATAGAACAAAGAGCGCTATCAACCCCGCAACTCATTACGCCCCAGCGCAGGCGGTGGATGGGCGAGTACAGGCGCAATTAGTGGTGGATAAGGGCTCGCTCGAGCTATTTATCGATGGCGGCCGCCACGTAATCACCGATCTCTTCTTACTGTAAACTCCGCTTACCACTTGGAGACGTCGCATAGCCCGGTCGAGTGCGCCTCACTGCTAATGAGGTAGGCCCGTTAAACGGCCTCGGAGGTTCAAATCCTCTCGTCTCCGCTCTTAACTAATAACTTTGAGGATTTTTCATTCATTAATCTTCCGCTTTCTGCAAGGCTAGTCCTATGAGCAGCCTTCGTACCGGATATATCTACCACGAGCTCTTTGGTTGGCATGACACAGGAACTCAAGCCGGCATGTTTCCCAGCGACCCTGCTCGTGGCTTGCAGCCTTTTGTTAATTACGAAAATGCTGAAACAAAACGGCGCATACATGAGCTCATCGTCGTAAGTGGGTTAATCGAGAATCTCAATCGAAGGACGCCGCGTCACGCAACCGAAGACGAACTTCTTCTGGTTCATCCAAAGAGCTATCTAGATAAATTAAAGCAAGTGAGTGAGCAAGAGTTTGGCGGCGATGCCGGAGATGGTGAAACACCACTAGGCAAGGGCGGATACGAGATCGGAACTCTGGCAGTTGGTTCCGTCACCCAATTGATGCAAGATGTTTTGGCCGGGGAAGTCGATAATGGATATGCGCTTGTGCGCCCACCCGGACACCATGCTGTGCGAGCTGGTGGCATGGGGTATTGCTTGTTCTCGAACTTGGGTGTTGCAATTTTTGTAGCAAAACGTGATAACCCTGGAATTCGTATTGCGGTGGTTGACTGGGATGTACACCATGGAAACGGCACGCAAGAAATATTTTATGAAGATCCAGATGTATTAACTATTTCACTCCATCAAGATCGGTTATACCCAAGAGATTCCGGTATGCGCAGTGAAAAAGGAGTTGGCACCAACATCAACATTCCATTGCCAGCTGGTACCGGTAATGGCGGATATCTCTATGCCCTTGAGAAAGTTGTCGCACCAGCACTGAGAAACTTTAAGCCAGATCTAATTGCAGTTGCATCGGGCTTTGACTCGTCGGTCTATGACCCGCTCGGAAGAATGATGGTGACCGCCAAAGGTTATAGCCAGATGACAGAGATACTCATGGAGTCGGCAGCAGAGAGCGCTCACAATAGAATCGTGATTGCACACGAAGGCGGTTACAACCCCGTCTACTCACCATTCTGTGGCCTCTTTGTTCTGCAGACCCTCTCTGGCGTGCACAAACTCGACGATCCTTTTGCTCACACTGATAACTATCCCGGCCAAGTGCTTGCGCCACATCAGAAGGCGGAGATAGATCTAGTCGAACTGCCTAGTTAGCCGCAGGAACAGGTGGGATTACATGCAGTGCAATCCAGCCATTTCTCACTAACTCCGTAAGCGGAGTGAGCTCAAGAGCTCGATCCACGACCTCTTGCGGGGCTGCAATATAGATCTGCAACCGCTCTGGTTTGTGCTGTGGTGATTGCGCACTGGTACCGATCGCCTGCCATGGCATTCCGCGCTGGAGCGCCCCACCAGCACCGACTAATACGCCAGCTTGGGTAAAGACATTGAGACGAGTTTTATCGCCAGATGAGAAGTTGCGTGAATCTAATACGGTGAAGTTGTACTGCGAGTTGATCATCTGCATCACTTGACCTGGCCCACTAAGAATATTCGCAAGGACGTTGCCATCGTGATCATCACGATACTCGTAATCATGCAAGAAGTATTTGCCTGCTAGATCAAGTTCTTTTGTTAAGGAACGTGGAGCAATAATCGCGCCCACATTTCCTGACAAACCAAATTCAGGGAAGGCTTGCCACCAAGCACCTAGTTCGGGTTTGCGACTAGAAACTAATTCACCTGTAAGGGAAGTCTTGCTGTGTGAATCCGGATAGATATAGAGACTCTCTAGGGTGGTGTTATGGATAGCATATCTAAATAGAGTGCTTAAAGGTTTTTGATTCATTTGAGTCGCAACTTCAGGATCATTCAGAAGTTTTGCTGCGTAGTAAGCATTTGCTATTCCACTGTTACCACCACAAGCACCACACTCATAGAGTGATTTGAATGGGTTGTTTGGAACGTTTGATTCGTGACCGACAAAAATAACTTCTTTGTAAGAGCGCAGTGGTAGTTGCGCAAGCAAGCTGGAGGCAAGTTGAACTTTTTTTGCGAGAGGAATTTCGTTGTAGTAACGATCGATCATTGCTGTCTCTTTGGCCTTGACTGGCTTGCGTAGCCGAGGCAGAAATGTATTTTTTGTGCTGAAGGCGAGTTGGATCAATCCGAAAATCTCAGCCATCGCAAGCGCGCCTGATCCACGGTTGGCCTGACCCCAGAGGATGGGTAGAAGTTCAAAGAAGCGCGGTGCTTCGGTGTTTTCAATGTTTATGGATGGGTTGAGGATCACCGGACAGCTTTGATTGATGAAGGGTTGGTCACCGTGTGGGGTTACCAGCGCGAGGTCAGCGCCAAAAAACCCTGCAAAACCATAGGTATCTGCCTGGTATTTGGACTCCAAGAGCCGACGCATCTTTTCGCTCCGGACATCGATACACATTACTAGTGCCGTATCGGAGTGCTTCTGCTGAGCGATTGCTGGTGCTTGTCGCAAATGCGTTAGAAGATGCGCAGCTTCTTGCTCCTCTATGGCTCGCCACGCCTTTTCGAGCTCGTCACTATCTTTACAGACGAAGTGCGGCGGTCTTGTACCAACGATCATGAAGATCGCTGCGCGCAAGGCGATGAGTTCATAGATCCATTCGGGATGCGCACCGAGCAGATATTGCACCCAACCAATGTCACAACCAAAGAGTTGTCCGATCAAGCTCTCTACCTCTTGACCACTCTGGTGAGAAAGATACTGCTCTAACACTTGCTCTGGCTGAGCAGGAAGTCCTAGGTTCTTGCCAACAGCGCGATAAAAAATCGAGTATGGACCATAAACCTTTTCTGGTGAATGTGTCGCTTCTGCTGTCCACCACGATGCGGTATCGATGACACGGCTAAGACTCTTTTCATTATCGACGATCGTCTCAACCAAACCTTGATAAGCACTGATTCCACATTTGGCTAGTTCTAGCGCCGCCTCCTGATAAGAGAGCGAGTGCAACCTAGAGACCGGATCTTGCGCAACCATGGTTGAAATCTCAAGACCAGGTTCAAAGTAATGCGAGAAGCGCTCGATTACTGGAACTAGCTCTTGCTTGCCAAGAATTGCATTCGCTGAATGCGAGGGCAAAGAGTTGTGGAGCTTCTGTTTTGGCGAAAAGTTGAGCAGTAACGCGCTCCACTTCAGCGAAAGTTCGCGAGGCAGGAATTTGGTAACGATTGTTATCGTGATAAGCGCCATCCCGACAGCGAGAATCAGTGAGGTATTTAGATTCTGTTCAGGCAATGCTCTCTTTATTGTTTGGGACTCAAGAGCGAGAAGTGCCAGCGCTGCTACAACTAAAGCGACGGCAGTGAGATAGCTCCGTACAGCGAGTTTTGCAGCAAAAGTAAGTAATGAAAATATGGCTACGCCTACCGCCGCGAGGCCAAGAGCCACTTCTGGCTGCTTTATTGCCACCAGAGCTAGCCCAATAGCCACCCCGGAGTTGAGAACCAAAGTGAGCCCCCGGCGAGTTCTACTCACACTTACTTTAGCGAGATAGGTCTCTTGGAATTCTTTCCAGCGATGTGGGGTTCCACCAACTCGCAAGAATGACCAGCTTTTGTAAGAGCCATGTCCAATAATGTGAAGTAAGACCGCACCTTGTAACCCAAGTGCACCTTCGATCGCCATATAAGCCATCTGCATGCTGGTTCCATTGGCGAGCTTGCCTTTCTCGTCATGGCGATGACGCATCATTATCAACGAGAACGCAATAGTTACAAGCCCCAGGACAATGATGAGGTAAGAGAGTTGACGAAGCGAAGGAAAACTGAGAATTGCTAAACCAAAACCATTCACAATACCTGCATGCAAGAGTGCTGAGAGTGGTGAAGGAGCTTCGTTAGTTAGCCCTAGCCATCTGAATGCTGGAACCATTCCTGACTTAATTACACCTGCTCCGGCAATTAGCGCATCGATGTAGATCGGAGCGTGTGGAGCAGTAAAGAGGTTTAGGTGGCTGAATGATGCGCAGATAGCTGCTGTGAGCAAAAAGGCGTCGCCCACCATAAAGTATGCAAATATTTTTCTACTGGCTCGCTGTGATCGACTGTCATTAAAGTGATTGACCAGTAACGCTGCACCCCATCCGCTTAAGATCCATCCGGCGGTAAAAGTGACTACGTTGTTGGATGAGTACGTGAGATACAGCGCAAGTGAAGTAAGCAGCAAGAGCCAACCGAAGCGGTGATACCTCGGTTGTCCTAGGAGATTTTCTTGAGCATATTTTGAGATTGTTGCGATGAGTAAACCGCAGTAAATGAGGAATATCGAGTAACTCCATCGAGTGGAGTCGTGTGAGTAAAGGGCTCTGATCAGAGCCAACGGAGCTACTAGTAGAGCCAGACTCCTGACAACCCGATAAATTAACATAGGCAAATAATTACAGGTATTTTATTACCTGTCAAAAAATGCAGGTTAGTGTTACGATTGAGCAGTGAAAGAGAGTGGCTGGACCTTTCTATCGAACCACGGGCACGTACTCGTGGCGCTCAGCCGTGACCCCAAAATGCGGATTCGAGATCTGGCCGAAGAAATAGGTATCACAGAGCGCTCAGTGCGCAGCATCTTGGTGGACTTAGAAGAAGCTGGCTACGTTGTCATCTCTAAGGTCGGTCGTCAGAACGTGTACAAAATCGTCGCCGATAAGAGTTTTAGGCATCCAGCCGAATCCAAACATCAAGTTCGCCAGTTGCTCAATATTTTCAAATCTCGCTGACATCTTCGTTGACGGAGCGCCTGCTGCTCAGTACGGTCTACATATGGCTGTAGTCAAAACTCCAATTTCCCACACAATCAGAGGCCATAAAGCACTGCGCGAAGCGTTGCGCGATACCAATACATATTCCTCGGATCTGCAAGGCGATGCAGATGTACGTAACTATCGCCAAATTCCACTTGAAGTCGATCCGCCAAAACACCACAGCTACCGAACTGCGCTAGCTCCATATTTCGTGAAGCCCTATGTAGAGAAGTTTGTGGAAGATTTTCGACAAAACTCAACACTGCTTATTAATCAATTCTTCAGTACCAACAATGGAGAAGTTGGCACAGATCTCGCTCTGCCACTGGTGATGGCGAACTTAGGTTCTTTTTACAGGCGTCCACAAGATGTTGAAGAATGGATTTCATGGGGTCCAGATGTTTGGCGTGCTACTGGGCAGAATCGAGATGGCGCAGTGCTCCATGCGTATTTAGATCGAGTCTACGAAGAAGCTCTCGCTAGTAAAGAGGTCGATATCTGGAGTGAATTAGCGAATTTAACGGTAGATGGTGCTGTGATCTCCGTGCAAGAATTTCGCGGGATAGCAGGGATTATGTTGGCTGGTGGCCGCGATACAGTCGTGAAGTTATTGACCGGAATTATCTTGCACTTTGGTAGAAATCCTGAAGATCTGCTCTGGCTTAAGGGCGAACCAGAAGCGATCCCACGGGCGATCGATGAATTTTTACGGTTTTTAACGCCCAATACAGCGATGGCCAGAACGACAACCCCGGAAACTGGCGCAACTGACCTACCGGAAGACCGTTATGTCAGCATGAACTTTTTCTCTGGCAACTTTGATGCCACAGTGTTTCCCAATCCTGGAGAAATAAATCTGCGCCGCGAACGAAATCCTCACCTCAGCTTTGGCTTTGGTCCTCACACATGCATCGGTAACCATCTGGCAGAGTGTGAAGCAAAGGTCTTTATTGAAGCCCTTATCGATTCCGGGCTCACGTGGGAGATAGATCCCCGCTCTGAGATCACATTTTATGAAGGCGAATTAAATGCAGTGCCAGCAGAGTTCCACGCACTCCGTCTGCGCACTCTTAACAAGCAAAGTTAGTCCATACAAACTAAACTATTGCTATTACTTTAAAAGAGAGAAGCTCATAAATGGCAAGAAAGCTCGTACTTATGGGCTCGGGCGAAAACAGCCCCGCGATGGTCACGCCTCACCAAAATATTCTCAAAGCACTAAAAAAAAGTTCATATCGCATCAACCTTGATACCCCATATGGATTTCAAGAAAATGCCGATGAGATGACCGAGCGCATTCTGAAATACTTCGAAACAAATGTGCAGAAGCCAATTCATGATGTGCATCTGCGCAATTCCAAGGAGGGAATAGAGCTTGCACTGCAAGAGATTGCACAAGCAGATTGGCTTTTCTCTGGCCCCGGCAGTCCAACGTATGCGCTGAAAGTATGGAAAGAGAGCGGCGCTGCTGAAAGTTTTGCCGAAGTTTTAAAGCGAGGAAGTATAGTGATGGCTTCGGCAGCAGCAATGACACTTGGTGCTAAAACTATGCCGGTCTATGAAATGTATAAAGTCGGCGATGACCCTTATTGGCTAGATGGATTGAATATCTTGGAAGCGGCTACGGGAATCAGGGCTGCTGTAGTCGCGCATTTCAACAACACTCAAGGTGGCACCCATGACACCCGCTTCTGTTTCATCGGCGAACGACGCATGGCAGTTCTGGAAGCCGCTCTCGATACTTCCACGGGAGTATTAGGAATCGATGAGCATACGGGTGTGAGCTTTGATCTTGATGATCAATCGGTCGAGGTTTTTGGCAAGGGCCAGGTGACTTATAGAATTGCCGGGCAAGAGCGTGTTTTCCTTCCCAAAAATCAGTACCGAATCGATGAATTCACCGCTTAGAACAATCCACCAAAAAGGAATCAATGTGACGAACTACAAGGTAGCAATCGTTGGGGCTGGCCCAGCGGGCTATTTCACCGCTCAGGCACTTCAAAACGCACAGAGCGAAGATCGCACCTTTGCCATAGATATGTTTGAGCGTCTTCCCACCATGTGGGGCTTGGTTCGCAGTGGCGTTGCCCCTGATCACCCTAAGATTAAAACGGTCGCTAAAGTCTTTGAAAAAGTTGCTAGCGAACCTAATTTTCGGCTTTTTGGCAATGTTGAAATTGGCCGCGATCTCGATATCGAGGAGCTCACAGCGCGCTATGACGCTGTTTTGATGTGTACTGGCTCTGCTATCGGTAAGAAACTGGGAATTCCCGGCGAAGAGCTACCTGGTTCATTTTCTGCTGCGCAATTTGTGCCGTGGTACAACGGACATCCAGATTATGCAGATTTAGATATTTCCCTCGATGGCACAACTGCAGTTGTGATCGGCGCTGGAAACGTGGCCATGGATTGCGCTCGCATGCTTGCACTCGATCCACATGAACTCGACACAACCGACACCGCGCCGCATGCGCTCGCTGCTTTCCACGCCAGCAAGATACGCAAGGTTTATATCGCAGGTCGTCGCGGCCCAGAACATGCCGCCTTCACCGCACCAGAGTTACGTGATCTTCCCAAGTTGCAGCACACCGATGTCGTGATTTCACCGCAAATTGTCGAAGAAGCACACGCACGTGCACAAGCATCTGGTGAGATTGAGAAACACCTTGCATCAAATTTAGAAGCTTGGCGACTTTTAGCAGAGCACCCATATTCCAACCACGGCAGAGAAATGGAATTTCATTTCTTAGCTGCACCCAAAGAAATTAAAGGTGATGGAAAAGTTGAGGAAGTTATCTTTGGCATTAATGAAGTCAAAGATGGAAAAGTAGTTGACACCGGGCAGACATATTCGATTAAAGCCAACCTTGTGATTTCGGCAATTGGATATCAGGCAGCGCCTATCAACGGCATTTACTTTCATAACGGTGTCATTGAAAATGAGAATGGCCGCGTGCTTGGTACCAATATTTATACCGTGGGTTGGGCAAAGCGAGGCCCATCCGGAGTGATCGGCACGAATAAGAGTGATGCATCAGAAGTTGTGCAACTACTTATTTCAGACCTCAGCGATGAGGCGCGTCCAGATTTCGACATCACCCCGTTTATCCCAGCCGGTGTGCAGATTGTCGATCAGGCTTCATGGAGCAAGATCAATGCTGCTGAAATTGCTGCGGGTGAAGCGCTTGGCAAGCCTCGTTTGAAGGAAGTTTCAATCGAAAAACTCTTGCATTTGGGTCAGTAGGCGCGAACAGGTACTATTACCCATCTCAACCGGCGCTTGTAGCTCAACGGATAGAGCATCTGACTACGGATCAGAAGGTTAGGGGTTCGAATCCCTTCAAGCGCACTT
>Ga0214180_1000008_pt1 | contig 108421 bp, 122 predicted proteins | sample TroBogEpilimnion_22_FD_153018 | JGI IMG/M metagenome (GOLD analysis project Ga0214180, IMG submission 153018) | Freshwater microbial communities from Trout Bog Lake, WI - 16OCT2007 epilimnion | ecosystem: Environmental > Aquatic > Freshwater > Lake > Epilimnion/Euphotic zone | place: Trout... | reverse complement strand
ATACTACAACATCAAAACCTGTAGCAGATAAACTTAATGAATTTGTAACAGAAAACGATGATGTATTAATAGGTTTAATGGAAGTACCTGTACCACCTGTAGAGAATAAGTGGATAGAAGAAGCAAAAAAATTATTTGAATCCATTTATAGAGAGAAAGAATTAACCAAGGAGCTGAAAGAAAGAATAGAGGACATATTGTACATGCCTATAGAAAATTAAAACTTATGAATAACTACAGAACATTTATTCGTACTTGGTGGAAGAAAGATGCTAAGGGTAAGTTAGTTCCTGCTCTTGGTAGAAAGACACCTGTAAGGAACAATCTTAGTATAGAAGAAGCCCGGAAGATGTGTACAGAATACAACAACCAAAATGATCCGGGACCGTTTGGTCGTAAAATGGAATTTGAATCTTATTAAAGCAAATTAAAAATGGAGAATCCAAAGTATAAAATAGGAGATAAAGTAGTACCAATAACAAAGACTAGTGGTACAATTAAATTAAATCAATGTGAATTTTGGGAAATTGCACAGACTACAGGTCAAAACTACTTGTATATAGCAGACATAGGTTCAAGTTTTTATGTTTGCAATACATCAAATAAACGAGTAACAGGTAATCTTTATAACGAATCTGATCTTATACCTTATGTAAAACCAGTGACAATACCTGTAGCAGATATTACTCCTCCCCAAAGTAAAACAGTAGCAGAAGAAGCACAATCACTTGTATATGGTGACCGTGAGAAAGACTACGGTAAGACATCAGATAACTTTGCTGACATTGCTAAAGGTTGGGAAGTAATCTTTAAAACAAAGATCACATCAGAACAAGTTGGTTTAGCAATGGGCTGGTTAAAAATATGCCGGGCCAACCAGGATAATTGTGAAAAAAGAGACTCGATAGTTGATTGCATTGGTTATATGCTCTGTATAGAAAAAATCAAAAAAGGTTTATAAATTTTTACTCACAATCAAAAATTCAAAAACATGAGACTAAAAAGAAACAAAGTAGGAGGAATCCTCGTTATGGCAGGTACTGCAATTATGGGCACAGTTTATAGTCCTGTACCAAAACCTCGAGCCAGCCGGGAATTTATTAGTCAGGTTTATGCAAGACCAACCGGCCAACAAAGATGGATTGCATCTGAAGCTCGTAAAAAAGAAATTCTTATGAATCTTCAGAATGCAAGAAGAGATGTTAGGGTAAAAGCTGCAACATTTTATATTGACAGAAATACTAAAGTGACAGGTATTACTGCTAAGGAAAAACTTATTGTTCATAGTATGAAGCTGATGTCACAAATAGCTGACTGCAAAAATTGTAAAGCATGAAGACGAATTTTATTATCAACGGGAAGATACAACTGGTATTAGTACCATCAAATGACCGGGAAAAAGAACTGTTAAAGGAGCTGTGTCAACAACCTGTAGACTTGCAAATGTTTACTAAGCTACAGGTAGGTTTAGATAGCTTTGCAGATGCAATAATTGTAACAACTTCTGCCCCTAAACAAGAAAAGAAACCTGAGATAATTATAGAAGATGAAGATGTAACTTTTAAATAAATAGTTTATGAATACTAACGACCTGAAAGTAGAAATTTGTGACATAGAAACATATTTTTGTATGTTTCTTTACTGTGGTTATGATCCTCAACAAGACAAAAAGTTTGAGTTTGAGATATCTTTCAGGAAGAATGAGATAGATGGTCTTGTCAAGCATTTGTTAGAGTATGATAGAGATTTTCTGATTACCTATAATGGTGTACACTTTGACGGACAAGTGTTACAGCACATAATTGATAATCATGAAGATTGGACACATTATACCTGGAGACAAGTGCTTGATGAGATCTTCTATTTTGCACAAAAAACAATTGATGATAGAAACTATGATTTACCACCAAAATATAAAGAATACTACCTTAGTTTCAAGCAAATTGATTTGTTCCTTCTACTTCATTTTAATAATGATGCTAAGAGAACGTCCTTAAAGTGGACAGAGTTTTCATTGGATGGTGATATTGAAGAATTACCAATAGATTTCAGAAAAGAGGAGTTAACTTCTGAAGAGATAGATGAAGTAATAGCTTACTGTTATAATGATGTATTTGCTACTTACAACCTGTATAAAGCATGTACTGGTGATACTGATCATCCTGATTATAAAGGTAAGAACAAAGTACAGCTTCGTCTTGATCTGATTGATGAGTACAAGTTACCGCATACAGCTATTAACTGGAATGATGTAAAAATTGGTACAGAGCTCAATAAAAAATCTTATCTCAGTCTATCAAAGTTAAATGAAGATCAGCTATACAAAAAGGTAAAAGAGAGAAAAACCAAAACTGGTTTCTGTTTTAAAGATTGTTACCCTGATTACATGAAATTTCAAACAAAGCAATTTCAAGATTTTTTCAAAGATGTAGGCAATGTAAAAATCAATCTTAATGAGAAACAAGAGTTTCCACTTATTCAAAATGGTACAACTTTTATGTTTGCTAAAGGTGGCTGTCATTCACAAGACAAGCCTAAAAAAATACATATACCTGAAGGTCATATTCTTATTTCTGCAGACGTTGGGTTAAGGACAATATGGCCCAACTAAAATTCCTTAAATTGACTGGAATAGCTTTAGAGCCTTGTACACTCCCTGTAGCAGTAATGACTACAGTATAGTAAAAGAGATAAGGATTAGCCAATCAGCAGCCAAGCATCCACAGGGTCGGATGAAGGTTCAGAGACTAAACAGGGAAAGTTTCAAAAAAGTTCTTTGAATGTGTTGGATATATCCATCTAACTTTATTAAATTTGCATTATGAAATTATTTAGAAGCAGAGATTTAAGAAAGTCGGGTATATATGTAATTAGGAATACCAAAAACGGTAAAGTTTATGTCGGTAAGGCATTATGTATCTATAGGAGAATTAATGATCATGTAACTGCTCTGAATAAGAAATTAAGAGATAGGGAGAATGATCACCTGATACGTGCCTGGCATAAATACGGTCGAGACTCATTTGAATATTTTGTAGCAGAATATACAGAAGTTTCTGTAATGGCAGAAAAGGAGCTGTATTGGATGAAGCATTTAGACTCGCTAAATCCAAAATTTGGTTATAATAAAAGAGAAGATTCATCTACAGGTTTAATTGTAAGTAATGATACTCGTGAGAAACTTAGAACTGCTCAAATCAAAAGATTTCAGGACCCTGAAGAACGAAAGAAATGTTCACATGATTTCTGGAAAAATAATCCAAATAAATTAAAAGAAATGAGTGTGAATTTATCAAAATCTCGTTCGAGATACCTAATACATCAATTATCAAAAGATGGTGATTTAATTAAAACTTGGAATACCATGCTTGAAATATTGACAGAAAATCCAACATACAAAAGAGGTCCGATATACGGAGCTTGTTCAGGTAAAAAACCTACAGCTTATGGATATTTATGGACTCAGGAACTAAAAGAAATTATGATATAGTCCGATCTTACTGGAGACAGTAAGCTAACATAAATGCAATGTATCCAAATATTATTCGTAAAAGGGGTATTTATCCAGTACATCTTGGTCCTAAATGGAATGAAGCATATGTATTGAATATCTCTAAGCGACTTGAGGCCAAAAAGAAATTTAAAGAAACAGGTGATAAGAAATATGACAATTTTCAAGAAACCTATAAATTGATACTTAATGGTTCTTTTGGTAAACTTGGTGATACTTATGATTGGCAGTATGATGCTTTTGCCGGCATGAAAGTTACTATAGGTGGTCAGATAGATCTATTTATGCTCATTGAAGATTTTTGCATAGCTGGTTTTAAGATTACTTCTGCTAATACAGATGGTATGGAATGTCTTGTACCAGTAGACAGAATACAAGAGTATTATGAGATATGTAAAGACTGGGAAGCAGAAGTTGGTAATGATGTATTGGGCAACCTTGAGTACGTAGAGTATGAGATGTTTGCTCAAACTTCAGTAAACGATTACATAGCTGTCAAGAAAGCTGATTGGATGTGGAAAGATGACAAGTTTCAAGCTGTTCCAATTAATAAATCTATTGAAGCAAGAACAAAGAAAAAGGGTGATTTCCTGACAAGTTATGAGCTGTATAAGAATAAGAGCAAATGTATTATTCCAATAGCATTGGAGAAGTACTTCACTCAAGGTATTGTTGTAGCAGATACTATCAAAAATCACCGTAACATCTTTGACTTTTGTATAGCAAAAAAGGCATCCAGAGATTACTTCTATCGTCAGGTAGATAGAAAGATAGGTACTGTAACTGATCTAAACAAAATGATACGTTACTATTGCTCTAAAGGTAAAGGTGAAAAGCTTTATAAAATCAAGAAAGCTTCTTCTGATAAGACTGGCCCGGAAACATCTACTTGTGAATCAAAAAGTAATCAGCAAGTATTGTTTAACAGACCTTTCAAATTACAGAATTGGGAAGATTATGGAATTGATTATCAGTTTTATATAGACCAGGCATATGTCATAATTGACAAGATAGAGCCAGAAAAAGTTATTCAAAGAAAAGCAAAAGAAAACGGTCAATTTAGTTTGTTTTAAACTTGCAAGTACCGGTTATTTATTGTAAATTCGTAACCCTTTTCAAATACACAAAATGTCAGTAACACTACCTCAATTTAATAACATTAAGGAGTTCTTACAGAGCAATCCTGATGGTGGTTACGAGGACTGGCACAAACAATACAGACCAGTTCGACAGAAGAAGGCAGAAGACGATTACCCTGAAGCGTTTCAAGAGTGGTGGTGTACATATCCGGCAAGTATGAACTTCTTATTTAAAGGCAGGAAGTTTACCGGTACCAGAGGTTTGAGAGACAAGAAAGAAGAAACCTTCAAAGCATATAAAGAAGCAAAGAAAGCTGCAGGATTTACAGACGAAGATATGCTCTACTGCCTCAAGGTAGAAATAGAGTTGAGGAAAGTAGCTAGTTACAACCATAAAGACCCTAAGTACAATGACTTTCAATACATGAAAGCAACCGTTGCTTATCTTAATGGTGGTAAGTTTAAGTATTACAAAGATGAGGAGTTAAAGGAGCTTTCAGATGATATAGAATCAAACAGTGCATAATATGACTTTATCAGAACAATTACATAAGGAGATTGAGAATGGCAGAAATGGCAAAGCTGGTATTATACCTGTAGAGTATAATAGAGTTGGTGATTATATTGAGATTGCCAAGAATACTACTTATGTTGTTGGTGGTGAGACTTCTGCGGGTAAATCTACATTGGCCCAGGATATGTTTATGATCCGTCCTATTGAGTGGTATCTAAAGAACAAGAATGATGACATCAAATTGTCTATTATCCTATTCGGCATGGAGCGTAAAATGTACCAATATAGTGCAAGGTGGTTAGCAAGAAAGATATTTACAGAACAGGGCATTCCTATTCCTCCAAAGAAAGTATTAAGTAGGCATAAGAATTTTAAAATGACCGACCAGGAATATATGCTGGTAAAGGAACACTATAAAATACTTGATGAATGGGAAAAGGATAATCTTCTTGTTGCATTTGAAGGTAGTAAGAATCCTTCTGGTATATCAATGTACCTTGAGCAGTTTGCAAGAAAGCATGGAACTATTATAGATAAGGATAAGAATGACAAATCAATGGAAAACATATTGGCAGGTAGACAGTATGTACCAAATCATCCTAATCATATTGTCCTTGTAATAGTTGACCATATTGGTATACTTTCACCTGAGAAAGATTTAGATAAATCTAAAGGTCAAATAGATAAGTTCAGCAAAGTAATGAGGGAAGCTCGTGATGTTTATGGTTTCTCTCCAGTTATTGTACAACAGTTAAACAGAAGTTTATCAGATGTTACAAGATTAAAACTTGGTGATCTTGCTCCAAAACTAAGTGACTTTGCTGATTCATCTCAGACACAACATGATGCAGATGTAGTACTTGCTTTATTTGAGCCGTACAGACATATAGTAGGTGACCTTGATGGGCATAAAGAAAATGGTTATGCACTAAAAGGTTTTAGAGATGAACATTTCAAAACTTACTACAGATCATTACACATTTTAAAAAACTCCTTTGGTACAAGTGGTGTACAGTTTCCTATGGCATTGCATCCGGAGTATGGAATATTTGCAACACTCCCTCGCATAAAAGAAACTAAGGATACTATATATGAACAAGTAACATCAGGAGCTTATTTTCTCTAACAATAAAAAACAAAACAAAATGGATTACAAAGAAGAGAGAAGAGTAAGTGAAGCTGTTGATACAATAGAATGGCTTAAAGATAGGGTAGAAGAACTTGAAGCAGAAAATGAAAAACTTAATCAGTTAAATGATGGCCTTGAGTACCAAATAGGTGTACTTAGAGGTACAGAACAACCGTAACCAATTAATCAATTCATATGAGTACAAAAGAAGGTGTAGAGCAGAAACAAGCATCTACATTAAACAGAACATTTTTTAGTAAAATAGCTATTGTTGGACCAAGTGGTACCGGTAAAAGTTATTTAGCTAAAACAGTAGACAGAGAAACTACTGGGTATATTAATATGGAGAGGAAACCTCTTCCATTTAAAGAAGGTGGACCGTTCAAGCATATGGGTATGCCAAAGAACTGGTCATCATTCAAAGCTAATCTTGAAAAGTATGGAGCAGATTCTACCATTACGCAAATAATTATTGATAGTCAAACAATGGCTTTCAATAGTCTTAATAAGGAAATGTCTGTAAACTTTACAGGCTTTGATATCTACAGGAATTACAATCGCCAAGTGTATGAGTACATTGAGATCCTTAAGAATATTGAGAAGGATATCATTGTGTTCTCACATGATGAATGGTTAAAAGTAGAAGGTGAGGGTAAAAAGAGAATGATGTCAGTACACGGCAAGGAGTTCGAGTCAAAATTAGAGCAACATTTTACAACAATTCTTTATACGGGTACTAGAATAAAAGATGGTAAACCACAGTATTTCTTACGAACATTTGAACAAGATACTACAACAAAAGTACCTGAAGGCATGTTCCCGGATAAAAATGGTGAAAACTTTTTAGAAATACCCAATGATGGTAAATACATTTTTGACTGTACAAAATCTTATTATACAGTCTAATCAATTTTTAGAAACAAAAACAATTAAAAACAAGTTATGGAATTACACAAGAGTACAGGTACCGGCAAGAAAGATCTATATACCGGTATTGCAAGCATGAGAGTTATTGCTGTTAATCCTACAAAGGAAGAGATGGCAGAAATGTTAGGTTATGACCTGAAGGAAGATGCAAAAGATCAGGTTTATGAAGGTAAGACAGAGAAAGGTGACGATTTTGTTACCCTTAGTTTTTGGTTGGAAGCAGATACTCCAGAAAAGCAGAAATTCAACACTCGTTTCCGTTTAGTAAATAAACCTGTAGTGTCTGAGGGTAGTGGCAAGAAGCAGTGGGTAAACCAGGTAGCAGGTTCTACATGGGTAGATAGTGAAGAGAATTTACCTAGTTGGTTTACAGACTTCCGTGATAAGAATGGTAGTCTTATTACTAAAGATGATGATGGTGAGCTTACTGGTAAGAGGAAAGTACGTGAAGCAATACAAGGTGAAGCTAATCTTTATAACTTCCTACGCTCATGGTTTGGTAAAGTAAGTTTCTTCTCTGAAAGAACTAACATACTGTTAGACATCAATAAGATGTTCAGAAACTTTGACAAGTTTGTAGATAATGAGTTTCGTTCTCAGTTGAGGGCAGGTGATGATGCAATGACAACTAATGTAGTAGCTCTTGCTTATGTCTACATTTCTGAGAAAGATGGTGAAACCAAAATGTACCAAAATCTGTATGGTGAGTTTTTGGGGCAGTGGCAGATGAAGAAAGTAAGTTTTGCTTTGTCTACAAATAACTGGGAACTGGACAAAGGTCTAAAGAAGTGGAAAGAGCAGCTTGAAGGTAAGCATGGTTGTGATGGTGCTTTTACACTTACAATGTTGCAACCATTTGATCCTAATAACTATCAACAAGCAAGTAATGAAGTAGTTAATACTACTACAACTGCTGATGATATAGATTTCTAAATCCCAGAGTTCACAACACATAGGAGAGGTGTAAAAGCCTCTCCTATTTTAAATTAAAAGAAATGAAAAAGTTAATATATATCCTTGGTGACAATTCAATAATAGAAGAAGAAACAGGAGATGTTGTGATGTATGGTGATGATGTTACACCTGAAGTATTATCTAATGTTGTAAACATGTACAATCAAGGTAAAAACATAACTGAGATAGACCAATATCTTCTTGACGAACAATTGTGTACGCAGGATGAAAGAGAGTTTATTATAGAAAATATCAACAATTACATAAGTATGGAAAACCAAAATCAGAACAACCAGTTCCCAAACAACCTAGATCAGGTAACACCTGAAGCAACAGAAGTAAGTACAGTAATGGCAGGAACTTTTCTTAATCCAGAACCTGTTAAAAAGAAGAATTATCAACGTAGAATGACAGATGGTAAATCACCTGTGTTCAAACCTCAAAGCACTGATGACTTCATCAAGGTAATGCAGGAAAAGATCGAGATGGCCAGGATGCTGGATGCAGTAGTCCTGCCAGAAATACCGGGCTCTATGACTAAAGGTAACCGTGACATCATGGTAGAGTTCCAAAAAGAACATGCAGCCATGGTAGTTAAGTACATGCAGAAGATCCAACAGGCATAATATGCAGCTAACAAAAGAACAATATGATCAGATGGCTCGGGAAATAACCTGGGCCTCTGTTTCTGTATGGGATAATGAGCTACTAGGTTGTGAAGATGGCATCAAACTTGATGACCTCTGGCCAATATTGGACAAGTACTTAAATGTAGAAGAAGATGGTAAAATATCTGATTGAAGTAGAAGTTGATGAGGATAAACTCCGTAGATCAAAAGGCATAGATGTAGGAGAAGAAAATGAGTATGAGGAAAGTATAGAGAGTCTTATTCTTGGTGAAATGGGTTGGGTTGATGATTCAGGTATTTATGTCAGAAAAATAAGAGAGATATCTGCAAAAGAAGATATTAAAACAGTATGGGATTTTGTAACTGCTTATTTTCCTAACTATTACAATAGTGATTTGATTGCTCTTGCTAATGATTTACAAAAAATAATTGACGAAGAAGCAGAGTCAGAAAGTGATGCTCATAATTATTTTGTCAATGAATGTAATGAGAATATGGTAACAGCAAAAGAGCACTATGAAGAAACCCATCGAAGAATCTATGAAATGGCTATTGGTGGATATTTACAATCACTAAAAAATAACGGTTAATGAAAGTATATCATGAAATAGATGTTGATGGTTTGAGCACAATTCTTGCAGAAGAAGCATGGAAAGAAGAAACAGCTAATACTACAGATGAAGACCTGTATGACATAGTTGCTGATAGTTCAGGTGAAGTTAAGAAAGAAGTAAAAGGTTTTTGGGCAAATGAGTTCTTTAATTTAAAGGAAACTTATCTTTATCTAATTGCACAGTATAAAAAACCGGAAGATGGAATTAGCAAAGAAAGAGGAGTTGATCAGCAAGGAGTTTCTATTTAGTAGAATTTCTGATTATGATGTTTACAAATATTACATTGGTGATTTTACTATTGGACAAGTAAGAAAGAGTCCGTTTCGTAAAGATAATAATCCTTCTTTTAGTATCTATATGAAAAATGGTAAACTGCAACATAATGACTTTGCAGATGACCGGTATAGAGGTGATTGTATTGATCTTGTACAGCAGTTGTTTAACCTTGATACAAAGAAAGCAACACAAAAGATTGCCAAGGATTTTGGCATAGCTGAAGGGAAGGATGAGTCGGCAAGAATAACATCTCAGTACACTAAGCCATTTATAGACCAAAAAAGACACTCATTTATCCAGGTAAGTACAAGAGCCTGGAAAAAAGATGATGCTGCTTATTGGACACAGTTTGGTATCAGTAAAGAGCAATTAAAAGCTGAGGAAGTATACCCATTAAAGGAGGTATTTATTAACCGTAAAAAAGTACGTACTGATAAAGATGAACTTTTTTATGCTTACCGATATGAAGAAGGATTTAAGATATACTTTCCTAATAGACCTAAAGGTGAAAGATGGTTTAGCAATATACCATTGACAAAAGTGGAGAATATAAAAATTCTTGATGAATACAATCCTTCAGTAGTTCTTTTGACAAAAAGCAAAAAGGACCGTTTGGTTTTATCAAAGTATTTTCCTTATGTACTTAATGTACAAAACGAAACGAGATCATGCTTTACACCAGGGTTTGTAGAAAAATTGAAGGACAGAATTGTCTGGATCAATTATGATAGTGATGAAGCGGGTGTAAAGAATTGCATAAGAATAACAACAGAGTTTGGTTACAGGTATATTAATGTACCTAAAGTGTATTTAGAAGAAGGTATTAAGGACTTCGCAGATTTATTTCGTGCTCATGGTGAAGAAGCAGTAATTAATTCATTAAAAGAAAAAGGACTTTTATGATAAAATATAGAGGTATAGAATATCCTACTAGAGAGTTGGATATGGGAGAACCGGAAGGAATTGTAACATTTGCTCCAACTGCATTGCAAGATCAATTTCTTGACATGGAGGAAGTAAGAGATGATGCAGTACATCTTGATGAACAGATATTCTTTTATCTTAACAAAAAAGAGTGGGATATGGACGATCAAACATTAATAACTTATTTAAAACCAACCCTATAATGGAAAAGAAGAAGTATAACCTTGGATACAACAGGTACATGAATCAAGTAATTGTTTACAGCACTCCCCAAGATGCTGAAAGAGGTGGTGGTTGGTGGAAAGTAATTGAAACATATACTTTAGAAGAAGCTAAAAGACAATTACTTATAGAATATAGAGAAGCTCACACAGAAAACGAATAGTTATGGCAACGTATGATATTACTTGGAGTATCACTGAAGAAGTTGATGATGATAATTTTTCTTCAGAAGAAGAGAAAATGATAGCTGCTGTACAACAGGCTTTTTCACGTTTACAAGCACATGGTAATGATTGGTTCTGGAAAGTAGCAAACCAGAAAACAAAACAGGAATTTGAAATAGACTTTGAATTTGCTACATCTGATCAAGGTCCTGAAATAATTCAAACAAAATTGTGATGGGAAAGTTTTTACCGATAAGAGTAACAGTTAACGATGAGAAGAATAAAGTCGTTAACATAGAGAATAAAGATGGTAGAGTCTGGATTAGAGTAGGGGACAAGAATACCGGCGTTGATATCTGCATTGCACAATCAGATGATGGTCTTGGTTTAGCCATTGATGCCTGGGATGCAAAAACATGTGAGCAGCATTTAGGAACAATGGCTGTATGGTTTGACGATATAAATCAAGAGGAGGAAACAGAAGATGTACAGTGATTTGAAAGAGAGAATAGATGAAATTTATGTTCGTTTTACAGAAGAATTACCTGATCCTACATCAGTCTGTCTTTTTATGAAAGACATTCAAATAATTATTGATGAGTACGAGCAGAAGTTTAAGGGGTGCGTTTGTTGGTCTGCAGAGGACTTTATTACAAGGGCTCAAGAAAGATTCGGTTTTACTGATTACAAGGAAGATGATGCACAAGCTGACCTTGAGGAGATGATAGATAATCATGATTGTAACTATGGTATTACCTGGGATACACTTGATTACTATATAGAAAGAAGGTTGCCCGATGATTGGGAAATTCCTGAAGAAAATGATGATGACCTATGAGTTTTTACGGAGATGATAAGCACAATGAGAATATGGAAATATTTGAGGAAGATAGTGAAGATAAGTTTGCAGTAGATATTCCTCATGTAGGTAGAATAGATAGTGGTGAATGGACAAATTTAGCAACATTCAAAACTAAAGAAGAAGCCATTAAATGGGCAATGGAGAAGTTGGGAGCAGATTCTGAAGGACGTATCTGCGTAATTAGTTCATTTTAATAAATAAAAAGTATGGAAAACAATATAGCAATAAATGCAATAGCTGATGTACAATCAACTAAGGAGTTTTTAAAAGCAGTACCAGTACCTGCAATAACGAGCTACTATAAACCAATCTCACATAGTCAACTAATGGACTTGACATTAGAGAGCATAGATAAGTGTGGATTCTTATTAAGAAGTGAGCATTATACCCAAAATGCAGGTGGTATGAAAGCTAATGGTAAATACCATCTTGATTACGGCAATGATCCAGATATGTCAATAATGATAGCATGGCAGAATAGCTATAATAAGACATTGAGTATGAAGTTTGCAATTGGGGGCCACGTTTTCATTTGATTTGCAAGTGACCTTATACAGTAATGTATATTGAATAACCCTGTTAATTGCTGGAAACCTAAATCGAGAGATATGGCAATCAGCATCCAAGCCTTGTACAATAACAAGGAAGGTTCAGAGACTATCGAAACTACAACTGAAATATGTTGGAAAGGAGTAGAGTACGCTTCAAGTGAAGTGGAAATGCAGGGGATCCAGAAATGGATCGTGATATAGTCCGATCTTAATAGAAATATTAAGCTATTGTGTAAACCACAATGCCTTATGAATAACGAACATAAGGAAACTAAAGTTGCGAAAATGGAATGGTGAAAGGGGATATTGGTGCATTTAAAAGCAAACATCAGGGAGATATACAGGTTGTAACACCTAAAATCCTTACTGAGTATATCTGCAATGCAGGAGAGACTTTTGAGAAGATGGTTATAGAGAAGAAGAGGATGATGGAGATAGAAGTAAGCAAGAAGACTACTGCAGAGCTATTGGGAAGGATGTATATTGAAGAAGGTATCATTACCAGTACACAGTTGAATATAATTAAGAATGAGTTAAAAACTCCTACTTTTAATTATGGTCATCCTGATAGTTTGTGGGAGTTGTATAATTATACAACTTTCTCGCTTAAGAGTGCAAATCCTACATTTTGGTTACAGCAGCAAATTGATAACCACCAATTCTTTACACAGGAATATGGTATAGCAGAAACAGTATAATTATTATTAACTTATAAATAGGGGAATTAATTGTTCCCCTATTTTATTTAAAACAAAGCAGAATACCCGGGAGCTCGTAGTTCAGATACAACCTATAGTAGATAAGGTAAATTGTCTGATTACTAATGAAAACAAATGTGTAGATAAATTATAAATATTATGCAAGTAACAGATAAGATTCGGTCACAAATGGGTTCTTGGGTTGAACTTTTTACACCATTTATTCAATCAGAACAATGGGATAAAATCTTTACTACGTTGAAGACCTTGAGCATGAACAAGAGGATAGTTATCCCAAAGTCATCGGACGTGTTTAAGTCTTTTGAGTTATGTGATAGACATAAAGTGAAAGCTGTAATCATACTCATGGATCCGTATCCTTCTACTACAAAAGAAGGAGAAATTATAGCAGATGGTGTACCAATGTCTTGTAAAGGTAAGAGCAGATTACAACCAACACTGGAACAGTGGTATGGTGGCATAGAAGAAGATTGTGGCGGTACAGGTGAATCAGTTATAGGTTTTATCCCAGATATGGATAGAAGCGGTGATATTGATTTCCTGCTTACTGAAGAAGGTGTACTATTATTAAACAGTTGTTTAACTTGTGAGTTAAATAAACCTGGCTCACATGTCGAATTATGGACACCTTTTATGAAATTCTTTATTGAGGAAATAGTGAGTAATTACTATAAAGGTTTACCTATAGTATTGTGTGGTGCACAAGCACAGAAGCTGGAAAAGTTTATCAATCCAATGTTACACTATGTAAAAAAGATTGAGCACCCGGTAGCTGCCAGTTACAGCAATAGAGTATGGGATCATCAAAGTGTATTTAAATGGATTAACAATATTTTATCAGCCAATAATGGTGCAGATTATGTTATCCGTTGGTACAGAACTGTAGAAGAATGTAAAACACAATGCGAAAAACCAAAATTATTGAACACAAACAAGGAACCACTGAAAAGTGCAGAGGAGTTGCAATTACCTTGGAAGGATTAGAACATCTTCCGGAGAAACAGTTAGATAAACTAATAAAAGAAGAACCCTATATGACTATCAAGGATTATAGGGTTTTTCTATTAGAACTTAATAACATTAAAAAATCAACAGAAAATGAGTAAAAAATTGTATCAAATTGTAGATCCAGATGGTGAACCAATGGGATTAATTTATACAACAGCAGATGAAGATGTTGTAAAATCTACATGGGAAGAAATTTATTCTCAAGATGAACCAGACGATAGTTCTTATGCAGATATGCTGGAAGAAAAACTTTCTGAAAACTACGAAACAGAGAGAATATTTATTGAAGAAACAATTTATCCATAATGGAACAGAAAAAAATGATCATTGATGACTTTGAAAAGAAGTATACACTGGTAAAAAACCACCTTGATAAGCATGCATCTTTTGATGGGTGTATGTTTGAGACACATGGTGAAGAACTTGAGTATGTACTTGAACAAGTAAAAGGAAATAAAGTATGGACAGTTATTGATTGTAGTGGTTGGTATGGTATAACAGCAGGTTATCACTGGGTAAATCGTTTAGGATATTTAATTACCGAAGAAAGTTGGATGGATGATAGTGAAGAATATGTTATATCTAATGAAGGACCAGTAAATGATTGGTTTTTTGATCTTAGTGTAGAAGAGCAGAAAAGTTTGTTTCCTGATTTAAAAATAGATGATTGCAAAGACCTTGAGGATCAGCTTGAAGATGCATGGCATGACAACTGTGTTGATGAGAAAGAAGAAATTATGGAAAAATTTAAAACCGATAAATAATGAAACAAGAAATCGAAAAGAAGATCAAGTATTGGACAGCACAAGAAAGAAAGTTTATGAAGTTGTTTATACAAGATAACAAAAGATCTACCAGAGATCAGGTAATCAAGATACAAGAAAGATTAGCAGTTTACGAAGAGATCTTAACATTAATAAAATAGTTATGAGCCAGGATACAGAAGAGTACAAAGGATATACAATCAACATAGATTATGATGAAGATCCAATGAATCCACGTATTGATTGCGATAATGCTGCTGTAATGGTATGTTGGCATAGAAGGTATAATCTTGGTGATTTGCAAAATAGCCGTCCCATAAGCAATAAGTACGAAGAGTCAATTGATTTGTTATATGAGTTGGCAGGTGTTGATAGAAATGAATACCAAGAGCAGGAGCATGAGAAAACTGGTACATGGGATGATATGACTAGAGATCAGCTTTTTAAATTAATAGAAGAAAAGGGAACAATTATAAGTTCCCTCTATCTCTATGATCATAGTGGTATTACTATCTCTATGGGTTCTTTTGGTTGTCCGTGGGATTCTGGCCAGATTGGTTATATATACATGACCAAAGAAAGTATCGAGAAAGAAGGATGGACACCTGAACAAGCAATGAAATACATGGAAGGTGAGGTAGAAGTTTATGACAACTATCTTACAGGTGAAGTGTATAGATTTGAAATTGAAGATTCAGATGGCAATGAAATAGAATCTTGCTCTGGTTGGTATGGGGATGATGGAAAAGAAGACATGATCAAAGAGTGTAAAAGCATAATTGATCATCAAGCAGAAAAGAAACATAAGAGAGATTTATTGTTAGGCATTCAAATAGAATTAGCATTATGGGCACAGAAACAAAAACAAAAAGAGTAAAGAAGGTATTTAGCAACATGTATGATATTGCACACATCTTTGCTAATGAACCAGGTAGAGATTGTAAGTTTGGTAATGGGTTTGTAGAAAATGATGTTATATATAGTTATAATTATCACTTTCCTATAGCTAAAAGATATATAGATAAGAAAGGTAAGGTAACTATCTTCTTTACATTAGATACTTATAGTAACACAACTGCAAAGCATATTAGAAATGTAAGTGCTGCTACTATACAGCTTGATAGACTGTATATGTATAATGTACCTAGATATGATGAAACTAATCATGGTAATAACATTAGCTATTGGATAGGTAAGATAAAAGAGTGTCTACAAAAAGCATCTAAAGCAAGAGAAAATAAAAGTTGGATAATATCTGAAGCACATGGTCATGTACAAAAGTTACAGAAGTACATGGAGTTCTTTAAACTTAAAGCAGATAAAGAAATAAAGAAAGTTGTAGCTGATGCTTTAGATGATAAATGGCAGAGAGAAATAGAGGAGTACAACAAGAAGAAAGCAGAGAAAGAAGCTGATCCTTTTATAGAAGAGAAAAGGGAAAAAGCAAGGTTAGCAAGGGAAAAAGCTGAACTCAAGAAAAATGCAGAACAAATAGTAAAGTGGAGAAACTTTGAAGTTAATTCCCCTTACCTGGAAGTAAGTAAAAGAATGAGATGGAGCAGTACATACAGAAACCTACCAGATCTTCTTAGATACGACCCTATGAAAGAAAGGGTGCAAACATCACAAAGAGTTGAGATACCGGTAGAAGCAGCTAAGAAATTCTACAGATACATACAGGTAATTCTTGCTAAAGGTGGATGTAACTCAGAAGAATGCTGTAACTATAAACTGCTTGATACGTACAATGTAACAGAGATAACTGAGGAACATATCAAAGTGGGTTGTCACACCATTAAGATGGATGAGGTACATAACATGGCTAGAAGTCTTGAGTGGATTAACTGGTAATCTGTTCAAAAACTGACTGCTTATAAATTCTTTGAAACCTATACCCACAAAGGGTTTCAGACTAAAAACGTATACTACACTATATTGGTAGCACTACCTACCGCAAGAGTGTTTAGTACACCAATAGCCTGAAAACCAATACAGACAAGGGTTTCAAAGGATTTATAGTATGTCAGAAAATGTACAAAAATACAGAACATAAATATGTACAAAAATGGATGAAAAGTTGGTTAATATAGAAGAATGTGGTAAATTTGTACAAAATCTGACAGAAATGAGTAGGAAATTACCACCAATAGATGAGAGTAAGTTAGTTACCAATCCTTTTGCACAAGAACTGATAGTAGAAGCTACTAAAGTAATGGATGAAGGGATCCTAATAAAAGATGAGGATGGTGTAATGCTACCTGCTCACCATTTTGTAGAAAGACAAAAAGCTACAAAGTTATACCACTATCCAGGAAGCAAGGAAAAAGCAATGGAGTTGTCATCTGGTGCACTTAGAATGCTTGTATACATGGCATACACAATGGAGGGATCTAAAGACTGGTTAAGGGTAACACCAGAGACATACCAAAAGAAGTCAGAGAAGGGTAGTAGAAATACGTACAAAAGAGCTATTGATGAGTTGATAACACAGGGTTACATTACTCCCACTATTTACAAGTATACTTATTGGGTAAATCCAATACTAATGTTTGCCGGCAGTAGAATAAAAAAGTATCCTACTAAAGTAAAAGTTAAAAACATAAAAGATTAAAGCTAATGATAAGCAATAAAAAGAAGTTAGCATTATTAGAACTCCCTGAAACAAAGGGAGTTCTATTTGATGCTTTAGTTACTTTTGTAGGAGAAGCAAGAGGTGAAGAAGTTGATGAGATACACCTGGCAAATATGGCAGAAGCTATAATGGTCTCTTTAAAGAGACAGTATCAACCTATAGTACAAAGTAATCCTAAGCAAATTGATCTTGAGGATAGCATAGAGGAAATAAAATCACACCCTGATTATGAAAAATATAAAGGATGGTAAAGAATTTACAAATGATAAATAGACTTAATTAAAATGCAACAGAACAAAATAACAACAGCTATTGCTGTAGAGTATCTATCAAAAGCTCTGAAAGAAGACCCGGGATATTGGGAATCATGGAAAGCAAATATTGCAATGTGTATTTATGATCAATATGTAAAAGAGATACCAAAATCTTTAGAAGAAGTATCTCACTACGATATAATACAAATTGCAAACACAGGAGCAGATAACTTTCTTAAATTGTTAACAGCAGAAAAAACAACAGAGAGTGAGCAAAGCTAAAAAAGAACAGCAGTATTATAACGGAATACAAATTGATAGTATTGAGGAACAAATGGCTGTTATGTACTTTGAGGAGCTTATAGAAGCTGGATATGTAAAAAGTATAGAAAGAGCTGAGACATTTTTATTATCTGAAAAAGTGCAAAATAAATACACTCAGTTAGTAGAAATGAAAACAAAAATCAAACAAGTTGAAAAGAATCAGGTACTTCTTGAAGAACATGTTTATACTCCTGAGTTTAAAGTTAATTGGACAGAAAAAGCATTGTATATTCTTATGACTAACATGGGACAATACAATACAAAAATTACCCAGCCTTTTATGGGAAACTATTCTGATTTAGATAATTTAACCTCTTACATAGAAGTAAAACCAAACTTTGATCATCACAATATGACAAGGTTGTTTAAGATTAACCAAAAGTGGATGTATCAAGAGCACAGTAAATTTGTAAATCTGGTACAACCTCATAAACTTTTTGAGGAAACATTCACTCCAACTGCTTATTTAAAAACTGCTACCGGTAAGCAAAGAGTAATTCATTGGAAGGTGAGAACATTAGAAGAATATTTAGACACTTTAACAAATCAATAATGAAAAAACAGATAGCAGACATCAAAGCATTTCAAACAGCATTTGAATGCAATGTGCTCCCGGTACCAACAATGCCGGCAAAACCAATTCAACATCTTCGTGAAAGACTACTACAAGAAGAGCTTGATGAATTAAAAGTAGCAAATATTGATGGTGATATTGTAGAAGTAGCAGATGCTTTGATTGATATCATGTATGTACTGTTAGGTACGGCATGTGAATACGGTCTTATAGACAAAATGGAAGAGATGTGGGATCTGGTACACGCATCTAACATGAGTAAACTGGACGAGAATGGAAGACCTATTCGTAGGGAGGACGGTAAAATAATAAAGCCTCCTACTTATGTAAAGGTAGATCTTAAACCTCTTTTCTTATAAAGGTGGTAAAGTTATAGAATAGATATAGTGGAATAAGCCACTGGTAAGGCTTTGAGTACTAAATAACTATCTCTCAAAATAGTTAAAGGGTGTCTACAGAATAGTTAGGTACATTCTTAACTATTTTCAGGGATAGTTATTTTATTTTTACCATCTCTCAAAATAGTACAAACATAAAAATAATAGTGTAGTACCGTAAATAAAATGTGCTAATAAGAATATAAATTAGTACCTTAGCGTAAAATATATACACTAATGGACAGGAAACCGTTTTTAAAACAAATAAGAGTGGATAATGTAGATGCAATAACTAAACATGGTGAACATTATACAGCACAAAAAAAGTTTCAAATAGTAGAGGAAGACAATGCTAAATTTTTACTGATGTTTCACCATATATCAGCATTCATGAATGGTTTAGATAGTCTTGTTGATGTTAAACTAATGAATTGGATATCTGACAATATGAATTACAATGACAGTATCATAATGCTAGATAAGTACTATAAACAGAAAGCAGCAGAGTATGTAGGATTTAGCTATTCAGCAGTTGAAAAATCAATTAGTTCTTTAACAGCAAAAGGGTTTTTAGTTAAGCACAACTGCAAAAGATGTGCAAGGTATCATGTAAACCCATCTTATATATGGTATGGAGATAAAGCTGTAAGAGATGGTAAATTAAAATTTGTATTGGAACTAATGCAATACCAAGATCTTCCAGATAGAGAACAAGAAATATTAGATGACATAGAAAGAGCATCTGAACATTACAAAAACCAACAAAAAAGTAAATAATGGAACTACAAGCAAGAGTAGAGAGTACACAGTTATCTGAGAAACAATATCGTGGTTTAAAAGATAGATTGTCATATAGTTCTATAAAGCTATTTGATAATGATAGAAAAAGATTTTTTCACGAAGCTATTCTTGGAGAACCAAGAAAAGAAACAGAATCAGCATCTACCTTGATGGGTAGTCTGGTGCATTGTTTATTGGCAGGGCAACCATTTGATGAAAAATTTCATATGATCAGCGTGGTCGAACCTAAAGGTCAACTAAAAGAGTTGGTTGATGCATTGTTTAGACGTACTCTTAAAAGTATGGTTGATGGTGTAGTTACTGAGAAGTTTGAGATATTGTTTACAGATGCAGTGCAAGAAGTAAAGTATGATGTTACCGGTAAAGAAGTAGCATTTAAAGGCAAAGACCTTGATAAGATAGTAGGTATGTTTGAGGGTGATGCTGAGATTTATTATAAAGAGTTACTGCAGACTATAGGTAAATCAGTAGTAACTGTAAACCTTGTTACAAAAGCAGAGCAGATAGTACAAAAGCTACAGGGACATTCCTATACGTACCAGTATGCAAATGCTCGTAGTGCTCAAGGTATTGATGTATTTAATGAACTAACTATTCTTTTCGAGATAGATAGTGTACCGTACAAGTCAATGCTTGACAAGGTAATTGTTAACCATGATGCAAAAACTATTGAATTACTTGACTGGAAGACATCATGGGACAATGAGGAGCCACAAAGAGCATATCTGAAATTTGGATATTATCTGCAAGCTCCATTGTATGACTATGCATTAAGTCAATGGGCAAAAGAACATGGCCTGGAAAATTACACAATTGTACCAATGAAGTACATTTTCTGTGATACATCAGGTTTTGCTGATCCTGTAGTTCTTGGATTATCTCAAGATGATCTGATTGCCGGCTGGAATGGTTTCAAACTTAGGGGCTATGAATACAGAGGTTTGAAAGAGTTGATGAGTGACATTGCCTGGCACGTTGATACGGGCAATTGGGCAACTTCAAAGACAATTTATGATGCTAAAGGTTATATACAATTAGCATTAAATTACGAAGAGAAATAGATATTAAATAACTTGGAAAAAGGGACATTTTAAGGTAACTTAGATGTCCCTTTTAAATTTTAAAAACAATGGCAAAAGCAACTAAGCAAGAAAATCCTGAACAGGATAAGTATGCAGAAACAATTAAAAAATTAGAAGCTCGATATGGAATTGGGACTATCATTCATGGTAAAGATGTAAAAGAAGATCTTGAAGTAGTAACAACTGGTTCAATAAGTCTTGATATTGCTACAGGTCTTGGTGGTAATCCAGTTGGTAAATTAATTGAGATATTTGGTCCAGAGAGTTCGGGAAAATCAACTTTATGTTTGCACATGACTTCAGGTTTTCAAAAATTAGATGGTGAGTGTTTATTAGTAGATTATGAACATTCATATGATAAAACATATGCTACGGCACTTGGTGTAGATGTAGATAGACTTACCATTATACAGCCAGATTGTATGGAAGATGGTTATAATATCATTGAGACTTTGATTAGAACAGGTAAGGTAAGATTTGTAATTATTGATTCGCATACTGCAGGTTTACCAAAAGTAGTTATTGCAGGTGAAGTAGGAGATGCAACAGTTGCTGCACAAGCTCGTATTAATAGTGTTGCACTTGGTAAAATTAAACCATTACTAAAACCAAACCGTTGTACAATGGTAGGTGTATCACAACTCAGATCTGCTATTGGTAGTCAACATGGTGGAGATAAGCCATCAGGTGGAAATGCATGGAAATTCTATAGTGATATTCGTTATAAGGTATGGAAAAGTAATGACATAGAAAAAGAAATGAATAAAACTACAGTAGATGTTATAAAAAATAAATGTTCTTGCCCATTTGGTAAGGCTGAGTTCAATATCAACTGGGGTACCGGTGTAGATCGTCAAAAAGAACTAATTGACTTTGCATGTGAATTTGATCTTATAAAGGTAGGTGGTTCATGGTTTACTGTAGGTGAAACTAAATTCCAAGGTATGGATAAAGTAAAACAGTTCTTAATAGATAATCCTGATTATGCTACAGATCTTGAAACACAAGTAATGGAAAAAATAAAAGGAGGCAAGTAATGGCAGAAGAGCATGAGAAGAAAAAGAAGGAGTCAAGACTCAGTGGTCTCTATGCTCAACGACATAAATTGAATGAAAGACTTGTGAAGTTGGGTAAGGACAAAGATAAAATCGAGTCTGAGATTAAGAATACAAATGAAAAGCTTGTAGGAGTTAACAAGGGCATAGAATACCTTGAGGGAAGAGAGATTTTGTTGACAACTCACTTTATTGCCAGGTATACACAACGAATAGGACCGGCGACTGAAGATGAAATGAGAGAGCGTATTTTGACCCCACAGCTTTTGAATATGATCCGTACACTGGGTAATGGCACGTATCCGGTAGAGGAATTTATGGTAAGAGTTGAGGATAATAAATTGATTACAATTTATCGAAATGAGACAAAAGAAAATAAAACACAACGTACTAGAGTCAATATGAAAAAAATCAAGAAATGGTAGACATTAATAAATCAAAATATGTATGAGTTTACCGGAAAAATAATCAAAGTAACACCTATTGTAAATGTTACAGGTAAGTTTAAAGAAAAGTGCACATTTATTGTTGAAGACGGTACTAAGAAAATTGCATTTGTTCTATTTGATGATTCAATTTACACAATTCTTAAACCTCTGGAAATAGGAGATCAAGTAAAAGTAACATTTAATGTAAAATCATTAGAGTTTTCTGGATCATGGGTTACAAATTGTTATCCTATTAAAGTTGAGAAAATAACAAATAATTCTAATAGCAATAACAATAGTAGCAATAACAATTCAAATAATTGGAGAAGTAAAGCAAACGCAAAAAATGCCAGTTTAAAAAATCCTTACTTTCCATTATTTACCTCTAAAGAAGCAGGTAAAAGAATTTATAGAGAATTGTGTAAAAAACATCATCCTGATGTACCAGGTGGTAGTCATGAAAAAATGCAAGAAATTAATAAATATTATGACATGTTTAGTAAACTACACAAATGAAACGAACACCTTTAAAACGTAAGCCGGGACCAATAGGTAAACCAAATAAAATAAAAAGAAAACCACCAACTGCAGAAAAGTTGGAAGCTGATAGGAAGCAAAGTGAAAAAGACAGAGAGTTCTACAATAAGATTTGGCAGAGCAGACCACACAGATGTGTGGTTTGCAATGTCAGTCTTGGTAGTGAGATGCGAACAGCTTATATGGACCATTTGCTCGATAAAGCAATTTACCCAGAGCTCAGGTACGAAGAAGAAAACATTGCAATTGTTTGCATGGATGACCATGGTTGTAAGACAAATAAATTTCCTAAACCGAAACACCAAGAATTGATTAATATTGCAAAAGCAAAATTTCTAACATGATAACAAAAACGTCACACCCAAAAAGCTTTGAACTTTTCAAAGCATATGTAAAAACAAAAGCTGCAATAGTAAGCTCAAAACAGATACCTGGTGAATTAATGGATAATATTGTTAATGACAATATGATAACTCTGTCGTTAGCCAACTGGTCACGAGATTTGTATGACTTCTTTGATGCTCAAGGTATTGTAGTTTCAGTATGGAATCCCGGCCAAGGTTGGAAGTACAGAGTTGCGGATGGTTTTCCTATAGAAAGTTCTACAGCAAGTAGAAAAGAGGCAGAAATAATAGCATTTACTGAAGCATTTAATAGGTTAGAAAAGAAATAAAAACATATGAAAAAAGTAGAAGTAACTTGGATAAAAGACCAAGTAGTAGATGAACATTTCACTTTTCCAAAAGGTAAAGTATTTCAAGCAAATGTTCCAACAGAAAAAGGAGATATTGTTACTGGTATTAAAGTAAAAACTTGTGACGATGGTCCTGTATTTACTTTTGATGTTTACGACCTTGAGAAAGAAGGATATGTAACTTTAAAAGACTTAGTTACAAAAGAATAAAACACATAAGTATTTAATTTGTATCTTTGATACATGTTAAAATTTCTTGAAACAGGTCACAAATATGAGTCAGTCACACCCGATGGACGAAAGTGGTTGGGTGTGACTACTCTAATTTCTCATTATAAAGTACCATTTGATTCATCTATTGTCTACAAAAATGTAGCAAATCCTACCTCAAAATGGTACGGAATGAACCCTATTGAGGTTTTGCGTATTTGGGAAAATGAAAAAAATAGAAGTACTACAGTAGGTTCACATTTTCATAAGAAAATGGAAGATGCTGAAGTAAACCCTAAATCTACTTATCATATTAAAGAAGGCTGGAAATATGCAGGTAACCAAATATTAGAACCAGGAGTATACCCAGAGCATTTTATCTATAATGCTAAATACAGTATTTGTGGACAAGCGGATAGAGTAGAATGCACACCTCAAGATACCGTGAACATAGGTGACTACAAAACAAATAAGAAGCTGGAAACAGCCGGTTTCCGGGGGAAGAAGATGTTAGCTCCTATACAACACCTGGATGACTGCCATTTAAGTCACTATGCCCTGCAAATGAGCATTTACATGTGGATGATCTTGCAGCATAACCCTTTGTTGTCTCCAGGTGTTATGACCATTTATCATATCAAGTTTAAGGTAACCGGCCAGGATAGTAATGGATACCCTATTATTGCTAAAGATAAAAATGGGGATTATGAACATGAATCCATAACCCCCATTGTTGTTCCTTACCTTGAGAAGGAAGTAATTTCTATCCTTACTGCTCTTCCGGTGCACTCTCACTAGATGTACCGTCTTCAGGCATAATTTCAGTGGCAACACCATCTGTAACAGCTTTTTCAAGAACATCGTTCATTGTCTGCTGCAATTGTGCAATGCCCAGTGTTTGCTGTGCCTCAACAATTTTAGACTGGAACTGTGGTGTGTTTACCATTGTGCTCAGACTGCTATACAAAAGACCAAACTGTTCGTTGGTTAAAGTAAATGTGGCATCTGATGGCCATTTGTACTGTGCTCCGTTTTTCAACATATGTAGTTTTTAAGAGTGTAAAGGTACTGAAGATTTGGATTTTTCCAAAGGTATCCTAAAAGAAACTTTTTTACTAATTGCTAATGATGAACTATATCTAACTCTTAATTTAATTACTCTATTAAAGAATAACAGATTGTCTATAATAGCCTGTTTATTTTCCGACCTTGATGGAGTGATGTGCCCAATAATCTCGTCATCTTTCTTAAAAATAGTTGCCTTATATGCAGGATCAGAATAATAGAGGATCGAGAACATAAGATTAAATATCTCAAGCTCGTTATCAGTGAGCATGTGCTCCCCTATGTATTCGACTGCCGACATTATTTCTTTTTCTTGATTCCTACTAAATTAAATGTGATACCTATACCAATTACCGGTAAAATTTTACCATTATATCCCATTCCTAAAAGGGGACCGATGACTGCAATCGTCTTCGGTGCGGTACTGGTATAACTGTATCCTTGTTGTGGCTCAAATAGTTTGTTGGTATGGTAGATCTTGACTTCGTATTTGTCGGGCCGGAGCAATTGCTTAGTAACAACACTAACATAAGTAGCAGTATCAGGAGAAAGCTGCATATGGAAATCACCAACTCGTGTTGCATAATTCCCGTGGTAAGATAAAAAGTAATCTTTCGTAGAGATACTGTCAGCAATTGTGTGAGTGAACGTATCAACGTAGACAGTTTTCGTAGTGTGGGCATGTGTATCAATAATAGTTGTTGTACCTGTAACCCCAGTGACACCCCCAGGTTTAACCCCTAGGGCCTTTGCAATAGAATCCACCATGTGTTTCATTTGCTCAGGTGTGTAAAGAGTCCCAGTTACTTGAGTGTACTCTGTTCCCTTTTTGTCTGTTTTCTGCTTAGTTGGCTTGTAAGCCGGTGGGACTACCGGGATTGGCCCGGGGTCAGAATGACAGCTTCTTATACTACAAATAAATAGCACTACAATAATTGCAACATATCCAAAGTCTTTCCATGTAAAGTCTTTAAGGTATTTTTTCAACCATTGTAATGCTACCATATGTAATTTATTTTATTTAGATACTAAAGAATACTTTTTCTTTAGCTCTGTTTGATCTGGTAATATTGCTTCTTGATGAATAACAGCAACGGTTTTGTCATTGTTATTCTTGTAAGGATTTATTTCTTTGATCTGTTCTTTCAAGTTATCTATTTCGGTCTTCTGGATTCCATTCTGAACCAATAGTGTTTCAACTTTGGCATCTATAGAATTGAGTTTCTCATAGGCAACTTTTCCAAACCATGAAAAGAAAGCAAGGGTAATACCCAATAACCATGTAAACGCCTTACTGTAGTCAATACTTGTTTTAAGTGTAGGCATCGTTTGAATAATTATGAAAGTATAACTGAGAATTGTGCACCAGGTGCTACGTTTGTAGTAATTACAGTTGTTAATCCTATTAGTGAATACGGAGAAGCAGTTGGTGGAGATATTGTAGCAGTTCCTTCTACATTCTGTTGTGAAACAGAAGTAGTAAATGTTCTACCTGAATAAGCACTTGTTGTAACAGTAAATGTTTCATCATATCCATTAGGTATAACAAAAGCAATCATTCCATTATTTGCCAATGTACCAGTCCAGTTAATTACATTATCTGCAGTAGAGATAGCTGTAATATTTGCACTTGCAGTAGTATTGGTAAATATTATGATAGCATCACCTGCTCCGCAACAATAACTACCTTTCACCATTCTCCATTTACCATTCTTAGGAGTTACTCCAATAGGACGGTATTGTTCACTGCCCGGAATTACATCTCCATTGGCATCCAATCTGACCCAAAGTCTCAGTTTGGTTCTATCTGAATAGTTCATGATATTAAAATTTTGTTAGTATAATAATTTGTTTGTTTTGCAAATTGGGTTTTTAACTTCCTTGATTGCTTTTACATACATGATGCTACAGTAATCTTCGGATATACCCTCATATTCCAAATCGAAAAAGGTAAGAGTATTTGATCTAAAACGTAAATCATTCTTGTTAAACAACTTTCGTTTTTCACCATGTAACTCCATGTAGTTTTTAATTACACCGGCGTTGTGAAAGAATGCATACTTGTCATACTCTGCTATTGGATTGCTTGACCAACTAAAACCAAGTTCTTCCGGACATCGTGTTTCTTTACCTTGCTTCCAAAGAAGCCACAGTAGTCCACACATATCACCAAGAGCCCAGGATTGAAAGCCTTTATCTTCGCTCGAAAAAAACTGTCTGTTGATGTCTTTTGCGTACATACTTATTTGTATGCACATATCACCAAGCTCGGCCCAGAAATCAGCAGTTATATCTTTTAGAATATACTGACAGCCTCCTGTGTTCTCGATATTGTCAATTACAGTTTGTTTACTTATACCTGCAATTGCTGCCATGTTTCCAAGCACATCAACTTTATCGTAATCAGCAAGTCTGAATGGTAGTACATCTTTTCGCTTATCGGCAAAATAATTAGCATCAATATATTTTGTCCTTGACATATAACAAATGTCATCGTTAATATACTTTGAAAAATCCAAGTGCTTGCTAAATATTACATCACCATCAAGGTAGATTATGGTATAATCTTTAAGTTCCGGATGTGCCATCCAATGCTTTTGAAAGCAGAATGGCCGGATATAAGGAGGATATGCTTTCACTATATGTTGAATGCTATCATCGCTGTAGAAGAAGAACTTAACCTCCTTATACCTTTCTGCCAATCTATCCCAGTATTCCCTGTATGTATTCTCACCGGTTTCATAAACAATGACCTGGAGAGCTGAACTGTACCCAAACTTTCTAAAGTTGTGACACTGTACTTCTATTTCCGAGGCAAAATACAGGTCAAAGGGTACTGAGATAAGTATCGTTACCTTTTTCAATATGTAGTTGTTTTAAAATCGAATTGCTGAAGTTACTATGAAGTAACACCCTTAATTACAGCAAAGTTAAATACAGGGCTATCTGAAGTTGTACCACCTGTAGTAAAGAAAGTAAGGTTAAATGTACCTGTACCTACTGCTGTTACAAATGTTTCATACAGATTTGAGCCTGACTTTTGGTTAACTACTATCACATCAGTAGCTGCAATTGCAGTATTGGTCAGTGTAATAGTTGCAGGAGTCGCACTTCCTGCACCGGCTGCTAAAGTAATTGAACCCGTTAAGGTATTTGAAATTGCAGTTGTACCTGTTCTTGCTACCCCTGCGTTTGCAGCACCTGCACCTGTTGCATAACCTACACCTGCTACAGGATTATTTGACGTAATCGGACCTGTTGACTTCAGGTAAAGATCATTGTTACTAAATTGGTTTGTCATTGCTTTATTTTTTAAAAGTTATTAATATATTACTGTCCATACCTGGGCCGTAGCAAATGTACCACTGCTCAAGGTCATGATTCCTGTTGCATTATTAAAAGTATAATCTACACCTGCTGCTTTCGGAGTACCATTAAGTAAGAATACAGGATTCTTTCCAATCACATTAATTGTAGTAATTGTCCAAGACGATACACCGTTTGTTGGAGCACCTGTGGTTGTACCTACTGTAAACGCTGCCGGAGCAGATGTGAATACGTTATGTAGAGCCCCATTGAGCCTTTTAACTTCTTCGATAAGTAACCAGAGGAACTTTGACTCTTCAGAGGATCTGAGAGTTGGTCTCATCCCATTAAGGGTAGATTTGGTTCCTGGTTGTATTGGTCCGTAGTCCATACAATTTAACATTTTAAGAGGTAAAGAAAACTATCGTCTTCAATAGGTAACCGCAGTGTAAAAGTAATGGCTACCTTGATGCAAACAATAGGTAATTTAAAATAATTCGATTTCTATATGCCGTTTATAATGGTTTGTTAGGATCATCAGGAGTAACTTTACCTTTTATTTCTACTGACAGATCGTCATCAAACATTGTCCAAAAGTTAACTACTTGATTTATAAGAGGTACTTCGTTTATTACACGGTTTAAAACTTTATTTTTCTCAGCAGCTTCTTTATCACCTTTTGCATCATAATAAAGTTCTTTACCTGCAGCTTTTAAAAACTTATAAGTATTAAGAGCAGTATTTACTATTGGTAACTTTGCATTACCTACAAGTCTATAAAACGAAGCAGGTGAATAGAAGAATGCAAGCTCATCTGAAAACTTGTCTAACATTTTTAAAGATGCTTTGTACCAACCTCTTCCTTTTTTATCTTTATCAGGTGCCATTGCAGTTGCTGCATAATATGCTGATATAAGAGAAAGTGTAGACAATGCATCAATAAAATTGGCTTCCATGTTTTTCTTATACATGTCTATAAAATCAGCTTCTGTCATGTTTTTATCAAAATTGCTTATTTCACCGGTTTGTAAAAATTCTTGCCTTTTCTTTTGATACAAAGCTTTTGCAGTTGCGATAATATCTTCATCACTATTACTAAGATGTGAAATAAGATGACCAAATGCACCTATGCCTTTTTCATGCAATGCTGCACCTAACATTTTCCATCTCCCCCACTTGTAAGTTTGAGCACTTGCAACATATTGTAAATTATCAAACCTGGTGTTTACTAATGGTGGTATCCAGTGATGAAATACCATAAGTGATGCACCAAAAATGTTTTGATCAATTTGCATTTTCTGATAAGGAGTTCTATTACCTAATGCATCCATTACCATTTTCTGCATTTTGGCTCTTGCAGTGAATATAGATGTATCGTTTTTGATAAGACCGGGTATTTCTATTTTACCATCTACTATTTTAGAAGTTTTTACAATGGAATTTTTTTCTTTTAGATCTTTATACTCTGCTTTCATTTTATCAATAATAGCTTTTCTTGCTTGTGGTGACTCCATGCTGTAAATAGATGAGTAGTTATATTTCTCTTTTAAATGAGACCATATATTAACTAACTTACCATCTACAACCATAAGGTTTTTCATAAGTGCCAAAGATGTCACCATTTCAACCGAATGATCACTGCCTCTCATCATGGTCATTAATGTATGAGTAGATAACCATTTATTCCAATCATTAAGGCTATATTTTCTTGCATTTTCATTTGTTTCTTCAGCAGTAAAAGGGGAAAAATACTGCATGAGACCACCTATGACTTTAGTTTCTTCAGTAGCTAAAAAGTTATTTTTTCCAATTAGAACTTTTGCAAAATCAAAATCATCTCTTTCTACTTCTCCTGTATTTATCCATGCCTGGAAATTACCACCAAAATAGTTAGATAATGCACTAAATGGATTAACGCCCAGTGCTTTAATTGTAAGATTTCTATTTACTGTTTCAATAAGTTTTGGAAAAGAAACAAATACCTTTTCATCTTCAGATAAAGGCATTACATCAGAACCCATAAATTTATTTACTTTATTAGCCATACCGTTATAATCAAACTTAAAGCCCCATCCTTTCTGATCATCTGAACCTGATTTTCCATAAAAATGAGAGTCTATCATTTTTCTTAGGTGCTCATAATTTTCAGGACTATCCATCATTTGCACTCTTCCTTCTTTTACTACAGGTTCTCCCCAAGAGTTAGTACGTAGAACAGGTTTATTCTTTTCTACCTTGAGCAGAAGTTTAACGATGCCTTCTATGTCTTTAGCATACTCATACTTTACCATCTCAAGGTTAAATAATGGCATTAAGGAAAGTACATCTCTTGATAAATTAGAATAGTCTTTTTTGCCTTCAGCATCTCTTGATGACAAATCAGATACATATCTTGCAAGCAGCTTGTCTTCAGGTTCTTTTGTAATAGGATTAGTATAACCGGCATCAAATGGTCGCAATGTAACAGATGAGCCTATGTTTCTAATAATATTCTTAAATTTATTATCTCCCCATGTTACAGTTTCAACAAATGAATTTGGTGCCATTGGTATAAAATGCATATAGTTATGATCCAATATACCTATATCATGAGCTTCTTTAAACCTTTTTTGCATGTAATTATACATTTCAAGAAGAGGTGCATTTTCAGATTTATTTAGTTCCTTGTACTCATTTGAAAACCAAGTATCTGTAGGAAATCGCTTTAATCTATCATTGGATATAGCAATAGCAGTTTTAGGATAAGCTTTGATATCATACTTCTTTTGAAAGTCTGTTTTAGCTTCTTCAAGAAGTTGTTCATTTCTACTGGTATTATCAGTATAGTTAGAAAAATACTCAGTAGCCCATTTCATGTATTTATTAAACCTTTCTTCATAATCAATCATGTAGTCTTTTAACTTTATGTTGTCAACTATCCAATTAAGGTCTCCATCTTTCTGGGCTTTCTGAAGTTTAGTATCAAACTCTTTTGAGTATTTATCATGAAGCCCCCATTGATCTTTACCTTGCTTTAATAGTAATTTGTCAAGTTCTTTTCTGGACCTTTTCTTTACCCATTCTAAAACAGGTTGTGCAATTTTATCGTATCCATCTTGCACTTCCATATTTTTAAAAGTTGATTTTTGATAAACCAAATCTCTTACATGATGAAATAATTGACCGGCTCTTGTTTTTGCATTAGCACTTGTAGTCCAAAGCTTTTTACCCCAACTTACTAATTGGTCAGCAAATGGTTTACCTGTCATAGGATCAGTACCTGCTACACCAAAAAGATTAAATCTATTTGCTACACCTTTTTCTATAAGTAAAGCACTTAGTTTATCCATATATTTACCTGCCTCACTTATTCTGTAAGATAGATCATAAAGCATTGCTTTTGTTTCCGGATCTTTATATACGTGCTCAAGGTTGTAAAAAGGAGCAAGATATTCATAAGAACGGTACACTTCATCTGCCATTCTATTTAAGTCACTAAGTGTATATTGAGACTCCTTACCTTCTTCAAATATCTTCATGTATTCTTTAAACTTAGGGCCTATTTCATTTAGGTAACCACTAATAGATTCTACTGCAGATGTTGCATCTTTTTTTACCTGAGCATAACGAATTGCTTTCATAACCTCTGCAATTCTTTGCTCATAAGTTCTTTTTTTGTCTTCGCTAATTTCTTCTTTTTTCTGTTTAGAAAGCTGATCAAGAAGTTTATTCATTTTCTCAACTTGATCTTGTATTTCTGAGTTTTCTCTTACTGTTTCTACTTCAGATGGGAGAGGAATAAGATAGTCTCTTTTTTCCCCTTTATAGTTGTCTTCACTATTGGCAATCTCTATGCCGGCAAATATTTTTTGACCTGTAATGTCATCAAATTTGTACTTTGCTTGTATAGGCATGATTCTGCTTCTACCTATTTTTTCTACACCATAAGAATTACGAAGTATTTCGGCATAGCCTTTCATTTGAACATTGAATGCTTTCTTTTTATATTTGGCTATATCCTTTACATTATCCTTAATATCAAGAAACTTCCAGTCAAGATTGTCTACAGTACCATCAGGAAGAATAGCAAGAAAGTCAGGAGTACCTGCTTCATCAGTAAGTTCATTATAAATAGGTGTTTCCCATATAAACCTGGTATTTTCAGGGTATTCACTAATGACATCTCGCATCATCTTTTCAAGCATGCTATAATAATCATCGTTATCTGGGTTTATTTTAGAAACGTAACCCTCCATATCTAATGGTGCAAACTGACCATTTTTCTTTCTTACAAAACCGGTTGTTTTATCAATATACCTTGAGAAGATATTAGCAATATCATCATGACCTGCACTACCTGTAGCAGCTTTTTGATCCCATTCTTTACGCTGTTCTTCACTTATTTCTCTGTCGCCAAAAGCAGCATCTACTATACGTTGTGCTCTATCGGTTATTCTATTCTGAACCTTTTTATTCTTTTCTACATTTAAGTAGTAGTTCTCATCAGCAGTAACTTCTTTTTTGATCTTATTAAGAGTTGCAACAATAGCATCAAAAGTAGCTTTCTGTTTATCTACCTGAGCAAACTTGTCAGAGAGTCCTAATTCTTTTCTGATAATTTCTGCAGTTCCTTTTGTCCTGTCTGTTTCAGTAGATACAATTTTGACAATACCTTTATCACGAAGCTCTTGAGCAACCTTCATTGCATCTTCTTTACCTTTTTGGGTAAGAGGGGTATTATCAGTTGATTCTACATCATCAACATTTGCTTCTGATTCACCATGACGAACAAGAAATATCTTTTTACCGTTATAATCTATCTCTTCAATGTGACCATTGTTAATTTCTTGTTTTTGGAAAACATCCATTGATACTTCTCCATCCTGGTATTTATTATCCTTCCAGGTTTTAAGTAATGATATTACAGTACCATGAGTAACAATAGCAGTATGATCAGGTACTTGTTCAACAACACCCTTAAAGTTTTCTATTGTGTTTGTAGAAAAGTCTTTAAAGTTTTCACTTGATTTCCAATCTTTTAATTGATCAACTTTGTTTTTTACATTCTCATCTGAAAAAGCACCTTCTTTTTCAACAAATTGTTTTGCTGCTTTTCTGAACGGATCAAAAGAACCGGTATTAAAGAAGCTACGTAATGATTCAATTACTTGTTTCCACCAAGTTTGAGTTTGTGCAACAAGTTCCGGTTTTTCAGTACTACCTTCTTTAATTTTAATAACATTCTCAACAAATAACCTTGTTAAGGTTTCTTCCTTGATTTTTGGAATATTTGGTTTACCATCTTCTAATTTATAAGCAGAATCATTTTTGTACTGTTCAGCAATCTCTCCATATAAATTATAATTACCCACCTTATTCATCATTGCTTTGAATAACTTAGGGTCATGTATTTTTATATACTGAACAGCATGGTGAGATGCCTCTTCTGGTAATGCTGTTGCTTGTTCACCATCAATAACATTTACAAGTCTTTCCGAAATATAAGCAGCATTTTCAGGAGTAATAGGATTACCATTTTCATCAACCCTACCTTTAACCATTTCATTCAATGGTATACCTGCACGTTTCAAAAATTCTTTAAACTCATCAACTGTTACTTCAGATGCTTTTGATGGTTTTGTTTCCTCCTTTTCTGTAGGCAGTTGTTTATATATATCCTCTGATTCTACTTTTTGTTCTTGTAGTTCTTCATTTTTCTTTAAAAGAATATCTAATGCATCTTTTGACACAGGTTCATTGTTGTTATCAAATTGTCCTTTGAACTCATTTTTAAAATTTGGACTATTTGTTTTAGCATATAATGCTAAAGCCAGATGTCGCTTGTTATCAACATCTCCTACAATATCCCCTTCCCAATCTTTAAAAGATTTTCTGAGCTGATCAACTTCTTCTTTTGGTAAAGTATCAAGCTGTTCTAATATATCTTTATACAATTTTGATTCATTTCCGTTTTTAGCAGAAACAGATTTGATCATTTTACCGGAAAGTTTTACCCGGCCACAGTCAGTACCCCAGATTGCCATATTATTTAGCGTTGTCGTAAGCTCTTAAATTAAGTTTATTCAGATGAAGGACCTCACCATTTTTATTAGTCAAAGTTAGATGATTCTTCATTATGTCCATTTTCAGTTTACCTGGCTCATCAGTCAGGTTAGGTATTACCTCCATATAGTATTCATCCTCATCAACCTGGTGAGAAATAGAATATCGGTGAATGATTGGTTGTTTCTGCTCACCAAATACCTGAAGGATTCCCCCAGGCAGAAACTTGAGTGCTACATGTGGATGTTCAACACAGAGATACTCTGTATGCATCATTTCCTTTAATAACCACTTCTTTCCCATACCTTCACTCTCCATCGAGGTGGGTACAAACCTAGAAGCATTTTCTGCAGCAGTTGCTAATTTTGCCATATTATGATTTTTTACCCATCATTTTATCAAACTCACCCTTAGCTACTTCACAATCTTTGACTTCAATCTTGAGTCCATAGCCTTTTACTTCCGGAGCAATCTTTTCCATCAGCTTGTAACATTCCTCAAAAGAGTTACCACCCACAACTACGCTACCTACTTCAGGAAAACCATTGATATTAATAGCGGTATATTTACCATCTACCTTGATAGGGTAAGATATCTTGACGTTATCCCGGTACTCTTTCGGAAACCATACCGGCTGGTGGTCACTATCGAAGAAGTCACTATACAGTGTAACATACAAACCGCATTTGTACTTTGGTTTGATATCAACAATCTCACCATTAGCTATACCCCAAATGATTTCACCCAGGTTCTCGAACATAATTGTGTACAGAGGACTAGGCGGCATAGGTTGCCTTGCCGTGAAATCAGATAAAAAATTTTCATCATGTTTAGTTGTTCTTACTTCTGTACTGAAAAAGCCTTTATATCCATACTTCTTCAGCATTGGTGATATCTGGTTAGTAGTCCTCTGTACCCCGGGAGATAATTTATCGTAATCCATTATCTCACCATAATAAGCCCTGTCTTTTACCTCAGTGCCGGCCAAAGTATTCTTTGGGTATTTACCATCAACTGTATAACAGTCGATTCCTTCCTCTACAATGGCCTCAATTGGCTCTTCAATAATGAACTCAATGGTTTCTGCCATTGGGCCCAATTCGTGCTGCATTTTGTCAAGGATTGCCTCAGAGAGCTGGTAGGTCTCATGGTGGAATGTTTCAACCAGTTTCCTATATCGAGATATTTTAATATAACGATCTTCCTCTTTCTTCAACAACTCACGCAATGCTGTCATTCCTGTAACTCGCTTCATTGGATTTACATCCATGCCGGCAGCTTTGAAAGTCTGCTTGCATAGCCAACGGTCAAGTTCCAGGATTTGGCCCCGGCCAGAACCACAGACAGGATAACCCATCTCTCTGAGATGTTCCATCAGGTCACCATTATAACAATCGGTAAAGAATACAATATCTGCTTCTTTTAATGCCTCAAAAAACTCTGGCACACGTTTGAATGTTTTTCCATCAAATGTATCAAGTTGTTTACCATTGACCCATTCTGTGCCCACCCGGGCCTTATCAGGACTTGGGAATCCACTTTCCCATGGAACATAATAAAGCACTTGCTTATAGTGATCTGCAAGTGCCAGGGCGATTTCAAAAAATGCACCACTATCGTGGACCAGTATCGTTTTGTTCTTTGTATTTGCCATTTTATAATAAATAACAGATTAATCTTTGTAACATAAGTATTGCTTTGGTCATTCTTTCCATTGGAAGCTGGGCCTCACCATGCCAGTTATCATTCGGGCAATCAATAGGAATAATAAAAGAAAGACCTGGTATTTTCTTTTCAACCCACTGATCCATTTCGTCAGCTTCTTCCGGGTCTCCAGTGTACTCACAAAAGTAGAACTTAAATCCTTCCCATTCAAGAGCGTTTAATACTTCAGCTATTTTCTTGCCATACAAGTTCTCAATGCCGGCATCCATACCCTGATATCTTTCGCCGGCACACACATCAATATTGATAACAAAATCTTTCTCTGGATCAAGGTCGGGAAAGTTTACAGCATACGCAAACTCCTCATGTCTGTTGTGAAAAATTTTAATATCACCTTGAGCAAGAGCATGTTGAATCGAAGGATTAGAGTAAATAGCATTGTACATACAAATGACACCGGCCAGGTTATCAAGTAACCCGACCATAGTGCCTTTGTCATTTGTAAGTGGGATGTCATGTCTTACAACATCCGTGTGAGCTGATAATACTAACATGCTGGATTTGGTTTATTACCTTCTTCATTATTTTTTGCTCTTGCATCTACTGCTGGTTCTGCAGTTGTTTTACCTTTAAATTCATCTCTTACTTCCATAAGGATTTTTGGAAATTCAGTACCCCATTTACCAGCATCTTGATTATGTGTAAGTTTAGCATCACCAGTAGCAAGCAATTCTTTAAGTGCTTGTGGATTTTGTTCAAAAGATGATTTAATAAACATCTTCATAAATTTACTACTATTTTCATCCCAAGCTTTTGCATCTAATGTACTGTATTCTCTGCCATATTTTTTAGCCTCAAAAGCTGATTTTGCTTCACTGATTTTTTTATGAGTGGCAATATCTTTTTCAGTACCTTTTGTAAACTGAAGTTTAGCTTCCTGAAATGCTTGTTCTACTGAATTAAATTCTCCACCATTATAAATAAACTTTCTTGGTGTCATATTTGATAAAACTACATTTTCTCCGGTACCTGCATAAATATTATACTCACCTTTTGTATTTGGTTTTACTGTAGTACGTTCTGTAGATACAGGTATACTCATTTTAAATCTATCCTTAAATCTTTTTTCATCAGAAATATCATTACCATTTATATCTCTGAATTTCCAACCTTTTGGTGCAAGTATTTTTGTTGGTATTCCTAATTTTAATCCGGCTTTTGCACCAGCTTCATCTAAACCTGTTTGACCACCTGTATTAATACTTGATATTTTAACTTTAAGATCAGGGGATTCAATAGCTTTTTTGAGTAATTGATATGTAAAATCATCTACTTGCTCTTGTGTATATCTACCTTTCATAGTATATATACCATTACCTGCAATGTTTAGAGATATTTCTTTTTTAGCAAATAAATCTTTCCCTGCAGACTCATTAAGCATCTGTACTAATTTGTTAACTCTTTCTTGAGTAACGTCTAAACCTTTATTCAAATCAATTGGTATGTATTTTTTACCTTGCTGTTCTACTGAATTTTTAGTAGCTTTTTCTCCAGCAGAAGTAAAGTCTGTAGCAAGTGCTATAGTTGCATCAGAAGAAGCATTTATTTTTGTTCTGTCTGCATAGTTTGTAGATGGATGTTCTTCAAATTTTATGTTTGACAACTCTCTATTTATAGGTGTTGCAACAGTAGATGTTGATTCAAATGTATCATCCATATCTTCTTCCTCATTAGTTACCTTGCCACCAGAGTATCTCTTATCAACAGCATCTATTACCGTATCATCTGAGTCTTCTGTTATTTTAAAATGAAGATCTCTTTTTGACGGTTCATTTGTGGTATAGTATTCCTGAACATTATTACCATCACCTAAAGCATTTATCTGTTTGAATACATAGTACTCATTACCTTTAGAATCAGTAACTGTATATGGTTCATTGTCTGTTTCTATTCTACGGAATAGCTTAGGTGTTTGTTTAAATCTAAAACCTTTTCCTTCAAGATCAGCTTCTTCAGCTTCTGTATAGTACTTGCCGGTTGTAGGGTTCAGTCTACTCATTACCTTGACAGCAGGATTTTCAGATCCATACTTACCTTTCTGAAGTACAATTACTGAATTAGAAACATTATCTGCTCTATATTCACCTTCAAGATAACTACCTACAGAAGGTACTATCTCATCATTTATCCAGTTGTTTTTATAAAACTGGTTAGTTTTAGTAAACTGTTCAAGAATAGTTTTATCACCTCCATCAAGTTGTTCAATACCTCTTATCAAAGCTTTACTATAATCTTCGTGAGGTATAAATTTATTGAAAGACAGTTTAGTATCAGTAACACCTGACTGCAGATGGCCAAATAAAACTATTTTCTCATAAAGTGCGGGGTTACTTTGCTTCAGTTCTCTGAAACTGTCAGTAAGAATATTTTGTATAGAAGCATCTTTAGATTTCTCTCTCAATGAAAGTGTTCTGCTATCCCTTGAGAAGATCTGTCTATCTAACCTTAGCATGTTCAAAGCCATGTTGTACTCAGGAGTTCCTTTCTTTTTAGCATTTTCTCTTTTTGCTTTATTAAACTCTTGTGCAAACACATCATCTTTAAAGAACAATTCACCAATATATGCATTCATTGTTTTACCACCTGGTAATGTAGTTATCTGAGTAAGGTAATCAATAAATGAAATATTGGCTTTATCCATTGCTGCTCTCTTAGCATCATTGCCTATGCGAATGGTACGTTTACTAAATGCATCCCATATAGACTTTATGTAAGGAAAAGTATTTTTGTATACTTTTTCAAGTGCTTTAGCACCTTCTTCCACAGTCTCTTTTCTGGTCTTTACAAAGCTATCTTTAAGTATTTGATTACCGTCACCAAATACATTACCCCATTTAGTTTGCTCCAATATTCTGTTTTTTAAATAAACAGAAGCAGGAGAAGGATTATCCAAACCGTCCCAGGTAGTACCCATTTGGAATTGGAACAGATGGTCTGAGTAAAGCTTATACTTCTTGTATTCATCAAGTATCAGTCGTTGATATGCAGAATACTCATCTTTACCTCTCAAGGTAGGATTTACTTCATACTCAGCAATCATATCAGATAACATATCAAAAGACAATACTTTATCTACAAACACAGGTTTACCTTTGCCAAATTGTGCTTTAACATTCTGAAGCATTGTATCATTTGATTTCCTATAAGTAGGATCAAATAATCTTCTTGCTGCAAGTGCTTCTTGTTTAGAATACAATTCTTTAAGAATAGGTTGGTTCAAGAACATTACTATATCACCTATATCACAACCAAGCCTTGTCAACATAACAGCAGTTGATACAGCATCCTTTGATGGGAATACTCTCATCAAATAAGGATCATTTGCAGCATCCACTGAACCATCTATTATTTGTGAAATCAATCCGGATATCTTACCAAGATTAACTTCTCCTCCAGATATAGTAGGTAATTTTCTACCATCTTTTTCTACACTATTGTGTGCAAGCTTTATTGAATAATCTTTATTACCATTTGCATCTACAGGTATTTCTTTAAGATCCTGTGAAGACAATGGTACATTTGAATCAATAACAATTGGCTCTGGTGCACTATGTGCAAGTGAGTTACCTGTATTTGCCTGAGCAGCAATACCTATTTGATTTTTTGCAGTAAGCATTACCTGCCTTTGTTCTGACACCTTGATAGGGTCAATAGTATCCAGGTAATCTACGTTACCTGATTTCTTACGTGCTTTTTCCTCAGCAAGTAGATCTTTTTCTTTCTGTGACTTTTTAGAATTACGAGTTTCTTCAAGTTTAGCTTCAAAAGATTTAAGCTCTTCTGCACTATTGGGCTCAACAAGCTTATCAAAATTATAAGGATGGCTTACAATATCATGTATGTTTTGCTGATACTTATTCTCAATAGCTTCTTTGGTATTCTGTTCAAAGATATTTTTTGTATTAAATTCTTCAAAAGACATAATACCTGATGCTTCTGCTATCTTTTTATGTAAGTCAAACTCACCTTCTTTGTTTAGCTTATTTAATGCTTCAAAGAATGCTGAAACTTCACCTTGTCTGATCTCACCTATTTTAGCATTAATAAGCTCTTTGCTTGCTTTATATTTTTCAATAACCTCTTTCTTTCTTTCATCTATCCATTCCTGATTGTAACCTAATTGCTCAAGTTCTTTCTGATAGAGATGGTTCATGTTTAAAAGACTATTTCTATCATTCTCATCAAGGTCACTTCTTTCAAGTAGAACAGAAGATAGAGTAAAATAAGAAGTTATCTCTGCCGGGCCTTTTACACTATTAGTTTTGTTTTCTGCAGCAAGAGCTTTAAACTCAGTAAGTACTTCCTCACTTAAATTGCTATACAGTTTTTTACCTACCTCTCTAAGCTCTGCAAATACACTATCTGATTGCTCTATTGCCTGTTTTCTAATGTCATTGATTTGTTCTTTGATATTAGCTTTAATATCCTTTACACCAAGTTCTCTTGCTTGTTTTACTTCATCTTTTAACTTACCAAAGAACTGTTCTTTTTCATAGTCATCTTCTTCAGTACGTTCTGCACTAATAGCAATTTTTGTTTTCTTATCAGCACTATCTTTAACGTAACGAACATATCTTTCTTCTGGAGTAGAGTTATTTTCATCTAAGAACTTTACAAGTCTTGGGTAACCCTTACCATCAATATAGAAGTTCTTCAGATAACTAAACAATTTATCCACGTCAAAGTCGGAACCTGCTTTTGTAGTAAGTTCTGCAGGAACAACCATCATGTCACCATATGTATTAGGAACAAACATTTTACTGTTCTCGTAATCTATTTGTCCATCTTTATCATACCTTAAATCAAAAGGTACTATTTCAAATGAATCTATAGAGTTTAGACCTTGAGTAGGAATACGGAAACCTATACCATACAAAAGTTCTTTACCTTCTTCTGTCATCAGATATTTCATCAATTCAGCATCAGAAAGCTTAGATTTCTTCTTTAACTCATTATACATAAAGTTGGTCATCATTACTTGCATTCTCCTAGTAGGTTTACCATCTTTACCTATACGGTAAAATTCAAGATGATCTGATACAAGTACATCTTTACCATTTATTTTTTCAACTCTTAGTCCTTTTGAAGCATCTTCAAACATTGCAGATGAAGCAAGTATTAATGCTTTACCATTCACTTTAGGTGAGTTAATATGTTTGTCGATAAGAGAGTTTATGATAGAACGTATCTGATTGAAATTAGCAAGTGTTTCAAGAGCATTTGTCAACTCAATTTTACCAGACTTAGGGTTTAAATATACACCTAAAGCATCCTTCATATTCTGAGGTAACTCTCTTCTGGTAATTTCCTGGTTAAGAAAATGTACAAGTTTAGAAGCATCCATCAATTCATATTCACCGGCATCATTTTTACTTATACCTATTTCATCCTTTATTACTTCAAGACCATGAGAAGCAAGTGCACTTAACGCTTTATTCTTATTGTCATAAAGTTTATAAAACTCGCTCTTTTCAATTTTGGCCTTTGGAGAAAGTTTAGACCATTGATCATTTCTTTCTTTATAAGAAAGATTTGTCATAAAGTCATTAGGTATACCTCTTGTAAACAAATGGAGATGATCAAGTTTAGTACCCTGAGAACCAAGAGTAATCTTTTCTTTCTCACCTGATGTTTCTAATATTTTACCCCAGTCTGACCAACTAACAGGTAATTGTTTTGCTTTTATTATTTCACCAGTAAGAGCAAGCTTTCCTGTTACTTTACTATACAATTCAGGTGCACCTTCTGGTATACCAAATTTTTGCTGAGATTTAGGACCACTATAAGCAGTACCTGATTCCAGCATCATCAAGTATTTATCTTCAAGTGCCTTACCTCTTACAAGTTCCCAAGAAAGTGGAAGAGTTGATGTTTTAAGTGCATATGGTACCATTCTTGATTGTGATTGGTACATACCTACAGCAAGTGGCTTATCAATATAAAATGCATTTGCTACCTTAGGATTACCTTGAGCAAGCAGTTTATCATCCTCAGCTTTTAGGGCTTTGTCATCTTCATTATTTTTGTAAGCAAACTTCTCAAATTTCTTCTCCCCTGCATTAAACCTCTTGGTTGCCTCTCTTCTAAATAAAGCAAGATCATACTGATACTGAGCTTCTCTATCATCCGGCCATGTACCCTCCTTTAACTTGTGTTCACGGTAGAAAGGTAACATTATATGAGACTGACCATCAATAGAATTATTACTTTGATATGCTTCAGGTAATTCTTTCCAGTTTGCAGATGCAATTTTAGTACTTGGGCTATCACCAAAGTCATAAGTAAATATTTTCAGAGTATCAGTAAAATCATGATAACCTACTTGTCCTTTCTTTAAAGTATGAGCACCTACTTTATTGTACTTATCAGCTAACACAAGATTACTTACACCTATACCTTTATCGGTATGAGTAAAGTCTTTACCTGACATAAACAGCTTCATTCTTTTAAAAGGATCTTTATACATAGCAGGATCTCCAAAGAATACTTTGTTCATCTCAATACCATGAGCAAGATGATTAAGTGTTCTAAACTTAATAATATCGTTTATTTCTTTCTCATTATAAACAATACGAAGATCTCTATCCTTCTTGTAATCACCGGTGGGTCTTTCTTTTCTACCAAGCTTATTTTCAAGGTCAGCACTAAGTAAATCTCTTACTCTCTCGCTTAAACCATACCATCTATAACCTTGAGTACCTTTCTCTATTATAGATGCTTTTTGCAACATCTTTTTAGCATCTTCAACTTGCTGACTTATGTATTTATTCAAGCCTTCATTTACATCAGACTGAATCTTTTTAACAAATTCAGAAGTACTTAACTCTGCATCTGGACCTTTGCCATTTGCATATTCTTCTACCTTTTTTACAGCATCTTTAGAAAGAAGACCTTTGAAGAAACGAAGTTGCTCTCCTATTTTACTACCACCTACTTTTTTATTAAGCTGCTCCCACTTTTGCTTTTCAGGATTTACATTAAAATCCTTGATTGTTTCTATCTCAGCTCTTAAATAGCCGGCAAAAATATCACCAACGTATTTAGTGTTGTTGTAGACAGAAGGTGGAATATAAAACTTACCAGTCTCACCTGTTCTTGCCCCCCAATCTTGTGAACTATCTGCAGATGTTACAAAGTAGAAATTACCTGAAAGGTTCATATTCATTGCTTGCATGAACCTGGTAACTGCATTCATTTTTTTATTTGCAACCTTTTTACCATTTGAATCAATACCTTCTGTTACAGTAACCTGCATTTTAGAGTTATCTTTCCATGGTGTATACCTTGTATCACCTTTGGTTTCAGTTTCAGCAAACCACATACCATTCTCTTTCAAAAGAAGTGATTCTTGGCAGAAAGGATCTGTACCATAATAAGGTTTAACCTGTAGAAGTTTTTCCCTTGATTCAACTTGATTGATCTCAGATAAATTTTGGGATAAATTATTATGCAGAACATACCTTTGAGCAGGTTCTCCATCTATTGTAAATCTTTGAGTTGATCTAAAACCACGTTCAGCTTTAAGATAAATGTCTGCTATTTTATCTACTGCTGGTGTAGTTATACCTGACCTTGATATAAGTGCACCTGAACCTTTTGCAGTTACTCTATAAAGCTCATCATAAAGTCTCATTGATTCTTTAGTAAGCTTTTCTTTATCTTGTTTACTTAGTTTATTAAATACTTCTTTAGGAAAATTAAAACCTATCTTATTCAAAAACTCAAGAGACATTTGTTCTTTCTGTTCAGGGAACTGACCATTTCTTGGATTAGGAATAAAATCTTTATGAGTAGGATCTTTTAATACTTTGGTATTAAAGGTATAGTTACCATGTTGATCCATAGATACTATATCGGTATTCATATGAAGACCTGTCATGTTTGACAAGAAATCATTTACTATCTGACGTGTATCACGTTCACTATCTGAATTTATAGTAGCACTACTTTCTTTGCCTGAGATCTTCTGCATGAAAGGTGTAACAACCTGCTTATTAAATGTTTTTTCAAATAAGTGCTGCAGTCTAAGCATTTCTGCCGTAGGTTGATTATTTGCAGTAGGTTCACCAAATATAGCTTTGTAAGGCCTTACTAATGAAGGTATTTTTTGTGCAAGAGATAAGAATTTATTTTTCATCTCATCAAGGCCGGATACATTTGCCATTTCCTTCATTACAACATAGAAGTAATCAGTATCGGTTGACATTTGATCCATACCTGAAATAGCATTCATTTTAGGTTTTGGATTTTCCTGTAAGCGGAAATTACTTTTTGCTATAAGGTCATTATCGTAATCATCCTCAGTAACAAAACCAAATATCAGCTTTATTTCTTTTGGAGAATTATTCTTTGCATCTGATTGAAATATGTCACCTGCATAATCTCTATTATTACTTTCTTCACCTGCAGATTCCTTAATAGATTCACCTTCCTCAAGGTCACCTGATATTTCTTTCTTGACAAAATCAATACCCTTTGTTTTAAGGAAAGACTTTACTTCTGACATGTAATCATCCCAGTTATCAAGAACATTTTGCCAATTTTGAGTTAAACTATCTTTCTGTACATCACCAAATGGAGAATCAGGTGCATGTATTGTAAATACACCGTTCTCCATAAATTTAGCTTCAGAATCTTCAAGATGAAATCTCCAGTTAAATAGTTCTTTTATGGGATCAATTAACTCCTTGAATGTAGTTTTACCTTCAAGAGTTTTAAGCATTTTACCAGTATCTAATCTAAGATTTCTGTATATCTCAAGTGCTATACCTTTTACATTGGCAGATATTTCCTGCTCAGTAAATCTATTTCTTAATCCTTGTACAGTACTGTAGTTATTAATACCTATTTCACGTAATGGTTCTGTATTTCTAAAACCACCTTCATCTACTTTTTTAAAGATACTATCTATAGTTGTTGGTGTACGGAAGATGTTCGTTAATGCTGCCCACAATCTTTTAAAGAAATTCTGCTGTTTAGGGGTATATTCCGGCATTTTACCGGTAGTCTTATATATACCAAACTCTTCAGCAAGTCTATCTGCAATTTGATATACAGTAGCATCTGCAAAGTTTATATACTTACCTGAACCTAAATCAAAGAACTTACCTTGTCTATTCTTAAACTCTCTGATCACATTAGCTTTTTCTCTGTCAGTAAGAAACACATCAAATACAGGGTGAAATGCTTCGTGATATTTTGCACTAAGTGGTGCATCTTTAAATACACTAATAATGTGATCTTTCGCTATACCCCATGCAGATTTAGCACCTGTTATTCTTACAACATCGTGCAGTTCATTATACTTAACACCCGGTAATTTATCTTTCAACCAAGTAATAAATTCTTCGTGTCCTTTGTGATCACTAACAGCTACTTCTCCAGGTTGTACAATCCTTGTATTAGGAGGATTGCCATTAAGTTGGTCTTTTAGTCTTTGTGCTTTTTCTCTAACACTTTCTACAACATTACTTGTAGTTTCAGGCTTACCTGATTTAGTTTCTATTTGAGGTTCAGCAGGTATTACTTGAGGTTCTTCTGTAGTACTTGTACCTTCTTTATCTAAAGCAGCAAGTTCTGTATCAAATTTAGCATTTGCATCTTTTTGACGTTTACCTTCTTTTACCTGTGCTTGAATTTTGGCATAGGTATCTGCAATAGCTTTATCAGCTTCTTCTTTAGTATTGAATATTGTAGTTTCAATTTTAGCAGCTTTAGTCATTTTACCATCAGCTCTATATTCAGCAGGTTCAATTATTTTAGTAATTGCAATATAACTATCTTCTCTACCATCAAAATTATCTGAAGGTTTAGCATTTTGAATAATTACTCTCATGCCATCATTATATCTCATGCCTACTTTAAATGTAGGATGATTAGGATTATTAGGCATTATTGCCTCTAATGACCTTTTATCACTTTCATCAAGTTGTTTTAATTTTTCCTGTATTTTTATTTCTATCTCAGCTCTTCTAGCTTCTATATCCGATACAGGTACATCAGTAGTAACTACAGGTTCTGCAGGTTTATTTGCTTCAGCTTGTTTAGCTAAATGATCAGCATATTGCTCTTTAAGTTTTTGTTCAAATACGTCTTTTAAAGCTGTTTTAGCTTCTGCTGTTTTAACTTCTCCTGTTTTAGGATCTTTAATTGACCATTGAGCATTTTCAATTTTTATATTATTGCCTTCTATTTTAGGGATAATAGTATAAGTAGTATAATCTTGAACTATTTCAATTTTACCATCTGTTATTGGATATTTATTACCATTTAGTTCAAAAGAAAACTCTTCTATTGGTTCAGTTTTACCTTGAGCAGATTGAGGTTCAGGAGCCTTTGGCTTGGGTGCAGCACTCGGGTGAGTCTGTTCTGTTTTCTTTTCCTTTATCTTAGGCTTGTATTCTTCACCAATACCTCTTACCTTAATGTAACGACCTTCTATGGCAACATCACCGGTAGAAGAAGGTACATTTGCATTGATAGTCACAGGAATGTTATTATCATTCTCTGATTTATTTCTTGCCGTACCATCAGGATATTTATCTGATAGATACCAATGATTTAAAGTTTCCCAGGTTCTAACCTCTTTTACATTACCATTATCATCAACAATGTATTCTTCAAAAGGTTCAGTACCTCTTTCACGTAAAGAAAGACTATCCACATTATGGAATAGGCCTGGTATTTTGTCAGAGCCGGCAATAATTGTAATTATCTTTTCTTTTACTTCGGGATCATTAAGTGTCTTAGGATCAAATTTCCATGACGTTTTACCCATTACAATATTACCTTTTCCATCAAGGTAGAATTGATTTCTGTCAAGAGTCTCTCCTTCTTCTGGTCTACGGAAATAAGATATTGTAGAAAGGTATCTCCACATAGCACTTATTTCTTTACCAGTAGAAACATTTCTCAATCTATCAACTGCACCTTCTTCAGCAGAACCTTCTGATTTACCATATGCTCTGAACATTGAATTAGCAATCTTTTTCAGAACATTATAAATGTTCTCAGCCTGCTCTTTTGTAAACCTATTAGTTGTAAGTATTACCGGTTTACCAGATTTCAATCTTAAAAATGGTAAAGCAGTAGGTATAAGTTCTCCATCTACTCTGGCTACTTTATTGTTTTCAGGATCTACGTCAGTTGCTACAGCAAGAATATTTGGCTTACTTAGATCTGAATCAGACATTAAACCTACTTCTGTAACACTTCTGTTAATTACCGGCTTCTTCTTTGGTTCTTCATCACCTTCCGTACCATCAGAAATTTCCTCATCCAGTTCTTTAGGTTTATTAATAAAACCTCCCATTACATCAAAATCAAGCAACAATTGACCATTTAGATCAAGAAGCTTTTTACGCATTGATGTAGCACTTGCTTGAATAGCATTTAGTTCATCTTGACTAAAACTTTCAGCATCATAAAATTTACTCTCTCCTGCTCTATATGCACCTGTTCTTTTAAGGTTTGAGTGATCAAGGTAGGTAAACACCATGTTGTCAAAATCATGTTGTTCTGCACCCGGTTTTATTTCAGATAAAAGATTACCATCTTTATCTATAGTAAATGTCCTACCTGATTCATCTTGATATGTATAAACAAGTGCTACCTGTGCTCTTGAGTTATCTCTATTTTCTCCTTTGTTGAAAATAGTTTCTGATTTATCATAACTCTGATAACTCTCAGGTACAAAACCTTCAAAACCAAAAGCAGATTGGTTGCCGGTATTAACTACCATTACCTTTACATTATCAGGCTCTATAGCACTACCTAAACCAAACTTACTGCCATTTAACTTAAATGACCATTTAGTAAGATTAGCTGTAAAATCTCTTTCTCTATCAGGCCAGTTATTGTGTTGCTGATAAAAAGAAGTATTTTTATTTGTACTATCAACTATAATACTATCAGCAAAAGGATTTCGTTGTAAACCCTTCATTTTAAAAAACGGTATTTTTCTTAACACGGCCCTTACAGCTTTATCAAGTAAAGATGTAGGGACAATAGGTAAAGAGTTTGCATTCATTGCTGCTTGCATTTCTCTAAGAACCCTTTGTGCACTTGGTGATTCCCGGTATGCTTGAGTAAGTACAACATCTTCTTTCCATCTCTTATACTCTTCTTCAAACTGTTTAGTTATCTTGTCGAGAATATTAAAGACTTTTTCAAGTTCCTTATTATCAGCTAATAATTCAGCAATAGCTTTTTCATTAGCTTCTATTTCATTTTCTTTAACATCAAGTATATTAGTATCCTTTAGTATTTCATCTCGATCTTTAAAGAAGTCTCTGTTTGTTTCTAAGAACTCTTTAAGTGCTCTTGTTTGCTCTGTCAACCTTGATGGATTCTGAGTACCTATTTGTTCTTCTTTCCAAAGAGAACTATCGTCATAGGTAATACCTTGTTTTTTAGGGAAATCATACTCATTAGCTCTTAGTATTGTCAACAAAGTATTAGCTTCACTTTGAGACATTTCTCCTATACGTCCTGGTGTTTCACTCGGATACCTTGCTTCAAACTTTGCTATTCTCTTGAGTAATGAATCTTTCAGAGTGACAATAAAATCTTTTGCTTTTGAAATAAGACCTTTCAGATGCTCAATTGCAGTATCGTTTTTCTCTTTCTCAGCTTTTATGTTCTCTTGAGATTTTTTCAAGTATTCAATAAACTCAACACCGTTAGGATGGTTAAGTATATTACTTTTTAAACCTTCTACTATGTCAGAATGAGATTGCAGTTCTTCCCTTCTTGCAAGCAATGGCTCAAGGTCATCATGTAAAGAATCATGTAATTCCTGCATGTACACAAGTTCTTTTGTGTACTGAGTTAAAGATTTTTTAGTAGTACCTTGTTTTTTCATTTTCTCCTGAATACCAGCAATGGTATCCTGAAGTTGACCAAGCAAATCTTCACGTTCTTTTATTCTACCTTTAACTTCTTCCAGTTCTGTTCTGTACTCTTTAGTAGCTTCATCAATTATTTCTATTTGACGAGCAGCTTTCATTGTATAGTTAGGATCACGATAGTTTTTAATTCTATCATATTCTTCTTTACTTATTTCTTTTTTACTGTCTTTAAACTTTAGTCTGTCTTCTTCAAGTGCTCTTTGTAAATCAATAACATGATCTCTTACCTTGCCATCATTGCTTCTGTAACGGAAGGCTAAAACATTTTTATCCTTATCAAAAGTTATAATGCCATCTTTTATTGCATCAGAGTTACCTTTCTGAAATTCATATGTAAATACATCATTTGCATGATTTACATAGAACATTGCCTCTTCATTTTTTTGAAGATCTTTAAGTTTTGTAAGTTTATACTTTTCAAATACTTTGGGATCAATTTCCATGTATCTTCTATCACCATTCTCTCCTACTGGTACACTTATTAATATCTTCTTTTCTTTAAGAATACCTTTACTTGTCTGTCTTTCTTTTTCAACCTCCCCTTCTAATCTGAATTTAGGGAAGTTTTTCATTTTGGTAGGCTCACCTTTATATTCATCATAAAGTTCTCTTACACCACCTATATACTCCTCACCTACCTCAAGGTCAGAAGGGGTAAATATCTTTTTACCATCTGATCCTAGTATAAAAGGACTACCTGCATGTTTTACTTTTATGGTCTTTGTAAGTTTCTCCGGACCACCTTCTTCTCCTTCTCCTTTACCCATGGGCATTTCTTCATGGAAACCAGGTAAGCTGTTCCTACTAAAATCATGAGCCATTTCAGGGTTAAGTATCATTGTCTGATAATCTTTTAAATAACCAGTTTTACTATTGGTTAATTTAAGCATATCACCCATCTTACCAATAAGCTCTTGTTGCTTAGTCTCATTAATACTTAAACCTTTTATGTTAGAAACTATCTTATTTCTAAGATCACTAATATTCTTTCTACCTGAAAGTTTATTAATAATTTCTTCTCTTGATTCACCAAGATTTTTAAGAAGTTCAAATGATTCTTCTGCAGTAAGAGGTCTGCTCATTAACTTTTGAAGTTCAACAAGTTGAGTTCTTATCTGAGGAGTAATATCTTTATTGGTATCAAGTTCTTTTGAAATATTAACGATTCTTTCGGATGCGTTATCAATCATTGAAGAAGCATATAACAACTTTTCAAAAACTTCATCTTTAAATCTTGGGTCGGAACCATGGTTTAAACGAAGAGCTTTATAAGTCTTATCTGCATTCTCAGCATAAGCTTCTATCTTATTAAGATGTTGATTAAGCTCTTCTGCTTGTTTTACCAGATCACCTTCTGCCGGCAATTCTCCACTTGCACGTAATTGTTTACGGCCCTCATCAGTAGCAAGAAGCTCACGATAACCTCTTATATCGGATTTAATGTATTCTAACTTACCATGCTTTACTCTTGGTAACATGTATGCAAACAGTTTTGACATTCTTGAGTCATACTGTTTCTTTTTGTCACCGGACATTATAGCATCTTTTTCTTCTTCATCAAATGCTCTACCTACCTTGATGGACTGAGTAAGATCTTTAAGGTAAGTGCCCATGTAAGTTTTATTCATTCCATTTGCTGCAGCTTCCGTTGCACTCTTCCTTTTTCCAGATGTTTTTATGTTTTCACCCACCTGGAAAAATCCACTTGCAAGGCCACCTGATATAAGTTCTCCTATGCCTTCTTTTGTACCAAATACTCTTTCAAGATTAGGACCTATTGCATCTGCCCATACGTCAGCATCACCTGTTTGGTATTGCTTTGAAAAATAGTTTTCTATAGCAGGTGACACCATTGAAAACTCAGCCATTGTAATAGCACCAAATGGATCATATATTTTTCCAATATTTTGTCCAGCAACTTTACCTACTCTACGTGCACTCTGAGTAACCTTTCCTATAAAGTTATCTGCTTTCTTTGTTGCTTGTGTAGGATCAACGTATTCTGTTTTACCTTCTATATGAGGCCCTGTAGCAGTTTTAGCTATTTTATTTGCAGCTATTTCTTCAGAAGTAAGTATTTCTTTGTTTACAAGATTATTTATTTCTTCTCTTACTGCTGTTTCGGCTTCTCCTTTTGCAACAATTCCTTTAAATGCATGACCAAAAGAAATAGCTCCCAGTGCACCTGTAACAGTAGCTGTCCATCTTGCAACACTTGTAGAAACACCTTCAAGCTTTTGAAGTTCTTCAGGTGTTAGTTCAAAACCTCTTTCACGCATTGAGTCAATGTAGTTCTGTTTGAACTGTTCTTTTGCCTCAAAACCTGCTGAAGATGCTATACCTAAATTACCTATACCACCATAAATAGTTTGCTTTATTTTTTCTGCACCTAATAACTTTGCTGCATATTTTGCATCAAGGTCAGCTTTACTTGCATTGAGTAGTTTATTTACTTTATCAAGCTTTACTGCACCGCTTGTAGCTTCTGCTTGAATAGCTTTTACATCATTCATTAACTGTTGAGACAAAGCCTTTGCTACAACTTCGCCATCCTCTACTCCTACTAATATAGCTTGTTTAGCAGCTAATTCTGAGAAACTAGCAATAGCTTCATCATATGCTGCCATTATGGATCCAGTTACTCTTGCCCCTATGGCAAATTCTCCAGCACCGGCAGTAACATATGCACCACCTGCCATACCTGCCATAAAGCCCAAACTTTCTATAAAGTGAGCAACATTATTACCAGTTACCCAACCTCTTGGATCCCAACCTGATCTATCTCTTTCTTCTTTTGTTTGATACAGAGGCATATCAAGATCATCTGCTTTTTGCCATGTATCAAACCATTTGTTTAAGTTATTGTCAGTAAAGCTTCCACCAGTAGATACAGATGCTATGTCATTTACCAGTCCTACTGTAGATTGAAGAAATGCTCGTGAACCTGAAGATATACCTCTGCCTACACCATACAATAACTTTTCTCCGGTACCCTGAGACTTACCATAAAAATCTTCAGTTTCTGGACCATAATACATAGGAAATTTACCTGTACGGTATTCTTTTGGAACATCCTGTGCAGTTTTAGTAGTAAGCTCAGTTAATGAAGGCCCTTTACTTGTAAGGGTTTCTGCAGTTTTCATTATGTCATCAAAAACCCCACTTGCAGAACTTTTATTCGGTATCAAGTTTTTTGACTCCCTTGTAAGAGAAGGTAAGACAAACGCAGGGTTTACTACATTATTTTGGTTTTCAGAAAGTGTTTGATTTGCATCTTTCTGAGAATTATCCATATTAGGCAAAGTTGGAAATCCAAACTGATCTGTACCTGGCATAATTATTTTCTTTTGTTTTGTTGTTGAATTTGTTCTTTGTGTAATTCAATAGATTGTCCCAATCTGTTCAAATCATTATCTGGTACAGGTTGTACTTTTACTTCAGGTTCTTTTGAACTATCTACTTCCTTGTCATAAAAATAAACAGTATATTCTGTTTCACCACTATAACTATTTCTTGGAACAACATGGTATCTTAATTCCTTATTTCCTAATGTACCGATGTGTCTTGCATTCTCAAAACTCATTACTTCCGGTTTACCACTTGAAGGATTTGTAGGAATAGTTGAGCCATATCTATTCCATCTTATTGTTTGTTCAAGATCACTGACTTCACCTATAGTAGGATCCCATTTCCATAGTTTTGCCTGATCTTGTTTTACAGGTAAGTTAACCTGTTCACCACCTTTTTCTACAGTCAAAATATATTCTTTGGTATCAGGATCTTGAGTATAATGTAAAGTAGGATAATCATCTACTTTACCTTTTTGTTTATCTTCATAAAAACTAACAATTTTTTGGGCATCTCCTATTAATTTGGCATCTGCTCCAGGTTGACTTACAAAAGTTTGTGCAAAAGTTTTTATAGCTCTTGCTCTTGAATTTTGTACATCTTCCCTACTTAATTTATGTAACTCATCTTTATCGCCAGTCCATTCTCTAATCAAGGGAGTAGTTATAAGATTTTTTTGTTCAAAAGCTCTATTTAATTCAACTGCTGCATCTTTTGTTTTATCTTTTATTTCTTTTATAATACCACTTTTTGCATACTTAATATTGTAAATTTTGCTTGGATCTAAACCATATTCTATTAATGATTTTGAAACCTGTTCTTTTAGTTTATTTTTAAGTTCATATTCACTTCTATCTTTAGGGTCATATACGCCTTTTTCATAAGCCTCGTGATAGTCATCTAAAATACTTTGGGGTAAACTATTATACTTTATGAGATCCTTGCCACTTACTCCATTTATAGGATTACTATTTAAGTTATCGACTAAATTTGGAATATTTAATTTTTTATAAACTTCTTTTTCTGTAGTGGCAATAAGATGTTTTTTATCTGCTTGGTTGTATAAATCTTCTGATATTTTTTGGATATCTTTTATGTTAGCATCTCCTATTGTAAAAGCCCCACCTTGAGCACTTAATTTATTTGTGTTTTTGTATTCGCCGTTTCTGTAAGAGTTTATAAACTGATTTAACATACCATCATAGGTACGTTTTTTACCTTTTGAGTCAGTGTATTCACCTCCTACAAGAAAAACCTGAGTTGGTAAATTTTGTATACCTACTCCAGGTACATTGACTGCAGTATACGGTCTAGTTATTTTAATAGTTTTACCATCATAATCTTTTTCTAAACCTTCAAAACCACCATTTACACTAAATACATTGTATAATAAATTCAACGAGTTTCTACTTATCTGCTCATCTTTTTTCTGAACTATATCAGTTGCTTTTGCGTATGAACTGTTTGCTTTATCTGAAGCAATACCTTGAGGAACTATTATACCGTATTCATTTTCCTTGCTTGCTGTTTTTTCAGCTAAAGCTTTTTTTAATTCTAAATCAAGTTTTTGTTGATCTCTGCTACCTTGAGCAAAGGCCGTTTGTTTTTGGAAAGCTGTTTGTCCTTGTATAGTTATACCTTGAGAATCATTGAAACTATAATTATCTATAGCTTGCTGTATCCATTTTTCTTTATAGAGATTATTGAACAAACCACTTCGTTTATTTTCATCTTCCCAAATTGACTCAACCTCATTATTTACATTTTGGTAAATATCTAAAGCCTCTTTTTTATAATTACCTTCTAATATTTTACGCTCTTTTTCTAACTGAGCTCTTTTCTTAACAACAGCCGGATTGCTCAAATCACCTAAAGAAGTCAAATCTTTATTATTTTGATTTAACTGTAATTGATAATGCGATAAGTTTTTTAACTTGGCATTATATAATTCATTTACTGTAGCTGCTTTATCGTAATCTTTATATGCATAGTCTGCCTCTAAAACAAGTTGTGTTTTAGCACCAGGATTTGTATCAATGTAACCAATAAGCGAATCTCTTATTTTATCAGGTTTTCTTGCTTTAAAATTTTGGTTTACAATATCAGCATATTGCATAGTACCTAAACCTTTTGTATCGCTTTGTGTCCATTCTTCAACTGGTACATCTTTTGCAACTTTAGTACGAGCTTCACTAATATCCACAAACGGTATCCAAGAACCTTTATAAGCAGTACCTGCTTTTTCAGCATTCAAATAGGGATTACTTGTCTTAGCTAAATTGTACTGATTAGCAATATCCTTACCTTCATTTTCTTCCTGACTCTTTATTGCCTTTTGTTTATCTGATTTCCATTGCAAAGCTGATTTTGTAGCTGTTTGTACAATATAATCGTTGGCAAGTTTGCTTATGTGATCATGTGTAATATTTTGGATACTTTGATCTGACCAGTTGGTATTTACATTATTATTTATCTCAGTAGTAATGCCATGTATAATACCTTGCAGATATTGTCTATCTGCATCATTGCCTACCGGTAATGATCCAAGATAGTTTATATCAGATTGAGTTTTTTTGATTCCCTCTTGATAGTCAGCTTCTTTCTTCATAAGCATTTTTCCGTACAACTCTGCATCAATTGTAGGTTGGTACGGTGCATATTCAGTAGGCTTTGACAAATAACTTGCCATCTTTTTTATATTTTAAAACGGAGCTAACCTGTCTGATTAGCTCCGTAAAGTTAATTAATGTTCCTGATTAGTTTTACGTTTACAAAAGATAAATACTATCAGATTTGGTTAGGTAGTCTTTTTCTTCTTCTTTTTCTTTTCATAGTAAGATGCATCACCTCCCGGAGAATACCTTGAGGCCATTGAGCCGGCATGTCCTGGCATTCCATGCATACCTCCACCACCATGTCCCATTCCACCACCTACTGCACCACCTCCAAAGTATGTTCTTTGTATACCTGGGAAATATGTACCAAAGTATGCTTCTTCTTGTTTTGTCTGAACCTTTTTCTTTTTACCTTTTGGTCCATCTTCTTCAGTAGAAGTGACAATTTCCTTTTTATTAGGATCAACAATACTTGCAATAGCTTCAGTTAATTTTTCAGGAGGAAGAGTTCTTATATAATCTCTTGTAGCAGGATCTTGGAACCATCCTGCAAAATCTTCATATGTACCAAGTCTTTTATTCTCGGCATCAACAGTTCTCCAGTCAGAAAATACTTTTTCACCACCATGTCTTCTTATCTGACGTGCTGCTTCTTTTGCACCTAAACCTTTCTCATAAGCATCCATTCCAAGTTTCATGTTTGTATCACGAACACCTCTCATCTCACCAAGATTCCTTCCAAGTATCTGACCTCTATTCTGCTGATTAAAGTTAAACTCTTCACTATCAACTGCTCCAAGTTGTTCTGCCATCTGAGCAGCTATTGCTGCTTGTTGTCCAGAAGTTTTAGCAGCTTTCATTGCCGGGGCAAAAGCAGATTGTATAGCATTCTTCTTTTGTTGGAAAGATACGTTATACTCTGGCTCAAGGTAGGGTTGTACCTGCATTGACTGATAAGGATCGGCTTGTTCAAATATATCCCTAATTGCATTTGGATTAATTACATGCTTTTCTCTTATGCCTTTACCTTTGCCTTTACCTTCTGGTTTTTTTCTATCCATAAGATTTTTCTGCATTTCTTCAGGAGTCATCTTACTTCCATCTGGCTTGTAAGCCCAATCTGGATGTTTAGGTTCAGATTCAGGAACAACACCTGATTTAGATGGGTCAAATTCATAAGGTGTTGACTTAGGTTGCTCACCTGTAATACCTGGGTCCATATTAGGATCAAATGTATCAACTGCTCCTTGTTTTAATGTAATACCTTTTTGTGCCATTCTCGTACCCCACTTTGCTGTAAATTGATCCTTACCTTTAAACATTTGAGATACCTTTTTGGCACCATGTTCAGGATCAATCATCCCACCAAGTTCCAGCATTTTATTTTGTACATCAGTTACCTTACCTTTTATTGCTACAATTTCTTGTTGTTTATCTTCTATGCTTCTTTGGTTCTGCTCATTCATGTCAGCAAGTACTTTACCATAATTGAAAGCAGGGGCTCTGAATTGATTAGTAGGACCATCTCCAGCTTTACCATATTCATTTAAAAAATAACTAGCTTTATCTTTTATCTTATCATTTTTCTTTTGCATCTTAGCAAGAGGTGCCTCCAAATTTTTAGCTATTTTTTTGTAAACATTTTTTATTTTAGTATTGGTACCTGGAAAAATAAGATTACCACCAACAATAGTACTTCCGTCAGGTTGTATGTGAAGGGTTTCTCCTTTTTCTGCCTCTACTTTTTGTCCGTTGGCTTGTATATCTGTACCACCATTAGAATGATAATCTCCTCCAATTTCGGCTGTATGCGGAGAAAGCATTTTAAATTTACTATCTTCTACATGTACATCTGTACCCGTATTGCCACCATTTGCAAATGGAATAGGTCCACCTTGAGCCATTGTGTATGTATGGGAATACGGTTTGTACATACCACCCATCTTGTGAGGATATTGATCAAGCATTTCCATATCGTGGTCAGGGTGATACATTCCAGGTATCATTTGCTTACCATATTTTGCTTCATCTGAACCTTTTCCTGTACGTCTTGTGGCATCAACTGAATAAGCTTCTTGACCTGGGCCTGAATTATCGGTATTTGCAACTGCTTTACTTCCTTTACCTACTTCTTCATATTCTCCACTAGTAGCATTCCATTTTGTTTCAACACCTTCTTTCTTTTTAGCATAAGCAGCTTTGGCTTGATCCATTGTAGGAAAAGCTTTTGTACGAGGTTGAGTAGAACTTGCTACAGGAGTATTTGAACCAAAGCCTCCGGCTGAAGGAGCACTACCTTGTGCTCCAGGTTGATAAAGTTTATCTATCTCAGATTGAGGAGCATTCATTCCAATACCTTGATTATTAGTTACCCATTGATTAGGACCTTTAGTATAAGCAGAGTTTTCCCAATTTCCCATTTGCTCTTTGGTCATAGGAGTAAAACTTGCTTCTTTATGACCAGCTTCTCCTGGATATAAATTACCTTTAGGATCATAATGCAAATACTCATATTTACCATAAGCCTTTTGTCTTTCTCTATCACCTACCCAATTAGCATCACCTCCCCAGTTCTGGTTTTCAGTTGCACCGGGTTTTATACCACTTACTGAGCCAGGATACTGTTGGCTACGAGCTTGCATATCGGCTTGTATTGCACCGGCTCTATTGTAATCAAAACCAGTTTGCTGTGCCATTTGTTTTTGGAAATCCTGATTGTGCTGCCAGTTTCTTACATATGTTCCGGGTTGGTGAGACATTGTAGATTGATACTGATTCCACTGTTCCCTTTCTTGATCTGTAACTGGTGCCTGATAACCTCCTACTCCAGGTATATTAATACCATTAGCAGCAAAAGGTAAATCAGGAGTACTTTGACCAGGCATGTAATCAGGCATGTCCATCTTCTGACGATTTGTTTTTGTCATTGGACGGTAGTAAGTATACGGAGAAGGTTTTACATGTGTAATCATAGGGCCACCATCTGCACGTAAATAACCACCCATGTACATACCTGGTTGTTGCATTTGTTGCTGACCTTGAGGTTGTGCATCAGGGTTAAACTGCATGTAGTTACCTACATTATTTAGATAGTCTGCAGCTAATGTTACTTTGCTTGCTACCCATGGTTCTATTTCTGAATCAGGAGTAACTACTTTTTTTAGTTCATTCAGTTTATGCTCTATTTGACCAAGCTGACCTATTGCCATTTTAGCACCATCATCTGCATAACCAGAAGCTATTGCACCAAAGTACTTACGTTGTTTCTCGCTTAGAGGTTTACCATGAGGAGGATTGTGTAGCATCTCACGAGCTTTTGTCGGAGAGATGTTACCACCATTTTCAAAGGATGCCTGGCTACCATAACCATAATTGCCGGTAGTAATTGCTGGTGGTAAAATATCCTGATTTTTCTTGGCCGGCTGAAAAGGTATTGCCCCTGCGGTCATAGCAAGCCCACCTGCTATTACATCTGTAGTAGCAACACCTTTACCTGTATTCCATGCATTATCTTTTGCAAATGGGTCCCAAGTTTTTTTACCTGCACTTATTTTTAGTTTATTTTTATTATTACCCTTTTTATTTTCTTTGACTTCAGGTTGTTCCTGTTTTTGCTGTTCTTGTTCAGGCATTTGTCCTTCAAATACAGGACCTTGAGCAGCTTGATATCCACCCTGTTGTGGCATTGGACCTGCAGCATTTAGACCTGCCACATTATCTGCAGGACTTAATCCTTGACCAGATGGTTGCCATGCTACATTTGGTTTAGCATTGGGTAATGTCATTGCACCATCTTGTGCCATCATCATTCCATATTTAGCTTGAGGATAAGCTTTAAAGAAGTGCTCATCTGTAGGATACTTATCATATAGTTCCTTTTCAGATTTAACTCCTGCCATTTTAAGAAATGGGTGTAATGTTGCTTTCTTTTTCATATTAATAATTTTGTAACCAGTTCTTTGTTAATTTACCACCGTATTTTTGTTTTGATAACCCATTTGATGGTGTCCCATAATGTCCCCTATTCGTTTTTTTCCAAATTTCAGGAGTTATTTGTTTTACATTTATTGGTTCTAATACTTTTTGCCCAGGTTCTCCTACATGTAAATAATGAGCATAATCATTAAATTTAATATGGTCTGTTTTTTTAATATAGGAACTTGGTAACTCAGGTATATCAAATTCTTTAATTTTGTCTTTGTGTTTATTAAACCAATCTTCTTTAAAATTATGTATTTTTTTAAGATCTTCTAATCCCTTCACTTCAATGCCTGGAACATCATCAAAATCGTAAAAACCGTAACCTACAATAGGATCAGGGTGTTCTAAATTTTGCGTTTCTAAAAAAGCTGCGTAATCATTTTCCCATTTATCAACTAAATTATTATTTAATTTTTTTGTTTTAGAAAATTCAAAATTATCATTACCGAAATCCATCATGTTACGAAAATCAAATTTAGCTGGGTTTTCTTTAACGCCTAATTCATGAGCATTTATTATATCTTCATCAATAACAGTTGGTAATTCTTTTAACCATTCTCTTCTATTGTTTCCTTTAAAATTAATAGGTTTTCTTCCTTTTACAATATAGCCATCTCCATATGTATACCCTTCTGCAGTTCCTTCAGAATTAGAAGTATATAATGCATGTTCGTTTGGATTTAAACCTGCTCTACCATAACCTGTATCACCTGGAATATGTGTTGCCATATATACAGCAGCTTGATCTGGATTATTTTTCCAATCTATTCCTACCTTTTCTAATGTTTGAGTTATATTTTTAAATCCTTCTGGATTAGATTTTTTAATAGCATCCCAATTGGTAGAAACTCCTCTAACAAAAGTATTTGCTTCTTCTATTCCTTTTTTATATCCAGCATCTATTTTTTCTGGTTGAAATGCTAATGATTTTAAATTACCTTTTACCTTTTTAGCAAATTCACTTTTTGATAAAGGTTTAATAGAATTTGGATCATATGGATTCCAAAGACGTTGTTCTGAAAAAGGATAATTTTTATACTGTCCAAAAACATCAAGTTTATCTTGTACTGAGTAAGCATCAGCTAATTCATCTATATACTCATAACCTTCGGTTAATGTAGGTGAAAAAATTTGTCTTGCTTTTAATATATCTTTATAATTTGCTTTTATATTTTGTGATACTTGAGGCACAATATCTGTCATCATTGGAAGACTATACCTTGGTGGTTTTACAGCATCATTTAGTTTAGAGTACGCATCTTTTATTTTTTGAGATGCTTTACCAACTGCTTTATTTACATAAGGTGCTATTAATTCCTCACCTATCCCCCATGCAAGTGGTTCACCAAGAGCAGATAGATATGGCGTGTAAGAGTTTTCTTGTTGTGCTTTTAATGGTGCTTTTGCAAGGTTACCTGCCATTCCTGCAACCCATACACCAGGATTCAAGTTGTCAATTACATCAGTGCCACCACGAAATACCCGGGTTTGCAAGTCTGTACCCATGTCATCAAGACGTTGTTGAGGAGTCCTACCTGTCTGAGGATCTGTTTGCCAGTATGCAGGGTTTATAACAGATGGGTCATCTGCAAACCTTTGTCTTGCATATTGTTCTTGTAGCTCTTTTCTTGTTTCTTTATCTTTTGCTACTTCTTGTTTTTTCTTGTTTGCATACTTTTTATCTTCTGCTTCTTTTTTAAGTTGTACTTTACCTTGAGGTGTAGCAGCAAGTTGCATTACACGTTGATTCTCTCTATATTGCTGCAACATAGCAGGGTCCATATCTTGATAAGGAGAAGGATTATAGTTAGCTACTGCTTGTCTTAATTTAGCAAGATCAGATGCACTAAGTTTTTTTCCATCTTGTGCTTTTTCAGAAGCTTTTATTTTCTTTTCCTGTTTAAGCATTTCTTTAGTAGGCTTTTTACCAGAGCCAGCATTTGCTCTAATATTATCCCACAAACCTCTTTTAGAGTAATGACCATCTGCTCTTTTAATCATTCCACCTTGAGCCATAGCAGGTACTTCTGTTACATAATCAGCATGAGGAAAGTAGTACTCACCACCTGGATGCATGAAAGTAGGATTACCGGCAGAAGGGTATGCCATTACAGGATGCTCTACATCCTGCATAGTTATCCTGTTGCTTGGGATAGTAAGCATCGGCTCATTCTTATCTGGAGAGTTCTTCTTATAACCCTTGCTTGATACCTTAGTTCCTGATTGAGCCTTTACTCTTGGTGAACCAGGTATCATCAAAGGGTCATCGGTAACACGATTAGTATCTCTTACTATAGCTATTTGTTCATCAGTCATATTTGGCATATTCTGACCATACTTAGCCTTGGCAAGTTCATTCCAATAATCTACTTTACCCTCCTGTGCATATTGCTTTAACCAGTTCTTTTTCATTAGCTGATCATATTTTGAGTCTTAGCGACTATAAATTTACTAATCATTTTGTAAGCCATTGACACTCTATTTGACATTTGCCTGATCAAGGTGTCTTTGGCCCTGAGAGGATACTTCTGAAAACTCTTTGTTGAGTAATCAAAGTTAACCTGATTTAATGTTTTATTACCTAATTCTGGTGTACAGTTATTTGTCCATTGTGTAAGGTTAGGACTCTTCAGATTATTCCACAACATATTGTATGAATACATATGATCTACCTTTGTTACAAGAATATCTATAGAATCTGGGTTGTATTTAGGGTAGCTAAAATACTGAGCCCTGTTATTAATATCTTTTGGTATAAGGTTAAGTAACCCAGTAGATGCTTGTTTATTGTAGACAATTGTCTGCGTGTAATAAACTGTTTCATTCGGCTCAATATAGATACCCTCATCATTGTATTTTAATACAGTCATGTACTCCTCTACATATTGCAATAGCTGATCAAGGTATTGATAACTGAATGGATACTCTATGATGTAAGGATAATCCTGACCATAAAAGTTATTGAACAATGTAAATGTCTGGTTGTGATTCCATACAGTACAAGTGTCATCATTCTTACCTGATTGAAAAGAGACACTGTTCTGAACATAGAAATTCGGGATGTAAGAATGCCAACTTATCCAGCTATTAGATAAGAAAGAGAAACTCATTGTCCAACTTTTGTTGCAGAAATACTCTGGGTCACCAAGCTGTACAATTACTTTTTGTAGGGTAGTTTGCGAGTGTAATTTTACGTTTTGTGTAACTAGTTCCTCTATGTAAAAGTTAGTACCATCGTACATAACTCCGTCATATGGAGTATAGTCAATTTTGGTTAACATTAACCTCTTATAGTAATCATCATACACACCATGTAAACCACAGCCATTAAAATGATTATCAATAGGATACGTTGGAAAATATTTTATAATGTTAAATGGTAAATTATTTTGGAACCATTTTGCATTGTGGTATTTTTCATTTGAAAGCTCTTCGATTGCTGTACCTCTAACTAAGATTATCTGACCTCTCATTGCATCAGCAAAGATGTGACCATGCTCTGTTTGCAATAAGAACTTGTGCTGAGTACCTGCATAACCAGAATCAGACATATTGAAGTCAATTGGTTGAGTACCGGAGAATAGTGCACCGGTACCAAGAGCTGCATTTATAGCCGTAGTTTCAATAGTAGCCTGGGCGTTATATAACTGTGTATGGTTTACATATCTTACCATTACAGCTCTGGATTCCAGTCTATCCATTGCAACTAAAGATCCAAACGATTTCGGGAAGTCAAAGGTATTTGCCGGCTTATATACGAGCCAGTTATTTCTTGTATCCTCCATGTCAGATGCTTCACTCCATACAGCTCTGTTATTATAAGTGATGTAACATTGTTGTCCAGGTTCCCAATCAGGTCTAAGGACAGTAAAAGCAGTTTCATGATTTTGTTTACTGTAAGTTTTATTATATGTATAAGTGTTGTCAAATGCAATAGGCACATTGGTTTCCTGTACCCACTCATCTGGAATATCGGTAGCCACATTAGGATAGAAGTTACCTTCTCTGTCATTATATGCTTGTCGCATATCTACGTTTACCTGAGACTCACAGAAGTAATAGGGGATACCATATGCGTATAAATATGCCATACCCTTTTCATAGATGTCATCATATTGGTAGTAATCAAGATTAGTTACCTTGAGGCCAACAGTAGTGAGCAGGTGGCCTGTAATCAGTCCTACAAATATTTCCAATATCTCTAAGACAAGTACAGGTATAATTACTACAGTTCCAACCATTGCTCCTAATACATCAAAGAAATTTGTAAATAGATTGTTGCCGGGTGCTCCTATATTGTTATATAAACCATTTAACCAGTTCAGACTATTATTTAGATTTACTAAGCCTCCATGCAACAATGGATCTGCTACAAATGGAAGGTTGCTAGTAGAATAATACCATATAGGATAACCTACATTGCCTGTATTTGTGTAGGCCTGAGAAGTATTGTTTGGATCAGCATCTTGGTTGTAATCAATATCAAAACCATCTGGCTTATCAACTGTTGACTTTAAATAGAATGGATGTTTTATCTTGAGTGCAAACAAGTTAATAAAGCAATCGCCACCATAAACAATTGGGTGGTCATTTATAGGATTACCTTGAGTGTCAAAGAATGCACCAAATGTACCGGTGTCAATTGGCCTGTATGAAAACACTTGACCGTATTGACCAGGACGTATTGCTTTAATTGAACCATAGTATGCTGATATTGGTTCATAGAAAGGTGTTGAACTTTCACGCATGCCAACTTGCGATGCAATCTTCCTTGATGTATCTATAGGTACACCAAGATTCTGTCCATTGGTATTAACTTGCTGATGAGGATATAACATACTACCGGCTATAGAAACATATACAGAAGATTCTCTTCCTGTATTATTGATAGGATGAACATCTCCAAATGTTCCTTGTAGACCAGGTGTAATGTAACCACCATAGTTAATAAATCTAACTTTATTACCTACGTTTTGAGGAATAGGAACAGAGTTTGTATAATACCCTACTGCATTATATTGCCATCCATAATTGTAGTATGGAGACAATTTATCCAGTATGTCCAACATATTATTATATGTCGGGAAGAAGTTTTGAGGATTAAATGTTGGTCGGATATCTACAGTAGTAGTTGTATCAGTAGTAGTTCCAACCGTTGCAGAGTTACTTATATTTATATCAATACCAACAGTAGACACAAAAGCTGCAGCCAGAGCAATCTCCAGTGCATTTATAGTTCTGATTTTCTCACCTGCATTGTTCTTGACTTTTACAAAGTGAGCTTTACAAGTACCATACTCTGCTGTCTCAAGGTTCATTAATGAATCTTGGATACCTGAAGGCTGATAGAAATGAGTATCAGGACTATGAAATGTAAATCTACTATTTTGGAAATTGTTTAAAGGAGTACCTGCATCAGTATTGCCTGTAAGTTTGTGGTTCCAAGTATAAGGAATAGATGTTACAGGCTTTGATGAAATAAATACATCCGGGTTCAAATCATTGAATGGGTAGTTTGGATAAAAATAGGTTGACCCATCTTTATCATATTGTCCTACATTATAGAACATACCCTTTGCTATAATGCTTCTCTCACCGGCTCTGTCAGATCTCATTATCTTAAAGCCAGTAATTGAACGCTTTTGAGCTTCTGTAAGATCAGGAGAGTTAATAATTGCAGTATAGAGTGACTGAATATCTATTTTGAAACCTATAGGGTATACGTAACCAGGAGAATAGCCCACACCTGGCCCGGGTGAAACAGCACTGTCATGTATAGGAGTAACTGTACAATCAGGAAACTTGTGGTGTCGAATAGGTTGACCAGCCAGTGTACCCCAGATAAAAGCATTGTTTGGGTATATCTCTTCCGACTCCCAATATGACATCTCACCATATTGCCATGGTCGGATACCAGTACAAAGATCTGCTGACCCCGGTAAAGATCCCAGTACTGAACCGGTATTATATACTTTCCATCTTGGCATAAGAGGTGCAGGACAAGTTGCTGTTACTACAGCTTGCTCATCAGCATTAGAAATTGCTTCCAAATCATATGCAGTAGCTTCTCTGCCTGGTATATGAAAACGTGTAGATTGTTTACCGTTATTAAACAAAAGGCAACCTTCAAGTGCGTATACCTCATCCCTGAAATATCCTTTTGCTTCTGCACACTCTACTCCATTGTGATAACCAATAGTTTGACCTACTGGCATCTGAGAAGTTCCCCAGTGTACCTTGACTTGGTTAAATATCTTTTGATAACTAATATCCTCTTCTTTAACCATGTCTGCCCACACAAGAGTATTATCTACTTGAGTAAGATCACCGGCCAGATCATAGTAGTCGTTCTGAGTCATAATATCCATTAAGGTCAATTGGATATTGGTACTACTTTGTTCATCACCTGTATAGGTATGATTGTATGTATCAGTCTGAATATAATAGGTGCCAACATACTCTACTGTTGTCACTGCATTAATTGTCTTGATTACGGCAAGATTAAAATATTCATATAATCTTGTCATGTCAAGATTACTGATAACCAATGGGATGGCGTAGTTTGTCTGCAGATTATAACTTGCAGATACCTTTGACTCAAGGAAGATACTAACAGGGTTAGTTACCGAATACCAAGATGTCATTCCTTCACCTTTAATACTTGAGTACTGTATAGCAAATTGGTATGTACCCTCTAAAAGATTACCGCCAACTGTTATTGCAGTTGGTGTAATTTCTGGAATTTTAAAAATGGGTTGTATCTCCATTTTGTTTGTATCCAGTACACCTGGAGAACCGGTCTGCCATGGTAGGTTATTGATATCAAGAAATCTACGATGGTTATATTTATCTGTCCAATACAATTGAGTTGAACAGTTGGTTGTCTTTATTTCAATTTTATGGATAGGGTAAGCTATGTTGAAATTCAACAAATCGCTACCAAATACAGAATCATCTATGACAGGAACAAATGTGCAATTATTACTTGCCACATATCCTATCATAGAATAGTTGGTAGTCGTGTTAGTAATGAAATACCATACTTGAGATATCTCCATTATATTTTTTAGCCCAATGCACTTATATCCAGTAGGCATTGTAATGCACTGTACGTTACCTTCTTCATTCTGATAAGTAACCTGGTTCCCATCAAATGAACCATTGATAGCATTCAGTGCATCTGTAACATAACCTTCCTGAACCTGACTTATAATGTTGTCAGTATTCAAGCCGGCTAGTGCCCTGTTTTGATTCATATTTTGATTACCTGCCATAACTACCTGATTCTGAACCTATTGTTTTTGTTATAACTTCTTACTATTGCTCTTTCAACTGAGTAGATATCTTGGTTGACAGCATAGGCTTTTGCATTTGTATAAGCATGCCACATCTTATCCTCTGCATCATCTCTTTTTGCTTTTATCTGATTAAAGCTTTCATCTGTGCTCTGATCAAATAATTGCTGGTAAACCATGTACCTTAAATATGCAATAAGATACTTTTCAAATGGGTCATTATCTGGTATCATATAGTAACCAGCATCAGGACCTTCATCTTCTGGTACTATTTCATTCTCAGCAAAGTATGCCATGTATACAGTACCTTGAGCAAAAGAGGTAACAAGTTTGTCACCCACAATATCAAATGTATCAATGCAATATGCATCAAGGTTGGGAGAGTCATTTGCACACTTACCAATAGTTTTAAAATTACCTGGTTTCAGCATCCCTGTAACATGGAAACGAAACATCATCTGCTCCATTACCTTATGTGTTACTACATACTCTGGCGGCACACCACAAAGAGATGGTAATGCTACAGGTGTAGGTGTTTGAGAAGGAGCCATGCACTGATACCCTGGTACACAATCTTCACAAATTTCACCTGGAGCAGGTGCAGGATTGATACGGCAGTCAGTCTGGTAATAGAAAACATGAGGAGATGTGACAGGACCTTTGTCGTAAGTAAAAGTCATCCATACTTCTCTCACTGCTTTGAAGTCGCAAGGAAGTGTGCACTTATGGTGGTGCATATCCATTACAGCTTCTTTTAGTGGAAGATATGTATTCTCAAATTTATTTATACAATCCTTTGTCCAGATTGGGAAGAGCAAGTCATCAATAGCCCCGGTGTTAAAGTAAGATCTCATCTCTTCTTTAACTCTGGCATATACTCTGGCCGGCGATATCAGTTTGTCTTTCATTTTACTTCATTGCGTTATTAATGAATATATTTGTTTTCTTCGACAATAGCTCTTTGTATAAACTTTTGTAATCTTTCTCAGTACTCTCAATTCGTTCCTTCAGTAATCGCTTGGCCTCTTTTGTCATGACCAATAACCACATGCTGCTCTTTTCAATGTATGAAGCTTTTTTAAGCCACAAGTACCGATACGTAAAACCATCGGTACTTTCATTCAAATAATATATAATTTTTCCTTGCTTGTAACTTTCCGGCCAATTAATTGGGGCTCTGAGATATTTAGAGGATCCGTCTTTTGTAGGCTTTAGTTTCCGTTGATTCTTTTGAATCATCATTTTTCCTAAACCATTTGGTATAAAGACCATATTTCCGGTATCAAGAAGATGTTTTATGTAGTACAAGTTAATTTGCTCAATTACTTGTTTGTACTGCTTGTTGTCGATATTTAGTTGTGGGTTCAGTTTTTTGAACTCCTTAAACATTGCTACACTTCCTGTAACAATATCGTATGAAAGAGGATTTGGTCTGTATGCTTCAGACAAGCCCTCGTACCTTTTATTTTGTTTCGTCTCTACCATCTGTACCTTGATCTGCTGCTGATCGTTTATATGTATTGAGTAATCTTTGTGCAACTGTATTAATTACATCATCTACCATGTAACCAGGACAAGCAAACTCTTCATCGTAAGGATTGGGAGGACAGCAAAACTTCATGTCATTGATAGTTGCTATTTGATCAGAAGCAGGACAGCAACCTTTACCTAATGATGTTCCACAATAAGAAGGATAAGGTATCAGTGTCTCAGGAATATCTTCTTCAAAATAGGCTGATATCTTAACCCTTTCAATCTTATCATCTCCTACATACAGGTATCCTTCCTGTATCCAAAAATGTATCTGGCTGTTCTTTAAACCTAACTGTAAGCTGTTTACATACCTGTCAGGGGTACTTTCAATGAATCTCCTTGATACCATGTCAACAGAGTATATCCCCTGAATAAGCATTCCGAAGTTAGTACCTTCAGCAATCTTTGGTAGTTTAACTACAGATCTTGCAACTGTACATTTTCCAACATAAGGTGCACATTCTGATAGAGGGACTTGCTCAAGCAGTAAACAAGGAATTACTTTGAATATGTTTGGAGAGTTCCAAAGTTTACGTCTATCAGTAGTTTGTTTGATAAACTTTAAAGCAGTGCTCTGTAATTCACTAAGAATTAGCCGGTCAGTAATGTTAGAATACGTATCCGTATTCTGGAGCTTAAATAAACCCCTGACCTTACTGATGGCTTCTCTATTAGATGCTTTCTGCATAGTACAAAATTAAGATACAAATTAATCACTTAGGTTAGGTCAGAAACAAATAACCTATCAAGACTGGTTAGGTTTGTCATTACCTTGATCCATAAAAGGAAGATCTTCGGGTTTACCATTTACAATTTTGCGACCCATTAAAATACCGGCACCTATACCAGTCATAATAACTGATTGAGTTATAAGATTAGTATCTTTAGTCACTCCACCATAAAGAAAACCAAGTCCTCCTACTAATACAATATATGCACCTGCCATAGGTAAAATACTCGATTTTCCATTACTGTCACTAAAAGCTTGTGACCATGAAAATTTAAACAGCTCTTTTATTTTTTCAGTATTCATATTATTATTATTAATTTACAAAAGTTGATGAAAATTGCATAGCTGCATTAGTTAAAGTATTCCAGTTTAAAGTATTTGAAAGTGTGGGTTTCCATACCCATATAGTTTGTCCTGCTGAACTATCTATATCCGTTACTGTAATATAATGACTACTTTGTGTAGCCCCACTAGAAAGAATAAAAGTAGCTTTAGTACCAGGAGTACCTGATTTGATAATATTAGGGTTTGCTATTGAAGATGTAAGTAAATTTAAAGAAGTACTTACTGTATATGTAATACCTGTAGAAAGTATCATACTCATACTAAAACCTGTTTGCATATTAAGTGTACCTATATTATACCCAGCAGAGCCTGCAAATGTTACTGTCTGGTTAGAGTTACCTATATTAAAAGTAGTTACTGATAATAAAGAGTTTAATGTTATTGTTCCAGAGTTTATTGTCATAGTACCCCAGGTCATACCTGTAGTATTAAGTGTTGTTGTTCCAGTTATAGTAAAAGTACCTGTGGAGCTTATTACACCTGATGTATAGGTTATAGTTCCAGTAGAATATGAATTTGTACCTAATGTTATAGTATTTGCACCTGCATCAAATACTACACTATTCTGTAGTCCACCAGCACTTGTATTCATGGTACATGTACCTTTTATATAAAAAGTAGTAGTACCACTCATACTATAATACTGAAGAGTACCTCCTGATATATAAATACCATAACCATTAACTACACAAATAGCACTATTAGCATTTTGAACACCTAATGAAGTATATGCATTACTTATTAATGTTATAGTTGATGAACTAGCAAAAGAAAGTTTTAAATTCAAATAATTCCCTAATCCACCATTATTAAGATCTAATGTAGTAGCACCAGTCATAGCCAGTGTAGAGTTAGTTGTACCTGTTACAGTACCTGCTATATATGTTATAGTACCTGTATTATAAGTTAATGTACCTGCATATCCACTCCAAGTTATTACACCAGATGTATTGATTATAAGATTATTCTGTAATGTACCGCTTCCACTTGTTAATGTTCCGGTACCTACTAATTGAATGACTGCTGTACCTGTTGTAGTACAAGTTGTTCCATTAGCTACATGAAGATAAAAGGATGTTTTACAAAATATATTACCGCTATTTATAGTAGTAGTTAATGCTCCAGTAGATGCTGAAGTTGATACAAGAGCGTTTACTGTTAAATCACCACTTAATGTAAAAGTAGAACTTGAACCATTACAATAAAATTGAAATGGCACACCTATTATGTTTGCATTAGATGTTATAGTAGCAGTATGTGTCGATGCATCACCATAACAAGCTAAAGTACCTGTACCAGACCAAAGTGTATTTACTCCAATAGTAATATTACCAGATACGTTTATACCTGCATTTAATGTTAAAGTACTAGTATATCCTGTAGTATTAAGTGTTTTACATACACTGGTACTACTGATAGTACAAGCACCTGAATTGGCATCTAGTATAGCATTATCTGTAGAAGTAGGTACTGCTCCGGTTGCACCTCCTCCACTTGTCAAGCTCCAGTTTGTAGCTGTTGACCAAGCAGAGTTACCTGAGTTTCTAAAGTAATAAGTTGCCATTTAATTATATTGTTACTGTTTCCCCTACAGGTATTGTTGTAATTAAATTAGATACTGTTTTAATAGCATCTATTTTTGATTGTTCCGACAATAATCTGTTTTGTACATTTTGGTTAATTTCTTCAACAGAACTTGGTCTGAAATGAATAATATCAATAGTTTCTACACCTGTTGATAAAGTGATTTCTACTGTTGTAGTAATTGTATCTTGTATTTGAGATACGCTAAGTATTTTGTAAGTCATTATGAATAAGATATTGAAAGTGTTATAAAAGTAAATGCTGTGCAAGAGTTTACTACAAACTCTATTATGTCACCTTGAGCAAGTGAAGTAGATCCCCATCCTGTCAAAGTAGAATCAGTTGCTTTTTGGGCAGATGATATTGTAGGTAAATCAGTACCGGCAATAGAGGTTGTTGTAGGAAATCCTGCATACGTTGATCTTTTTACATCAACTACTATTGAACCAGATGCCTGGTCACCAACCAATGTCCAGCTTGTTATTGTGCCGGCCCTTGGCATTCTTGCGTAACCTTTTGATCCAGTTGTAATAGTACCACCACTGCCACTTAATGTAATACCTAAAGAACCTCCTGAACCAGTAGCAGATAAAGTAGTACCTGACATACTAATACCAGTACCTAATGTTATTTCCTGTACAGGTGTACTAGTTGATGAACTACCAAGTAATTTAGATGTTGCCGATACAGCTTGCATTTTAGCATAAGTAACAGCATTATTGGCTATAGCAAAACTGTGAGTACTTGTTGATGAAGTTATATTAAGATCAGTACTTGATAATGTTTGAGTTGCTGCAGTAAGACCATTAAGTGATGTTATAGCCGTAGTAAGATATGATACATTGCTTGCTGCAGTAACTTGGCCTTTGGCATTAACTGTTACATTGTTGTATGTACCAACATTACTGTTGACTACTGGTAAAGACAATGACCAGGAGCCGGATGTAGTAATTGGAGATGTACCTGTAACAGTTATATCAGATGAAGTTAAACCTACAGAAGTTACTGTACCTGATGTAATATCAGATAACATTGCAAATGTACCTGATTTGTTTGGTAAGGTTTGTATCCAACTATTTGTAAGAGTAGTAGGTTGAATAGTTATATTATGAGTACCGTCACCTACTTGTATTATCCCATATGTACCTCCTCCACCATAAGATAGACCTGATAATGTTGCTCCGTTATAGCTTACAACAAAAGAGCTTTGAGTTTGCCAAGTAGCTGAGACTGGAGTAATTAAACTATCTTGTATCTTAATAGTAGTAGTAGATATAGCTCCGGATGTTAGTATCTGATCCAGAGTGGGTATTATTGGCGTTAACCATGCAGGAACTCCACTTACAACTGTCCATATTTGTCCATTAGAACCTATTCCTACTTTAGTAAATGATGTAGCGGTATTAGCATAAATCATATCACCAGTAGTATAGATACTTAAGCCTGTGCCACCTTTAATAGCAGATATAGAAGTGGCTCCCCATACACCTGTTGAGATATTACCAAGAGTAGTAATAGATGCTTGTCCTACATATGTAGAAGCTATGTCTATTACTGGGTTAGCTCCACCAGTAGATGTGATTCTATTAGCTGTACCAGATACTGATGCAACTGTGCCATATGAAGTAGAATCTAATGAGCCATCTCCTTTCACAAATTGAGATGATGTACCTGATATATAAGAAATAGTTCCCGATGTAGATTTAACTATACCTGTTCCTGAAAGTGCAGATTGTTTAGCGTTCCAAGTAGATGCAGAAGATATTCTTGAATCGGATAGTGTACCACTCCATGTCAAAGTGTGAGTAGTACCAGTAGAAACAATAGTTACATTTGTATCATTTACAAATGTTTGAGTTGATCCTGTAAGACCATTTAAAGATGCTATTGTACCTACTGACCATGATCTATCAGCAGATAAATCATAAGAAGTACCGTTTATAGTTATCTGTCTTGTAGTGGGAACAGCACCTATACCAGATGCTGTATAATTAGGAATATTTAAAGTATTGCTTACAAAAGTTGCATTACCCGAATTACCTGTTGTGGTAAGAGTTATTGCATTTTGTTTATTTGTAAAAATATTCCAATCACTAGCACTTAAATAACCATCTGTACTTGTTCCTGCTTGACTTATGGATATATTTGGGTTACTGCCACCTGTAGATGATAAAGGCAATGATACAGTAATAGATGAAATGCCCCCTCCTGTACCAGTTGATGCTGCAGTTATTCTACCTTGAGCATCAACAGTAATTGATGTATTTGTATAAGATCCTGCAGCTACACCAGTATTAGGTAACGATACAATTACATCGCCTGTATTTGGTGAAACATTAATAGTACCATCTGATGCAACAGATGTAACAATACTACAATTTTGATTTGCTCCGGGTTCAGGTATCCATTTATTTAAAGCGTCCATTACAACAATACCACCATAAGAATACAAATTCATTCCTGATCCTGTATTCTGATAACCGGCAACATCTACATTATAAAAATCACCAGGGTTACCTACTCCATCTATTAAAAAGGGTAAGTTCAATTGGGCGTTCCATAATCCTTTAGATATTCCTGCACTCATGGTTATACTGTTATAGTACCTGATGTATAAGTTGAACTGGTTACATTTATGCCATTTACCAATGTTGTATAACTATATTTAACTGTATAGTTACCTGAACTAACTGCTGCAAATTTAGCAACAGGATTTATTCCTGTACCATATACAGTTTGCACAGGAGATTGTCCAGAATATAAAGTATAAGTTATTGTATTTACAGTAGGCATTGGTGCCTGATTTACAGATATTACTCCAGCGTTTACACCATCTGTAATACTTTGCTGAGAGAATATTACAGACTCATATATATTACTAAGACTATTACTTGATGTACAAATGGAAGTTATTTGGAACTGATAAACAGTATTGTTATTAAGACCAGTAACACTTGCACTATTAGTAGTAGAAGACTGCGGATTAGCAGATGTAATATTTGCATTTGTTATAAAATCAACATTACCTCTCTGTCTGTAGCCTACAATCTGTGATGTATTATTTGCACCATATGTCCAAGATAAATTAAATGTAGATCCAGATATTGTAACAATAAGTGCAGTAGGTGGATAACATTGATTGCCATTACACTCAGAAACTAAAGTACAAAATAATGCAAGTAAATTTGGATCACTACTTATATACTTAAACATGTTTTGAATAAATGCATATGGATCATTTACTTGCGGTTGTAAATATAATTGAGTATTATCAGAACTTGGTGCAACATTTATTGATAACCCCCAAGTACCTGCAGTAGTTGGTAATTTATTTTGTAGAAAGGCCGGAGCAATATCAGATGAGTTTACAGCAACTTGATTAGGAGTAGGCAATGTTGCAGATATCTGTATCTGTTCATTAGCTCCTGAATTAAGAGTACTGATAGTGATATTTGAACCTGCAGATACTTTATTACTTAAATAGCCTGGGGTAGTATCAGATGAACTATTAAGTACTTTAGTAACAAGACTTGAAGAAGGATTAATAGACAAAGTTTTACCCCCACAACTTGTACTTGTTGCAATTAATGAACTATCTGTTACACCTACTACAGTTGAATTTATAAGACCATCTACAGCGTGTGCTAATTGCTGCACCCAATTTTGAAGACTTGTTTGAGTAGTTAAACAACTTGTAGTTATAGATGATGCGTTAAATGAAGGTAAAGTATTACATATGTAAGTTATAATAGAGCTAATTGTAGTCCTAACACTATCTGTACTTGTACCTGCAAGACAATTTGCAGAGTTGTCAAATGTACCTATTGCAGTTTGATATCCACTAAGTGATGTTGTAAGATTAGATAAATAAGCAATCAATGAGTTAAATGCGGTATTTATATTAGTAGGAGTAGATATAGACAATGTACTCCATGTACTACCTGGAGCATTCAAAAGTGCAAGTATGTTACCTACTCCTGTATACGTAGCAGTTAATACTTGGTTTCTTGTCATACCACTTGTGATAGAAATTGAACCTCCCCCACCAGTATAAGAATATGTCAAACCAGGAATTTGCAATGCTGTTATTGCATTACTTAATGTTGTCTGATTTGCAGGATAAGTAGTATTGATAAAAGTGTAAAGATCACTTTCTGTTTTACATACAATTTTACTTATACCCTCAGCAAAGTTTTGAGTATTAGTAGGATGAGATGTACCATCTGTTTGTGTAATACTGTAACCATAATACGGTCCAAGATTATAACCGCTATAATTTGGAGCAGGGTTCATTGTATTTACAGCAGTATTAATGTTCTGCAATATTGTTTGCAGGTTCATTCCCGGAGTTACATTAATATATGTAAGCGGTACATTGGTATAAACTACCAGGGTGCTATCGTATGCCATTATATAAAGTTTTTATTTCTAAGTTCAAAATCAATTATCGGATCAATATACTGTGGAGGTAAAAAAGAATCAAGACAACTTGGACCATTGTTATCTTGAGGTGTACAATTATAACATGCCTTTTTATTAAAATCAAATTTAAAAACAATTGCGTGTCCTTGAGTTCCGCAAGTAGGGCAAGTATTTATAATTGCTGGAGGACAAACACAAGTAATACAAGGCACAGTTGGAACAGCAGGGTCAAGAGAACTCAATCCTACACATTTACCGGTATATGAGCTATATGTGTATCCAGAAGGACAACATAAACAATTTACTGTACTACTGCCAGTAGGTATTGCAACTGCAGATACATTAGGAGTAATATTAACTAATCTATTACATGCATTAATAACACCTGAACTAGTTGCATTACTAACATGACCTGTACCAATAATGGGTGAAGGGTCAGTATAATTACCTGACCCATCTACATATACGGAACCCGGAGGACAACAAATAGTACTCATTATGCTATTCTTTGAATGTATAACAATGCCCTTGAAGGCTGTCTGTTTTCATGTGACTGTTGAGCGTTTGTCGCAGTTGCACTTATTGATATATTACTATATGATTTACTTATTTTTGCTTGAATAGTTGAACCTGATACTACATTATTTGCAGGTACAAATGGTGCTGTGCCTCCTGTATTAGAACCAGGTACAGAAGTAGCATCCATATAACCATTGCTACCATTTGTTGTAAAATTACCATTTCTTTGATTAAAATATAAAACATGGTCATGTCCATTATCAACTATGGTAATTGCAGAACCAGGAAAGCCTGACTGGTTAGAAAGCAATGTTACTGAAGCTTGTCCTACCAAAGCACCTAATGCATAGTTGGCACCACTGGCATTTGAGGGTAGTGTACTACCACCCATTACCCCTGCACCACAACCTACAGGTACCTGCTCCCTCATATCTACTGTACCATTTTTACCATTACAGAGGGCAAAGTCACATACATCGGTATTTGCAAGACCAAGCCCTGTTGAATCAAATTTATTTGTTGTAGGTCCGGCATATGGTATGATGGCACCTATAGGTACAAATCCTTTAAATGCTATCTGTGCACTTGCACCTGCACCAGTTGTTACAAGGGTATTAGTACCTTGACAGGTAGTAAGGGCATTCAACAAGAAGTTTCCTATTTGCACCGGGAGCCCTGTTGTAAGATTAGTTACCTGTGTTGTCAAGGTGGCGACTTGTGTTTGCAGTGTGCAGAATTGAAGTATCAACTGCTGAATGATCTGGTTGAGGGTTGGGTTAGTTGAAAGACCAGTCAAGCAACCTGTATTGTAAGGACCATCAAGCAGTGCACTTACCTGAGACTGCAAAGTTTGTACATCTCCCCATATTGTACATATAGCTGTCTTGTAACATTCAAGTAAACAAGGAAGATCTGTGCAACCATTATTGCAACAGGTAATACAGCTTGTAAAAGCTGTACATGTAGTAAGATCAATACTTGGTATTGATATTCCCACACCGGTAGCATAGTCAAGTATCTTTTGAAGAAGCACTGCCTCTACTTCATTTAACCTATCTCCTGTACAAATACCCAAGGCAGTTATAGTCGGGCCAGTATACACTATTCCTGTGTCTGGTGTCAGCTTTTCAAAGTAATTATTACTTACTGAATTATTACATGCACTTCCCATATTAGCAAATTAGTTTTTGAACTTTTGAAATTATGTATATTGTATACTCATCATCCAGACAATTACATCCCATGAATTTATCCATTAAGATCTCTCTGTACTCACATAGCCTGTCATACAAAGTAAAATCTACTTTGTTCTGATAACCATTCACATGATTAAGATACTGTGTACTTGCAAGATTAGCAATGGTTCTATCAATGCCATCAAGCAAGTTATTGTACCCATCATTGTTCAGGTTAGTGTCGGTTAATGTTGGATTGATTAAGAACATTTACAGTTTTGTTTTGTTGTTGTTGATTCTTGTTTACGTAACAAGTAGGGCACATTCCTTGTATCATCTGACATGCAGGAAGAATGACACTACAAGTTTGATTTACGCATTTTACTCTATTGCAAGCCATATACTTTAGTTTAACAGTTACTACATTGTTTCCATTTACTTCCCGGAAATTTGCAAGATAACTTATCCAGCATCATGTCAGCTTTTTTATAGTACTCTCCAGAAAGCCTATAATTTCCTGCATTACACTCAGCAACACTTCCATCTATGTACAGTTTAATTGAACGGAGTTCGGTCATGTAATTTGCGTATGATGGATTGTGACAACCACATTCAAGATCTACCTTGAGGAAAGCATGTTGGTACTTGCATTTGATTGTATCAATCTTAATAAACTTTTTACTGATTACAGCATTGGGTTGAACATTTACTACAGTATATACTATTTCATATATACCATCTGGTAAAGGTGTACAACCTGAATCAGAACAGGTAACTCCAAGATCAACACACTTGTATACATTTACATTCAATGGACTAAATGGAACATTTACAGTTGGGTATCCTGGAGGAGTTATTTGTAGTGCAAGTTGGTTTGATGAAGGTATAGCACCGTAAGTACTTAAATCACTTATAGCAATAACCGAACTATCTCTTAAATCAATAAGAGCAAGTTCAAGATCCGGAAGTTGTTGTACTAACATTGTTTTTTATTTAACAGTAATTGGTGATGGGTCAAAACTTGGCTTATCTACAATAGCTCTTTGTGTCATCCAGCCATAGAAAAACTTCTTATTAGCCGGTCTTTTCTGACAGATCTTAATATAGAACTTGGCTGCATTTATCTGCATTCTGGTCATATACAACTGATGCATCGTAGTATCCAGTTTACGCTTGTAGTAAGTACAACTATCTACTGGTTTTATTATTGACTGGGCCTTTGCAGGTGAAGTACAATACCAAAACATCAATATTGTAATAATAATTTTTGCAATTATTACTATAGCTATTTTTAATTTCTCTTTCATGCGTATGGATTATTTGTATTTAATACATTAATGGTACTACTGTCCATTTTACCAGTCTCAGGTACATCTAATGATCTTTGACAAAGTACTACTGCTTGATGCACTCCCATATTGACTGCTTTATCAAACAGATCGTTGGCAACCTCTTGGTTGATTATATCATCACCTTTAATTACATTCCAAAATGCTTCCCTATAAAACAAATCTCTTGCTTCAAAGAGTTCACTATTTTCTTTTAAACATTGAGGGAAATGATCTTCATTTTTTAATGAGTCAACGATAGGCCAACCAACCCATTTTGGGTTTGGTTTTCTAGCTATGCCCCAAAGAGTTTCACCACCTGTATCAGAAGGATCGTTACCGTAAAAGCCCTCATTCTTTAAGGTGCCATCTAATGCTATTTCAAGCTTTGCCATTTTCAGTATTGTTTTTTTGAGTCCCGAAATAATATGAGAATATCATCAAAGTTAGGGTCTTAATTAAATCAAATAACTGACTGCTTATTTCATCAGACAATAATTTAATCTTAAATGCTACTACTTTATCTATTATAAATACAGCAACAAGAGCTGCAAATACCATTAATATAAACCTAACCAGTATTTCTTTTGTTTCATGAATAAATAGTTTGTTTACATATACAACAGCACCTATAATAAATGCTATTCCAATAAACACACCTAATATCATTACCCATAAAATATCAGAAGAAAACATAATTTTAGTTTTAAGAAAAAGGGGGACAGAGGCAATTTCCCCTATCCCCCTTTGGTCAGTTACGGATTGTACTTACTATTAAGGAACCTGTACTGTAGTACTTGTTGTAGTAGTGTTAGTACTTGTTGAGTAAGTAGTAGTAGCGGTAGTATTTGCAGTAGTATCGTTATCAGCATTACCCAAGAACGCTGTCAATATTGCTGTGATTGCAGTACCGTTTGGTGGAGTAATATCTTGCGGAATTGCAATTATTACTGTTTCATCCATACGTGTAGTACCTACGTCACGACCAGTAACCTGTGGTTGCCAGAACCTGATGTAGTACAAGTCATATGCTGCAGTACTGTCAACGTATGTCTGGAACTCTCCATTGTAGTTGACATTGCTGAAGATATGTTTGTACTCAGCCTGATATGAGAAGAAGTCTTTTTCAAGCTGCTGTACTTCAGCTGGTGTAAGCTGAGGATAATTTGCTCTCTGCAGGATAGTAGCTGTACCATATGTGTTACAGTAGTTCTGCACCTCATAGTCAGTAGTCAGATCCGGACCTTCCATGATGTATGTCCAGAATGACATGCGGTCAAATTGGTAAGGGAAGTTGGTCAGATCGACTGATGTACCCTGTCCATAAGTCTGCAGCGTTTTACCGGTGATATAGAAACTGTTCAGATCAGTAGAAAGAGAAGCAGTTACAAACTGATTCAGGATACTATCATTATTGATAGCTGTAACAAAAGCTTCATTCACTTGTTGTATCTGACTGGTAGTTAAGCTGTCACATGGATTTGCACCGCAAGAGCAACATGGTGTTGTAATCATCACTGTACGAGTCAGTGAGTTGTTATATGCTGCCCTGATATAGAATGAATCCAAACGGATTGTTATAGATACATCTTGTTGACAAGCCAGTGCAATTGCACCATTAGGTATGAATGTTACCTGAGTGATCTGGGTCTTAGCCGTCAAGCTACCGGTAACCTTGTACCATTCAAGTACATTTGCACCAACAATCAGATCTGATTTTTTACTGCCTTCATTTGCAGAGTAAATATTCCTACCTTGAGCAAGGTATATATACTTTGCATTACCCACAGTAGCAACCGTTGCCGGGGTATTATCAGGGAGGAAGATACCAAACTGTGCCGGACTTGAGGTCAGGTTGTTAGTTGATCCTGTTGTTGGTAACGTGTTGCTCTTTGATACTACAAAGAGGTTGGTTAATGAAAAGTCTGCCATTTTGCTTTATTTTAAGTTTTTAAAGTTATTATTCGTTTTCTTTTGTTCTTACTCTACTATACTGTGATAATTCTTGATTAGCTGTAGCATCTCCAAGCTCAGTAACAACTAAATCTACCAACTCATCCTCAAGGTAACTTTCAAGTTCACAATCTACTGTAGTAGATAATGTACCATCAAGATGAACATATCCAGTTATATCCATGTCCTTTGGGTAACGAAGATACGATAAATACAATTCATTGGGAGTAAAACTATTTTGTGAATCACTGTAGACATATATTTTATCTCCAGATATTACACCCAATGTTTCCTGGTAGTTAAAACTTGGCTGGTAGTGAGGAGATTTTAATAACATTCTGATATCCGCATGCTTCATAAAATCAATGACATCAAGTAACCTATCCTTACAGTTACCTTTAGTAGCAAGTACATAAGAGGTAGTTGGGATCATCATATCATTTGACATTGAACTAAACGGTACAAAATAACTATTAAGTACGTCCCCGGGTGTAGTAGTTAAGGTGAGCTTCTCATATGTGACCTGAAAATTTTGCAGGTCTTCATATCTTTTTGAGAAGGCATCCATCCCTAACTGATACACATTGTTCGGGTCGATTTTCTTCAATACCAGTTTTACCTGGGCCTTATTTAAAAGATCTATCTTGGTTTCATTAGGTATGAACTGTCCCCTCAGATTACTAAGCCGGTTGGCTTTGGTATCTATGGCAAATAATAAATTCTGAACTGGTATCATACATAATGGTTACTTTTTGCCCTCTGCTTTGGTTGATTTGGCATTAGCCTCTTCGGTTTTCTCAGGAGCAACATATGAATAATTTTCAATGCTGTTCTTGATTTTCTTCTTGTCTGCTACTCTTGTTTCGAGAGCCAGTCGCTCCATCTGTTTTGAATCAAGTGATAGTTCATCTATCAACTGATCTTCAGACTGAGCTATTGATGCTTCTCCTTCATAAATGATACCGTTACGTTTTGACAGTACCCTCAGTTGGATTGCTTCTCTCACAAGACTTCTAACTGTCAGAAGTTTGTCGGTCATGCCGGCTATCCTGTTAAACAGGTCAACCGAGTTTTGACCTTTGTACTCACCAGTCTCTATTGAACCTTTCGATATCATTGTATAGAGTATGTTGAATACAATTTCTGGCTTATCGTTGTCTGTGATTGGTAGGCCAATTAGTTTAGCTACTTTCCTCTGCCTATCAACTGCCATCTGTCTCAGAGTTTCTATAGCCTTAGTTACGGTCATATTCTGAGCATAGACAATAGCGGCTTCAGCTTCTGGATTGGAAATGTAAAACTGTACAGTTGACTTACAATTTCCTTTCTTCCACTCTTCCTGAGACAATGCAATAAGATCAGTTATCTGCGTGAGCCACCAAAACTCTATCTCTTTGTGTGGGTTACTGAAGTTGAAGACGTTCTCTCCATCTACCAGTTTTACCCTTGATGCTACCAAACCGGTATTAAATTTTGCTCCGTATACTCCAGAGTAATACTCTGAACGAGGACCAAGATCTAAGCCAGTTATGTTTTCAAGACGTTCTTTTCTTTCCTTTACTATTGTTGCCTCACAGTCAGCAGCTTCAGGATTAACCATTCGCATTCTACGAATGTAGTTTGCTTCAGGATCAAGACCAGTTAGATACTTGCCATCAAGTCCTTGAACTGGGCAAATTCCTATTCCGGTACCCGGATGTCTCATGTATCCCTTTTCTGCTAGGGCGTTTTGCATTGTCATCTCTCCTTGCTTGTATGCTACAGGAAGAGGTAAGATTTTAGCTATCCTTGCCATTTTAATCACAGTATGTAGTTGGTGCTCCCCTGCTTAGGGTGAGGGGAGCGTAACCCTTAATTTTATTACTATCCAAATTCTATTAGGAGAATCCTTATTAGAACTGTGGTACCTGCTCGATAAGTGCTGTACGAGTGATATCTTCAACAAACACATCGTAACGATCTTTCATCCAGATCTTATAACCTGGGAACATGTTCGCTGAACTCATTCCCTTAGAAGCTGCGTGACCCATGTGATGGTAAGTACCGTCAACATAACCCCAAGTCATGCTAGGAGCAGATGCCGGACGAACCTCACGGATATTGTCAGATGACATCTGGTCACCTTGAGGTGAAACATCAAACACCATGAAGATCGGAGTAGACTTCTTGTTGCGACCATACTCAGAGTTTGTCTGAGGCAGGTCAAGCTCCATCAGGTGAGATACTTCGATACGACCTGTATCCATAGTTACCATTGAGTCAAATGCCCAGTTGATGGTCATGTTCTGGCCTTTACCTTCGATGAAGCGGTTGTCAGCAATGATTGTGAAACCAGCTTTCAACAGGTCATCCTTAGCAGCAGTACGGAATACTTCGATACCTGCTTCGTTGGTGAACAGTTTCACCCTACGGTTCTTCATATCTTCCCTACGGTAGAACAAATCACCAAATACGTTACGGATAATATTGATTGAGAACTGGCCGGCATTGTACTGCTCTAGGTTACCGTATGCTCTCATACGAGGATACACACCCATTGACAGTTTCTTCATTTCCTGAGTACCAGAACCGGTATTTGATGAACCGCCCTGTGCCCAGATCATTTTCTTTACCTTCATGTCCAGCATACGCTTACGAAGTTCCATTTCAATAAATGGTTCCCATGCTGTAACATATTTGTGCTCACCTTCTTGGTTACGTACTTTCTTAGAGTACATAATCAAGTCAATCAGGTTACCGTCTTTGTCTGTACCACGAGTATTAGCGTTAGCCACTTTAGTATCAGCCCAGTCGGTTACAGTGTGCTCCACCATGTTTGCAGAACCCAAAGATTCATACAAGGTAATCTCGTCACCAAGAGAACCTAGACCAGAACCTCTTTCATCAAACTCACCAGTAGCATTGTAGAGGAACTCAAACTCACGACCTTCAACGAGCCATTGTGGATCAACTGAAGTAGTCATTGGGTTGGTAGTTACAAGTTGCATTGTATACTTCCAAGCACGACCCCACTGAACCGGATCATTCATAACAATAAACTGCTGACCGTACATACGGTTGGCGGTAATAACGTCATTGATAAAGAACTCTTTCTTGTCAAATACCATTTCAAAGGTCTGACGGTCAATACCTATATTGCTCAGATTGAGAGTGCTGTCCGGAATTTCAATAAGCACAGGGAACTGATATGGAACATTTACTTTCCATTTCCAGTAGTCAGTTGCTTTGTTGATGTAGTATGGCTTGGACTTCATGATCATCTGCAGGAAGTCATTTGAGTACAGGCTAGTCTGCGTGTACAGGCTGATGATCTTTTTGTCGTAATCTGCAGGTGATTCTGAATGCAGCATCTGGATATGGTTAGAGTCCGTGAACTTACCCAGAGCCCTCTTATTCATAGAGGAGTATCTTGTCGCAATGTACCCTGAACTATAGCCAGGTATCTGTTGTAATGCCATTTTAAGTAAAATTTAGTTTAATAATTATAATCCATCAATGAATGTTGATTTTCTTTTTCCATCACCGAAAGTATCGTTAGCTTTTGCTTTCTTTCCTTTTACAAAGTTGAAGAGCTCATTGCTTTCTTTACTTACAGCTTTTTTTGCTACTGGCCCAAGATCGAGACTGATTGGTTTGCCCGGCTCATACCCCTTCATAAGAAGGAGAGCAAGCTTTACTTTGGCTTCATGATTCTGTGGATGCTGAAGATCCATTATCACTCTGTCAAAGTCGGTGATTAATTCACCTGAAGGCAGCTTCCACTTTTTAGCTTCCAAGAAATCAACAGCTTTATTAGCTGAATCCTTGTTTACCGGGATGCCATCAAAGTCTTGTGTCTTTAATTTCTCACCGAGGATATTCCTGATGTTTGTAGAATACTGTGCTTCAAGTTGTTTTTTACGTTCAAGACGAACTTTTGATTCTTCTTGGATTTTGGCTAACTGAGCTTCCTCAGTTTTAACCAAAGCCTTTTGATGTCTCTGTGCTGTGCTCTCAAGGTCGGCATTAAGCTTTAGCTTCTTAACCTCGGCCTTGATATCGTCTTCTTCCCACCCTTGGTTTCTCAAAGCCGCTTCAACAACTGACTGTTGGTTATCCTCATCACTGAGGTCCATGTCTTTGAAGTGCTGTGTTTCCAAATACTGGTTAACGTATTCTTTTGGATCTGCACCATTCACGAAGATTGCATTAAACAAATCTCTATATTGTTCACCATGTCTGCCGGCAAAGCTATAAACCATTTGTTCTGCCATCTTCTGTTTTTCCCAATTAAACCTTTCGATGAACTCTTCTGATGTTGCAGGAAGTTCTTCATCTTCTCCATCTGGTGTAAAGATGCCGACCTTATACAAATCTTTTGCTAATGACTCAAAATCATTATCTGATTCTTCATCATTATTATGATCTTCATTTGTAGATTTTTTTGTCTGAGATTTCTGAACATTGTCATCATCATTTTCAGCATCATCATCATTGCCCTCAATAAACTTTCGAGCATCATCCTCTTCTTTTCGTTTAGCAGCCCTCATTTCCTCAGCTCTCTCTTCATCAGATTTGACTTTGCCTTTATCTGCAGCTTCCTGTTTGTCCTTATCGGTAGCAGGTTTGATTTTATCAGAAGATGTATTTGATGGAGCAGGAGTGCCATCCATGTAGGCTTCAAACTCTTTTGCATCTGCTTGAGAAGCCTCAACACCAAAGTCGAGATCTTCATCGAAGAAGGTTTCTTGTGCCATATGTAGTTGTAATTTGTTGATGTAAAGGTAAAGCTGCTTTGATGTAACCAACAACTTTTTACCTTGACTAGTTAAAAAATATTGTTTTCTATATGCCGTTAATCAAAAAAAATAACCTATCACTTTGAGTTAGAGGATATCTTTTTCTTCATCATCTTCACTTTATCCTTTTCAATATCATTTCGTTCTGACTCAAGGGCAAGTTTTCTTTCTTTATGTTGAGCATCAGTACCGGCTTTCATATTCTCCTGAGCTAACTTTTCTTTCATCATTTGAACTTTCATATCTTCTATATCACGTTTGTAAATTGATTCTTGTTCTTTTTGACGGTGTGCCATGATGTCAAGAAAATCCGGTTCGTCTGTAGCACGATTGATTTCAGCCATCTTCATACGCTCTTTAATTTGAGCAATAGTCAATTCAGTATTGGCCTTGGTATCAATTTCATAAGTCTTTACTTGTATCTCATCTTGATGATATTTATCTTCTCTTGCAGCTTCTTGTTCCATCTTTTGCTGTTCCATTTGCTGTGCTTGTTGTTCCATCTGCTGTTTCTGTTGTAGCATTTGGTCATTCTTCTCTTTGAGTTTCTTGTATACATCAAGAAGCTTGCGAGTAGATGTCTCTGTATACATTTGTGCAACTTCGTATAGACTTGCTCCATTTTGCATTGCTGCCTGGGCCAGACCTTGGATTTGCTGGAAGACTCTCATATCATCTGACCTTGAGGTCATAAAGAGTTTGATGTCACGATTTTTTAAATGAGTCTCTGTTTGAATTTTTACGAAGGCATTTCCACCCTCGTTATCAATAAAGCTTAATGTAGAATCTGGTTTCCTTGCTTCAAGGTATAATGCCATATCAAGTACACATTGAAGCTCTTGATTTTCAACATACTCTTGTTGAACAAAGTATGGCTCTGTCTGAGCATAGGATTGTGATACTGCTGTATTTGTACCGGTTGCTGATTCAGATGCGGCAATTGATCCAAGTCGTTGTCTATTGATACCAATCAATTCCCAACATTCATTCTTCAACTGCATTGCTAATTCATAGCGTGTTTGCATTTGTTGAGAAAGTGTCCAGTCAATTACAGTGTACTGATTAAAAGAAGATGGCTTTTTTAAATTGTCAGGACTATCATCAACCCAGATAACACCTTGCTCTTCTGCCTGGCGTTCCCATATTTCCATACTGTCTTCGTATGTACCATTCTTCTGTAGAGGTACGTGCCGGCGAGACATCAGAAGCACTTTACCTTTTTCTTTTTCAAGCAATCTGTAGAGTTGATTCATGCAGATATTGTAAAGTGTCTGAAAAGGTTTCATCAAATCCACAAGAGATGTAGAAACTGTATTCTCGATTTCATGTACAACACCAATGATAGGACAATAGTCCAAGATCTCAAGTGGCTCAACATAGTAGATGTCATCACCAATCTTTACACCTTTGTACCACTGGTTTTCCCATTTCCATTCAATAGATAATTCTTGAGGATGTTGACCGTCTTTGTAGTTATCATCAACCATATCTGATTGTATGTTACCATCTTTATCAATGTAAGTCAGTAGACCAATTTTACGTTTTGATAACCAGTAAGCAGTAGTAACAATGAAACGGTTACCAAATGTACCTACAGATGGGGCTGCATTACCAAGAAGACCATTGACATCTTGGTTGTTATCGTTGTTCATCCAGGCTTCCATGTTCTGTCTTTCTCTCAGAACCAGATCATCATACGCATTGTACTGAATGCTCTCAGCACCTGTCTTACCTGCTTCAAGGTTGGTAGTTCTTGAGTAAGGATAGAAAGCTTGCATTGCATAGTTACGAAGGTGGTCTATCTCTTCTTCAGTAAGATCATACTTGTTGATGATTTCACTAAGCTCCATTATCTCAATCAGGCCGGCAGCATATGCATCCTTGATATATTTTTTATCAGGTGTAGTAAGCCACCATACATTTTTAGGATTGACTTTCTCTGCTTTAAACCCTGTACGACTACGGTCTTCATAGTTATGGAAGAACTCTCTGTTGCTTATAAGTAAGTCACGGAAACCTTGTTCAAATTCTTCTTTTAAATTAAACTCACGTTTCAATGCCTGAAGCATATTAGATGCCCATACTTCCGCAGCAGAAGTATAATCCATCATGTACTCTTTTACTTTCTCAGTAGTAAGTTGGTCTACTTGTTTATCAAAACCTTCAATGTCAGAAGTATCTACACCTTGCTGTTTAAGATCTTCAGCGATTTTTTGTTTTGCACTATCAATAATATAGGTTTGATATAGCTTGGTATAAAATTGGGCCTCTTCATTCTTGGATTGATCATCTACTGCTTTTGGTCTGGCTACATCAGGTCTTTTACTTTTTTCACCTACCATTGTATTAATTGGTGGGTTGAGAATAGGATAATGCTGTACATATGCAGGTAGGTCAGCATCACGAATAAGTTCATCTACAAATGACATGACTGGTCCTTCTGCATAGAAATCTTCAGGACGAAGTTTACCTTTCATCAATTCATAGTTACGAACTATCCTGATACGCTGGTAGTTATACTGAGCAAGTGCAACAGTATAAAAATAGTCCATGTTTATCTTCCACCAGTTACCAGAGCGTTTGGTAATACCATCTACATGCTGCCGAGGCATAGGTATTACGTTACCTGCCTTGTCAGTGATTCGTCTATTAGAATCAATGTCAAGACCCTCTCCAATGAACTGGTCTGGAAATAAATTCAAAAGCACTTCTTGAGGTGCATTGTATTCGGCTAAGTATTTTATGATTGCCATATTGCAATTATTTAAAAAGTCTGTTTATACTCCCTCTCGGGCCAAATATAGTACTGTTCATTTCTTTAAATGGACCACTTCTCCTCCGTTTAGGTTTTACTACTTGTGGTTCATTATCTTCAACTTGTGGTTGAATACGTTGTAAATCCATTTTTCTTGCACAGGTAATTGCAATTGACAATGCCCTGATGCGGTCAAAGTTACCATCTTTGTTCCATTTAATAATCTCATCAAGTAATACAGAATCGTAAATCTTGGCAACACCAAGTACCTTTCTTGTCTCCTCAGAGCCGGGAACCGGAGCAGATGCAAAGTACTCTTCCATGTACTGCTTTAGGTTAGTATTAAATAGCTCAATGTTTCTTGGAGAAGAGCTTACGCCTTTCTGTCTGAGGTTAGCACTACTTGTAGGACTGTACTCTTTGATCCAATCAGGAGTATCCATGAGCATGTGACCATCCCCTTTTGCAATCATATAATCAATAAATGACATCTCATCATTTTCGCAAAGTGCAATTGCATTGTAGTACTTGATCAGTAGTCTTACATTGTTGTTCCAAGTGTCTTTGCTGTCTGGCCTAGCCACGTACCAAGCAACCGGCATGTCTTGAAAGCTATCACTTAAAGCATCATATGCTCTTTTAAATATATAAATTGCCCCCAATGAATCCGAGTTTGGAGCTTTCTCAAAACGGTAAGGGTCAATCCCAGCAACAAATAAACCATAAGGAGGCATGGGGCCGGGGTGCTCTAGTATTACTATCGGGCAGTTGGTATCTTCTTTTGGTCCTTTAGGGAATGAAGAGACAGGTAATCTGGTTGAAGGTTTGTGTTTTATAATACCCTCCTCTTCATAGAGATCAACATACATACCAACCTTAAGCCCAGGAAACATGACCTCGAGTCTTTCCTTCTGGTTTCGGGCAATATCTCCATTGAAGTAATTTTCAGATGAAGAAAGGAAACACTCTTTTGGAGTTAGAGGATAGTACATGATAAGTTTCAGGTACTCTGTCTGATCAGGGTCAAGTGCTTTATTTGCTCTTTCTGCCTTGATTGTCTCAAGGGCTTTTATTTTGTCAGAAGCATGGAATGGTATTTTGTTCAGCTCTTTTGTATCATGTGTTATCTTTCCTTCCTTCCGAAGATAATCACCAAGCGTAGTTTCATACTTGCAATCAAGGCGGTACAGACCCGACATAAACACACAAGTTCTTTCGGCTGTTATAGGATCAGTTACTGCTAGGAAGTTGTTGGCATCCGGGTGGTAAAAGAATCGTTCAGCATCAGCTCCCTTTTCAAAAGAGCCTCCGGTATTATGAGTAACGATACCATTAGCAATATATGTATTAGTAGTGCCTGCAGTAAGATTATACACAGGTTTAATTCCTATATACTCTACACTAACTACCCTTTCTAATCTAATGCCTTTTAATTCTTTTGGTATTTGCTCTTTTTTAGAATTTAATCTTTCAACACACTTAGACAGATTTTCTTGTTTGTATTTAACGTAAAAAGAAATTTGTTCATAAAACATCTTTATACTTTTTTTATCACAAATAGATAATCTGTAATGATCATTTCTGTCTTTTCTTCCTTCTTTAATATTTGCTTTAATTCTTTTTATGGTACAATGTATACCTAATTTTTGAAGTAAAAACTGAACTTCTTTTAGGAGAAATTCAGAAGAAGCTGCTAATGCTATAATAGGTATTCCTTTATTGTATCCACCAACTGTACCATCTGTATCAAATAAACCGCCTAATAATTCTGTTATAGCATATTTAGAATAAGAATGTACTTCTATAGGCAAAGTTTTTTTAAGTTTTGTTTGCCCGTATATACCTATTTTCCTCAGTTCTTTACAAATATCTTTTATACGTGTTTCTTTATATACCCTACCATCTTTTGTAAGATATGTACTTTCTGTTTTAGTGTTTAAATTGTTTTCTATATATGAGTTTATTTCTAAATCACAATTTGAAAGTACTGGTGTTTTATCAAACCCATAAGAACCATCTCCTATCAACCATCCTACTACCCTAGGTTCCCACATTTCTTTTTCAGAAAAAATATCTACGTTCTCTATTACAGCTATTTGATTTCCTACTTGAATATCTTTTGCTTCTTTAAAATAAACTTTACGAACCCTTTTAGATCTATGCCCTTCTTTTTCATCTCGTGCTCTATATAAAATAGGGTGATCTTCGCTACATTCTAAGTATCTTCCGGTGTTAGTTGCTATTTTATAGCAAGGCTTTTCAAAAGGAGGTTGCCAATAAGTAATAATTTCTTTTGAACTTTCTTCTCCGTTATACCCTATAATTCCATTTTCAGGTACAAGATTTTCAATGTTTATAAAATTCCCATTATTTGTCCATACTTTTGTTCCTGCACATACACATCCGAACAATAGTGGTACACAACGCCAACCGAATTTAGATTTAAAGGCCGGCTTTGCAGCTTCAAAAGATTGTGCAAATGGAAACTTACCAATCTCATCGGTTGCATAAGCTTTAGCTGTAACACCGGCAGGACCTTCTGTATTCTTACCATCCGCTACGTTCCTGATGATAAGATATGACCATACTTCATCATCGTTGTCTTTTGCTTTAAGTCCCAGACGAACCATGGGTTTTCTCCAGTCTTTATCAAGCATTGGGATACGTAATCCTTCCCAAAGATTTTTTAGACCAAAGTCAATTTTATCTTTTAACAGTGATAAGTCAGAGTCATTACCACCTACTATTACATTCTGTGTATTCTGAAACAGTGTTGCATGATAACCCTGGTAAGAAGCCATAATCTCACTCTTACCAAACTGGCGTACACCTATATGCAGGTAACCTTTCTTTTCTACTCTACATTCCTCAAGGTATTGAGCAACTATCCACTCATTGTCCCGGAGAGAAGGTAATAATTTACGTCTTACAATATTTTCATACTCGTCCTCAATGTCATCACGTATCCACCAATGATTAAGGTGCCAGTAAAGCCAGCCGGAGAAAAATACTCCATCGACCATGACACCTCCTAAACATCTTGCCTCTTCTTCCTTTACAAGTTTGTCATAAGCATCTGACCCCCTTGGAGGAATGCTCTTCTTGTTTTTAAAGAAGTCCGAGAATTTAATCTCTTTTATTTTCTTTTCAACTATCATTACATTCTGGATGGTCGATCAGCACCGCCTTTTACATCTTTCTTCTTATGTTCTTCAGCCTGTCGCATTTTATCAACTTGTTCCAAAAGTACAAGATATTCTTTCATCGTATCACGAACACACTTTATCTGTGATTCAATTGATGCAATCACCATTGGTATCAATCCTCCTTTAGCAGTAGGCTTGAACTCAATACGATCCTTCATGTGTTGAAAAGGGTTTTCATCAACATACTGCTTCCATTCCTGAAGTTTTTGTTCAGCCCACTCAAGTTCAGTATTAATGTATATCTGTTTCTTAACCGTTGCCATTACTCTTCAATTTTGTTTTGCATTAAGTTTTATCTTGTAGGCATCAATATCTTTCTTGAGCTCAGGTGTCTCCAGGATCTTCTCTGCTGCTTCACCATCTGTTGTCAGGGCCGGCCACTTAGATACCTCATCTGGGAAATGAGAACCAATACCACCAAGAGGGCAAAAAGCAGACATTGCTCTTGTCTTCAAATACATATTGCAGCCACAATCTGTACAAAAGTTATCCTTACGCATAAATGGACCACCGCCGGCCTTCAGTACATTAGGGGAGTAATGAGGACACTCATTACAAATAGCTATTCTTTCAGCAGCTATTTTCTCTACTGAATCTTTTATAAATACAGCATTGCCAATTCCTTCAAGCAATTTTCCAAATTCTATTTTCATATATTCTTTTGTTTACGTTGAACACATTTTGCAAGCTGTACATTAAGTACTTCTATTTTTTCTTCCAATACTTTTTTCTTTTCCTGAAGTTCTTTTCTTTTAGTTGGTCTTAAAGATTCTTCAAGTCTCCCTTCAATATATGCTATTTCTTCTTTAATCTCATCAATATACATGGGTACTTTAAACTGACTCAACCTTAATTTAAAGAACTTAGAGACATGAATAGTTCTGAATGTATCGGTACCTTCTTTGACTTTTGCCCACTGAAAATTATGAATCTCTCGAACAACCCCCTTACTAATACCTAACTGTTCTGCCACTGCTGCTATACAATCTTCAGTTATTTTGTCTTCAGGTATTTTATATATAGGGTCAATTGTCTTGTTGCCACTCCTATGATTTATAATATCTGCAGCCGGTAGATTTATGAATTTGTCTCGAGTATGCATTTGAATGAAAAAATAAAGTTACTCTGGTTATTAAAATCTAGTGTTACTTTAGGGTGAAGAAATACAGTATTCTCCTTTTTAATGAGAATCTTTTTTTTCTTCAACTTACTGATAGTATTATCGACAGCAGCTATAGAACTGTTATAGTTTTCTACATAACCTATTTTACAAGGACCAGAAACAATTCCTTTATTTAAAGCAATGTGAGCAAGTAAACTTATTTCACCATCACTAAGTTTAAGATTGTTAAACGCAGAGAGTAATTGAAAATAAGCAGTTGCAATATCTCTTTTATCTGCCTTCTTTCTTTTGAAAGAAAAGCCCAACCATTGCTGACCATCTCGATCAGCAAAGGTTGTTCCATTCTGTATTGCTACTTGTTGCATTATTTCTTTTTAACTGGTTTCAAATAAAGGTCAACTACTTGATCACGTTCAATATTGTATACCTTTTTAAGATCTTCAAGTATCTTTTCAGTTACTTTACTATGACGAGAAGTCTTCCCTATATAGTTCATATGCACAACCTTATCATCGGCTAACTTAGCTACAAACTCAAATACGTGTTGCATGAGTAAATATTTTATATTGTGCTTGGGGGCGTTGCATGAGAAGCTACATCAGTAATTGCTAAATAAAAAGATCTAATTTTAGTAACAGCTTCTTCTACAGGTACTTCTACTCCTAATGTTAATTCATACATTTTACTTGTATCATGATTTGGTATGCACCAAAATATAAATGAAGGGGAATCAGGTATCCAAACAAATCCTTTTTTAGAAGGATAGTCTTTTATTTTTTCTTCTACTAATTCTACTATATTTGGATTCATATACTATTTTTAATGCTGAGGAATAACCGGTACCAGATCTTTGGCAATTATTGCACGTTCCTGATATACAAGATAACCTACACCATTGAGTGCTATAGTTGCCTCAAATTGATTAGGGTATACATATACTATGTCCCCGGGCACAATGGTTTTTACATCGACACCTACTGATTTTACAATAGCCCTCTCAAGGCCATTTCCTTTCAGTTCTTTCTTTATCTTCTCATCCATGATGATCAGACTTTCCTTCTCTTCTTCCATAATAGGAAGAACCAGTGCACGACCCCCAAGTACACCAATACTTACGTCAGTATTGTATGCCTCTTGTGTCTTTTTCATTTCTGCTTTGATGTCAGCTCTTTCTTGTGCTGATACTCCGATATCTATCATATATTTAATTGTTTAATCCATTTGATGAATTTCTCCTATATCTGTTGATTCACTCAGATTAGGGTTAAGCTCTGCCCACAATGAGAACTCTTCGGCAGTTATCTCTTTCCAGTTAACGAGATTAATCTTTCCCCACTTTTGATTAGGGTCATTGAGATTAGTATTGTGAATATATTGGAAAGGATGCGTAGCAATACATTTTCCAATTAATGATCCTGACCTGGTACCATAAAGAATCCAGTAGAACTTTGTGGGTGTCTGTGTTAAGACTGTGCTGCCGGTTTGAAACGTATCCATTATGTAGTTGTTATATTTCTAACAAAGGTAGTGAGAATTATCATACTTGGTTAGGATTTCTAAAATATTTTCTAACAAAGTTAGTTAGCACATAGCTTCAGGGTATTGTTCTATTTCTTTCCATTCTATTTCTGCACAGGGAGGAGATAGTCTTGGTGTTATAGAGATATCAATATATGCAGTATCATTGATCTGTAGGGCCCAGGATTCCCGGCCATGGGGTGTAAACTCTTTTGGTGTATCTAAAGAATCAGGATATACTACTGGTGCGTATCCCATTTCTGTTGCTACCTTAATAGGATGAAAGTAGATGAGCTTTGCGTTGGTAGCTTCTTTCATCTCAAGGAGCATGTTAAGGGGATTACCTGCACTACTTACCCATGGTATCAAAACAATATCCATGTCATTGAGAAGGCTCCCATGAAGGCAAGCAGCATATCCATGTTTTATTGCTATCTGCCTCAAGGTGCTATACCAAGTAGCATAAACTACTGGATTAGGATTATAATTTTTTTGCATAGATTATATTTAAAAAGGGTGCCGTTATTAGTGACACCCTTTTATTGATCAATGTTTTTTTTTCTTACCCTTGTTGCTCAGTACCAGGAGCAGCGTGAGGGATAGCTGCAGTAAGACCTGCTACTGCATTTTTAATAGTAACAAGAGCTTCATCTTGTTCTGCAGCACTCATACCTGTACCTTGTACATATGCAGAAATGTTTTGTGTAGCAGTGTTGATCTCACTTGCCAATTGCTGAAAATCAGTTAACTGTGCCATAATGCTATTGTGATTTTTATTGGTTACATGTATAAGATAATTAACTTTAGCAATGAAAACAAGAAACAAAATTGGACTAATTATAACTCCAAACTTTATCAAAATATAAAATGTAGACATTGCTATGTAGTTAGGTTTTCCTAACAAAAGTAATTACTTTTTATCTTAGTTCAAAATTTTTTGCCCCTATTTACTCATCAAGGTAAACACTCCCCCTATAGGTATCCACATATAAATATCCCCCCTATATGACCCTAATAATTTAACCCCCGGTATTTGATAAGTGTGTCAGTAGGTTAACCAGTCTATCTAACCAACCCGGTCACTCATTTGGCAGTCGGGATATCCCCAGTACATGCTATATTGTTTAACGCCTTAAAAACATAGAAAAATGGCAAACGACACAATTTTTGGTGAATGGTCACTTAGTGACAATGGTAACATGAAGCTCCGTACATCGGACGTTACTTACTTATTTCGTGGCTGCAAGTCTCGTGCAGAAGCAGAGAAGCTACTGAAGAATCCTAATGCAGCCAAGGAAGAATGGTTTGCACCTAATGGTCGTCAGATGATTACCATTAAGGAAACAAGCTTCGGCACTGTCAGCCTCGATGCAATCGACAACATAATGACTATCGAAGACATGCGTGCTGCAGCAGAACAGAAGATGATGGCACTGTTGGGGGTTTAATAGGTAGGGGGCTAACGCCCCCTTCCTTTATTCTCTTTGGAAAGTCTCTCTAAAAGCAAATGCAATGTCTGATACCCTATTCTCCTTCTCTCAAGGTGTCTACCTATAATAGTGGAACAATGTAAGGCTCGAAACCTTAATAGGTAGCAGTAAACAATATTCTTAAACAATCTAAACAGATGAAATGGAAAACATTGAAACATTAGAAGCACAGGTACATTCTCTCAGTGAAAAGATGTATACTTTGAAGAAAGGAAGTGACCATTGGAATGATCTTGTAGATTTACGTAATGTGTTACGTGAATATATTAAGGATTATTACATTGGTCTACATGAGGCTATGCTTGAGTCATCTTGCTCATACATTAAACACTGATAATCAATGGGTTACATCTGTAGCTCATTGGTTATTTGTTTGTGTTTTCAATGCAGTTATACATAGTGGTTTATCGTTATGTATTGAAAAGTATTGTTTTTGACCCTATGTGGAAACAACTTTTTACGTCTGAGTTAGATTTTCTTTCAACAGATAGCAAATAGTTGTTATACATAACTGCATTGAAATGCAAAATAACTATTGTTCCACTTGTTTATGTGGAACAATATGTGTATCTTTGCTACATGAAAGCAACTTGTAGTAAATGTAGTAAGCCATTAGAAGACAATAGAGTAGGTAAATACAGATACTGTAGATCTTGTCATGCTTCTAATATGAGGGAGAATAGGCCCAAACACAGTGAATTAACACCGGAACAAAGGTTAAAAGCTAACTGTAGGGCGTATACTAAAGTGTACATAAAGAGAGGTAAACTAATACCTCAGCCTTGTGAACTATGTAGTAATAATAAAACAGAAGCACACCACTCTGATTATACTAAACCATTGGAAGTCAAATGGTTATGTAGAACATGTCATCTTAATTTGCACCGCATTAACAAAATGTGATACGTGGAACATTGGTGTGAGAAAGGTATGTAGGGTGACTATATACAAGGCTTTTATGTCTTTTTGACTATTTTGGTATTTTTCTTGTTTTTGGACCTGTGAACTTGTCCATTGATTACCTTTATTTCATCACATTTAATCACTCTCTTATAGTCCGTTATGAATCAGCAATGTAGTACTGCTTTACCGGTTCTTCCATCTACCTCTGATGGTCATTCTTCTAATCCTTCTGTTCTTTCTGTTCATCTTGTTGATATCAATGATCGTTATGGTTCCTATATGGAGGCCTTGTATCATATGGATCAGCAGGATGTTAGGCATCTTGGGTGGCTTAATTCGGGTATTGACGTTCCTGGCCATTATTGCTTTAGAAGGATATACAAGAATTTGTCGGGTTCTTCCTGTCTTTTTGTTGATCCTATCTATAGGGTTTCTTATTCTGTTGATATGGGTTAATTGATGTTACCTTGATGTAGTAGTAGTAACTATTGGCAATAATTGTATTTTAGCATTGCCGGGTTGCATGTAAATCCTGATTTATTCGGTAAGTCATGCCATTACCCTGATACAGGAGTATCTGAGATGCCATCGTTGGAGATCGTCTCGCCTGTGTCAGGGTAAAAACCGGTAATTCTTTTCATATTTTCACAATTTCATTTTCTCACAGGGTAAAACCGCCAACTTTCTTTTCTTTATGCAAAAGTTATTACAATTTGTTCTCTTTGCACTTTCTATAGGTGTTTCTATTACTTATCTTGAGCAGGTTATAAAATCTATCATTGATAAGAAAGAATCTAACTACATCATAGCTGGCTTCCTTTCTCTTCTTCTTGTTGCCTTGTGGTCATTATTTTATCTTGTTAACCTTGGACCATTGTAACTATTGTTATACTTTATTTTCTTAAATGTTAAAAACTTAACAACTATGTGGATAGAATTGAATCAAGAAATCCAAGATCTGCTCAAACAGAAAAAAGAACTTGAGCAACTTAAACAAGAATGTTTCCAGTTAACTACAGATGTACCTAATTGGGATATGATGGAAGAAACAGATATTTCTTTTAAACTTTAATTGTTTAACTTTTAAAATCTAAAACAAAATGAATCAGATCTTCAAATTTCAGTTCAAAACAACCAAAAGCAAGAACTCTCTACTGAAAGAGTTCACCGGCACATGGCAGGAACTGGATATGTACTATCCTTCTGTTATTATTGCAACTGTAACACCTGTAGAGGAGGAGGAGTTGGAATTGATATGAAAACTAAACTCGCAAATTGCTTTATTCTGTTCTTACTGCTCTTGGTAATAATGCTTGATATAGCAGGATATTTTGTATGCCAAGATCCTAATGCACATCCAGATAAACTGTGGTTATGGGGATTCTGCAGCTTCATGACGGTAGGTGTATTCCTAATCAATGCAATGTATTTTGGTCTTTTTGATACAAATAAAGTAGCCGGTAAATAACCGGCTACTATTTTTAACAAGTAACATTAACATAAATGGAAAAACTGTATTTATACTTTGATGGCATTACAAGACCAATATTGACTTTTGACATAAAAGTAATGCCTGAACTATCAGAATGGTGTAGAGGGTTAGCAATGACCTTTATGATAGATGGTTACTGTTACAGACCATATAACCAGAATGCTATTAATAGTAATAAGTATGAACTCAATCATATGAATGAATGGGATCATGAATTATTTACAGCAATTTATAAATCATTACTTTATGGTACCATCTATAACAAGAGTTTGTAAAAAATGTGGTGAAGAAAAAGATATTGAGCAATATAGAATACATACAAAATACAAAAACTCAGAAATCAAACAAAGAAGAGGTACTTGTATTGACTGTGATAGAGAATCTTGTCGTATTAGAAATGTTAAAAGATACAACGAAGATTTTAATCATAGAAAACGTGTATTGGAATATATTATAAAACGTAATAGAGAAAAAGGAGTAATTCCACTTGCTGAATATAAAAAAAAGGTATGTTGTGGTCTTACAAAAGCAGAACAGAGAAAAAGATGGAGAATTAATAATCTTGATAAAGTAAAAGAACAAGAAAAAAAATACTATTTAAAATATAAGGAAAATGGAAAAATGGTTCTTGATGGAAGAAAATATAGAGCCAGAAAGAAAAATGATCCTATCAGAAGTGCTAAAACAAGAGAATATTTTAGAGAAGTTGCAAAACAAAGACGTGAAAATCTTACTGATATTTATATAAAATCAACACTTGTTTTAGATACAAATCTTAAACATTCCGATATTCCTCAAGAACTTGTAGAACTTCAACGTAAACAATTAAAACTCAAACGAGATGCAAAAAAGCAAAAAGAAAATAACAGTAAGTGATGTCATTGAAAAAATGACTGATGTTGGTGATACACTTAACAAACAGTGGGAAGAATCTAAGGACCTCAAGGTATGTGATCTTTCCATCAAAGCGTTCAGTACTGCAATATCTGCAGCTAAAGCACAGTTAATTTACAAAAAGCTTACAGGTAATCCTGATGAGGTAGAGTTTCTGAAAAAGTAATTTTTAACCAATAAAACAAAATGCTATGTTGCACAATAAAGGTAGTTATTTACCTGAAGGAACAAAGATCAAACTGATTGATTCAGGTAAAGGTTCAAATGGTATTGATGGTTGCTCTGGTATACTTGGTTATGGCTCACACAAAGAACCAATAATAGTTACAGTAACATCCAAAAAAGCTTGTTCCGGTTTACTTGATTCTGATTCAGGTTTTAATGTAGAAGAAGAATACGGTGAGATATGGCGTATTCATCTTAATGCTACATATGAATTTGTAGAATTACCTGAGAAGCATTGGGTTATTAATCCCGGTTTTGATTCAGAAAATGATAGAAAAACAAGAGAGTTTGCATATGCTATAAATAGACATTTTGATGATTGCCGTATAGGTGGATCAGATAAATACTATTTCTTTGATGGTAATGAGTATCATGATTCTGAAAAAGAAGAACCTGAAACAGAATATCCTATTTTTACATTTGAAGAATGGAAGACTCTTGCAAGTTTTAAAAAAGAACCAGAAAAGGTAGTCTTCAAAGAAGGTGATTATGTTTATATAGTTAGTAATCCCGCTAAGTATGAGTCTATTATTGAAGGTGATGTAGTAAAAGTATGTACTGTTCTTGGTTATGGGGCCAAACTACAAGCAAATTGTAATCAACAAGAATTATTTTTTATTTTTGATTGCATACGACCAGCTACTCCCGAAGAGATATCACTTGCTCAAGGTAAACAACAAACAACACCTGTAGAAGATCAGTGGAAAGTAGGAGATGTACTACCTGAAAAATGGCTTAATTCATTTACTACTTTTTATACTGGTCCCAAAAAAGAATCTTATGATACTTTAGTAGATTTTTATGGTGACCGAGAAGTAGAATCTGTAGATGAAAACGGCTATGCCTATATATCAGGAACTATCCATGTATACTTAGGTCCTAAAAAGAATTACCCAACTTACAATCAATCAAACAATTTTTCACCAATTAATCAACAATCAAAAACTCAAACAAATGAGAAACAGAACATCAGCTCAGGGAGCACAGTCAGCAGCATCACAGAATGCATCATCAGCAGCAGCAAACAACAAAAAGGTAGCAGTGCCTACTTACCTGGAGATCAGGAAAGAATCACTCAAGGATCGAGAAGAGAGGGAACTGCAGTACGAGGTTGAGGATAACCTGCGTAACCTGATGGCAGATATCTCTGCTACAACCAGAGATCATCAAAATGCAATCAGGAGCCGTGAAAATTCCCTGCAGACATCAAATGTGAACTGGGCAAGCCTAGCTGCACATGATACAAAGATTGAAGGTTATGAGAAAGGTTTGGCTCGTTTGAAATCCTACAGAAATTGCTATTTTCCCAATTGGCAAGAACTTACAACAGCAGAGTAATAATTTAACAGAAAGCCGGTACAAGTTATCGGCTTTCTATTTTTAACTCACAACAAAACTAAAAATGGGAAAGTACATTAACGAAGATAGTAAAGGATTATCTATAGGTCTTACAGCAGAAGAAAAAATCAGATCACTCATTGCAGATGGTGCCACCCGGGTATCAGGTGATGAGTTTATACCTAACCTGATATGTATAGTGCACAATCCTGAATTTGGTGCTGCTGGCTACTGTTACAATGAAACTGAATACCAACAGTGGAAGTATCCTGATAGTAGGAGAAAGACCTGGTTACAGTATGAACATGCTGAGAAGTTAGCTAAATAATATTACTTTTAATTTTTAATCTTAAAACTACAAACAATGTTACAACAACCAGTTACTGCAAAATTAGTAGAAGTTCCTAATGAAGGGTTTGTCTCACTTATAGGTGAAGAAGTACTGATTTTTTGTTTTAATTACTTTTACTATGGTAAATTAGTAGGAGTAAATACAACTTGTATAAAACTTGAAAAAGTTTATCAGGTATTTGAAACAGGAACTTTTTCAGATAGTAAATTTAAAGATGCTCAAAAATTATCTGATGAGTGGTATGTACAGTTATCTGCAATAGAATCATTTGGTAAATCATTTAAGACAACTTTGTAATTATGATAACATCTCATTTAAAAAAACTAAATAGGTCAAGGTCAAGGTCAAGGTCAAGGTCAGGGGCATGGTCATGGTCAAGCGCATGGTCATGGTCAGGGGCATGGTCAGAGTCAGGGGCATGGTCATGGTCAAGGTCAAGGTCAAGGTCAAGGTCATGGTCATGGTCAGAGTCAGGTTAACTAATTAACCAAATAATATTACCTTTGGAGTCTGGTTAGGAAGCTAACCAGATTCCTTAGTTCTTTAAAATATGGGGGTAAAACAGTTATTGATTTCATGTAGTTAGTAAAAGTGGCGAAACAGACAATGCCAGTGAGTCCAAAGCAAATATGGTAACAATAAACGCAGAAACTACAGTTTCTTTCGATGGTAATGTTGATTCTCTGCTTGCAGAAATCTTTGGTGAAGTAGCTATTGCTGCCTAATCACATTACAAACCTGTCTGAGGTTAGAAAGACAAAGATGCCTTACTTTAAATTAGGCTCCGTAAAGTTGGTGTCTATATACCATAAGCAACGAAGATGTACTTAGCTTAAAAAAGTAGATAGTCTAAAGACAGTAGACGATAATCTTCAGTCATGGTCGTAACTACTTCAGGAACACAGGAAAGACTTCGGGGCAGTGCCGAATACCTCCACTAACTAATTGATTATCAATCAGTTATGACAGCTTGGAATAGACAGGTAAATGCTTCGGTAGCTCAGTGGATAGTAGCATCAGTTTTCTAAACTGAGAGTCATTGGTTCAAGTCCAATCCGGGGTACAGCTCGTTGACGGTCTACGAGGCAGTATGAAATAAGGGGATCGTGACAACCTGGAGAGACAGGTAAATAGTTCCATAGTGTAACGGTAGCACAACTCTCTTTGACAGAGTTAGATCTTGTTCAAATCAAGATAGAACTACTTACAAATTATTACAGCCTGTGTCGGTTGTATTCGCCACCTGGAGCAGCAGTAGAGAGTGATTCACTTTACTGCCTCCAGGTATTTTTATTTAGATTTTTTCACAATTCAAAAACATAAAACATGACACTATTTAAAAAGCAAACACACTCAGAAGCAATGAGGAAAAAAGCATTAAAGTCCTCACTTAGAGTAATACTAGGGTATATAGATACTGTTGCGGGTAATGGTCATTTTTCTTATAATATTGACATAAAAAAGGATTTTACATCATCTGGTCTATCAAGAGATATAGTTGATACTATGAAAATTGAATTAGAGAACATGGGATATAAAATAACTGTCATTGCGGACAGATTTGAAATAAAGTGGTAATTCAAAAACATATAGACAATGAAAAAGACAGTACAAATAGTAACAATACCTTTAGGAGATAAAGGTATTTATAAAGCAGATGATCTTATTAAAAAACCAGCTTTTGAGGAAGCAGGTGCTGTAGAAAGATATAGAATAGCTACCCATAATTTTGATGGTGGTATTTGGCAACCACAACAACTACTGGTTCTTAGTGATGAAGAGATAAAGGAAGGTGATTGGGTTATTTGTATTAATAATGGTGTAAATCATTATAAGGTAATACAAAATAAAATACCATCAGCTTTTCAAGATGTGGAAGGTTGGAAGAAAATAATAGCATCAACAGACCCTTCATTAGGTTTACCAGCTATACCGCAATCATTCATTGAGAAGTATGTAATTGCTAATGGTGAGATAGATGAGGTTGAGTTAGATACTGAAGAGCGTATTCATGAAGGGTCAACAATGAAGCATGTTATTTTTAAAGAAAAGCTCAAACTCACCAAAGACAACGAGGTTTGTGTAATTTCTAATGAAGTTTCAGTATCTAATCACTATAGTTTAATGCAACTAAAGGAAGCTATTAACTTGGCGTATGTGATTGGAGCTACAGGTGATACTACTTATCCAGAGTGTGAAAAAGAAGTATTACAGCATATTCGACCTTAAAATTTATTTGGTTATCTTATACAAAAGTTGTACTTTTGTTTACATGAGCGAAAAGATAACTATAATAGATGGTAAGAAGCTGTGTTCCATATGTAAGGAGACACTACCTATAAAGAATTTTACTAAAAATGCAAGAGCTTCCTGTGGTTTAAATTTCAGATGTAAAAGTTGTGCAAGTGAAATGTATTTAGGAAAGAAGAAAGAGTTTGCTACCAATAGTAGGAAGAACCATCTACTAAGAACATTTGGAATGACTTTATCAGATTATGATAAAATGTTAGAAAGTCAGGGAAATGTTTGTGCTATATGTAAAGAACCTGAAACTTCTAAAAATAGAAGCTTAAACGTAAGATTTCTATCAGTAGACCACTGTCATAATTCTGGAAAAATTAGAGGATTGCTTTGTCATAGATGTAATCATTTATTAGGAATGTCTACTGATAATATAGACATATTACAAGAGGCTATTGATTACCTTAAAATACATAAAAATGAATAAAAAAGATAAGGTTATTGTTATTGATAGTCTATTACAGTCTATTCTTAGAGATGCGGGAGAACAAGGTATAAAACCAGATACTCTTAAAGAAGCTGCTGAACATTATCAAAACAAAGTTTATAGTACTCAAAATGCAGAGAATGATTATGAAGCATTCAAAGCAGGAGCACAATATCAGAAAGAACAATTACTTGTTGAAATAGAAAAAGCCGAATCAGAATCATTTGATGGATGGTCAGAAGAAGCCAAGAATGGTTATTTGACAGCTTGTGAAAGATTTAAAAATATATAAACTATGGCAGAACAAATAATACCTCAAGATATTCAAGAGGATGCTAATAAACTTTTTACTCAATCTGATAGAATAGAAGAGATGAATGATCATCTTCCCCAAAGAGCTATTTATATTAAAGGTAGATTTGATGAAAGAAAGAAACTTAATGAAAAGTCGAACTTTGTAAGTGGCTCCTGTCAGGGAGAACGATGTATGTGTTGTGCAGAGCCATCTACACCCGAGCTTTTCGCATTATTCATTCAAGACAGACAATCTAAAACTAAGGAACAATGATACACGTAACAAAACAGTTAGCGATTAAGCTGAAAGAGGTGGGGTATGATGTCCCCGTGAGCGGTAATTATTTTACCAACTCAACGGTTGAAATGTATTTTGATAAAGGGGAGGAGGTAGACTACAATCACCCCAATTTGACAAACAGAATGATACAATTGTTCTCCGCACCGACACTGTACGAGGCACAAGACTATCTGCGTGATAAACACGGGCTGCATGTGTGTATACAAGTCGGAAGTGTATTTGGATGGTCTTTTATAATCACAGATATTGAACACATTAAAAAAATAGATTCCGCAGTTTGCTTCGACACCCACCCCTCAGCCCTCGCAGCCGCAATAGAACGAGCGGTGGATATTGTTAAAAATGGTCGGAAAGTAAACTAAGAAAAATCATAGTGTACTTTAAGGCTTAAAAGTAAACTAAAAACGAAAAATATGAGAGATGCAGAAGATTATTTCAAAAATACCCCAATCGTATATTCGTTAGGAGACACTCGTCTTGTGCCTATTACGGAAGCGATTGCAGCCCTCAACGCAGCACGAAAAGAGGCTATTGACGAGGTGGTGAGTAAGCCAAACCTATATTTTAACGTAGGGGAGAAACAAGGAATGATTGACATTCAGCCTGACCCAGATTTTATCGAGAACCTAAAAAATAGTATGAAATGATGTCAATAGAAGAAAAGATGCAACACTTAACCGACTGGGTTAATGGGCGCATGCTGATAAATCTTGAGTATAGGCATGATTTTATAATAAGAGACGTATCCCCGCATGCAGAATTTGCGGATCCGCATTACCGGTTATTGTTTCTTTGTGCGCCCAAGGGAATGGATATCAATCATGGCTGGGGTAAGCTCACTCGACCCGGAGAATACCAAAAACTGGGAATACAAATCAGGAAGTACGACCTTCCTCAAGTAAGTTTTGAACAATACCTAAAACAACAAGGATGAGTAAATCAATAACCCAGTTACAACAAGAAGAGCAACTGCTTCTGGCCACCATAAAAATGCTTGATCAGAACTTAAAGAACACCCAGAGAGAGATTGCGGTTCTGCAGGGCAACTCACGGATACCCTGGAAGCGCATGATCATGGCAGAATTTACCGATCCGAAGCAAACATTCACCACTTCCGAGCTCTTGGAAAGGTTTATCACAAAAGGATTAGCCAAACCTGTTAGCAGAAAACACCGTAAAGCGTATATTGTCGGCATTTCTGTTAGTATTGCTTGTTTGTGTAAAGAAAATGTTTTATCTTCGCACGACAGAAAAGGGATTAATGGCTTTATTTATCAACTAAACACAACAAAAAAATGAAAAGAAAAGACACAGACAATTGGTTAACACCGGTGGACGTATACAATAAGCTGGACGAAGAGTTCCATTTTGACTTCGACCCATGTCCTTTTAATGAGGGGGAGATTATAAATGATGGGTTGATAATAGACTGGGGGCGCATGAACTTTGTCAACCCGCCGTACAGCCCTGAGTTAAAGAAGGCTTTTATCCTAAAGGCAATAGCAGAGAAAGATAAAGGCAATAGCAGCGTGCTATTGATACCTGCTCAGACCGGGACAAAGTTATTCCACGATATCATACTGCCTAACGCAAAAGAAGTTAGATTCCGGCGCGGAAGAATACAGTTTGAAAAAATGGACGAAAACGGCAACAGGATCAAGTTGAAGTCTGGGAATCCGCTTGACAGCATGATAGTAGTATTTTAAATAACAGCATAAAAATTGCACACAAATGAAGATCATAAAATCCATAACTTACAATGGCCAAGAGTTTGTAGATTTCTGTTTAATAAGAGGTGGCCAATCATTTGTAACACCTCCACAATATAAGGAGCCGGCATTTGCATTGGTTGTAAAAGCGCCAAGGAATACACTATCCAGGATTAAATTAGTTATGAGCGGTACCTGCAACGACTGGTTTATGCCAGTAAGAAGGTCTGATTGTATTGTAAATTACCGTTAGACTTGCAGCGTAAAGCCCGCCTTCCTGCCGAAGGCTGAAGGAACGCCCCCATCCAACAAAGAAAACTAACACAAAAAGCGTTCTACCATCTAGCAGCAGGGAACGCCCACACCATTAACCCACAATCACCACACAAGAGAGAACACAATTCACCCACTCACAACCAGCACAGCATACAAGTAGGAGCATACAAGACAAGGACACAGCGAAGGCAAGAGAAGGAGAGAAGGAGAATGGCAAAAGGAATAAATTTATAGCATAGTGGGTAATTTAAGATACACAATTTATGATGCCTCACACAGAGAATATGCCTACAGGCATCTTCAAACCGTACCCATAAAAGCAATTCAAGAGTTAGAGCCCGAAGAGAGAAAGATATTCCAAGACGACACAACACTCCACCGGTTCTGCGAAAACGCCCCAGAAGCCAAGATAGATATCCTGCTAACAAAAACAGGAGTAACATGGTGCAAAGTATACGGTCCATAACTAAAATGAAAAGCATCATCATAGACAACGATTTGCAAATAACATGGGATGAGCCAAATATTGTAGTTTTTATGACCAATAAGGCAACAGGTGGCTGCACTGTAGTAAGCGGCAAAAACTTCACCGATGTATGCAATAAAATGATGCGTGATGATAAGGTTTTAAAACGCAGAAATATTATCAACTAACCACTCACTCAAAGAGGATTATGAAAAAGACAAAAACAGTAATATGTGATATTGTGAGAATGGGTATAGGGGGTGTTTTTAGCAAACCACCTAAAGAATATGCAATAGTTGAACTTTTTGGTAGTGAAGTGAAAATAGAACTTACCAAATCAATGGCTAAAGACTGCTATGATACAAACAAAGTTAAAATAACAATTGAAATTCTTTAACCCATGCGCCACTCTAAGATATTCACCACGGATGAAGTCCGTTCGATAATGCAAGGTAAGATTACCGCTTTTTATGAGGTAGTTGATATTGACCCCGCTTATATGCTTGATACGGTACTAGAAAACGGAATGATGCAAGACCACGAAGGTATATGGGCTAAGTTCAACAATTCCAACCTTACAACGCAGTACATAAAGCTCCCCTACTCGATAGGCCAAAAGATATATGTCCGTGAAAGTTGGCATTTGACTGACAATACAGATGCTGGAGGAAACTGGGTTTATTGGGAATATAATAGTATGCGTGGATTAATACCGGTAATATCATTGTTAGTAATGGCAATTTTTGGTTATGTTATGGGCCGTAAAGATGGTCGGAAAGGTTATACTGAACTACTAAGTAAATTTAATAATCTTCAGAGTATTCACAATGAGCTTCTGAAAACAAAATGGACAATTCCTGTTTCTGAAAAAGAAAATATTACTGATACAGGATATTGGGAAGCAGAAAAAGATTTTAAAGATTAATACCATGAGAGCAAAAGAATGGGTGCAACAGAATTGCCCTCACTTGACTTACCAAAAAGTAAAAACAAGTAAAGAAGGTTCTTTTATGCTACACGTTTATCATTGTATAATGGATGGTGAAGATGTATTTGCAAAAACACCAATTAGTGAATATAACGCATGGGTACAAGCAAAAAATATTATTCAAGGTAAAAGTGTATCAGAATGTCAAATATTACTTTCACAAAAAGAAAAGCAGAAATAATAGATATTGCTAAGGAAGAGTGGAATAAAATGTACCCTCAAGGTGATCTTATCACAATGACACAAAGAGAAAGAGATTTCTCTTGGGAGCATTTTGTAAGAGCCTGGCAACTTGCAGAAAAGAGATTTAAAGATACAGCAATGTGAGAATTGTTGATTGTGAGAAAGAAAGGCCGGGTGTAACAGCCCGGTCTTTTATTTTGAAATTAGTTAAACTAAAGAAATGGCAGATTATATAAACAGACTCAACAGAAGTTCAGTAAAGCACATGGTTCTTAAAGATGACATAAAACGCTTTTTTGTCTATTGGCAGCTTATGAAAGTTTCTTTGGAGTGTCTTCGTACATCCGATACACTTAAAGAATGGGCAACAATTGCTAAAGCCAATAAGGATAAATCTTTTGTAGATTACCGGGTACTTGCATCTGATCAGCAACGTAGTCTTGATGCTATGATACTCAAGATGAAAACAACTATGAATGCAGATACTTGGAACGTAGTTATGAATCATCTGACAAGTGAACAGATGCAAGAGATGAATTTATTACTTAACGAGCTTACAGAACTTAATGAGCATGCAATTGAAGCCATTACAACTAATGTAAAGCAAGCTAAAGTAAATGCCCGGATACCACTTAATGATCCTACAGAAGATACTACCAATATGATAGAGATGGATAGAGCTATCCTCAGTTGCATTTATCCTGCAGAAAATGGCGACATGTATGACAGAGGTGAGGTATATGCAGCACTCAAGATTCTTTACAAGAAAATGAAAACAGAATTATGAAAATCATAAAACAAAATACAAAAACACTCGTTACACGAGATAATGGAAGAAGCTCTGATGCTATCTCTCCTAATTTTGTGTACGGGTGTTTGTGACGTGGGTGGCTGCATGAAAAGTTATTGTTACGTTTCTCGTCATAATCCAGATAAAGTATACATCAATGAAAATGTAGACAACATTCTCAGCTCTGTTGACAAGTGGGTAGCTAAACAACCGTGGGAGAAGATACCTAACCAGGTAGATGGGAAGTATTATTGTGTTGATATTGGCTGCAGTACTGATGTGCCGTTAATGGGTAAGTATTATAACTGGCAGAAGGTGTTTGATTTCTTTAACCACCATGAGAAGGTAAAGAGCACCTTTGCTACAAAGTATCCTACAAAGATGAGGGATTACGAAATTGATCCTCAGAAGAACCGGATACGTGTATCATTGATGCCTCAAGTGTATAGTGATGTGCTTGAACCTAATACGGATAAAATTACCGATAGGATAGCAGCAATACCAAAACTGCAGCAACAGTTTGAGGTGCACATTAACTTCAGCCCTATTGTCTACCATCCAGGTTGGCTTGCTGAGTATGACAAACTATTTAAACAGTTACAGGGAATTGATTTCAAATCCGAGTGTATCTTTCTTACTTACAATAATGTACAACACGAAAGAAATACGGATGCCGTCAATGCACTATGCTGGAAGCCGGAGATACAAGAGCATAAGAACTCACAGTACGTAGATGGTAACATCAGATACCAATGGCAGCTCAAGAATGAAATGATCTGCCAGTTTAAAGAACTCTATCAAAATTATTTTTCAATCAAATCAATTAGGTATATTTTTTAAAAACACAGAAAAATGGAAAATCAAAAAGAAGTATTGTTATCGCTCGAAGAAATGAAAGCCAGTCTTCCAAATGTTACAGAGAA